>Ga0156330_1131_pt1 | contig 35740 bp, 32 predicted proteins | sample RifCSPlowO2_12_FD_107978 | JGI IMG/M metagenome (GOLD analysis project Ga0156330, IMG submission 107978) | Acidobacteria bacterium RIFCSPLOWO2_12_FULL_67_14b | reverse complement strand
CGTCAATCGGACGATCGACGACCGTCAATGCGCATGTCACTGGTCCAGCCAGTCTAGGCTAGTGTAATGGGTGATAGCCGCATGAGCACGCTCGTCCTCCTGTCCGGCGGCCTCGACAGCGCGGTGCTCGCCGCGCACGAGGCGCGCGAGGCGCCCGTGCAACCCGTGTACGTGAGCGTGGGACTGGCATGGGAAGCGGCCGAGTGCGCGATGATCGATCGGCTGCTCGCGGCGCCGGCATTCCAGGGCCGCGTGGCGCCGATCGTGCGCGTCGAGTTCACCATGCGGGACGTCTATCCGCCGACGCACTGGGCGATCCGCGGCGTGCCGCCGGCCTACGACACGCCGGATGAAGACGTCTATCTCACCGGCCGCAATCTCGTGCTCCTCACCAAGGCCGGCGTCGTCGCCGCCAGGACCGGCGCGCGCCGGATCGCGCTCGGCCCGCTCGCCGGCAATCCGTTTCCGGACGCGCGGCCGGCGTTCTTCGAGGCGATGGCCGGGGCGCTCAGCCTCGGCCTGGATCATCCGCTGGACATCGCGACGCCGTTTCTCGACTGGCAGAAGGCGGACGTGATCCGCCGCGGCGTCGAGCTCCGCGTGCCGCTCGAGCTGACCATGTCCTGCATGAATCCTGTCAGCGGGCCGTTGCCGCGGCATTGCGGCGTGTGCAGCAAGTGCCGCGAGCGGCGCGACGGGTTCGCCGCGGCCGGGGTCGCGGATCCGAGCGCCTACGCCAATCGCTCGCCGAGGTAACGCGGCACCACCCGCAGCATCTGCGGGTTGCGGACGATCGCGGCGCCCAACAGGCAAATCGCCGCGCCCGCCAGGGACACCGTCGACACGCGCTCGTGGCGCACGGCGATGCCGAGGATCAGCGCGACCGCCGGAATCAGGAAGGCCGTGATCGACGCCCTAGGTCGCACACTCACCGTCGGTGGTCTTGGGCCGGAACGTCGTGGTCTCGGCAAGATCGATGTAGTCAGCGTCGCTCGCGGTGTCGGCGGTCAACGTTTCCAGATCGTGTAGCAGCGCTTTCACCTTCGATACCTCCAGGCGGCGGAAGAACGCGACCGGCGTTTCACCACCCTGTTTTTCATCCGCATACAACCGCACCAGGCGTTCGAGGGCGGCGGCGGCGCGGCGAGCCGGCACCTTGGCGGCGAGCCGGCCGAAGGTGGTGCGCGCCGCGTCGATGCCGCCGCCAACCTGGATGAAGTACTGCGGCACCGCCTTGCCATCGACCTTGCGCAGGCTGCCCTGGAAGCCGATGGTCGCCACGTGGTGCTGGCCGCAGCCGTTCGGGCAGCCGCTGATCTTGATGTCGAGCTCACGCGCGAGCTCGATCAGGTCCGGCGTTGCGCGCAGGTGCCGCTCGAGCGCCTGGCCGAGGCCGCGTGACTGCGTGACCGCGAGCTTGCACGACTCGGCGCCCGGGCAACTGGTCACATCCGCAATGGAGTCGGCATCCGGAAGACCTAGCCCCGCCGCCTGCAGCCGCCGGTACAACTCCAGCAGGTCGGCACGCCGCACCCAGCGAAACACCAGGTCCTGCACCGCCGTGACGCGGACCGTCCCGTCGCCGTAGGCATTCGCCAGGTCGCCGAGAATGCGGTACTGCGCGCCGCTGAGGTCGCCCAGCGGTACCGTGACAACGACCGACACGAAGTCGAGCTGTTTCTGCGGCCGCACGTTGGTCCGCACCCAGGGCGCGAAGCCGTCGGCGCCGGCGGGCGCGGGACCGCCCCCCGGGACAATGCCGGGACCGCGCAGCGTGGCAGCTTCGACCCGTCGTGCGATGTCGCCGATCGCCGGCGCCGCCGCACGAGGCCACGCCGGCGCGGCCTCCGCCGCAGCCGGGGCCACGTCGAACACGAGGTCGCGGCCGCCGTCGGCACGGACCTGGGCCAGGGCCACGTCGAATGCCGCGCGCCACGCCTCCCAACCCAGCGCCTTGATCAGGAACTTCATGCGGTTGCGCTGCTTGTGCTGGTAATCGCCGCGCTCGTGGAACAGGCGAATCACCGCTTCGGCGACGCGCAGCATGTCCTCGACGGGCAGGAAGTCGAACAGCACCGCCGCCGCGGTGGTCATGGTCGCGGTGCCGCCGCCGATGTAGACGCGGAACCCGCGCCGGCCATCGACGACCCGGGCGAGCCAGCCAATGTCGTTGATCGTGAGCTTGATGTGATCGCGCCCGCACCCTTCGAAGGCGATCTTGAACTTGCGGGGCAGCGACGAGCTCAGCGGGTGCCGCAGCAGGAACCGTGTCAGCGCCTCGGCGTACGGCGTCACGTCGAACGGCTCGTCGGCGGCGACGCCGGCGAACTGGCACGCGGTGATGTTGCGCACGGAGTTGCCGCACGCCTCCCGCGTGGTCAGACCCGCGTCCGCGAGCCGGCGCATCGCGGGCTCGGCGTCGTGCAGCTTCACGAAATGGAACTGGACGTTCTGGCGCGTGGTGATGTGGCCGAAGCCGCGTGAGTACCGCTCGGCGACGTCCGCCAGCGCGTGCAACTGCTCCACCGTCAGCACGCCCTGCGGGATCTTCACGCGAATCATCTGCGCATCGTCGACCTGCCGCTGGCCGTAGGTGCCGCGCACGAGCCGGAAGACACGCCACTGGTCGGGCGTGATCTCGCCGCGCTCGAAGCGCCCGAGCATGTCCGCGAACTCGTCGATGTCGGCTTCGCGCGCGAACGACAGCCGCGCGCGGCCGAGGGTCTTCGCAGAATCATGGGCGGCCATGGTGGGCTCCTGGCAGGGTCATGTCGTGGACGTCCGCCAGGCGCCTGGCGGCGGCAAAGTACGATGACAGCAGCAGGCGCTCGGCCGCGATGCCGCGGCGTTCGAGCGCGCCGATCGCGACGCCGACCTGCCACCGCGACAGGCGGCTGCCCCGCGCGCCGACGCGAATCGTGCGGCTCATGAAGGGACCGCCGCTGCCGAGGACGCGCCCTCTTCGTCGAGGTCGATGGGCAGGGCCGCGACCTCGCCGATCACGATCGTTCCCGGGGCATCGGCACTGTGGTCCGGAATGACCACGCGTGACAGGTCGGCGAGCCGGCCCCTCCACGTCCACAGGCGTGGCGTCGCCGCGCCAATCACCAGCGCGGCAGGCGTGCCGGCCGGCCAGCCGCGCGCCAGCAGGCAACCCACCAACCGGCCGGCCGACTGCACCGACATCATCGCCACGAGCGTCAGCAGGCCCGGCGGCAGCGCCTCGATCGTGGCGTCGCACGCGCCTTCGTCCGCGGCGGTGATCACGACAAATCCCGATGACGTGCCGCGATGCGTGACCGGAATGCCCGCAAGTGCCGGGGCCGCCACCGCCGTCGTCAATCCTGGAACGACCTCGAAGGGAATACCCGCAGCGCTCAGGGCCAGCGCTTCTTCTCCGCCCCGTCCGAACACAAATGGGTCGCCGCCCTTGAGGCGCACCACTCGCCGGCCCCGGCGCGCCGCGTCGATCAGCAGCCGCTCGATCGTCTCCTGCGGCGTCTGCGGGCGCCCCGCGCGTTTGCCGACGCACAGGAACTCCGCACCGGCCGCAAAGGCGAGGACGCCGTCGGACACGAGCGCATCGTGCAGCACGAGATCGGCTTCGCCCAGGCGCCGGACCGCCTTCTGCGTCAGGTGTTCCGGGTGCCCGGGCCCGGCGCCGACGAGCGACACGAACCCGGCGTTCCGAGTGGTCATCGCGGCGCACCGGCTCGATCGCGCCGGTCGTACAACCGGTTCAATGCGTCGAGCAATTGCGGCCGGCGTGCGTGGACCGCAACACCCGACGCCCGCTGGTGGCGGCTGAGCTCGTGCGCCCGCTCCGCCCACGTCGCCACGTCGGCGGGCATCAGCTCGTCGAAGGCCTCGCGCAGCAGGCCCGCCAGCGCCGGCGCCTGGCCCGCGGTCGAGAAGGCCACCGTGACGCCGCCGCGGGATACCGTGCCGCCAAGGTACGCGGTAGCATTCGGCGGATCGTCGACCGCGTTCACGAAGATGCCGCGCGGCTCCGCCGCATCACAGACCTGGCGGTTCACGGCAGGCGTGGCCGCCGCGGTGGCGAACCACGCGCCGTCGAGATCGGCGGCCTCGAACTCGCGCTGGACGACCCGAACTCCGGATCGATCGATCGCAGAGGAGATCTCGGGCGCCACCACAGTGACTTGAGCCCCCGCTGCGAGCAGCGCGGGGACCTTCGACGCCGCAACCGGACCCGCGCCCACCACGACCACGCGACGGCCGTCGAACCGCAGGAACACGGGCAGTCGCGGCAGGCCCGCATCGGCCGGCAGCGAAGCGCGCTTGGTCGCGCTCCGGCCAAGGATCACGCCGGCGGCAAGCGCGATCGCGATTCCACCCAGCAGCCACCCGGCGTTCAGCGAGAGCGGCGAGGTGCTGAGCTCGAGCGGACCAGGCCATCCGGGCCAGGGCCCTTTGCGGGACACGTCTTCCCATAGGATGAGGCCCAGCAGAAGGACCGTCGCGGGCGGCGCGAGCGGTACGCTCATCAGCCGGTCGAGCCACCACGGCGCATCCTGCCGATCGGCTTCCGGCTCGACGAACGGTTCAACGGACGGTGGTATCGCCATTTCAATTTCCCCAAAGACGCATCGACAAAAACAAAAAGGCCCGGAAAGCTGAAAGCCTTCCGGGCCTGGTCCTGAAACTTGTTTGGTGGTGCCGCTGGTGTGAAAGCTAGCCTGGCACGATCAACATGTACAGAGCGCGGCGCTCGGAGGCTGGGCCCCGAGACAACAACACGCGCAGGTGCACATGGCGAACATCAGAAGACTCTTATCCCACGCACCAAAGCCAGGTGTCAAGAGCCTGCCTCAATGCTCGATGCGGATGGTGCCGTCGCCGGTCCGCACGCGCAGCAGCTTGCCGCCCTCGCCCATGCGGGTCCGCAGGCTGCGCCGGCGCTCGCGCCGATCGTCCCCGTCTTCGCCCCGCCGCCGGTCGTCGCCGGCGACGTCCCGTAACTGCGGATGCGTGGCGCGCACCACGCCGTCGCTGGTCTCGGCGTCGAGCTCGGCGTTGAAGGACGCCGGCAGGGTCAGCACGACGCTGCCGTCGCCGGTGGTCAGGTCCCAGTTGTCCGACATGACGGTGTCGGCGTCGATCGTCGCGCGGATCGTGCCGTCTCCGGTCTTGGCATGCAGCGCCGTCGGCCGCGCCTCTATCCCGATGCTGCCGTCGTCGGTTTCGAGATCCAGCTTGCCGCTCACGTCATCGAGACGGATCGAGCCGTCGCCGGTGCGGATCTGGATGTCGCCCGAGAGCCGGACGGCCGTGACGCTGCCGTCGACGGTGGTCAGGACGATCCTGCCGTCGAGCGCTTCGGCGCGAATCGAACCGTCGCCGCTCCTGGCGTTGAGGTTGGTGGCCCGCGGCACCGCGACGCGCAGGCGCGCGGTCGGCGAGATGTGCATGCCGATGGTGACGCCGCGGAACTCGGTGCGGCTCGGGCCCGTCACGCGCACGACGATGCGGTTGCCCTGCTGCTCCGCCGCCACCTTGATCTCGTCGATCAGCGGCTGCTCCATCGCCCGCTTCTCGATTTCGACCTCGACCTCGTTGCGGTCCCACGAGTGGACCTCGATGGCGCCGTCGAAGGTGTCGAGCACGACCTCGGCCTGGCCCGTCAGCTTGAACGTCCGGGTGTCGCGCGACGACAGGCCCTCGGTGTTGAGGTTGACCTCGCAGCCGCCGAGCAACGTCGATGCGATGAGCAGGGCGCCGGCCGAGAGCGCGGGTCGATGGAACGGGAGCCTCATGAAATACCTCACGGGACAATAGACGGCCCGCGGAACGCTAGTGTTCCAGCGCGGCGACGCCGTCGATGTAGGTCTGACGGACGCGCAGTCCCGGGCCGAAGACCACCAGGTCGGCGGCCAGGCCACTGGCCAGCGCCCCGCGATCGGCGAGGCCCAGCTCGGCCGCCGGCGTCGTCGCGCACATCCGCGCGGCCTCGACCAGGGGCAGGCCCAGGCGGTCGACCAGCGTCCGGAACGCCGCATCCATGGTCAGCACGCTGCCGGCCACGGTGCCATCCTCGAGCTCCGCCGTGCGCCCGGTGACGACAATCGTCTGGCCGCCCAGCCGCGCCCGGGTGCCCACGGCCAGTCCGGCGCCGGCGGTCGCGTCCGTGATCGCCATGATCCGCCGGGTGCCCTTGGCGCGAATCGCGGTCGCCATCAACGCGGGATGGACGTGGAAGCCGTCGCAGATCAGCTCGGCCGCCACCGCGTCCGACTCGAGCACCGCGCCGACCACGCCCGGCGCCCGCGAGGCCATCGGCGTCATGCGATTGAACAGGTGCGTCGCGTGACCGACGCCGGCGGCAATCGCCGCGCGCGCCTCGTCGTAGGTCGCGCCCGTGTGTCCGATCGACACGCGATGACCGGCCGCAATGAAATCGCGGACCAGATCCATCCCGCCAGGCAGCTCCGGCGCGAGCGTGATGATGCCGACGCTCTCACGCGCCGCCGCGATCGCCGCGAGAATCTCGTCGCCGGCGAACTCCGCTTCGGCGTCGCCTTGTGCCTTCTGCCTTCTGCCTTCTGCCTTCTGCGGTGGCCGCCGCAAGCACCGCCGTGGCTGCGCGCCACTCCATTCCGGGTTGATGAAGTTGCTCTCGAGGTGCGCGGGCAGCACGCGCGCCGACCGCGCCGCCGGCGACCGCCGCGCGGCGCCGACCGCGATCAGCATCGTGGCCAGCGCCGCCGGGCCGCACGCCACGGAGGTCGGGCAGAACGCGGTGACGCCGTACTTCGGCAGCCGCGCGGCCACGCCGGCGATCGCCGCGGCGCCGTCAAGGACGTCGATGCCTTCGAGGCCGTGCACGTGCACGTCCACGAATCCGGGAACGATCACGTGGCCGGCCAGGTCGAGGCGGGTCGCTCCCGCGGGGCCGTCAATCGATCGGGATTCGATGGCCAGAATGCGGCCGGCGTCGATCACGAGGCTGCCGGCCGGCACCACGCGATCCGGCAGGACCAGGTCGGCGCCGGCGAGCACGATCATGCGCGGGCGCGCATGGCGGCGCGGGCCGCGCCAATCGCCACGGCGTCGGGGCCGAGCGTCGAGAGCACGATGCGGACGCGATCGGCCTGCGCCGGCCGGAGCCGGCGCGCGGCCTCGACGCGGATCGCCTCGAGCATGATGTCGCCGGAGCTGGCGAGCACGCCGCCGAGCACGACGGCCTCGGGATCGAACATCGTGGCCAGGTTGGCCACCGCCATCCCGACGTACTTCGCCGTATCCCGCATCACCGAAATGCAGACGCCGTCGCCGACCCTCGCGCCCCGCAGGACGTCTTCCGCGATCAGGCGCGACAGGTCGCCGCCCACGTGATCCGCCACCGACGACCGATCGCCGGACTTGATGCGCCACACCAGCCGCCGGACGATGCCCGCGGCGGCGACTTCGGCTTCGAGCCCGCCGTAACGGCGGTAGTCTTCGCGTTCAACCGGGTTGAGCGCCAGCCAGCCCACGGCGCCGGCCAGGCCGTGCGCGCCGAGCCATGGCTCGCCGTTGATCAACACGCCGGCGGTCACGTGCTCGCCGATCGCGAACGTGACCACTTCCGTGATGCCGCGCGCGGCGCCGCACCACTGCTCGGCCATCGCGGCGGCGTGGCCGGCGGCCACCGCCACCGGCAGCGGCGCGCCCTTGGACACATCGGCCAGCGCCGAGGCGATGTCGCCCGGCACGGTCTCGCCCGCCTGCGGCAGGGCGACGGCAATGCCCGACAGCTTGCCCTTCGCGCCGGCAATGGCCCGGCGCGCCGCCTCGCGCACACCGGTGGCGAGGTGGCCCGCGGCCGTCGCCGACAGCTCCGCGCGCGACCGCACCTTGGCGCTGTCGTCGACCACGACGATGCGCGCGCCGAGATCCGAGAGGTCGAGCCCTAAGGTCATTTCACTCATGGTTGGCGGGCCAGTCGGCGTGCGCGTGGAGCTTGCGCCCGTCCAGCGGCAACGGCCCCGCGGGCGGGCCAAAGAGGTCGGTGTCGATGCGGGTCAGCAATGCCGCCAATCCTCGCTCATCCGGCGCCGCGATCACAAGTACGCCGCAGCCTTCCATGGGTGGGAACGCGCGATCGTCGAGGTAGTCGCGATCGAGCGTCACGAGCGTCCGCCGCAGCTGCCGCGCGAGCCGGAAGTGCTCGCGATCGCGGGCGCGGCGCAGGTCGGGATGCTCCATCACGCAGAGCACGTCCCAGCGCAGCCGCCCGCGCATGTGGGCCACGAGCCCTGCCGGCACGTTGGCGTCGGCATACACGCGCGGCCGGCCGGCGACCGTGTCGGCGACCGGGCCCAGCTCAGACCACAGAGTACCCATATCAGATCTCAGAGCTCAGATTTCAGATCTGCCATCTCAGATCTTGGGTCTGAGATTCTTCAGTTGCTTCCTGGCGTGCCGTTCGAGCTCGGCCACCAGTTCGCGGCGGCGGCGGAGCAGCGCCTTGCGCGGCCGGCGGCCGTTCTTGTGGCCAACGGCGTATTCGCAGAACAGCGGGAAAGCGATCGTCGAGTCGCAGTAGGCCACGGCGGTGTCGGGCAGGACGCTCGGGTTCACCTTGCCCCAGCTGACCGCCTCGGCGGGCGTGGCGCCCGACAGCCCGCCCCACACGACGGAGTCGGTCGTGATCTGGATGAAGTAGTCGTTGCCGCCCTTGGCGATGCCGTAGACCTCCCACAGGGTCGGCTGCCCCTGCAGGTAGAAGTTCTTCGGCGAGCCGCCGCCGAGGATGACGCAACCGTTCTTGTCGGCGGCGCGGATGATCGCGCACACCTCGTTGACGTCCAGGTTCGGATCGACCAGCAGCGTGCTGTGGTTGATCAGCTCGTGATAGGCGAGGTTCATGCCGATGGAGCTGTCGCCCGGCGACGAGGTGTAGATCGGGACGCCGTACTTGGCGGCCGACGCCACCAGCGAATACTCGGCGCAGCCCTGCCGCACCTTCAGCAGGTGCAGGCCGAGCGCCTCGTGCAGCTCCGCCGACGAGACCGGCCCTTCCATGCCGCTCGCCTCGAGAAACTCGCGGATGAAGGTGTCGGTGTCGAGCAGGACCTGCGCCGGGAACAGCACGTCGTAGATCCGGATGACGCCCTCGTGGTAGAGCACGCGATCGTCCACGAACGGCGATCCGCGGCGCAGCGTGAAGTTCAGCGCGTAATGCAGGTCGTGATAGAGGTTCGCGCCCGTGCTGATGATGAAGTCGACCAGGCCGCGTTTCATCAGCTCGATCACGCAGCCGCCCAGCCCGGCCGGCGTCATGGCACCGGCAATCGTCAGGGCGATCGTCGTGTCGTGCGGCTTGGCGAGCATCTTGTCGCCGAAGATGCGGCACGCTTCGCCGAGCCGCGCGGCGTTGAACGCCTGGAAGCCGTCGTCGATCAGCGCGCGAATGGCCGCACTGCCCTTGGGACGGTAGTAGCGGATGGGTTTGCCTTTGAGAAACGACTTCTGACCCTTGGGCGCACCAGGAGCACGGTAAGGCATCGCATTAGCGTAGCATTTGCCGGCACGGCCGGGCCGCCGGATACCCGCGCCATCGGCCTTTGGGGTACCATCAGAGGCTCATGAACGACGGCCTGTGGATACCGGCGGCAGGCGTGCTGGCGGCCGTGGCCGTGGCGGTCGTGCTCTTCCTGTGGTGGAAGGGCCTCCCCTTTGCCGAGGGCGACCTGTTCCGGGCGAGCCGGTTCTCCCGCGGCAACCGGCTGTTTCCGACCCAGGTCCTGATCACGCCGACGGCGGTCGTCCACTACACCCCTGAGCTGGTCGGCCGAAAAGAGCATTCGATCCACATTGCCCATGTGTCCTCCGTCAGCATCGACACCAACCTGCTGTTCTCGAACGTGCTCATCGAAACGAGCGGCGGGACGACGCCCGTCCAGTGCCATGGCCACCGCAAGCGGGACGCGGTCCGCATGAAGCAGCTGATCGAGCAGCACCAGACCCAGTACTACCGGACGCCGGGCGTCGCCAGGCCCGCGGAGGCCGCGCGTGGATGATGTGACCTTTGCCGCCAGGCGCGCCAACGCGGGCGCGGGCCGGCACGAGCCGCCCGACCTCGAGTCGCGGTTCAAGAGCCTGGTCCAATCGCCGCTGCGCGCCGGCATCCTGCGCTTCCTGAGCGCGCGGCCCGAAGAGACCTTCGACGCCGAGGTCATCATGCAGACCTTCGGCCGCATGCGGCTCGACGTCGAAAACTGCATCAACGAGCTCGTCGAATTCGGCGTCGTCCGCCGCATCCCCGGGGACCCGCCCACCTACAGCGGCGTGCGTCCCGAGATCGAACCCATCGCGAAGCTGCTCGACGTGTTCCTCGAGGGCCGCGCCAACCTCGGCATCGAAGAGGCCTCGCCGTCGGTGCAGCGCTTCCGGGAGATGATCGGACGCGACGAGAAGATGCTCGCCATCTTCGAGTGGATCCGGACGGCGGCCAAGTCCGACATTTCGGTCCTGATCCTCGGGCCCACCGGGTCGGGCAAGGAAGTGGTGGCGCGCATGATCCACGAGCTGTCGAGGCGCGGGCCCGAGAACTTCCAGGCGGTCAATTGCGCGGCGCTGCCCGACAGCCTCTTCGAATCGGAGATCTTCGGCTACGAAAAAGGCGCGTTCACCGGCGCGCACGATCGCAAGCCGGGGCGGCTCGAGCTGGCCAACAACGGCACGCTGTTCCTCGACGAGGTCGGCGACATGTCGCTGATGGCGCAGGCGAAGCTGCTGCGCGTGCTCGAAGAGCACCGCTTCGAGCGGCTCGGCGGCAACCGATCGATCCACGTCGACTTCCGACTGATCTCGGCGACCAACCGGCCGCTCGACATGTTCGTGCGCGAGAGCCGCTTCCGCGAGGACCTCTACTACCGCATCAACGCGTTCGCGATCCGGCTGCCCTCGCTGCGCGAGCGCGCCGTCGACATTCCGGTGCTCGCCGGCCGGTTCCTGGCGCGCTACTGCGCGGCGAACGGACTGCCCCTCGACGCCAAGCAGTTTTCCACCGAGGCCCAGGAGTTGCTCGCGACGTATCACTGGCCGGGCAACATCCGCGAGCTCGAAAGCACGGTGGCGCGCGCGGCGCTGTCGGCACCCGGCCGCTCCATCCGCGCCGCCGACATCGAGTTCCTGCACGGCCACGCGATGCCGCGGCCCGAGGAGGCGTCGACGCGCCTGCCGTCGCTGCGCGACGCCGAGCGCGCGCACATCATCCGCGTGCTCGAAGCCACGGAATGGAACAAGCTCGAAGCGGCGAAGGTCCTCGACATCAGCCGCGGCACGCTCTATCGGAAGATCGACGAGTACGGACTTGAGCCCGCGGCAGGCAGCGCGCGCCGCAAGGGACGGCCGCAGGGCTGAAAAGGGTCGCTCAGTGGTATTAGTGTCCTATAATGTCATTTCATAATTGCGCTCGAAATAACACTTTTGCACGAAAGTCCCAGCCGGGCTGTTTTCATTTAACTATCTGTAAACAAACAGATTACGTAAATAGACACGGTGGTCGGACAATGCCCGTGTTACTTTTCTGTTGCGACATGACTTTATAGTCATGTATTCTCGCCAACGAATTGAAGAAGGCTCCCTCCCCCCAATGCCCCATTAACTCTTGTCGAGGCTCGCTCTGGCCGATTGCGGTCATGGCCATCCGAGCCAAGGCGGTTTGGGGTTCATAACTAACCAGCGCACATGCGCGCCCTGCCGCTTCCTGCCCGGCTTTATATCGGCGCCTCGATCGCGATCGGCGCCTTGCTAGTGGTGTCGCTGGGGCCGCGCTCGGAATTCAACCAGCCGCTCCTCTTCGTCGTCCTGCTGGCCATCTCGGCCGTCACCTCCGCCTTCAAAGTAAGCCTGCCGCTCGCCAAGAGCGGGTCGACGATGTCGGTGTCGTATGCGGTGGATTTCGCCGCCCTGATGCTGCTCGGGCCCAACGAAACCATGCTGGTGGCGGTCACGAGCGCGTGGAGCCAGTGCACGTTCCGCATGAAGACGAAGAACCCGGCTTACCGGACGCTCTTCAGCATGGCGTGCCTGGCGATTACCGTGCAGGTCGCGGGCTTCGCCTACGAGATCGTCGGCGGGGTGCCCGGCACGCTGGCGACCGACGTCCAGGGACTGGCCAAGCCGCTGGTCGCGGCGGCGACGATGTATTTCATCTTCAACACCTGCCTGATCGCGATCGCGGTGGCACTGGCCACCAAGCAGACGTTCTTCGCCGTCTGGAACCAGAACTTCCTCTGGAGTGCGCCGAGTTACTTCGTCGGCGCCGGCGCCGCGGCCATCGCCACCTGGGCGGTCAAGACCTCTGGCGTGTGGCTGGCGCTGCTGGTCGCCCCGATGCTCTACCTCACGTATCGCACCTACAAGGTGTATCTCGGCCGCATCGACGACGAGCGCCGCCATGTCGAAGAGATGGCCGACCTGCACCTGGCGACGATCGAGGCGCTGGCGCTCGCCATCGACGCCAAGGATCAGACCGCCCAGTCGCACATCCGCCGCGTGCAGATCTATGCGACCGGCATCGCGCGCGGGCTCGGCATGTCCGACACGGAGATCCAGGGCGTGAAGACCGCCGCGCTGCTCCACGACATCGGCAAGCTCGCCGTGCCGGAACACATCCTGTCGAAGCCGGGGCCGCTGACGCAGGAAGAGTTCCAGAAGATCCGGGTCCACCCGCAGGTCGGCGCCGAGATCATCAGCGCGGTGCCGTTCCCGTATCCGGTGGCGCCGCTGATCCTGAGTCATCACGAGCGCTGGGACGGCAAGGGCTATCCGCAGGGGCTGAAGGGCGAGGAGATTCCGCTCGGCGCGCGCATTCTCTCGGTGGTCGATTACTTCGACGCCCTCACCTCCGACCGCCCGTATCACAAGGCGATGACCCACGACGCGGCGGTCGCGCTGCTGCAGCAGGAAGCCAGCCGCGCGCTCGACCCGACCGTGGTGCAGATGTTCGTGAAGATGGTGCCCGAGATGGCCGATGCCGCCGGCGCGGTCGAGACGGCGACGCCGCGCCGGCTGTCGCTCGAGTCGACCTCCGACCTGGGCCGCCCCGCGGTAGGCTTCCAGCCCGAAAGCAGCCGCACCACCGCCAAGGCCAGCACGGTGTTCGAAGACATCGCGCTCGCGCACCGCGAAATCTACGCGCTCTACGAAATCGCCCAGACCATGGGCACGAGCCTCGGCGTCGCCGACACGATGGCGCTGATCTCGTCGAAGCTTTCGAACCTCGTGCCGTTCTCGTCGTGCGCGCTGTTCCTCTACGACGAAGACGTCGAGACCCTCACCTGCCGCTTCGCGACGGGCGCCGAGTCCGATCTCATCGGCACCATGACGGTGCGCGGCGGCCAGGGCCTCACCGGATGGGTGGCGCGCAATCGCCGGCCGCTCGTCAACGCGCGGCCGAGCGCGGAATTCGAAGCCGCCGGTCTCACCGCGAAGGCGACGTCGCTCAAGTCGGCGCTGGTGGCGCCGCTGGTGTTCAGCGATCGCTTCATCGGCACGCTGGCCGTCTACTCGATGCAGCCCGACTTCTACACCGACGATCACCGCCGCCTGCTCGACCGCGTCAGCGAGCAGGCCTCGGCCGTCATCCACAACTCGATCGTGTTCGAGCAGACACAGGAAGATTCGCTGACCGACCCGCTGACGGGGCTGCCCAACACGCGCTTCATGTTCATGCACCTCACGCGCGAGCTCGCGCGCGCCGAGCGCCTCAAGGCCGAAGTCGCGCTGCTGGTCATGGATCTCGACAGCTTCAAGGAAATCAACGACAACCACGGCCACCACGTCGGCGACCGCGCCCTGCGCGAGGTCGCCACCGTCCTGCGATCCGCGATCCGGCCCTACGACATCTGCGTCCGCTACGCCGGCGACGAATTCATCGTCGTGCTCTCGGGTTGCGGCGCCGAGGAGGCGGAGCACAAGCGGCTCGAGCTGCAGCGGACCGTCGACGACGTGCTCTTCGAGGCGCGGCCCGGCCGCCGCCTGCCGCTCGCCATCAGCGTGGGCGCGGCGATTTACCCGCAGGACGGCGATACCTACGAGGCGCTGCTCGCCACCGCCGACAGCCGCATGTATCGGGACAAGAGCAAGCGCAAGCAGCGCGTGCAGGTGCAACCGGCCGCGACCGGCACCGACGGCCTGCCGGCCGTGTCCGTGCCGATCGCGCCCGCGCAGGAAATCACCGAGATCGACATCCAGAGAGCCGGCTTCGGGGTGCTGTAGCAGCTTTCAGCCTTCAGCCTTCAGCCTTCGGCCTTCAGTATTTTTCGATTTGAATTCGTGATTCGTCGACGCCCAGCGTGCGCAGCAGGCCGCTGGTGTCCGCGACGAGTTGCGGTGGGCCGCACACGAAACAGTACGCGTCTGTGGAGGGCAAGGCGTCTTGCAGCAAGGCCCGGTCGATGCGGCCGCGGCGACCGGTCCAGGTCGCGGTGTTGTCGCGCGTGACCGTGAAATACGCGGCGATTCGCCCGGCCGTCTGCAACGCGTCGAGCTCGGCGCGGAACGCCAACTCCTCCGGTACCCGCACGCTGTAGACGAGCCCGACTCGAGGCGCGCCCGATCTCAACAGCCGCTCCATCAACATCGACCGCAGCGGCGCGATCCCGGTTCCGCCGGCGATAAACAGGAGCGGACGGCTGTCCATGGGCAACTCGAACGTGCCGAACGGACCCTCGACGTCGAGCACCGTTCCCGGAGCCGCGAGCTCGAGATGGGGATCCAGCGCGCCGCTGTCATCGATCTGGACGAGGACCTGCATGACACCGGTCTTGGCGACCTCCCACGGCGCTGACGCGATCGAATACGGCTTTCGAAGCGGGGAACCCTGGAGGCCGATCATCAGGGCCTGTCCAGCCCTGAAGTGAAACGCGGTTGCCTCGAGATCGAGGTTGAGAATCCTCGTGCGCGGTGTGGCGTGAACCACCTGCCGCACGGGAACCGTGATCGTGAGCACAGGCCCTCGATCTTAAAGGCTGATAGCCGAAAGCTGAAAGCCGAAACCTGAAGGCTGAAGGCTGAAGGCCGAAGGCTGCCTACATTCCCAGCACGTGATAGCCGGCGTCGACCATCAGGACTTCGCCGGTCACGCCGCGGCCGGCGTCGCTCAGGAGAAACGCCGCGGCGTCGCCGACCTCGGAGGTGTCGATCGCGCGGCGCAGCGGCGCCTTGTCGCGGACGACCGCGAGGATCGCGGAGAAGCCGCCAATGCCCGCCGCCGCCAGCGTCTTCACCGGCCCGGCCGAAATCGCGTTGACCCGGATGTTCTCGGGACCGAGGTCGGCCGCCAGGTAGCGCACGGAAGATTCGAGCGCGGCCTTCGCCACGCCCATCACGTTGTAGTTCGGGAACACGCGGTCGCTGCCCAGGAAGGTCAGCGTCAGCACGCTGCCGCCGCCCCGTACGGCCATCAACGGCTGCGCGCCGCGCGCCAGCGCGATCATCGAATACGCGCTGATGTCGAGCGCCTGCTTGAAGCCCTCGCGCGTCGTGTTCATGAAGCGGCCGGTGATCTCTTCACGAGCGGCAAAGGCCGCGCCGTGGACGACGAAGTCGAGCCCGCCGTGCTGTTCCTTGATCTTCGCGAACACGGCCGCCATCTCCTGGTCGTTCTGGACATCGAGCGGCAACACGAGCGGACGCGGCGAGAGCGTATCGGCGAGCTCGCCGACATGCTCTTCGAACCGGCCCTGGTATGTGAGGACGAGCGTCGCGCCCGCCCGGGACGTGGCTTGCGCGATGGCCCAGGCCAGCGAGCGGTGGTTCGCGACGCCGACGATGAGCCCGATCTTGCCCGCGAAGTCGGCCATCAGCGGTTTTTCTTGCCGCCGCGGCGCCGGCGTCCGCCACCCTGCCCCTGGCCCTGACCCTGACCCGACCGTCCGTCACCCTGGGCCTGCGCGTGCGGATCGCGGAAGCGCATGGGACCCACGTTGTTGTCCTGGCCGCCGCCGGGACGGCGGCGGCGGAACTTGCCCTGCCCGCCAGCGTGCCGCTGGCCGCCGTTGTTCCGGCGGTTGTTGAGCGTTTGAATGGTGAATTCCGGCAACGCGCGCGGCGCCGGCATGGCGCCTTCGATCTTCGGGAACTGCGCGCGGATCAACGACCGCCTGATCGGACCCTCGTCGCGATCGTCATCGGGGGGCGGTTCGGTTTCGGTCAGGGGAATTTCGGACACGAAGGCCGGCGGATGCGCATCGCCGGGTATCGGTGGTTCCGCGGGCGCGGCGGCCAGCGGTCGGTCGGGGTCGACGGGGGTCGGGGCCGCGGCAGGCGCCTGCGGCCGGGCGTTCGGACCTTGCAAGCCGTCGAGCACTTGAGTGAACAGTGCCGGCGGCTGCGTCTTGCGACGCGGGGCCGGCACCTTCGCCTCTTTGTATTCGTGCTCGGCGTCGCAAACTCCGCAACGCGTGCGTCTGATTTCGTCGTCTATCATCGCCACGATGGCGTGATCGGTAATGCGGCGTTCGCGTGGACAGTAATCGTCCAGCACGTCACCGGGCCGGAACCGGCGGTCTTGCATGCAAATCCCCCGAAAGCCGACCAGCTGCCCGCCAGGGCTTAGTCGGTACCAGTCTGCAACTCACGTTCGAACCGTAGTCCAAGGGCCAACATTGCTCCAAACGGCCCGGACATCATGTAGAGGCGGGAAGCGCCTGATCGGTCGATAGACCGGAAAGCGCAGGGCAAATGGAATATATCAAACGGCCGACCCCTGGGCAAGCCACGTCCGTGTCTCGGCCAGGGCCGCCCCGACCGCATCCGGATGGGTGGATTGGGGGGTGGTCCGGGCGCGGACCGACGCCGCGGCCGTGACCTTCGCCTTCACGTCATCGCCGAACAGGTCGCTCGACTCGCGCCATTCCGCCACCGAGAGGGCCTCGAAGTCCCGGCCTTCGGCCAGAAGCCGCCGGACCAGCGCGCCGACCACTTCATGCGCCTGTCGAAACGGCAGGCCGCGCGCCACGAGGTAATCGGCGACGTCGGTCGCCAGCAGCAGGCCCGACGCCGCGCCCCCCGTGCGCTCGGGGTGCAGCGTGAGCTTGCCGACGACCGCGGCCGTCGCATCGAGCGAGACGGCGAGCGTGTCTTCCGCATCGAACAGCGGCTCCTTGTCTTCCTGCAGATCTTTGTTGTAACCGGTGGGCAGCCCCTTCATGGTCACCAGGAAACCGGTGAGGTGGCCGATGGCGCGCCCGGCCTTGCCCCTGACGAGCTCGAGCGGATCCGGGTTCTTCTTCTGCGGCATCATGCTGCTGCCGGTGGCCGACGAGTCGGCCAGCTCGAAGAACGAGAACTCCTCCCCCGTCATCAGGATGAAATCCTCCGCGATCCGCGACAGGTGCACCATGCACAGCGACACGGCGTGCAGGAAGCTCACGGCGAAGTCACGGTCCGAGGACGCATCCATGCTGTTGAGCACCACCCGCGAAAAGCCCAGGGCCGTCGCCAGCGCCGCCGTGTCGACCGGGTATCCGGTGCCGGCGATGGCGCCGGATCCGAGCGGCAGCGCGTCGGCTTCTTCGCGCGCGTGTTCGAGCCGCGCATGATCGCGGCGCAGCGCCGCCGCATGGCTCAGGAGGAAGTGCGACACGAGCACGGGCATCGCCCGCCGCATGTGGGTATACGACGGCATCAGCGCGTCGCCGGCCCGTTCGGCCTGATCCGCAAACGCCGCGACCGCCGCGCGCAGCTTCTGCTGCAGGAGCGGGATGCGGCGCCGCAAGTAGAGCCGCAGGTCGACCGAGACCTGCTCGTTTCGCGAACGGCCGGTGTGCAGCCGGCGCCCGGCGTCGCCGATGCGCGCCACCAGTTGCCGCTCCACGAAACTATGCACGTCCTCGTCGTCGCCGCTCACCCACGCCGGGTCGCTCCGGCCCTGTTCGAGAATCGCGCGCAAGCCGCCGGCGATGGCGCCGGCGTCGGCCGCATCGAGCACGCCCGCGCGGGCCAGGGCATCAGCCCACGCCAGGCTGCCGGTCACGTCGTCTTCGAAAAGCCGGCGGTCGAAGGGAAACGACACGCCGAAGTCGAACGCGGCGGGATCGGGGGCGGAATCAAAACGGCCGGACCACAGGTGTTGTGTCATTCGTCAGTTCAGAGTTCAGAGTTCAGAGTTCAGAGTGCGCGAGACGACCCGGCAGTCGCCCTTGAATAGTCTCACGCGCACCGTTCCGGTGACGCGCGCCTGGACGACGTCCACGGAGGCGTCGAGGGCGGTGCGGAGGCGATCGAACCACTCGCCGCGATCGATCGCGTCGGCGTAGGTGCTCGCGACCAGTCGAGAGAACCGCTCGAGCGTATCGGAGGACACCACGCGTTCCAGATCGCCATGCGCCAGGTGCAGAACGGCGGCGGCCGGCGCCTCGTACAGCGCGCGCGACCGTTGGCCGTCGGGGTGGTTCTTCACGCGTTCGAGGCGGCCGCAACCGTGCTCGCCCGCGATCGTCGAAAGGCTCTCGATCAATTCGACCGGGGGCATCGCGACGCCGTTGATGCCGGTCGGCACACCGCGGTCGAAGGACAGATCGACGATGGCCGGCTGCGCCGGGCTCTGCGCGAGCGGCCGGGTCAGTTTGAACACGGTCTCGGGCGCCTCGTCGGCGGCGTTGTCGCCGCGACGCCCCGTGGTGCGGCCCCACAGGTTGTCGTCCACGCGATCCTGCGTCAGGCCGGCCGCGGAGATCCCCAACCGATCGGCATAGCCGGCGATCTGATCGGGAGTGAGGCCCCATTCATCGATGACGGCGATCTCCGTGAGCGCCTCGTCGAGGGTCTGCAGCGGGTTGCTGATGCGCGCCCGATCGCGGCCCGAACAGCCGTGCGCCACGAGGGCGGCGTTCTCGATGCGCGCGATCTCGACCAGCTTCTTCGCGATCAACGGCCGGCCGAGCGCGGTCGCCATCGGGTAACGCCCGTCCGACAGGGCATCCGCCTTGAGCGTGGGAATCACGAAGTCGCGGACGAACTCGTCGCGGACGTCGAGCACGTGGGCGCGCAGCGCGCCGGAGGCGAGGGCCCGATCGCGCGCCTGCGCCAGGTCCGCGGCCTGGCCCAGATCCAGCGTGACGGCAATCACCGAGGCGTCACGCCGCTCGGTGAGCCAGGCAGTGGCCACCGAAGAGCGCAGGCCGCCGGAATACGCGAGAACGATCTTATTCATCGGCAAACGCCTGCAGCCTCTTGACCACGGCCAGCGCGTTCTTCGCGTCGCGCGCGATGATCAGGATCGTGTCGTCGCCGGCGAGCGTGCCGACGACCTCAGGCAGCCGCGCGCGATCGATCGCCAGGCCCAGGAGCTGGGCCTGCCCGGCTCCCGTGCGCAAGACGATCAGCTGCTGCACGGGCTCGATCGTCACCAGGTACTCGGCCAGCGCCTTGGCGAGCGTGCCGAGCGCGGTCGCCGCCGGCGCCGCCTCGGCGCTCGACGGCTGATACGCACCGTCGGCAGACCGCTTGAGGAGCCCCAGCTCCTTGATGTCCCTCGAGAGCGTGGCCTGGGTCACCACGAACCCGCGCGCGGCCAGCCGCTGCCGCAACTGCTCCTGGCTGCGGACGGCCTCGTGCTCCACGACGTCGAGAATGGCCGATTGGCGGCGGGCCTTCATATTTATGCGTCCAAGTGAATCAGTATACACAAGATTGGGGCCGAATATGCGCAAATGGCATTGACATCAGGGAAATCAATCATGTATAAGTATTCTTTCTGGCGCATATGGATACACAGGTCGTGACCGAAACGGAAGGGGACCAGCGGGGCCGGCACCGGCTCATCCGCGTGGCCGTGGCCGGCGCCACCGGCTTTGCGGGCCAGGAACTGATCCGCCTGCTCTCGCGCCATCCGCACGCCACCATCACGGCCGCCACCGGTTCGCAGGCCACCAGCACGCCGCGCTCGCTGCCGGCGCTCGCGCGCATCTGGGACGGCACGGTCGTGCCGCTCGATCCGGCCGCGCTGGTCGGCAAGGCCGACGCCGTGTTCCTCGGACTGCCGGAAGCCGCCTCGGCGGAGATCGCGCCCGTGCTGCTCGACGCGGGCCTTCGCGTGATCGATCTGTCGGGCGCATTCCGGCTGCGAGACGAGGCTGCCCGCGCGCGCTGGTACCCGGCCACGAAAGCGCTCCCGGCCGGCGTGGCTTACGGTCTCACCGAGTTCGAGCTCGAGGCGATCCGCCCGGCGCGGCTGCTGTCGAACCCGGGCTGCTACCCGACCGCGTCGCTGCTGGGCCTGCTGCCCTTGCAGCGCGCCGGCCTGCTGCAGCCTGGCGCCGATATCGTGATCGACGCCAAGTCGGGCATCTCCGGCGCCGGCAAGGCGCCGACCGAGCGCACGCACTTCTCGGAGAACCACGGCAGCGTGGCGGCGTACAACCCGTTCGGTCACCGCCACACGCCGGAGATGGAACAGGCGCTCGGCCGGGGCGTGACCTTCGTGCCGCACCTGGTGCCGCTCGACCGCGGGATTCTCGCGAGCCTGTACGCGCGCCTCGTGCCCGGGACGCCGGCCGCCGCGGTGACGGCGGCGTTCGAGCGCGACTACGCGCACGCGCCGTTTGTGCGGCTCACCGGCGACCTGCTGCCCGAGATCAAGCACGTGGCGCACACGAACTTCTGCGACATCGGCTGGAAGGTCGACGAGGCCGGCAGCCGCGTGTTCGTGGTGAGCGTGATCGACAACCTGGTGAAGGGCGCCGCCGGACAGGCGATCCAGAATTTCAACGTGATGTTCGGGCTGGATCAAAAGGCAGGCCTGCTGTGAAGCGTCCGGTCGTGTTGAAAGTCGGCGGGGAGCTGATCGAAAGCCCCGATCGCCTGGCGGCCATCGGCAAGGTGATCACGCGAGCGGCGAAGAAGCGCCCGCTCATCGTCGTGCACGGCGGCGGCCGCGAAATCGATGCGGCGCTCGCGCAGGTGGGCATCCCGAAGCGGCAGGTCGACGGCTTGCGGGTGACCGACCCGGAAACGCTCGAGATCGTCGTCTCGGTGCTCGCCGGATCGATCAACACGCGGTTGGTCGCGGCGATCAACGGCGCCGGCGGCCGGGCCGTCGGGTTGTCGGGCGCGGACGCCGGGGTCGCGCCGGTGAAGAAGGCGGCGCTGCACAAGGCCACCAGCGGCCACACGGTGGACCTGGGCATGGTCGGCACGCCGGCCAAGGCTCCGGCGCCCGAGTTGCTGGCGACGTTGTGCAAGGCCGGCTACGTGCCGGTGATCGCGTGCATCAGCGCGTCGAAGGACGGCCAGCTGTTCAATGTCAACGCCGACACCCTGGCCGGCAGCCTGGCCGCGCGGGTGAAGGCCAAGCGTCTGGTGATTGCCGGCGCCACGGCGGGCGTGCTCGACAAGCGCGGGCAAACCATTCCGCGGCTGAACCGGACGCACATCGCGAAGCTCGTGAACTCGGGCACCGCGAATGCCGGGATGGTGGCGAAGCTCAACGCCTGCCAGGCCGCGCTCAAGGGCGCCCGCAGCGTGGTGATCATCGACGGGCGTGACGCCCGCCGGATTGCGAAGGCCGTGGCATTGGAGAAGACCAGCGCCACGTCGAAGGTGGTTAGCTGACGATGAGTACGAACGCACAGACCGTGACCGCGCTCGAAGCACAGCACGTGCTTCAGACCTACAAGCGACTGCCCGTGGTCTTCGTCCGCGGCGAGGGCACCCGGCTGTTCGACGAGAGCGGCCGCGGCTACCTCGACTTCATCTCGGGCATCGGCGTGGTGGTGCTGGGCCACGCGCACGCGGGACTCGCGGCGGTGGTGGCCGATCAGGCGAAGACGTTGATTCACACGTCGAACCTGTACTACCACCCGCTGCAGGGCCAGCTCGCCGCGAAGCTCGCGTCGCTGTCTGGGCTGCAGCGCTCGTTCTTCTGCAACAGCGGCACCGAAGCCGTGGAGGCGTGCCTCAAGTTCGCGCGCCGCTACTGGTATTCGAAGGGCGTGAAGCACCGCACGGGCTACGTCGCCCTCGAGCACGGCTTCTCGGGCCGGACGATGGGCGCGCTGTCGGTGACCGCCAACGCGCACTACCGCGAGCCGTTCGAGCCGCTCGTGCCGGGCGTGACCTTCGTGTCGCCCGACGATGTGGCGGGGCTCGAGGCGGCGGTGACCGAATCGACGGCGGCGATCATCGCGGAGCCGATCCAGGGCGAGGGCGGCGTGCGGCCCCTGCCGCCGGCGTTTGCCGCGGCGATCGCGCGCGTGACCAGGCAGACGGGCACGCTGCTGATCGCCGACGAGATTCAATGCGGCCTCGGCCGCACGGGCCGGACGTTCGAGTTCCAGGGGCTCGGCTGGACGCCGGACCTCGTCACCATCGGCAAGGCGATCGGCTCGGGTATTCCGATCGGCGCCGCGCTGGTGGCCGAGCACGTCGCGAAAGAGATCTTCCCCGGCGACCACGGCACGACGTACGGCGGCAACCTGCTCTCCACGCGCGCGGCGATCTACGTGCTCGATCAGCTGAGCGGTCCGATCGCGGCCAACGTGAAGGCGGTCGGCCCGGTGTTCGAGCGGCGGCTGCTCGACCTGCAGAAGAAGCACCCCGTGGTGCGCTCGGTGAGAGGCGCCGGCCTGATGCGCGGTCTCGAGCTGGCGGTTGATGCGCAGCCCGCGATCGATGCGGCGCTCAAGGCCGGGCTGCTGGTGAATCGAACGGCGGAGCGCGTGATCAGGATGCTGCCGCCGCTGACGGTGTCGGTTGCGGAGATTGACGAAGCGATCGGGATTCTCGACCGGGCGCTGGCAAGTGTGCCGGCCCCCGGGTCGGGTGTCGAGGTGAAAGCGTGACCATGCGGGTTGTTGTCGACAACGGGCCGGGGAAAGGACGCCGGCTCCGGGCTCCGGGCTCGGGGCTCCGGGCCCCGGGCTCCCGTCGTCTGAAGCCGGCCGCGCCGGCCGTGACCCTGCGCGCGGCAGTGGCGGCGGATGCGCCGCAGCTGCACGCGCTGGTCGCGTCGCATCTCGAAGAAGGCCGCCTGCTGCCGCGCACGCTCGACGAGCTGACGGTGCATGCGCCGCGCTTCGTCGTCGCCGTCGTGGGTGGCGACAAACCTTTAGGTTTGTCGTCGTCGAACGGCGACCGCATTGTCGGCTGCGCCGAGCTGGCGCCGCTGTCGGGGTCGGTCGCCGAAGTCCGCTCGCTCGTCGTCGGTCGCGAGGCGCGCCGCAAGGGCCTGGGCATGCAGATGCTCGACGAGCTGGGCCGGCGCGCGCGCCGGGAAGGCTTCACCCGCCTGTGCGCCTTCGCGCACGACCCGATGTTCTTCGTGCGGCTGGGTTTCTCGATCGTGCCGCACACGTGGATGCCGGAGAAGATCGCGCACGATTGCCACTCGTGCCCGCTGTTCCGCAACTGCGGCCAGTACGCGGTCGTGCTCGAGTTGCGGACGTTCGTGGGAACTTCCGCGGGCTCCGGGCTCCGGGCACCGGGCTCAGCAGCCTCCGTGGGTCATGGCTAAGATCGCCGCGATCGCGGGCGGGGTGACGGCCCCCGCGGGGTTTCGCGCCAGCGGTCTGCACTGCGGCATCAAGGCCAGCGGCAAGCCCGACCTGTCGCTGCTCGTCAGCGACGCGCCGGCGAGTGCCGCGGGCGTGTTCACGTTGAACCTGGCCAAGGCGGCGCCGCTGGTGGTGTGTGAAGAGCACCTGGCGTCGAGCGGCGGGCGGGCGCGGGCCGTCGTGACCAACAGCGGCTGCGCCAACGCCTGCACCGGCCCGCAGGGCATGGCGGACGCGCGCGAGATGGCGCAACTGACGGCGGCGGCCGTCGGCTGCGCGCTTGACCAGACGCTGATCGCCTCGACCGGCGTGATCGGCGTCAACCTGAAGATGGATTGCCTGCGCGCGGGCATTCCCCAGGCCGTCGCCGCGCTGGCGCGCGACGGCGGCGCGGCGGCCGCGCGGGCCATCATGACCACCGATCCGTTTCCGAAGGAGCATGCCGTCGAGGTCACGACCGACGTCGGGACGTTCCGCGTCGGCGGCATGGCCAAGGGCTCGGGCATGATCGAGCCGCGCATGGCCACCATGCTCGGCTACCTGACGACCGACGCGGCCGTGGATCAGGTGACGCTGTCGCGGGCGCTGACCGAGGCATCGCGCTTCACGTTCAACGCGATCACCGTGGACGGCGAGCCGTCGACCAACGACTGCGTGTTCGCGCTGGCCAACGGCGCAAGCGGCGTGGTGATCGACGAAGGCCTGTATCCGGCGCTCGTCGAGGGCTTCCGCGCGGTGGCGCACGAGCTCGCGCTCGGCATCGTGCGCGGCGGCGAAGGCGCGACCAAGCTCATCGCGGTCACGGTGACCGGCGCGGCCACCGACGCCGACGCCTGGCTGGCCGCGCGCGCCATCGCCAACTCGCTGCTCGTGAAGACGGCGATCCACGGCGGCGATCCGAACTGGGGCCGGCTGGTGGCCGCCGCGGGCCGCTCGGGAGCGGCGTTCGTGCTGGACGAGGCGCGCGTGCAGATCGGATCGCTGGTGCTGTTCGAGCACGGGCGGCCGTTCGACGAGCGGGCGCCGCAGGCCGCGGACTACCTGATGGGCAAGGACCTGCAGGTCGAGGTCGGCCTCGGCACCGGCGGATCGCATCACGCGACGGTGTGGACGTGCGATCTATCCGCCGAGTACGTCAAGATCAACGCGGAGTATCGGACCTAAAGGTTCCCCACGGAGGTTCCCCACGGTGAGGAATGGTGCAGAACTTCCTTTCAATTCTTGATCTGGATCCCGATCGTCTGGGAAAGCTCTTGGAGCTGGCGGCGAAGCTGAAGCGGCAGCGTGTCAAGGGGATGAAGGCGCCGACGGCGGCGGCGCTCAACGGCAAGCACGTCGGGCTGCTGTTCGAGAAGCCGTCGCTGCGCACGCGGGTGACCTTCACCATCGGCGTCCGCGAGCTCGGCGGCGACATCGTCGAGATCCCGGCGGATGTCATGCACGCGGATCGGGAGCCGATCAACGACGTGGCGCGCAACCTCGAGCGCTGGGTCGACGCCGTGGTGATCCGCACGTTCGCGCAGGAGCGGCTCCAGCACATCACCGAGATCACACCGAACCTGCATGTCATCAACGCGCTCACCAACGAAGAGCACCCGTGCCAGGCCCTGGCCGACATGCAGACGCTGTCGGAGAAGTGGCCGTCGTTCGACGGCCGCCGCATCGCGTTCGTCGGCGACGGCAACAATGTCTGCACGTCGCTCGTGCACGTGGCGATGATGCTCGGGATGGCCGTGCACGTGGCCACGCCCAAGGGCTACGAGCTGCCCGACGAGGTCGTCGACCAGGCGGCGGCGGTGTCGCAAAAGGGCGCGGGGCTGACGGAGTACACGGATCCGAAGGCGGCGGTCCGCGATGCGGACGCGGTCTACACCGACGTCTGGACGTCGATGGGACAGGAAGTGGAGTATACCGACCGCTCGAAGACCTTCAAGCGCTACCAGGTGAACGAGAACCTGATGGCGCTCGCCAAGCCCGGCGCGCTGTTCATGCACTGCCTGCCTGCGCATCGTGGCGAGGAAGTCACCGACGAAGTGATCGAATCACCGATCTCGGTGGTGTTCGACCAGGCGGAAAATCGGCTCCATGCCCAAAAGGCACTTCTTGTCCAGATGCTCGCCTGACGCAGGCGCCTCGCTGCGCTCGGCGTAGGAGTCGCTCGCTCCTGGAACTCGCCCCTTCGGGGCTCGTGGGCTCGGCGCTCCGCGCCTCGTAGGGGTCGCTCGCTACGCTCGCTCCTGGGCTCGGCCCCTTCGGGGCCTCGTCGACTCGCGGCTTCCGCCTTCGCGCTGCTGCGCTTCCGCCTTCGCGCTGCTGCGCTTCGGCGGACAAGTCGGCGGACACGTCGGCGGACACGTCGGCGGACAAGTCGCCGCTCGTGGGAATGCCTCGACTCTTGCAGCAGAATCGGACACCTCCTCGCTGTTAGGCGGAAGTGTCTACTTTATCGAGGGAAGATCTCTTGTCGGCTCGATTGGGATGTTAGCCGAACACGTCGTTTAGCGGCTGCACGTCAAGGCGTGATGTGATTCCGGCCGTTCACATCGAGCGGAACACAATCGAGGCGCGCGGAGACGCTCTTCGTCACTATTGTGAAATCGTAAATGTGCAACTGGAGGCTTGTGGTTGTTTTGTCCACACGGCCGTCACCGTATGAGTGCCGGCGGTGGCGACCCAGTGTGCCCGTGCGCGATCACCATAGCCCGGCATGCCACCGCGGTCATGCAAGGTTGTCCCCTCGTAGAATACACTCAGCGGCACATCGTCGAGACTGATGACGGCGTAATGCCCGGCCAGCGCCATTTCCTTTTCAGCTGGAGTAGGCCAGCGCCCGACACCCTGTTGAAACATGATCGTTTGTCCAGCGCGCACGTTGTTCAGGTTCGTGCACTCCTGAGGGAATTGTGAGCTGATCTCGAAAGTCGTTTGACTTGTACCGCCGCCGAGTTGCATGGCCGCGATCGCTCCGCCGCCGATGGCCGCGCCCACCAGACCAATCGTCATGGCCGATAGCCCGACGCCACCACTTCCGGCTGCAGCGACCGTGCCTCCGCCCACCGAGCCACCACTTGCGCCGGACGCGGCTCCCCCTCCCGCGCCGCCTCCCGTTCCTGGGGCTCCGGCCGCGCTCGCCGCCTGTGCCGCGGTCAGGACGTTCGTTTGCGCGATCGTCACCGCCGCCGTCTGCCCCTGAAACGCCGCCGACGCGCTGATCTGCACCGCGCCGCTCGCCGTCGGCGTGAGGCCGCTCACGGCCGCGCGGCCCGCGACGTCGGTGATCACCGTCATCGTCCGGGCGCCATTGAACGTCGCCCGCCCGCCCTGGATCGCGAACCTGACGACGGCTCCGGCGACCGGCTGACCGTTCCGATCGCGCACTTCGATCACCGGTGCCACGGCCGTCTTCTGCTGAATGATGTTGACGGCGTCTTCACCTTTGATGACGACGATCTTGAGGCCCGCGGCCTGCGCGCCACCGTTCTCCGCGGCACGCGCGGTCAGGCGCACCTGCAGCACGCCGGTCTTCCTGCTGCCCACGGTGACGACCCGGCTGTGCTCCAGGTACTCGGCCTTGACCAGCCGCACGCGATGGTCGCCCGCTGGAAGATCGGACACCGTGATTGGCGTCTGCCCGATGAACCGCCCGTCCACGTAGACCGTGGCACCGGCAGGAACACTCCCGATCGAGAGCGAGCCGGCCGCTTCGGTTGCAGTGGCGCCGTGCACGCGCTGCCGTCCATCGGCGAGGGCGACCAGTATAGCCAGCCCGAGAATGACCCCAACGCCCAGGAGCTGATGACGCATGACCCCTCCAAGACTGCTCCCGCGAGAATCGCCAGCGGTTACTTGGTCATGATAGTGGAGGAGAGCCGTTGCCAGCGCTCGCCGCGAACCACGCCACATCGTCCGCCTCCGGCACTTCCCATCGCGCGTCGCCTTAACCTGTTCAGTCGGCACCGCACGAGGCGCGAAGCGCCGAGCCCAAGGAGCGCCGCAGGCGCGACTCCCACGCCGAGCGTGAGCGAGGCGCCCACGAGCGGCGCAGCCGCGAGCCTGCGCCGAGCGACTTGTCCGCCGAAGCCTTGGCGAAGGCGGAAGCGACCGAGCCCTACTGTTGGGTAGTCCCTGCTTTCGGCTTCTCCTTGAGGTAGCGGTCGTACCACGCAACAATCCGCTGCTCGAAGTCGATGCTCTCACTGACGCTGTTCGGCGGACGATGGCCACCGTTGACGTAGCGGACCCATTCCACTTCCTTGTTCAACCGTCGCAGCGCGTAGTAGAGCTCGCGCGACTGGTTGGCCGGCACGTTCGGATCCTGATCGCCGCTGATCGTCAGGAGTGGCGTCTTGACCCGATCGAGGCGGAAGATCGCCGAGTGCTCGATGTAGCGCTCGGGGTATTCCCACAGCGTGCCGCCGATGCGGTCCTGGCTCTTTTCCGGCGCGTGGGTGTTGCGCACGCCCAGCCGCTCGCTGTCGGTGTAGAAGCTCACCATGTTGACCTTGCCCGAGACGTTGACCGCCGCCTTGAACCGGTCGGTTTCCGTGAGCAGCAGCACCGTGGCGTAGCCGCCGTAGCTGGTGCCGTGCACGCCGAGCCGATCGGGATCGGCGACGCCCATGTCGATCAGCTTGTTCGCCGCCGCCGTCACGCCCTTCGCCCACGACTCGCCGGGGCGGCCAACCACGAGGTTTACCGATGGATGGAACACGGCGTAGCCCTGCCCCGCCATGAACGCGGCGCGGCCGTTGAAACCGTTGTCGAAGAAGGTCTCGTAGAGCTCGAACACGGTCGGGTACTTCTTCCCCTTCTCGTAGCCGATCGGATAGCGGAGCACACCGTAGAGCACCTTACCGTCGGCGTCGCGATAGGAGACGAGCTCTGACGCCGGCAGCGCCTTCTTCGCGATCCAGGGGTTGAGATCGGTCAGCTTGCGGACGTTGGTGAACGCGGGGTCGGCGGCATAGAGCTCCGCCGGGCGCGTGCCGTCGGATTTCTGGAACAGGACGGTGCTGCCGTCGCGCGAGAGGCGCACGCCCTGATACACCTCGCTGCCCCGCACCAGCGTCGTCAACGACTTGGTCTTCAGGTCGAGACGCGAGAGGCCGCGGTCCCAGCGGTCGGGCTCGCCGTACTGGACGAGCAACGCATCACCGGCGGGCGTCCAGTCGACGGCGGTGACCTTGGGATTGCGCTCCTCGTTCTTGTCGTCGAGCGTCAGCACGCGCTCGCGCGCGCCATCCGCGACCGCGGCGACATACCAGCCCTTCTTGCTCGTGAGCAGCAAGCGCGAACCATCGCGCGAGAACGACGTGACCGAGAACGACTCGGATTCGTCGTCGGTGCCCGGCGCGGGCTTGGGCGCCGCCAAGTCCACCTTCGGCTTCGGCGTGATCGATCGCGGCTTCTCCTCGTCGATCCGCTGCACGAAGACTTCGCCCTTCTCCGCATACGCCAACGTCCGCCCATCGTCGGACCAGCGCGGCGTCGTGGTCTTCAGCGTCTTCGCATCGAGAACGGTCCGCGGCCGGCCGTTATGCGCGAGCGTCCTCACGGCGTTGTCGGTGCCGAAGATCACGTCGTAGCTGGTCTTCTCCGTCGAGTCTTCGAGCCACGTGACGAACGAACCGTCGCGGGACAACTGGTAATTGGTGATCGCGGCCGTCGGGACCACGGCCGTCGCCGCGCCGGTCGCGGGGTCGATCTCCGCGAGGGATCGGCGGCGATTCGAACGGTTCATCGCGTCCCAATCCAGGAAAGGCGTGGACGACTGGACGACGACGGGCCCGGACACGAGGGCCTTGAACGCCGCCTGCGCCGCGGCATCGTCGGCCGGGTTGCGCAAGGCCACGAACAACTTCGTGCCGTCCGGCGTCCAGACCAGCTGGGAATTTGCGGCCACCTCCGCGCCCTTCTGCCGGGGTACCTCGGCGAGGGTCTTGCGGTCGGCGTTGTAGACCCACAGCGTCGTGATCGGCAGGCCGGACGCCGACTCCGCGGCGGTCAGCACGGCCAGCCGCGACCCGTCGCGCGTCCAGGCCGCCTGGCGGACGTTCATCAAGCCGCTGCCCACTTTGTCGATGGCGCCCGTACGCGTGTCGATCACCCGGAGTTCGACCATCGATGGCGCGAAGTACGTCGGATCGCCGTATCGCCGATGGTTGGTCTCGGCGTTGTCGAACAGGCGCCTCGCCCCAACCGCGACGCGCCGGCCGTCGTCGCTCAAGTCGAGGACGGTGACGGTCGTGACCTTGAGCGTGTCTTCGGCCGAGATTGGCGCGAGCGACTGTGCGGCCGGTGCGACCAGCGCCGCGGCGACCAACAGGGTGGCAGAGAGCCATTTCGTCATTGGTGTCCTCCCAAAGACCTGGGCGGGACTAAAGTCCCGCCCCTACGATCCGTCGCGCGCGAATCAGCACCTGGATCTCGTCGTTGCGGGCGTTCTCGTAATACAGCCGCTGGCGGCCGTCGGGATCCTGCGAGATCGACGCGGGGATCGAGCTGGCCACCACCGTCCATCCGGCGGGCAGCACCACGGTGTTGCGGGGACGGCCGAAGGCGCGATCCCAGACCAACTCGTCGCCATCGATCATGTAGCGGCCCGCGTCCGTGTAGGTTTCCGTGATGCGCAGCCGCGCCGACTGTCCCGGCTTCACCACGGGGAACGAGATGACGACGATCTGCGTGTCGTCGGCCACGGGTTCGCCGGCATCGAGGCCGCGCTTCTTGAGCTCGGCGCCCGAGAGCGTCTCGACCTTGAGCTTCTCGCCCGTGTCCAGCAGCACCGCGGAGGGATTCGACACGCTGCTGCCGGCGCGGACCACGTTGAAATAGTGCCCGACGCCGGGACGCGACTCGGTGTAGTCGTGATAGAGGCTGAACGAGTGCGTCGACGGGTCGTTGGGGAAGTAGACGATCTCGCGATCCTGATGCGCGCGTTCCGACAAGCGAGAGGCCTGCGACGCGAGCGCGACCATCCGTGGGGCCGAACCTTGAGGTTGGGCCTTATCGGTCGGACCTGAAGGTCCGACCCCACGCATCGCGAGGCCCGGCCTGGCCCTGATCACGAGCGGCGCCGCCGCGGGGCCGGCATTCTGGAACGAAATCATTACCCGGCCGTCAGGCGTCGACATGACCTGCGACGGCACGTTGCAGCTGATCAGCCGGTAGCCGGTGGGCAGGACCACGGCGTTGCGCCGGATGCCGAGCGATCGATCGAACACGATGGTGTCGCCATCACGGAAGTAGCTCTTCGCATCCTTGTAGGTCTTGTCGATGAGCACGCGTCCTTCGCCGCCGGGCGGGACGGGACGGGCGAGGTGGACCTTCAGCCACTCGGTCTCGAGGTCGGCGGTCGGGTGGCCCTCGGCGCGGGCTTGCGCGCCGCTGACGACTTCCCACTTGAGCGGCTGCCCCGTCATCATGTCGCTGACGCGCTCGTCGCTGGCGACGCTGCCCTTGCGGATCGCGTTGAAGAAGAACTTCGCGCCGGGCGTGGTGGCGGTGACTTCGTAGAGGATGCGGAACTGCGCCGAATCAGGGCCGAGCAGCTCGTAGCGGGTGTAGTCGTCTTCCTGGGTTTGACGCTGCTGTGGGGCCGCAGATGACGCAGATACAAGAACAATCACCAGGGCCGCAGATGACGCAGATAACACAGACCTGAATGCCGCAGAATGTAACTTCATGCGCGCATCATAGCGCCGATTCCCGGTCCGGGTTCGGTGCGAGCCGCCGCCTCCCCGTCGCAACCGCCATCGCCGCCTCTCGTTGAGGCTGGGGTCGTCAAGCGTGGTCAGGGCTGACGGGCACTATCGAGGATCCACTGCACGATCCGGTCGTCCGGCATCAGCGCCTGGGACGACATCGTGTAGTCAAGCCCTTCGAGCCGCGTGCGGATGCCCTGCTCGATGCCGCCGAACGACAGGAGGTGCGGGACGATCAGGACGCGGCGGCCGGCCGCCCGTTGTGCCGCGACCCTTTCGCGCAACTCTCGGGTGGCGGCCTCACGCAGCGCCGGACCCGCATCGTCACGGACGGTCATGTACTCGACGACGGCAAACGGCGCCGCGCCGCGGATATGATGCGCGAGCACCGCCATGTCTTCCAGCCACTTGCGGTTGTCGTCGTCCGGCACCGGGCCGTGGGCCACCAGAATCACGGCTTCGCGTTCAGGCGCGGTGCTGATCGACTTCGCGCGGTCCGCGACGATCTGTGCGATTAACGGATGGCGATTGAAGGCGGCGGTCATGCGCACGGGCACCGTGGTCGTGATGGGCGACGCGGGGTCCGCTCCCGGGGCATGGCCCGCGTGATCGCCGGCCGCGGCGCCGGGCGTCGAGTGATCCATCTTCGCAAAGCGCGCGAGATCCGGCGGCGCGTCCTTGCGCAATCCAAGCAGGTACTCCGTGGACGTGATCACGGAGCTGTGCGATGACACGAACAACGGCACGGCGACGATCTCGGTGACGCCGCGCGCCGTCAGTTTGTCGATGGCCGCCACAATCGAGGCGCGAGAGGCCATACCAAACGCGACCTCGGTGGGCTGCAGCGCATCGACCGTGCTCGCCACGGCGGTCACGCGCTCGTTCCATTGCGCGGAGCCGCCGTGCGCGAGCAACAACACGCCCGTCGTCTGCGGCGACCGTGCCGCGACGGCCGCGAACCCCGCCAGGAGCAGGGCGACGACGCCGATGGATGCCTTCATCTCATTCTCTCCATTCGCCCGATGTCACTTCGCCCACGACCAGCGCACGCCGAACCGCACCGTGCGTCCGACGTCGGGCCGATAAATCGCGAGCGGCGCGCCCGTTGCTGACAGCCGTCCGGTATTGGGATCCTGGTTGTCGGTGATGTTGTCGATGGCCGCGAAGGCGCTCAGTCCGCGCCGGATCCGCTGCGACGCGTACACGTCCCACAGCGCATATCCGGGCGCCATCGTGTCTTGCGCCCGGCCGTTCACCGTCGCGCGCGCGCCGACCCACTCGCTGTAGAACATGCCGCGGAGGTTCGCGACGAAACCCGCGCGATGATGCCGCCAGGTCGCACGGACGTTGCCCTGGTGCGTGTGGCGGCCCGTGAGCCGCAGATCCGTGAGGTCATCACGGGCGTCGAGATACGTGTAGGCGCCGGCCAGGCTCAAGCCGGTCAGGACCGCCCACTCGCCGTCAACCTCGACGCCCTCCGTCACCGCGTCGTTGACGTTCTTGTAGGTAAAAAGCAGCCGGCCCGCGACGGGGCGAAACGACGGATCGAGCCCCTCGCGCTCGAAGATCTGCTGCACCTGCGCCGGCGTGGCGGGGAACCCGAGGCTGACCGATTCGATCAGGTCCCGCACATCGTTGCGGAAGACGTTGACGCCGAGGCGCGCGCGGCGGGCGGGCGTCGCGTACTCGCCGCCGATCTGCAGCGAGTTCGCGTACTCGGGCTGCAGGTTCGGATTGCCGATCACCTGGTAGATGCTGGACGGATTCAGGAACCGGTAGTAGAGCTGCCCGATGTCGGGCGCGCGGAACCCACGGCCGTACGACGCGCGCAGGCTGAGGCCGCCGGCGATGCGCACGTTCGCGGCGGCCTTCGGCGACACGGCGGTGCCGAATTCCGAATGGTGATCGCCGCGGACGCCCAGCGTGGTGGTGAGCCGCCCGCCGATCGTCAGCCGATGCTGCAGCCAGGCGGTCGCGATGCTCGCGTCTTCGCCGGCATCGGTGCGCAGACGGTTGATCCCGGAGTACTCGTCCCGCCAGAACTCGGCGCCCCCTTGCAGTTGCTGGTTCGCGCCGATGACCTGGGAGACCGACCCGTCCACCTTCAACAGGCGCTCGTCGAGCTCACCCGGATCGAGCGGCGTCGATGCGGGTGGCGCCAGCCTGGCGGTCGAGCGTTCGTCGTAGCGCGCGACATACACGCGCGCCTGGACCGACGTGGACGGGCGCGGCAGCCAGTCGGCCTGGATGTTCGCGTTGAGCGTCGCGTCGTCGATCCGGTCTTCCTGAGGACCGAGCTCGCCATTCGAGCGGCCCTCGGTGTGGTTGTCGTAGCCGGTCACGAGCGCCGTCAGCGAGAAGGTGTCGAGGACCTGCACCCGCGCGCGCCCCATGAAGTCAACGCGCTCGAACGGCGCGCCGGTCGTGTCGAACGTGGTCGGCGTCAGGTCGAAGCCGTCATTCTGGTGGCGCTCGATCGAGAAGAGGCCCGAGAACCGGTCGCGCCGAGCGCCAAGCTCTGCGGCCGCGTTCACCTCGCCGAAGCTCCCGCCCGACAGCTCGCCGGTCGTCTCCACGGGCGCGGTGGCATTCCTGGTGATGATGTTGATGACGCCGCCGATGGCGTCGGATCCGTAGAGCGCCGACGAAGCGCCCTTCACGACCTCGATTCGCTCGAGGCGGCCCACCGACTGGCGATCGAGATTGATGACACCACGCTTGATGCCCCGCGCGCCCGCCAGCGGCTGGCCGTCGAGCAGCACCAGGACCTGCCGCGAATCGATGCCCTGGATCTGCTCGCCCGCCGGGCCGGCGGTTTCCGATCCGCGGCGCGACACCACGCCGGGCACCTCGCGCAGCAGCTCGGCCACCGTCTGCGAACCGCTCTCTTCGATATGGCGGCGCGACAGCACCGAGACGTTGGTGTTGAGGCTCTCGCGCAGCTCATCCTGCCGGGAGGCCGACACGATCTGCACCGCTTCAATCACGGGCGCGGGGCCGAGCGCCAGCTCGATTGCCTGCGGCGACGGCACCCGGACCGTCGTGCTCAGCACCGCAAACCCCGGCGCGATCACCTCGACGAGGTACTCGCCGTCGGCGATCGGGCTCACCAGGAACCGGCCGTCGCGGCCGCTCTCGACGATACGCTCAAACGCACTGCCGCCGTGCCGCACCACCACGGTGCTGCCGGGAACAACGGCGCCACTGCCATCGCGGACGACGCCCGCAAGCGTGGTGCCCTGCGCCGACACGGAAGGCGGCGCAAACCCGACGAGAATCAACGCAAGAACCGAGAAGCGAATCCACATGGAAGACCGAATGCCCTTCTGAGGCTGGAACGGACTCATCACAAAATGAGACTCTGTCTCAACTTTCAAAACGAGCATATTGCCGACTAAAATGGTCGGTCAAGTACAAAATGGGTATCAATATACTTGACGGGGGAACTTTCATAGGCTACACTCCGTAATTATGGGTATGCCTCAGACGCCACGGACGCTGCTGGAAGCGGTCAAGTTCTTCTCAATCCCCGTAAACTGCAGGGAATACATGATTTCCCGGCGCTGGCCGAACGGGGTCAAGTGCCCCCAGTGCGGGTCGGAGTCGGTCTATTTCGACCAGTCCCGCAACGGATGGGAGTGCAAGACCCGTCACCCGAAGCGAAAGTTCACCCTCAAGACCGGCACGATTTTCGAGGACTCCGCGCTCGGCCTGGATAAGTGGTTGCCGTGCGTGTGGATGATCGCCAACGCGAAGAACGGCATCAGCTCGCACGAAATCGCTCGCGCTATCGGCGTCACGCAAAAGACCGCATGGTTCATGCTCCAGCGCATTCGTCTCGCCATGCAGGAAGACGAGAACCACGGCGGCGGCAAACTGGGCGGCGACGTCGAAGTGGACGAAACCTACATCGGCGGCAAGGCGCGCAACATGCACAAAGACCGCCGCAAGCGAACGAACACCGGACGCTGGCACGGTAAGGTGGCAGTCATGGGCTTGCTGGAGCGGAACACCGAGGGCCGGAGCAAGGTTCGCACGCGCATCGTGCCGAACACGAAGCGTTGGGCGCTCGTCGGCAAGATGAAGGAACACATTGAACATGGGGCGAACGTCTACACCGACGCTCTGCCGACGTACAGCAGCCTCAATCACTTGTTCGTGCATCAGTTCGTTGACCACGCAGAGGAGTACGCACGCGGCAACGTCCACACGAACGGCCTTGAGAACTACTGGTCGCTCTTGAAGCGCGCCCTGATGGGCACCTACGTTGCCGTCGAACCGTTCCATCTGTTTCGTTACCTTGACGAGCAAGCGTTTCGTTTCAACAATCGGACATGGAATGACGCGCAGCGATTTGCCGCCGTCATCACCGCCATCGTGGGCCGTCGCTTGACCTACACCCAACTGATAGCAGCCGACGCGAGAGCCGTCTAACTCGCGTCACTCATCTGAAGCGCGGCCCTCGCTCTTCGGATTCTGGCCGGGTCGTTGTGAGCGTGGAATCTTCTCCCGCTCGGCCTTATAAGC
>Ga0156330_1041_pt1 | contig 36109 bp, 34 predicted proteins | sample RifCSPlowO2_12_FD_107978 | JGI IMG/M metagenome (GOLD analysis project Ga0156330, IMG submission 107978) | Acidobacteria bacterium RIFCSPLOWO2_12_FULL_67_14b | reverse complement strand
TTCTCGGCCAGCGCGGTCTCGATGGCCTGGCTCCGGTTGCGGAACCGTTGGCGTGCGACCAAGTGGTCCACGCGGTCCAGCAGATCGGCGTCAAGGGTGAGTGCGACTTTGGTCTTGGCCATGGTGGTATGACAAAACATCATACCATCAAGCCTGAGCAACCGGAACGACAGGTCCGCTGTCCAGCGCGTGCCCCGGTGAGGCACGCGGCGCTACAACCCTGGCCTCCACGGGGCCGTCCAACCGGGCATGCTGCTCCAGGACCTGCGCTACGCCTTCCGCGGATTCGTCAAGCGTCCGGGCTTTGCCGCGATCGCGGTGATCACCTTGTCGCTCGGCATCGGGGCGACCACGGCCATCTTCAGCGTGGTCCAGGCCGTCCTATTGCGGCCGCTCGAATATCCGCAGGCCGATCGGTTGCTGAAGCTCCACGGGTTCGACAAGGCCGAAGGGACCCCCGGCAACCTGTCGCCGGCCGACTTCCTGGATTTCGAGCGTGACAACGCGGTGTTCGCTCGCGCCGGGGCGAACGGCTGGGTGGGACTGTTCACCATCACCGGTGGACGTGGTGAAGCCGAGCGCGTGGGCGGCGTACTGGTCACCGAGGGTTTCTTCCCGACGCTGCAGGTGCAGCCGGCGATCGGCCGGGCCTTTCTTCCGGAGGAGGATCGCCCGGGCGCGGCCCGCGTGGCGATGCTGAGCGACGGCTTCTGGCGCCGGCGCTACGGCGCGGACCCGGGCATCGTCGGGTCGTCCATTACGGTCAACGCCGCGCCGGCGACGGTCATTGGGGTGCTGCCGCCGACCTACCGGCACATCGAAGTCAACCCCGAACGGCCCGCCGACGTGTTCATGCTGCACGGCTTCGATCGCGCCAACGCCAACCGCGGCGGGCACTACATCCGCGGCATCGCGCGACTCAAGGACGGCGTGGCGGTGGAGCGCGCGCGGGCCGACCTGGAGGCAATCGCCGCGCGCCTCGAACAGCAGCATCCGTCGGACAACACCGATCAGGGCGTCGTTGTGACGCCGCTGCTCGAGTCGATGGTGGGCGAGTCTCGCCCGGTGCTGTTGCTGTTGTCGGCTGCCGTCGGCTTCGTGTTGCTGGTGGCGTGCGCGAACGTCGCGAACCTACTGCTCGCCCGGGGGACCGGTCGCCTGAAGGAACTGGCCCTGCGCGCGGCCATCGGCGCCGATCGCGGGCGCCTCGTGCGCCAGATGCTCACCGAAAGCGCCGCGCTCAGCATGCTGGGCGCGGCCGGCGGGCTGCTGCTGGCGTTCTGGGCCACGCGCGCGCTCACCGTGCTCGCCGCCACGGGCTTGCCGCGCGCGGATCAGATCCGGCTCGACGGCGTCGTCCTCGGCTTTGCCGTGGCGGCCGCGCTGTTCACGAGCGTGGCCTTTGGCCTGCTGCCAGCTCTCCAGTTGTCGAGGAGCGACCTGAACGAATCGTTGAAGGAGGGCGGCAGGCACCAGGGCGCCTCGACCGGCCGCGCTGCGCGCGAGCTCCTGATCGTGGCCGAAGTGGCGCTGTCGATCGTGCTGCTCGTCGGCGCCGGCCTGTTCGCGAGAAGCCTGCGGGAGCTGCAGCAGGTGAACCCGGGTTTCCGGTCCGACAACGTCCTGACCATGGAGGTGTCGTTGCCGGTCGCGCGCTACGAAGAAGGCGAGCAGATGCCGTTCTACCAGCGGCTCGAAGAGCGCATCCGCGGGCTGGCCGGCGTCGCGGAGGTCGGGGCCGTCAACATCCTTCCGCTGAGCGCCAACTACGACAGCCAGGGCGTGCAGATCGAGGACCATCCCATGCCGGCGGGGCAGGGCCAGGCGCCGCAGGTGCGCTCCATTACTCCCGGGTACTTCCGCGCCATGGGCATTCCCTTGCTCCGTGGCCGCGAGTTCGACGCGCATGACGTGAACGACGGGCAGCTCGTGGTGATCGTGAGCCAGTCGATGGCCAGGAAGTACTGGCCCGGCGAGACCGACGTGATCGGCAGGCGCGTGACCCACAACGGCGGCGTCCCGCGCGAGCGCCAGCAGGTAGTCGGCGGCCCGGGCTCACGCATCGTCGTCGGGGTCGTCGACGACGTGAAGCACTTGGGCCTCGGCGAAAGCGAAGTGCCGATGATGTACGAGCCGCACACGCAGCAGCCGTCGTACCACACGATGCGCCTGGTCATCCGCGCCAACGCGGATGCCGCGGGGCTGACGCCACAGGTGCGGGCGGAGCTCAGCCGGATGGACAGCGAAGTGCCGCTGTCGCAGGTCGGCATGCTGACGGCCGCCCTCGACAACTCCGTGGCCGAGCCGCGGATGCGAGCCATGCTGCTCGGGCTGTTCGCCGCGCTGGCCATGGCCCTGGCGGCGATCGGCGTCTATGGAGTCGTGTCGTATCTCGTCGGACAGCGCACCCAGGAAATCGGCGTGCGCCGGGCGCTGGGCGCCCGGGCGATCGACGTGCTGATCATGCTGGTGCGCGAGGCCATGCGGCCGGTCGGGCTCGGGATTGTCGCCGGCGTCGCCGGCGCCTTCGGCCTGACCCGGGCGGTGTCGTCGATGCTGTTCGGCGTCACGCCGACCGACGTGACGACCTACGTCGTGGCGTGTTCGGTGCTCGCGATCGCCGCGCTGGTCGCGTCGATCGTCCCCGCGCGGCGCGCGCTCGGCGTCGATCCGATCACCGCGGTGCGGGGCTCATAGGTCCGGGGATCCTAGGTGGGGACAAACCTTTAGGTTTGTCCTTCAGGTTTGTCCAAATAATCCCGCAACGCTTCCTTCGTGCTGCGAAACGCGAGCTCGTCCCACGGAATCGCGTCGAGGTCGAACTCGCGCGCCTCCAGGCCCTCGTCATCCACGGCCAGCTCACCAGACAGCTTGGTCGCCGCGTAGACGATAATCACCGGCGCCCGCCCGGCGTACGAGTAGATGCCGACCAGGCGATCGAGCCGCACGTCGAGCCCGGCTTCCTCCCTGGCCTCGCGGACGGCGGCCAGCGTGATCTCCTCACCGCGATCGACGTAGCCGCCCGGAAACACCCACTTGCCATACCCCGGCTCGATCGCCCGCTTCACCAGCACGATCTGCCGCCCCTCGTTCACGCGGATGATCGTGGCCGCCGCAATCTTTGGATCCAGGTAGAACACGAACCCGCACGCGGCGCTCGTGCACACCAGGCGCTTGGGCTCGGTGATCTTCAGGACCCTCGGCTCGAGCGGGCTCCCGCAAACGGGACAGAACTTGTAGGGCGGGTTCATATCGTGGGAATGCATCTCTTGGGTGCTTGGGTGCTTGAGTGCTTGGGTGCTTGAGTGCTTGGGTGCTCGGGTGCTTAGGTGAACCACTGCACCCCAGCACTCCAGCACCTGTGCACCCCAGCACCTGGGAGTATAAGATCGCGTCATGTCGATCCTGAAAGTGGCCCGGATGGGCCATCCCGTCCTTCGCGCCAAGGCACGGCCCATCGAAAAGGCCGAGCTGAAGACGCCGGGCCTTCAGCAATTCATCGACGACATGGTCGATACCATGTTCGAGTACTCGGGCGTCGGCCTCGCGGCGCCGCAAGTGCACGAAGGCATCCGGCTGTTCGTGGCCATGCTCGACCCCGACGGCCGCGGCGAAGGCGACGCCACCATCGTCATCAATCCGGAGATCCTCGTCCTCGACGACCAGACCGTCGAGGGCTGGGAAGGCTGCCTGAGCATTCCCGACATTCGCGGCCGCGTGCCACGGGCGCATCACATCAAGCTGTCGGCGCTCGACCGGGAAGGCAAGCGCTACGAGCTGGACGTCGTCGATTTCCCCGCGCGCGTGATCCAGCACGAGACCGATCATCTCGACGGCGTGCTGTTCTTCGATCGCATGCGGTCGCTCGAAACGCTGACCTACCTCGAGGAGTACGCGCGCTACCACGCCAAGCGCGCGGACGATGAGGATGAGTAGGACGGTGTACGGTGCGTACGGTGCGTACGGTGCCTGGGGTGCCCAAAGGGGTTGGTGCGAAGGTGCTGGGGTGCTCGGGTGCCCGGTGGTGTACGCGCGTTCGTGGCGAATCTACCGGAAACCTTGCGAAGCGACGCCGGAGTATCGGTTTATCCAGGTCGGCCTATCTCCCGTTGGATCGCCGTGGACCGTCGCGCTACACTGCAGCCGCCGCTGGGGTAATGGGTTATCGAGTTGAGCCGACTACTCGTTATACAGACAAGGAAAAGAGTCTCGGATCATTCACTCGCGTTAGTTGCAGACGCTTTTCAGCTCGTGTCGTCGGTTTACCAGAACGGGAGGTGCCGCGGTGAGTTCCTCAGATCTGATCACCATCTCGACATTCCGATCCACCGCAGATGCGCAGATAGCCAAGGGCATTCTGGATGAGGCGGGAATCGAGTCCATGATTAGGGCTGACAATGCGGGCGGAATGTATCCGGCGATGAGTGGAGCCGAGCTCCTGGTGAGATCGGAGGATGTTGACAAGGCCCACGATGCGCTTCATCGACGCGATCGCCGGGCACACTGACCGACTACCGGCTGCTCCGAAGCTCGGATCAACTCGAGCATGTCGGGGCATCGAGGTCGAGCGTGGTCGGTCTCGGGCAGCGGCGCGTGGAGATGTTTGGGTTGCAGGTCGCCCCCGCCTTCGTTCGAAGCGGGTAGTTGGACGGTGGGCCGTCACACATTTTGGGCGCAGCGCCCGGGTCAAGGCCAAGGCCGGGTGTCGGTGGTGTCACGCCGCTCTACCGGGTCGTTCACCGCAGGCGGCCTGCCGAACCGCTGGCCTCAAGAGGGCTCTGTCGCACGCGCTGTATAAGCTCCAAATGGAGCCGACGCGCCCAATAGTGCGTGCGACGATGTGGCCGAGGCGCGCGGCTCATTTGGACCGTTCGACCGACATAAGGCGGGTGGGGCGGAAGGGGGGCTGAGAATGCGTACGACTGCTGAGCAGAACAAGGCGCTGGCTCGCCGCTTTGGCGAGGCTATGAATGCCCGTCAGTTCGACCTTCTGGACGACATCGTGGCGTCGGACTTCGTGCGCCATTGCCAGGCGACTCCTCAGGTCGATGTGAGGAGCCTCCGCGGGTTCAAGGAATACTTGAGACAGGACGCCACGGTGTTTCCTGATTCCATCCAGACTCCGAAGCACCTACTGGCGGACGGGGACCTCGTTGCCGTTTGGGCCACGTACGAGGGCACCCAGAGAGGGCAGATGGGGCCCTTTCCACCATCCGGAAGAAAAATGCAGCTTGAGTTCGGGGCTGTCCTCCGTGTGGAAAACGGCATGATTGCTGAGATGTGGGTGACTTGGGACAACATGGCGGCACTCGCTCAGCTCGGCCACCTGCCCGCAGTTCCCAGCGGGAGTAGTTAGAGCGGTCGAACACCGCGATGGACCCGACGCCACGCAGCCCCCGTCTCCCGCGCTGCGTGGCGCGGACGGGAGAATCTGGCGCCGACGCTGGCGCGCGGAGGCCATTGATGAAGATCAAGACGCTACTACTGGGCTGCAGTCTGGCGCTTGCCATAGCGGTCGCTGCGGACGCTCAGGGGTCTCTCGACGGAAATGGGTTGGAATAACCTCGCAGGACCAAGCCATTTCCTTCGCGATCGAGAACGGTGCTCTCAAATCCTTCACCTTGGGATGGCGGGTTTCCCTGGACGAACCTTGCGTTACGAGCCCAGGCTCGTCGGTGGCCATGACCGTCCTCGGCGGTACCGACACAGTGTTCTTTCCGTACACTCAGAAGGAGTTCGATCTCCTTAAGAGCCAGGGTGAGACGAGAATCGATCCGTCCACGGTTGCTCCCATAGTTGGAGAAAAGGGGTTCGACGTGAACCGGGACCTCTCGGGGAAAGCTCGCCTGCGTGTAATCGCAACCCCCAAACCCGACGGATCAATTTCTGGCACTGCAAGACTTATTGCAGCCACCTGCAAGGGAGCCGAGGAACTATCCTGGAATGCGCAGAAACAGAAGTAGCTGCCTCTGGCCCTGGGGGCTACTCCGTTCGACGTTCGCCGCTGCCGTTAGGCAGCTGAATATCCAACCATGGCAACTGCCGCAATCAAGAACCGGAAGATCGTAGTCATTCGACGCCGGCTACCTGATCGAGGCGTACAAGAAGAAGGCGATCGCGATGGCCGGCCCGAGCCGGAGATGGAGTTTGCCGCGTCGCTGATGACGCAGGGCGCGGCTGCTTCGGCGCATCGCGCCCGCGCCACCGCCTCGGCGGCGCGCGGGTCGCTGCTGGCGCAGAACCTCGCGAAGGTCGGGTAGCCGGGGGAAGGTGGAAGACTTCTTGCCTTCTGCCTTCTGCCTTCTGCCTTCTGCCTTCTTACCTCTTCTTGGCGCCGGTCCCGCTCATCGAAAACTGGCCGCCGTTGATGTCGAAGAGCACCTTCGCCTTGTCGGCGCCATCCGGCGACACGGTGATCACGGCGTCAAACGGGTTGCCCTGGAAATTGCCGGCGAATTTCAGGACCAGGCTCTCCTGGTCCTTGCTGACGTCGGTGACTTCCTGCACGTCCGGCTGCATCTGGCTGGTCATCTCCGCGACGACCTTCCCGGCCTTGTCCTTCAGCACCAGGGTCTGTTCGAAGGGTCCCTGAGGGCTGTCGAGCGTGAGGGTCCACGTGCCCATGAAGTCGCCGGCATCAGCCGGCGTCAGGGATGCCTGGGCCGAGGCGACGGCCGGCATCAGTACGAGCGCCAACGCGAGCGAGTGAAACAAGTTTTTCATAGCCGGGCATCCTAACACAGGGCGCCGCCGGGGCGTATAATCACGTGCACTCCATGCCCGCCCTTGCGCTCGCCACGGCTGCACCCAAAGTCACGCTGCGTTCGTCGCCGGCCGTGCCCTACGACGGCGCGATCGCCGCGGCGCGGACCTGCTATTCGCCCCGCGTCATCGAGCGCAGCGAGATTACCGACAAGCAGCGGGATTCCATCGGCCCGCTGACCTTCGAGGGCGGCCACCACACCGTGTTCCAGCACGCGCACTTCGAGTTCGGGCTCGAGAACATCTCACGCCAGCTGGTGTGGAGCATCCTGCATTCCTATCCCTTCTACAACTCCGAACAGTCCAGCCAGCGATACGTGAAGCTGAGCGAGCCGCGCGCCTTCGTGCCGCCGCTGTCGGGCGAGGCGCTGGACGTCTACGAGCAGGCCATCCTCCGCGCGTGGGACGCCTACGCGCGGCTCTCGGCGCTGCTCAAGGACGATGCGTGGGCGATCCTGAAGCAGTTGCGCTACGTGCGGCCCACCAACACAGCGGCGCGGCTGAAGACGGTTGAGCGCGAGGCGGAAAAGAAGGCGATCGAGACCGCCCGCTACGTGATCCCGATCGGCGCGTTCACGTCGATGGTCCACACCGTGTCGGGGATCGTGCTGCATCGCCTGCACCGCATGCTGAACGCCGGCGACGTGCCCTACGAGGCCGCGATGGTGATTGGCGCGATGGTCGACCTCGTGAGGGAAGTCGACCCGATGTTCTTCGACAAGGTCGGGCTCGACACGCTCGGACGCGAGGCGCTGCCGGAGTTGGCCTTCCCGGTCACGCGCGGCTCGGGAGACGCCTACGCCGCCGAATTCGATCGCCGTTTGGGCGGGCGCGTCTCCCGGTTGCGCGACTGGTCCGCCGGCGCCGAGCGCGTCGTCGCCGATGCCGTGCGGGCCACCTTCGGCCTCACCACCGCGGAACTGGACGATGCGGAAGCCATCGATCGCGTGATGAACCCGGCGAGGAACCCCTACCGCGTCGACATGCTGGACGTCGCCTATCACTCGCCGATGATGCGCACGCTGCACCACGCGACCTACGTGTTCGAGAAGCGCCTGAGCCACACCGCCGACTCGCAGGACCAGCGCCATCGCATGGTCCCGGCGTCGCGGCCGATGATGACGCTGGCCGACACGGCGGCGCCCGACTACGTCACGCCCCGTTTGATCCGGCAGAACCGCGAAGCGCTCGCGGTCTACGAGCAGGCGATGGCCGACGCGTGGACGGCGAAGAACCGGCTGCTCGCGCTGGGCGTGCCCCTCGAGCACGCCCTCTATGTCGTCCCGAATGCCAAGGCGCTTCGCCTCGTGGAGTCCGGGTCGTTCATCGCCTTGCAGCACAAGTGGACGCTGCGGACCTGCTTCAACGCGCAGGAAGAGATCTACCTGGCGTCGATGGACGAGATCAGCCAGGTGAGGGACGTCCACCCGCAGTTGGGCCGCTACCTGGGCCCGCCCTGCGTGCTGCGGAACCGCATCGTGTCGCCGCGCTGCACCGAGGGCACGCACTTCTGCGGCGTGCCGGTCTGGCAGTCGTTCCCCAACGCCGAGCGCCGCCTCTGAGGTGACTCTGGCCTGGGTCGCGCACTTCTACACCGCCCTGGGCGCCGTGCTGGCGCTGGCCGCCACGCTCGCGATCGTCGAGCGTGATTACCGGACGGCCTTCCTCGCCCTGATTGCCGCGACGGTGGTCGACGCCACCGACGGCATGCTCGCCCGCGCGCTGCGCGTGAAGCAGCGCCTGCCCCAGTACGACGGCAGCCGGCTCGACGACGTCGTCGATTACCTGACCTACGTCTTCGTGCCGGTCCTGCTGATCTGGCGCGCGGGACTGCTGCCCGAGGGCTCGGTGCTGTGGGTGGGCGGGGCGGTGTTGCTGGCAAGCGCGTACGGGTTCGGACAGGCCGATCACAAGGTGATGGTCGACACACCTAAAGGTGTGTCGCCACGCGACGGGGGGTCGCTGCAGGAATACTTCTTCACGGGCTTCCCGTCGTACTGGAATATCGCCGCCCTGTACCTCTTCGTGCTGGGCCTGTCGCCCGTGACCAACGCCGCGATTCTGCTCGTGCTGTCGGTCCTCGTCTTCGTGCCGATTCGATACGTGTATCCCTCGCGCACCCTGACCCTGCGAGCGCCGACGATCCTCCTTGGGTCGGCGTGGGCGCTGATCGTCCTGATGATCGTGTGGCGGCTGCCGGTCACCGACGGGCCCTGGATCGCCGTGTCGTTGCTGTACCCGATCTACTACACGCTCGTCTCGTTGTGGCTGCACGCCCGCTCGTGATGTCGCCGCTCGCCGTCATTTTCGTCACGGTGTTCATCGACCTTCTCGGGTTCGGCATCATCATCCCGCTGTTGCCGTTCTATGCCGAGTCGTTCGGCGCCTCGGCGTTCGCGATCGGCCTGCTCGGCACGAGCTTTTCGCTGATGCAGTTCGTGTTTTCGCCGATCTGGGGGCGCTGGTCGGATCGCATCGGGCGCAAGCCGATCATCCTCCTGGGCCTGATGGGGTCGTGCGTGTCGTACCTCACGCTGGCGCTGGCCACGTCGCTGACGCTGGTGTTCGTGGCGCGCATTCTCGGCGGCATCGCGGGCGCGAACATCCCGACGGCCCAGGCCTACATCGCGGACGTGACCACGCCCGAGAACCGCGCCAAGGGCATGGGCATGGTGGGCGCGGCATTCGGGCTGGGGTTCATCTTCGGACCGGCCATCGGCGGCGTCCTCAGCCGGATCAGCCCGGAGGCGCCGATGTGGACCGCCTCCGCCCTGTGCCTGTCGAATTTCATCGCGGCCTGGTTCCTCCTGCCCGAATCGCGCGCCGCGAACCCGGAGACCAAGGGCCTCGGCCGCCTCGACGCCTTCCGGCACGCGATGACCAAGCCCACGCTCGTCCTGCTGCTGGCCCTCTACTTCATCGTCACCGCCGCCTTCTCGGGCTTCGAGGCGACGTTCGCGCTGTTCAGCGAGAGCCGCTTCGGGTTCACCGCGGCCTCGATCGGCTTCCTGTTCGCGTACATCGGTGTCGTCCTCGCGCTCGTGCAGGGTGTGCTCGTGCACAAGGTCGTCAAGCGCGTGGGAGAGGCGAGGCTGATTCCCGTGGCCATCTTCGCGATTGCGGTCGGCGTCGGCCTGGTGCCGTTTGCCTGGAGCGTGCCGACGCTGCTGGTCGCGCTCGCGGTGCTCGCGCTCGGCATGGGCTTCAACAGTCCGGCGCTGTCGGCGATGGTGTCGAAGACGGCCGATGCCGACGATCAGGGCGGCACGCTCGGCCTGGCCTCCTCGCTGGCGAGCCTCGGGCGGGTCGTCGGTCCGGCATGGGGCGGTTATCTGTACGACGCCTATGGGATGACCACGCCGTATCTGAGCGCGGCGGCGATTATGCTCGTGGCGTTCGGCGTGTCGTTAGTAGGACTGAGGACGCCGGGTTCATTTTCCCAAGGATCCTCCGGACAATGAGCCTGGCGTCTTTGCGCCCGATCCCCTTGCACGCGGGCAACCCGGGGCCCTTCACCGGTGAAGGGAACTGGACCTACCTGATCCCCGGCGACGCGCCCGTGCTGATCGACGCCGGCGTCGGACAGGCGTCGCACCTCGACGCCCTCGCCGCAGCGGCGCCGGCCGGCCCCGGGCGTGTGCTGGTCACGCACGTGCACACGGATCATGCGACCGGAGCACCGGCGATTGCCTCGCGCTGGCCCGCGGCGGAGTTCTGGAAGTGGCCCTGGCCGGAGAAGGACGCCAGGTTCGCGGTGCCGTGGCGCCCGCTCCGCGATGGCGATCGGGTGGCGACTCCCGCGGACGATCTCGAAGTGATTCACACACCCGGTCACTCGCCGGATCACCTGGCGTTCTGGCATGCGGGCTCGCGCACGGTGTTCGTCGGCGACCTGCTCGTGCTGGGGACCACCGTCTTCATCCCGGCCTCGAGCGGCGGCAACCTGTCGGATTACCTGCGATCGCTCGAGCGGCTGCTCGCGCTCGAGCCCGTGCGGGCCTGGCCGGCCCACGGGCCGGTGATCGAGGATCCGGCGGCGCTGATCCGCCAGTACCTCGATCATCGACGCCAGCGCGAAGCGCAGGTGCTGTCGGCGCTCGCGTCGGGCGTGTCGACCGCCGACGCGATCACGGCGGCGATCTACTTCAGGCTCACGCCGGCGCTCGCGCCGATGGCGCGCGAGAGCGTGCTGGCGCATCTGCACAAGCTCGAACAGGACGGGCGGGCGCGGCGCGACGGCGAATGCTGGACCGTCGCGTGATCGCAGGACGATATACTGTAGCGCCCATGGTTCGCACAGTCGGCCTGGCCGGGGGCGGCATCCTGCTGGCGTACGCCCTCCTGTCGATCGCGACGGGCCAACGGTCGGCCGCGTTCGGCGATCTGGCGCAGCTGGTGCCGCCGCTGGCCTACGCGGCGCTGACCCTGGCGCTCGCGCGCCGGTGCCGCGGCCAGGTCCGCGTCTTCTGGAACCTCAACGCGGTGCACGGCGTGATGTGGACCGTCGGCCAGGCCGTGTGGACGTATTACGACCTCGCGCGCGGCGGCGTCCCGGTGATGTCGCCCACCGATCCGCTCTTCTTCGTGTCGAGCATTCCGCTGGCGGCGGCGCTGTACGGCCGGCCCGAGCGCGACCGCCCGCGATGGCTGTTCGACATCGTGCTGCTCGACCTCGTCCTGATCGCGCTCTTCGCGGCGTTCGTCTACATCTATTTCGTCGTCTCGATCGCCGTGACCAACGGGTCCGAGCAGCTCTACAACCGGAACCTCACGCAACTGCTGAACGCGCGCAACCTGCTGCTGGCGTCGTGGGCGGGATCGGTGTGGCTGACCTCGTCGTCGGCCGCGTGGCGCAGGATGCTGGGCGTCTACGCCGCCGGATTGACGCTCAACTTCGCCGGCGGCATCGCCTACGACGTCATCGATCGGTCCGGTCAGTACGCGGCCGGCGGGCTCTGGGATCTGGTGTGGATGGCGCCGTACGTCGCGATGGCGCTGGCGGCGGCGGTGGCGTTCGACGAGAAGCTCTTCGAGCCGTCCGAGGAGGCGCCGCCGCTGGCGCGATTGCCGGTGGTGTCGCTGATCGCGATTGCCCTGCTTGTCGCGATTCCGGCGATCGACGAGATCGCCCGCCGGCTCCTGGACGTCTCGCCGGAGGTGGAGTCGCTGCGCACGCGTCTGGCGCTGGCGATGATGATCCCGTTCGGCTTCGTCGTGGTGGTGCGCGAGTTCCTGTCGCGCCGCGCGCTGATTCGCGCCGGACAGCAGCTCGTGTCGACGCGCGAACAGCTCGTGCAGAAGGAAAAACTCGCGGCGGTCGGCCAGCTGGTGTCGGGGGTCGCGCACGAGCTGAACAACCCGCTGCAGGGCGTCCTCGGTTACGCCGAATTGATGCTGGCGTCGAGGCCTTCGGCGCCCGAGACCGAGGAACTCCGCGCCATTCGCGACAATGCCAACCGTGCCGCCGGCATCGTCCGCAACCTGCTGACCTTCGCGGGCCGCACCTCGTCGGCGCGCGGGTGGCAGCAGATGAACCGGATCGTGCGCGACGCCGTGGCGATGCGCGAACCGCGCCTGCTGTCGGCCGGGATCGACCTCCGGATCGAGATCGCCGACCGGCTGCCGCTCGTGTATGTGGATCACGCGCGGCTGGAAGACGTGCTCGTCAACCTGATCCAGAACGCCGAGAATGCGATCGGCGCCCGCCGCAGCGGCGACGGCCCGCCTACCCAGGTGCCGACCACGGCCCGCGGCGAGATCGTGCTCACCACGAAGTGGCGGGGCGAACCGGACCGTATTCTCGTGGAGGTCGCCGACAACGGCAGCGGCCTCAGGAACGAAGACCTCACGCGCGTCTTCGATCCGTTCTTCACGACACGCGAAGTGGGCCAGGGCTCGGGACTCGGCCTGTCGGTCTGCTACGGCATCGTCCGCGAGCACGGCGGACAGATCACGGCCCGTAACAACCCGGAGGGCGGCGCCGTCTTCACGGTGGAACTGCCGGTGATGGCCGAGTCATTGGCGTCGGTGGCCGCCGCCGGCCCCCACGCCCCGGCCCCGGCCCGGGGCTTCCAGACCCGCGCCGTCACCTCGGGGGAGGCCTCGTACACCGTCGTGCCGCCCGATGCCGACGAGCTGGCTGCCTCGCCCCACCGCCGGAAGGCGCTGGTCGTCGACGACGAGGAATCGAACGCGGCGCTGGTGCGCCGGGTGCTGGCCGGCGCCGGCTACGACGTCGAAAGCACGACCTTGTCGCGCCGGGCGCTGGTCATGATCGAGCGGACGGCGTACGATGCGGTGATCGCCGACGTGAAGATGCCCGAGCTCAGCGGCCAGGAACTCTACGGCCGTGTCTGCCAGATCCGGCCGGAGATGGCGCGCCGCTTCATCTTCATCACCGGCGACATCGACGGCGACGACACCCGCGAGTTCCTGGACCAGTCACGCTGCAGTTATTTCATGAAGCCCTTTAACCTGGAGCGGCTGACCGCCGCCGTGGACATGCTCACCGGCAAAGGTTCGCCGGACGCCATCGGATAGACCCATGGACAAGATTGTCGACTTCATCAACGTGAACCGCGACCGCTACATCGACGAGATGAAGCAGTACCTCGCCATCCCCAGCATCAGCGCCTTGCCCCAGCACAAGGACGACGTGCGCAAGTGCGCCGAGTGGACCGCGGCCGAGATGCGCCGCATCGGCCTGAATCAGGTGCGCCTCGAAGACACACCGGGCCATCCCGTGGTCTACGGCGAATGGCTCGGCGCCGCGGGCGCGCCGACGATTCTCTTTTACGGCCACTATGACGTGCAGCCCGTGGACCCGGTCAACCTGTGGACCTCGCCGCCGTTCGAGGCGACGATTCGCGACGGCGAAATCTACGCGCGCGGCTCGGCCGACGACAAGGGCCAGGTCTTCATGCACTTCAAGGCCGTCGAGGCGCACATCCGGCAGAACGGCGGCCTGCCCCTGAACATGAAGTTCCTGATCGAGGGCGAAGAAGAGGTGGGCAGCGCCAACCTCGACGACTTCATCCGCGCGCACAAGGACCTGCTCAAGGCCGACGTCGTGGTCATCTCCGACTCGCCGATGTTCGATCGCGGCATCCCGTCGATCTGCTACGGCCTTCGCGGCCTCACCTACTTCCAGCTCGACCTCCGCGGCAGCAAGTCGGACCTGCACTCGGGATCGTTCGGCGGCGCCGTGGCCAACCCGGCGATGGTGCTCGCGCAAGTGCTCGCGCAAATGAAAGACAAGGGCGGGCGCGTGAAGATCGACGGCTTCTACGACGACGTGGTGCCGCTGAGGGATGAGGAACGGGCGGAGTGGCAGAAGCTGCCCTTCAACGAGAAGAAGTACCGGAACGAGTTGGGCGCCCCGAAGCTGTTTGGCGAAACCGGCTATACGACGCTCGAGCGCACCTGGGCGCGGCCGACCTTCGAGGTCAACGGGCTGCTCTCCGGATTCACCGGCGAGGGCGCCAAGACCGTGCTGCCGGCCGTGGCGATGGCGAAGGTGAGCATGCGGCTGGTACCGAACCAGGACCCGCAGAAGATCGGCGACCTGTTCGAGGCCTACGTCCGCAAGGTCACGCCGAAGACCGTCGAGCTGACGATCACGCGCATGCACGGCGGCAAGCCGTGGATGACGGCATTCGACAACCCGTTCGTGCAGGCGGCCGGCCGCGCCATCGAGCAGGGCTTCGGCCAGCGGCCGGTCTTCAACCGTGAAGGCGGATCGATCCCGGTGGTGTCGACGTTCCAGGAAGAGCTCGGGGTGCCGTGCGTACTCTTTGGCGTCGGCCTGCCCGACGAGAACGCGCACGCGCCCGACGAGAAGCTCGACCTCGGCAACTTCCACAACGGCGTGATTGCGTCGGCGTACCTCTACAAGGAAATCGCCGCGCTTCGCTAGTTGAGCTGCGCCACGCGGCGGCGGAGGGTCTTGACGTGCTCCCAGACCTTCTCGGTTTCCTTGCGCTCGTCTTCGTCCTGCTCCGACAGCCGCGCCAGCTTCAGGTATTCCTCGAGATCCCGCAGCGCATGTGAGAAGTCGTTCATGTGGTACGCGAGCAGGCCGCGGTCGCGAAGGTCGGCGAGCGACGTCGGCTGCAGCGCCAGCAGCGCATCGGTCGTGGCGCGGGCCTGCGGGAACGAGTGCATCCGCACGTACAGCCGCTTCAGGTTGAGCAGCATCCGCACCAGCACCTGCCGCCGCGTGGCCCTCGCCAGCAGGGCCGGCTCGAACGCCGCGTCCTCGCCCATGAAGCGATTGAGCAGCTGGCGGCAGTCCGCCTCGTTGAGGATCGCGCCGCCATGGAACGGATCGACGATCAGGCCATCGTCGCGATCGTCGGTGCGCAGATCCCGAAGGATCCGCGTCAGGAAGTGTCCGGGAAAATTCACGCCCTCCGCGCGCAGGCCGGCCCGCCGGGCGACCTCGATGTAAATCAGCGCCATCGTGATCGGGATCCCTTTCTTCCGATCCATCACCTCGTTGAGGCAGCTGTTGCGCGGGTCGTCGTACTGCTCGCGGTTACCGGTGAAGCCGAGCTCGCCGAAGAGAAAACGGTTGACGGCATCGATGCGGGCGGCGAGCGGCGCGTCGTGTCCCGGATCCTTCGCGACGAAGTGAAAGGCGGCGTCGCCCATGTCGTCGAGCCGGTCGAGATACGGCGACGGATCGAGTCGCGGATACTCGATGCGCGCCACCAGGAACGCGGGCGCCGCCAGGTCCGGCCCCGGCCGGTCGGCCGCATCCGCGATCTGCTCGGCGAGCGATTTCACCACCCGGGCCTCAGTCGGCACACAGCGCGTCCAGCGCGGCAATCGTCAGTGCGTGCAGCCCGGGCACGACGAGTTCGGCGTCGGCACGCAGTTCCTGTTCCGAATACGTGTTGGTCACGGCCACGCAGCGCAGGTCGGCGCCCCGGGCCGACACCAGTCCCCACTTCGAGTCTTCGATGGCGACCGATCGCCATGGCACCAGGTCCCGGCCCGTGTGCGCACACAGCTTCGCAAATGCCGTCACGTACGGATCGGGGCTCGGCTTGCTGCGCGCGGTCTGATCGGCCCCGACGATCACCGGAAACAGCGCGCGCAGCCCGGCGCGCTCCAGCACGTCCTCGATCTCGTGCGTCAGCGCGCCCGAGGCGATCGCCAGGGGCACCACCGCCGCCGCCGCCCGGATGAAATCGGCCGCGCCCGGAAACAGCATCTCGCCGGCGGCTGCCAAGGCCTCGTAGCGGCGGCCCTTCTGCGTCACCAGCGTCGTCACGCGCCCGTCGTCCATCGGCAGACCGTGATCCTTGCCGATCGCCTTGAACACGCCCACGTCGTCGTAGCCGAGGTAGCGCGAGTAGTAGTCCTCCTCCGACACGGTGATGCCTTCGGGCGCAAGGATCTCCTGGTACACGCGAAGGTGCAGGCGCTCGCTGTCGGCGATGACCCCGTCGAAGTCGAAGACGATGGCCTGCAGCGCGGATGGTTTGAGCCCGGAGCCCGGAGCGCGGAGCCCGTCAGCGGCTTTCATGGAACACTCGACGCCGCCTTCGGCAGGCGCTCGCCCGCGCGGATCGGCGTGGTCAGGCGGTTTTCCGCGGGTGGATACGGGCAGTCGAACTCCGGGCTGTAGTAGCAGTACGGGTGATAGGCGACGTTGAAGTCGATGACGTAGATGCCCGTTGGCGTCGGATCGAGCTCGAGGTAGCGGCCCGCCGCATAAGTTTCCGCACCGCTGGTGAGGTCGGAAAACGGCACGAAGAGCCGGTTCTGCGGCGCGCTGACCTCGACGAAGGCGGTGAGCTTCAGGGCCTGTCCCCTGAGCGAGAACTTCAGCGTGCCGACGCGCTCGATGTCGCGGATCTTGCCGGTCGAGGTCGGCACCTGGATGCGGGTCCGCTCGGCGGCGGGCGCCAGCGTCGCGGGCACCGCGTAGCTTTCGTCAACGGGGAAGTACGACAGCGGCAACAGTTCGGCCTTCTTGTCGGGCGGCACCGGCGATTCGGGATTGGACGTGAAGCTTTCGTCTTTCGCCGCGCGGGCCGCCGCGATCTTCGTGGTGTAGTCTTCCGGCGCCGAGCACGCGCCCGCCGCGAGAGCGGCCGTGATCATGAGGGTGAGGGACCGAAACGTCACGCTCTTCACTATGCCATGACCCGGGCCCGGGATCTTCGCCGGCGCTTGCAGGTATGCTCCAGCGCAGCACCCATGTCGAGGTTCGGCTTCGTGGCGCTCGCCATCGCGCTCATCGCCGCAGCGTATCTGGCGGTGCTGTACCTGGCCCAACGCAGCCTGCTGTTTCCGGCGCCGGTCAACCGGCTGCCGGCGGACACCGGCCGCGCGGAAATCGTGCGGCTGCCCCTCGCCGGGGGCGAAGCGCAGGCGTTGCTGCTCGTCCCGGCGGAGGTGCCCGCGGGTCCGGTCCCGCTGCTGATCTTCATGCACGGCAACGCCGAGCTGGCCGACGACTGGGTGCCCGTGTTCGAAGAGGTCACCACGTGGGGCATGGCCGCGTTGCTGCTCGAGTATCCGGGGTACGGCCGCTCAGCAGGCCGGCCGTCGGAACCTTCGATCAACGAGGCAGCGGCTGCCGCCTACGACTGGGCCCAGGCCGATCCCCGGATCGACGCGAAGCGGATCGTGCCGTATGGGCGATCGCTCGGCGGCGGAGCCGCGGCGCGGCTGGCGGCCGACCGCAAGACCCCGGCGCTGATTCTCGAATCGTCCTTCACCAGCGTGGCGGATTTCGCGGCGCAATTCCTCGCGCCCGCGTTTCTGGTCAGGGATCGGTTCGATACGCTGGGCGCCCTTTCAGCGTTCCGCGGACCGCTGCTCGTAGTGCACGGATCGCTCGACACCATCGTGCCGATCGCCCAGGGACGCGCGCTCGCCGCCGCCGTGCCGGGGGCGAGGTTCCACGAAGTCCCGTGCGGCCACAACGACTGCCCGCGGCCCTGGTACCTGATCAGGCAGTTCCTGGAAGAGAGCGGAGTACAGTGAACCCGTGCACCCGTCGCTCGCGCACCTTGACCATCGGCCGTGGCCGGTTCCGGGTCGTCCCTGGATCGGGCGTCAGTCGTGGTGCGACCTGCTCTTCGCCCACTGGCCGGTTCCCGTGGCCAGCGTGCGCCACCTGGTCCCCGCCGGACTGGAGGTCGACTCGTTCGATCGCCAGACGTGGATCGGCGTCGTGCCGTTCCGGATGGAAGGCGTCATGGTCCGTGGGCTGCCGGACGTGCCGTGGATTTCGGCATTTCCCGAGCTGAACGTTCGCCTGTATGTCACTCGTGGCGGCAAGCCGGGCGTCTGGTTTCTCAGTCTCGACGCCTCGAATCCCGTGGCCGTATGGGTGGCCAGGCGGGTTTTTCATCTTCCCTACGAGCACGCCAGGATGAAGGTCGACTTGTCGCAGGCCGGGGTGGAGTACTGGTCCGCAAGGCGCCGGCCGCCGGCCGCGTTCGAGGCGACGTTCCGTCCGACGTCGCCGGTTCGCGAGCCCGCGCGCGGCTCGCTCGAGCACTGGCTCACCGAGCGTTACTGCTTCTACGCCCTGGACGGCCGCGGCCGGCTGCTGCGGGGCGATGTGCATCACCGCGCGTGGCCGTTGCAGTCGGCGGAGGCGGAGATCCGCCGCAACGCGATGCTCGAGGTCCACGGCGTGTCGATCCATGACGCCAAGCCGCTGCTGCACTTTGCCCGGCGGCTCGACATGGTGGCGTGGGCGCCGACGCGGGTCGGCCGCGCGGCACATTGACGATCGTCGATCGACCGATTTTGCGATTGTTTAGCGATTGTCGAATTGTCAATTGGGTGATTGTGATCCGGATTGTCGATCTGGCGATTCGCCGCCGCACCGGCAGCCAATCGTCACAATCGTGAATCGCCAAACCCAATCACTCAATCTCACATCGCCCAATCACCAAACAGTCGCCCGATCGGTCAATTGTCAATTGTCAATGTACCCGTGAGACATCAGAACACGGACGTCACCCATACGAACACCGCGGCAGCGGCCGACAACTGTAGTGCCAGCGCCACGCGATCGCGCAGGAACAGGACGCCGAGTGCGAGGAAGCCGGCGGCCGCCAGCAGGAAGTTCCAGTAGAGATCCTGCGTTCCCTCCTGCAGCCCCTTCGAGCCGGCGCGCCGGCGCGTCTGCTCGATAATCGCATTGGCGATGTCGCGATCGGTCTCGCGATCGAGCTCGAAGTAGCGCCCGCCGCCGACCGTGGCCAGCCGCGACAGTTCGGCGCGGTTGAGCACGGAACGCAGCATCGGCTGGTTCGGCTCCCGTTTCGGATCCGGGATGAGCCCGCCCACCGTGGTGCCGACGCCGATCACGTTCAGCGGCACGTTCTTTTCCTGCGCGAGGGCGAGCGACTTGGCCACCTCGCCGCTCCACGACTGGCCGTCGGAAATCAGGATGAACGCGCGCGAATTGTCGCTCTCGGCCTGGTTGTGGCCGGGCGTGTTCCGCCGGATCTCTTCATCCTTTTCGATCAACCGCAGCCCCCAGTAGATGCCGCGCTCGGTGTTCGTGTCCCACGTGCCGTCGTCTTCGAGGCGGAACGGCGAGGTGTCTTCGAGGTGATCGAGGAAGAAGAAGTACGTGTTCGGGTCCTTGGTCAGGCGGATCTGCGGCGTGGCCATGTGGGCGAAGAGCGCCATGGCCACGCGGTCGTCGTCCCATCGCAGCGATTCGCCCAGGGTCCGCAGGAACCGCATCGATCGCCGCCACCGGTTGCCGCGCACATCCTGGACGTGCATCGACGCCGAGCCGTCCTGCAGGATGACGAGGTCGACGCCGGCGGTGCGCACCAGCGAGGTCACGGCCACGGGCCGCGCCACCGCGAGGATCGCCGACGTGGCGGCGAAGAGCAGGAAGAGCCAGAACAGCAGCTCGCCGAAGAACGGGATGCGCTCCTTCACCGGCACGCGCCGCCGCTGAACGAACGCCTGCACGTCGGCCCGCCGGCGCCACACCTGCCACACCCACAGGAGCAACAGCACGCCGGGGACGACGAGCAGCGGCAGGAATCCGGGCGCGCCGAACTTCATCTTCTACTCAAGTCCCAAGCCTCAAGCCCCAGGCCTACCCTTTTCTGACCTTCGTGGTGCCCTTGCCGGCCTTCTCGGCCTCGAGCCGCTCGTCGGGCCGCATCGGGACGATCATCTTGAACTTCTTCATGTCGGACTCTTCGGGCGGCGCGCCCGCCGATCCGTGGATGGTGATCGTCTGGTCGGCCGGGTTGACCGGCGCGACCGGCTGCTTGCGCGCGGCGATCACGGCCCGCAGCCGCACCGCGTACTCGTAGTTGAACGCGGCCTCGACGTTGCCGGGCTCTTCGCGCAGGATCTCGGCGTAGCCCTTGACCAGCTGATCGAGCTTGCCGACCACGGCCTGCCACGTCCCGCCGTCGCGGCGAATCGTCCGGTACGAGGCGTTGGCGGCGAGCAGCTTCGCGGCCGGATTCGACGCCACCGTGTTGTAGTCGGCCTCCCAGTACGCGGCGGTCGCGCGCAGCGTCGCGGCGTCAGTGACCGTGCGGCCCTCGCCCGGCAGCAGCACCGCTATCCGGCTCGGGGCCTCGGCGGCGGCCGCGGCGCTGTCGTAGCGCAGCGTCACGAGGTCCCGCTCTGCGGCGGCCATCCGTTCCTCGAGTTGGCCCGCGCGCCAAAGAACGACGCCGCCGGCCACGAGCACCACCGTAATCAACAGCTGACCGAACCAGGAGGACGATTTCATTTCCTTCTCCTCATAGCGGACCTAAAGGTCCGCTCGACAACACCCGGAGCCCGGAGCCCGGAGCCCGAGACCTTCACGGAAACGTCTGGAACGTCGGTACCGTAAACCGCAACAACAGCGCCAGGCACCAGAACCCCGCACCGGCCAGCGCGAACGGCGCATACCGCGGCCGCTCCGTGCTGTACTGCTTGATGTCTATCTTGCCCGGCGACGAACGATCGATGGCGCGGATCGACTCGATGATCATCGCCTCGTCGGCGCCCGAGAAGAACTTCCCCCCGGTCTTCTGCACGGCGTTGATCCACAGCTCGTCGGCGACGCTGCGCTTGTTGGCGATGTTGCCGCCGATCTTGATCAGGTAGACGGGAATCTTCGCGCGGGTCGCCTCGGCCAGCACGTCATCCACGGTCTTGCCGTTCTCGAGCACGTCGGCGTCGGCGCCGTCGGTGAAGATCACCAGCAGGTTGCCAGCCGAGTCGAGGTAGTCGAACGCCTGGAACAGGCCGACCGCCTGTTCCACCGCGCGCGCGACGACCGTGCCCTGGTCGGGAAACGCCATGAACTCGTTCCAGTCGCCGATGAGCGACGTGCTCAACAGGATGTTCTCGTAATCGGTCGTGAACGGCGTGATGACGTACGCATCGTCACCGAACTCGATCAGCGCCATCAGGTCGCGGTACTTTCCCTGCATGCGGCGCTCGATGAAGAACCGCGCGGCGCCGACGGTGGTGAAGAAGGCGGCGTTGTTCGGCGCGCCCTTCGCCAGTCGCGTGGAGGGCAGTGCCGACAGCATGCTGGACGAGGCGTCGATCAGCAGGCTGATGCGGCGGCCGGGATAGGTGGTCTCGGACCGGGTCAGGGCGGTCCGCGGGTCGCCGAGCGCGAGCACGAAGAAGGGCAGGCCCGCCAGCGCCAGGATGAGCGCGCCATGCCGCGACAACGACGCGCGCGACCAGCCGGCGCTCGTCACGATGGCCGGCAGTGCCATCCGCTTGTGGCCCGGGTTGCTGGCGCCGAACGATCGAATCACGATGAAGACGATCGCCAGCCCGATGAGCGCGATCACCGCCTGCCGTGCCGTGGCGCTTTCGGCGAAGAGCAGGCGTTCGAGACGGAGCTCTCCCAGTTCGGCCCACGTGGCCTCGAGCAGCGCTGCCAGATCCCGGACGAGTTGCATCGCTCTATGCCGTCTTTCGCACCGTACGCACCCTAGGCACCGTACGCACCGTACGCACCTTGGTCAGGCCCAGACCTTCTTGCGCAGGTCCACCAGCGACTGCACGAAGGCGTTGGTCCACTCCGTGAGCAACGAATGGGCCGCCTGCTGTTGCGTCGTCAGCCGGATCGCCGTTTCCACCGCCTCATCCGCGGCGGAGCCGAACGCCTCGTGGCGCCCGTAGCGGACGACCGTGAGCGAGCGCAGCGCGCCGGCGAGTCCCGGCGCGGCGCGCTCGGGCGCGGCTTCCGGTGTGACCGATCCGGACACCAGCGCCTTCGGACGCCCGAATCCACCGCCGACGAGCAGTTCGCCTTCGACCGCGGTTTCCCCGGCTTTCGCCACCCGTTGTCCCACCGCGCGGCCGATCGCATAGCTGCCCGCCAGGCGGAGCGCCGCCAGCGCGCGGCCCGCCAGTTCGCCGGTCCATCCGCCGCGGCTGGCCCGCTGGATCTCGGCCAGTTCGGTGGCGGCGGCGGCGAGAATCCGGCGCGCGGGCACCCGCCGCCGCGCGGCCTCGCCGGCCGGCGTCTTGCGGCGGAACAGGCTGACGAGCACGAGCAGCGCGACGAGACCGGCGAGCGTGAACAGCACGCCGGCGATGGTCTGAAACAGGTTCGCGCGCGACACCCGCGACTCGATGGCCGAAAACGGCGCCGCCGGCGCTTCGCGAATGTCGGTCGTGTCGTCGGGCACGAGCGAGATCAGGCGAATCGCCGCGCGTGGCAGGGCGTAGCTCTGGTCGCGGCCTTGCACCGACTCGCCGCCCGACACCTTGCTCTCGACCCGATAGGTGACCTCGAGCGGCGGCACCGCGACGTCGGCGCCGAAGGCGTCCTCGGCGAGCAGCCGAAGGCGGTAGTCGTACTGGAAGAACCGCTTGCCGACGGTGACCAGGTCCGACGGGTGGGTCCCGCCGAGGACCTCGAAGGGCGGTAGCTGCACCACGTTGGCTTCCAGCTTGGAGAAGTCCGGGACGATCTTCGTCGACTCGGTTTCGAGCACGGCGCACGTCAGGGTGAGCCCGAACGGCTCGCCGGTGCGCACCGCGCTGGTGCTCGTCCGCCACCAGCAGGTGATCGGCTCGACCTCGACCATGTCGGTCCCGGTCTGCGCGCCCGCGGCCGCGGGAACGATCAGGCCTGCCAGCAGGGCAACGATGAGTGTGTGTGTCTTCATAACGGCTCTCGGCGGATCCCGGCGGAACTAAAGTTCCGCCCTCCCTGCAACTCTGAACTCTGAACTCTGAACTCTGAACTCTGAACTCTGCACTCTTGACTCTACTTGCGGCGCCGAAGGCGGCGCTCCGCGACCCACTCGATGAGCGCGACGTCGAACTTCACCTGATCGAGCGTGAGGCGCACGACATCCAGGTCGAGCTGCTTCGCCTGGCGCGTCACTTCGTCCTGCCACAGGCGGATCCGCTCGCTCTGATGGCTGAGCTCGCCGCGCGACATCATCCGGGTCTTGCCCGTCTCGACGTCGTAGACCTCGATCCACCCCGCCGAGACCTTGGGCAGCTCGAACGCGAACGACGCGTCCACCATCATCACGAACACGTCGTGCACGTTGTTGACCTGCGCCAGCTCCCGCAGGAACTCCTCCGCGTCGTCGAACAGGAAGTCCGAGATCACCGGCATCATCGACGTCTTGCGCGAGAAGCCGCTGAGCGTGGCGCTGAGGTTGCCGGTGTGCCGCAGGTCCTGCAGCCCGTAGCCGTGCTGGTAGGCCTCGAGGCAGTGGATCACCTGGCCCTTGCCGATCCGGGGGCGGACGGCGCGGAGGTCGCGGAATCCCTCGTCGAACGTGATCAGGCCGATCGAGTCCTGGAAGAACACCGCCGACATGCCGACGGTGGCGATCGCCCGCGCGATCAGCGTCGCGATCTGCATGCCGGCGCGGTCGGCCCCGCCCGTGTCGACGCCGCAGCGCGTCGACGCGGAGCGATCCGCCACGATCACGACGCCGGAGGTCGTCGGCTGCTCGAACTCGCGGACGATCAGCGGGCTGAAGTTGGTGAGCGACGACTGCGCCCAGTCGATGGCCTCGAACCGATCGCCCGACTGCCAGTCGCGGAGGCCGACGAAATCAAAGCCGGTCCCGTGGAACAGGCTCGAGTGCTCGCCGATGGTGAACTCGCGCATCCGCTTGAGGATGAGCAGCTCGACTTCCGTGATCTCGGACAGGTCGATGAGCGGATCGGCGCGCTCTTCGGGCGTGACAATCGAAGACGGCCGCGTCCTCATGGGATAGGCGTGCGCTCGATGATGTCTTTGATCACCGCGTCGGTGGTGAGGCCATGGCTGGCGGCGTGCGGCCCCAGCCAGAGGCGGTGGGCCAGGACGTAGGTCGCCAGGTCCTGGATGTCTTCCGGGTAGACCTCGTCGCGGCGGCGGACGAGAATCGCCCACACCTTCGCGAGACGGCCCCACACGATGATCGCGCGCGGCGAGGCGCCGAGGTCGACGCCGGTCTCGACCAGCTCCGACGGCGAGTGCCGCAGCCAGTCGGTGTCGGGGTTGTAGGGCCGCGTGTTCGAGACCAGCCGCTGGATGTAGTCCCCCAGCCGCTCGTGGAGGAACACGTGTTCGCTGATCGCCGAGCGCAACTCGATGATCCGTTCCTTCCTCATCAGCGGGTTGAGCCGCACCTGCTTGAAGTCGAAGTTCACCAGCTTGCGCTCTTCCTCGGGCGGCAGGTAGCCGATGTTCACCATGATCGCGAAGCGATCCGTGGCCGCTTCCGACAGCGGGAACGTGCCCTGGCCGAGCTCCACCGGGTTCATCGTCGCGATGGCGAAGTTGAAGGCCGGCAATTCGTAGGTCGTCTTGCCGACCGTGACGGTGCGGTCCTGCAAGCCTTCGAGGAACGCGCTCTGCGACTTGAGGGGAATGCGGTTGATCTCGTCGAGCAGGATCACTTCGGCTTCGGCGAGCGGACCCATTTCGGTGGTGAGCACGCCCGTGGCCGGGTTGATCATCTGGAAGCCCACCACCTCGGTGGGCTGCAGGTCGGCGCGGCCCTGGATGCGGGCGAACTTCGCGTTGCTGATGGCCGCGAGAATCACGCCGAAAAACGTCTTGCCGACGCCCGGGACCCCTCGCAAGAGCAGGTTGCCTGAGTTGACCTGCCGCTGCTCCTTCTTGTCGTAGGTGGTCGGAATCTCCGACAGCAGCACGACGTTGGCCAGGATCTTTGGCTGGGTATAACCGACGAGGGCCTTGCTGCCTTCCGCGAGAATGGCTTCGTGGAAGGCGATCGCGTCTTGGAGGTCAGGATGCACGTGTCCGCCTTGAAAACGCCAATCGTATCCGATGCGTGACGAATGGCGCTAGAATTCCCCAAAACCTGCGAGCGTCCTGTCCGGGGACGGACGACGGTAGGGACAGACGACGGGTAGGGACAAACCTTCAGGTTTGTCCAGAGACAGGGAGGTCTTGCCATGCTGCTCGAACTGCTTATGGCCGCGCTGCTGGGACAGCAGCCCGCCACGCCGCCGCCCGCACCGCCGGCATCCGGTCCGACGCTCGACTACGAGTTCTTCAAAGCCCGCGTGCAGCCGTTGTTCACCGAGAAGCGTGTGGATCACGCGCGGTGCGTGACCTGCCACGCCGGCAGCACCACGCTTCGCCTGCAACGCTTCGCGCCGGGCGCCACCGCTTGGAACGAGGAGCAGACGCGCCAGAATTTCGAGGCCGCCAGGGCGATGGTCGTGCCCGGCAGCCCGGGCGCGAGCCGTCTGTTGCGGCATCCGCTGGCCCGCGCCGCCGGCGGCGACGTGTTCCATGGCGGCGGGCAGCACTGGACCACCAAGGACGATCCGGACTGGCGGGTGCTGTCGGCCTGGGTCAACGGCGCGACGCTCACGGCCGGCACCGACGCCCGCGTGGCGCGCATCATCCAGACCAACGCCGCCGGCGACAATATCCACCTGATCGACCCCGCGACCAACACGGTCGTGGGCGTCATCCATGACATCGAGGTGCCGCACGGCGTCACGAGCGCACCCGACGGCACGCGGCTCTACTTCTCCAACGAAGCCCTCCACACGCTCGACGTCGTGGATGCCATCACGCTGGCCGTGACCGCGCGGATCCCGCTCAGCGGCCGCCCCAACAACGTCTTCGTGGGGAAGGACGGCAAGCGCGTTTACGTCGGGATTGCCCAGGCGCCCGGCGCCGTCGACGTGATCGACACCGTGACGCTGACCAACGCGAAGTCGATTCCCGTCAAGGGTGCGATCCACAACGTCTACGTGACCCCTGACGGCAAGTACGTGGTGTCAGGCTCGATTCCCGGCCGCATGCTGACGGTGATCGATGCCGCCACCGAGACCGTGGCCTGGGAGCTGCAGATGTCGGCCGGGGTGCGTCCCATGACGTTCGAGCAGGCGAAAGACGGCTCGACGTCCAGGATCTTCGTCCAGCTGTCGGACTATCACGGCATCGCCGTGGTGGATTTTGCCTCGCGCAAGGAGGTGTCCCGGTTCCCCATGGCGGACATTCCAGGCGAGGAGAAGCACACGCAGGGTCTGCAGGGTGCCCCGGCGCATGGATTGGGCGTCACGCCCGATGGAAAGACCCTCATCGCGACGAGCAAGGTGTTCAGCCAGCTGTACGCCTACTCGCTGCCGGACCTGAAGCCGATCGGGACCGTCCACGTGGGACAACATCCGGAATGGGTGACGTTCTCGCCAGACGGCAAGTTCGTCTATGTGGCTGCGGCCGGGGACAATGCGGTTTCGGTAGTGAATATTGCAACTCTGAAGGAAATCGCTCGTATTCCAGTAGGACAGGTGCCAAAACGGAACGGCACGGCCATGCTCCGACGGTAGGGTCTGACCCCTCTGCAGCCCTGCTACAATTGGCGCATTCAAGGAGAGTGTGTATGTCGGTTGGAAAGAACTTCGGTCTGGGCCTGACGATGGGCACCGCGATCCTGACCGCGGGCGTCATCGGCCTGGTGGCGCCCTTGGGCCTCGACGCCCAACAGGCCGCGCCGGCGCCCGAGGTGACCTTCACCAGGGACATCGCGCCGATCCTGCAGCGCAGCTGCCAGAATTGCCATCGGCCCGGACAGGTCGCGCCGATGTCGCTTCAGACCTACGAAGAGGCGCGGCCCTGGGCGCGTGCCATGAAGCAGCGCACGGCGATTCGCGACAAGTTCGGCGCCATGCCGCCGTGGTACATCGAGAAGAACATCGGCATCCAGCATTACAAGAACGACCCGTCGCTCAGCGACGAAGAGGTCGCCAAGATCGCGAAGTGGGCCGACACCGGCGCGGCCCGCGGCAACGTGGCCGACATGCCGGCGCCGCGGGTGTTCCCGGATGGTGCGTCGTGGCACTCGGGCCAGCCCGACCTGATCGTCGAAAGCCCCGAGATCACCGTCAAGGCGAACGCCCCCGACTGGTGGGGCGAGTTCGAGCCCACGAAGATCCCGCTCACCGAGGATCGCTACGTTTCATCCGTCGAGATTCGCGAGGTCAACAACTTCTCGAACGACTCGGGCCGCGAGACGGTCGGACAGCGGTACGTGTGGCACCACCTGATCTGGGCCACGGCCGAATTCAGCGGTGACGGCGATCCCATCGACGCCTCGATCTCCGAGGGCGCGGTGGGCTGGCCCGTGCACGAAGTCGGCCGTAACGCCGACATCTTCGACCCGAACGCCGGCCGCCTGCTGAAGGCCAACTCCAGCATCATCTACCAGTCGGCGCACTTGCACTCGGGCGGCGCCGACGTGAAGTCGAAGCTGCTGTTCGGCTTCCGGTTCCATCCGAAGGGCTACAAGCCGGCGCGCCGCAGCACGCTGCGCAACCTCGGCAACGGGCTCGACATCGACATCAAGCCCAACGAGGCCAACCAGCAGCTGCACGCCTACCTCGTGCTGCAGCAGCCGACCAAGATCGCGACCTTCGAGCCGCACCTGCACGCGCCGGGCCAGCGCATGTGCCTCGAGGCCATCTGGGGCATCAACATCCAGACGCTGACCTGCGCCGGCTACGACCACAACTGGGTCCGCCAGTACGAGTACGAGGACGACCACGCGCCGCTGCTGCCGCGCGGCACGATCCTCCACATCATCGGCTACATGGATAACACGCCGAACAACAAGAACATCCCCGACCCGCGCAACTGGCAGGGCTCGGGCAACCGCTCGATCGCGAACATGTTCATCGACCTCGGCCAGTCGGTGCCGCTCACCGACGACGAGTTCCAGCAGGAGATGGCGGAACGCCGCCGAAAGCTCGGCCCGAACCGGCCCGACGTGATCGTCGGCTGCCCGCTGTGTAACGTCATCCCGCCGCCGGCCAAACCGACGGCGAGCCCGCAACAGTAGGAATGGCAATGATTCGATCAGGACGCGCGCGCCTGTTACTGGGCGCGCTCACGGTAGCGCTCGCGTATCAAACCGCCAGCGGGCAGATGCTGTCGTACTCCCGCGGCCAGAACGTTTCGCCCGCCTTCGAAGGCTGGGAAAAGAACGACGACGGGTCGTTCAACATGATGTTCGGCTACATGAACCGCAACTGGGAAGAGGAAGTCGACGTGCCCATCGGCCCCGACAACAACCTGTCGCCCGGGTTGCCCGACCAGGGCCAGCCGACGCACTTCCTGCCGCGCCGGAACCGGTTCGTGTTCAGGGTGCGCGTGCCGAAAGACTGGGGCAAGAAGGAGCTGGTCTGGACGCTGACCACGCGTGGCAAGACCGAGCGCGCCTTCGGCACGCTCCGCGAAGACTCCCTCGTCGACAACCTGGTGCAGGCCTCGGAGCAGGGCGCGCTTGGCGCCGGCATCAGCAGCCCGGAGATTCGCGCCAACCAGCCGCCGGCGCTGAGCATGGACGGCGGCGATCGGCGGGCGCAGGTCGGCCAGCCGCTCACGCTGATTGCGATCGCGAAAGACGACGGCGTGCCGCGGCCGCGCTACGGCCCCGATTCCCGCGAAGCTCGCCTGGTCGCCGCGGCCCGCGCCCGGGCGTCCGGCAATGCCACGCCGCCCGCGCCGACACCACGGGGCACCATGGCGTTCGATCCCGCGGCGCAGCGGCCGCCCTCGGCGATCACCGTCGGCAGCCAGACGGGCCTGCGTCACTCGTGCTTTGTCTACCGCGGCGCCGGCCGCGTGACGTTCACGCCCCGGCAGGCGAAGGTCTGGGAAGACACGCGCGCGGGCGCCAACTCGCCGTGGGCGCCGCGCTGGATGGCGCCGGCGGTTCCGGAAGACGGCAAGTACACCGTGTCGATGACGTTCGAGGATCCGGGCGAGTACACGATCCGCTGCCTGGCCTCCGACGGCGCGCTCAACACGACGAAGGACATCGTCGTCACCGTCACGAAATAAGCTACTGCCGGCAGCTCGTGTTGCCGGCGCCGCGTTCGAGCTCGCACTTCACGAAGGCAATGCGCGCGCGGGCGAAGTTCAACATGTCGCCCGCCTTGCCTTCGTAACTCGAGTTCGAGAAGGGCTTCGCCGGGTCTTCCTTCATCGCGGTATCGATGCGCTGCACCTGCCGGATGATCTCGGTATTGAGCCAGTCATCAGCCTCCGCCAGTTGTGCGGTGCGCGCCACCTCCGTCAGATAGAGTGACTGATATTCGGACACCGACATCAGTTTTTCCATCAGCGGGTTGCCCGACCAGCCTTCGTTGATCGAGAGGTCCGTGCTGTAGAACGTGTTGTCCGAGTCCCACGAAATCAGGGTGTGGACCTCGCTGTTCTCGAGGCGATAGAGGTAGAAGTTGTTCAGGCCGAACGCGCCGAGAAAGCCGTCCGTGTCGGCGAGGAAATTCTGCGCCGCGACGTAGCGGATGAACGCCGGGATGTCGAAGATGCTGCCGATCGCGCCGGCCAGGCCGCTTGCGGTTGACTCGTTGGTCAGGCGCACCAGCGTTTCGATCCGGCGGTAGAGCTGCTCGTCGTTCTCCGTTTCGTGCGTGGTCGCTTCGAAGCGCAGCTTGTACGGCTCGAGGCTGGTGCCGAGGTTCGTGAACCGCCAGTCGTCGTTCCATTTGTATTCGTAGAGATGCCCGTCGTTCTGCGTGTCGTCGCCGATGGCGCCGAAGACGCGCGCGAGCAGGTCCTTGTCCACCGACTCGACGATGACGTAGACGCCTGCGTACTCGTTGTTGACGTAGAGCCGGGTGTGGATCTCGCGTGACACGGGAATGCCCAGGCGGGCGTAGAACGCCGCGGCCACGGGTTCATGGATCCCCGACGCATCCTGCGTGCCGTTGTCGAGGATGAACGACTTGAGGCCGAGAAACGTCTGGCCGGTGGCATAGCGGTCGAAGTCGACGCGAAGCCCGGGTTTGGTACCGCTGCGCGACCCGCGTCCGCGCGAGCGGATGCCGGTGTTGCGGACGGTCTGGCCGTTCCACGTGAGGTCAGCCGGATAGTAGGTACTGGTCTGGAACTCAGCCTTGAGCTTGGCCCAGTCGGCCGAATTCAGCCACAGATCCACGCGCTGCAGGTCCGTGCTGCTGAAAAGGTCGTTGGCGGACTGGGCAGATGCCGGGGCGGCCCCCAGGCAGAGGGCCGCCAAGGCGGCGCAGGCCAGTGTTGCGATGTGTTTGCCCACGGTACACAATATAGACGAGGTCTCCGGTCGCCGGTTCAACCCCGTCGCCGGTCACGAAAAAGCAGCATGTGGCCCCCTCCGCCCAGGACGCTCGGGCTGGTAACGCTCTTTGTGTGTGCGGTGGCATCCGCATGGTGCAGTGGTTCCCCGATCTCGCCGTCACCCACGCCGCAGGTGGTGGCCACGCCCGCGCCGCCGGTCGAGGTGCCCGTCAACGAATCGCCGGCGGCCCCGACCGCGCCCACGTTGCCCCCGACCGGCGCGGCCACCACGTGGGTAAATATCTTCGGCGACACCGGCTGGTGCGGGTCGCCGGTCATGGCGTCGTTGGCCCGGTTGATGACCGACCTGGGGGGCGACGTCTTCCTGGCCGGCGACCTGGCGTACCCGAACGGCACGCTCGAAGAATTCCGGCGCTGTTTCGACCCCGAGCTCGGGCGCTTCAGGTCACGCTTCTGGGCCGCTCCGGGCAACCACGACTACCAGACCGCGGGCGCCGCGGGCTACTTCACCTACTTCGGCGAGCGGGCCGGCCCCGATCGGAGCGGCTACTATGCCATCGGATCCTCCACGTGGCAGGTGCTCATGCTCAACTCGAACGTGGCCAATGGCCGCAACTCGGTGCAGATCGAGTGGGTCCGCCAACAGCTCCGGTCGAGCACCGCGCGCTGCACGCTGGCCGTCATGCACCACCCTTTCGACAGCTCGGGACCGAACGGTCCGAACCCGCAGCAGCGGGACCTCTGGGACGTGATGTACAGCCTCGGGGTCGATGTCGTGGTGACGGGACACGATCACCTGTACGAACGCCACGCGCCCCAGGACGCCAACCAGCGGCCCGACCCCGTCAGGGGCATCCGGCTCTTCATCGCGGGTACTGGCGGAGCGCCGCCGTACGGACGGGCGCGCGCGGCCGGAAACTCGGAGGTGCTGATTACCGGGCACGGCTTGCTGCGCCTCAAGCTGGAACCGGCGCTCTACGAGTGGGAGTTCCGGAACGTGAACGGCGCGGTCCTGGACCGCGGGCTGAACATCTGCCACTGATTCAGCCGTCGGCCTTCAGCTGTCGGCTTTCAGCCAACTGTTCTCATTTCCTCAAATCAAACGCCGTCAGCTGACGGTCGTTGCGCACGTAGTAACGGCCGTTGGCGAGCGCTGGGTACGCGCGCACCACGCCAGGGATCAGCGCCGCGCGCGATGCATACCGAAAAGCTCTTGGCGAAGCCGGCGCCAACACGAGCTCGCCGGACTCGCGCGTGACGACCAGCGCCTCACCCGCCACCAGCAGCGTTCCCGCGCCGAAGCCCTCCACGTTCCACATCACCTTGCCGGTGGCCAGCTCGATGCAGCGGAGGCTCTGCCCGAATTCCTGGCGGCCTTCGAATCCGTACAGGTAGCCGTCCTTGTAGACGCTGGTCGAGTAGTGATTCGACAGCGACTCGTCGCCCGACCAGACCAGCTTCACCGCGTTGTTGGCGACCTGCAGCAGCACCGCGCCGGTGCCGTAGCTCGCCGACAGGAAGATCTGGTCCTTCACGACGATTGGCGTGGCCGCGTTCACCGATGCCGCCATGCGCGCACGCCAGCGAAACACGTAGCGCGCCGCGCCGGTTGAGGGGTCGAGGGCCACCAGTCCCGTCCGCGTGAAGAACACGCCCAGGTGCTGCCCGGCGATGTCGGCGGCGATCGGCGACGAGTAACTGGCTTCGTCCGCCTGCGATGACCACAGCGTCTTGCCCGTGGCGGCGTCGAAGGCGACGATGCCCGCGCTTTTGCCGCCGACGTTGACCATCACGCGGTCGTCGTCGACCAGGGGCGACGAGGCCACGCCGAAGTACCCCTTCGGCGTCTGGAACACCTTGCGCGTGTCCACCGACCACAGGCTCTTGCCGGTGGCGAAGTCGATGCCGTGCAGCATGCCGTCGGCGCCGTGGGTGAACACGCGTCCGCCGGCGATCACGGGCACGGCGCGCGGGCCTTCGTCGAACCCGAAGTCGTCGCGATAGCCGGTGGGGTAGTCGAACGTCCAGATCGTCTTGCCCGTGAGGGCGTCCATGGCCTCGACGGTTTCGCGGTTGTTGACGCGATGGAACAGCACCAGCCGTCCGCCCGCGACCGCGGGTCCGGCAAAGCCCGCGCCCACGTCGCGTTTCCAGATGAGCGGCGGGCCGGAGCGTGGGAACGACGGCACGATCTCCGGCCCCGTGTAGATGCCGTTTCGCCCGGGCCCGAGAATCTGCGGCCAGTCCTGCGCGGCCACCAACCCGCCAAAGGAAACCACGAAGATCACGAAGGCCAAGACACGAAGATCACGAAGTTGAAGTGTTCCAAGAAAAGTCATCGTGTTCTTCGTGGTTCTCTTCGTGCTCTTCGTGGTTTCACTTATTACTCCTTCGTCGGCGCCGGCTTCGGCGGCGCGGGCCGCGGGAACGAGCCCTCGCGCATCGCCGCGTTGTAGATCACCGACGCGATCACGACCGAGGCCTGCTTGAGCGCGGCCGGATCGATCCGTTCGGCAAAGTCGACGTTGGTGTGATGCGTGCGGACGTCGTAGTTCACGTATTCCTGTACGGCCTGGAAGCCGGGCATGCCGGCGTCGAGGAACGAGAGATGATCGGTCGCGCCGATGTGTCCCGGCGACGGAATGATCGCGCCCAGCCCGGCGAGCGGCTTCAGCCACTCTTCCATGATCTTCCTCGCGGGATCGTTGCCTTCCATGTAGAACCCGGTCACCGGCGGGTAGCCATTGTCGAAGTTGAAGTAGACGGAGAGCTTGTCGCGTGCGGCCTTGTTCCTGTTGCCGGCAAAGTGCTGTTCGACGTAGGCCCGCGACCCCAGCAGGCCCTGCTCTTCGCCGGCCCACAGCGCCAGCCGGATCGTCCGTTTCGGCCGCACGCCGAGCACCTTCAGAATTCGCATCGCCTCCATGGTCGTGGCGGTGCCGTCGGCGTTGTCGGTGGCGCCGGTGGCGGTGTGCCACGAGTCGAGGTGGGCGCCGAGCATCACGACCTCGTCTTTGAGGGCGTTATCGGTGCCTGGGATCTCGGCGATCACGTTGTGCGTGTTCCGATCCTCCTCGGTGAAGCGGCCCTGCACCTCGACCGCCAGCTTGACCGGGATCTTCTGCTGCAGCATCTTCGCAATCAGGTTGTAGTGCTCGGTGGCGAGCACGATCGACGGCACCGAGTTGGCGCCCATGTCGCGGCCGGTCACGAACACGGTGCCGTGCTCGCCGATGTTCGGCTCGATCGTCACGCCGACGCCCTCGGCCTTCAGCACCGCGAGCCGCTCGGCGTTCAGCTGGGGCGGACGCACCGGCGCCGGCTGCGGCGGCTTCAGATCGCCTGAGGCCACGGGGCGATCCGCCTTGATCGCGTAGTTCACGATCGGGCTGGTCATCAGGATCGCGCCCTTCAGCTTGCCGGCCTGCGCCTTGAGGGCGGTCTCGTCCAGGCCGGGCAGCCACACCGGCGCCGCCGTCAGCCTGCCCGCGGTGGACGGCGACCAGCCTTTCGGGTAGCCGATCATCGGCATGTAGCGCGGTTCGATCATTTCGATCGAGACCTTGTCGAGCGTCCAGCCACGGCCGAACGGGAACGGCTCGGCGTGCACCTCGCTCATGCCCCAGGCCTTCAGCGTCTCCTGCGTCCACGCCACGGCGCGTTTGTGTGCAGGGGAATTGGTCAGCCGCGGGCCGATCACCGTCGTGAGCTGATCGAAGGTCTCGAGCACCTTCGACCGCTCCATGCCCTCCGCCTTGATTTTCTCGACCATGGCGATGTCCTGGGCAGCGCCGGGAGCCACGACCACGAGCACGACAGCGACGATGGCGAGATAGGTCTTTCGCATGGCGCGATTCTACTCCTCAACGCGGGTATAATTCCCGCGATCGGGAGGGAATGATGAAGACGAATCGACGTGCGTTTTTGCGAATGACCGGGGCCCTGGGCGCCGGCGCGTTTGTCATCGGCGACAACAGTATCGAGCTGGTGGCGCAGGCGTCGCGGGCGCTCGGCGACCGTTCGGCTGATGACGTGGCGCGCGACGAATTCTACTGGCGCGAGATTCAGAGCGCCTTCTCGCTCGATCGCTCGTTGATCAACCTCAACAATGGCAACAGCTGCCCAAGTCCGACGGTGGTTCACGAAGCCTACAAGCGCTACCTCGACTACTCGAACCAGGCGCCGGTGTTTCACCGCGGGATCATCGAGCGGAACATCGAGGTGGCCCGCCGCCGGCTGGCCGCCGAGTTCGGCTGCGACCCGGAGGAAATGGCGATCACGCGCAATTCGAGCGAGTCGCTGCAGATCGCGCAGAACGGCCTCGACCTCGAGCCCGGCGATGAGGTGCTGACCACCGAGCAGGACTACGGCCGCATGCTCACCACGTGGGACCAGCGCGCCCGCCGCGACAAGATCAAGATCACGAAGATCAATTTCCCGGTGCCGACCACCGGCGAGGATCTCTTTGCGCGCCTCGAGGGCGCGATCACGCCGCGCACGAAAGTGCTGCACTTCTGCCACATCACCAACCTCACCGGCCAGATCTTCCCGGTGCAGAACATCTCGCGCATGGCGCGCTCGCGCAACATCATCACCATCGTCGACGGCGCACATGCCGTGGCGCATTTCCCGTTCAAGCTGCGCGACCTCGAGATGGATTACTACGGCACCAGCCTCCACAAGTGGCTGCTGGCGCCGACCGGCACCGGGTTCCTCTACGTGCGGCGGGACCGGATCGCGAAGACGTGGCCGCTGCAGGCCGCGCCCCTCCGGAGCGAGAACGACATCCGTAAGTTCGAGGAAATCGGCACCTCGCCGGCCGCCACCAAGGCCGCGATCAACGAGGCGCTCGCGTTCCACCAGGCCATCGGCACCGAGCGTGTGGCCGCGCGGCTCCGTTACCTGACGCTCCGCTGGGCCAACAAGCTCAAGACCAACCCGCGCGTGGTGATCCACACGGGCCTCGATCAGGTCTACGGCGTGGCCTGCGTCGGCATCAAGGACATCCCGGCGCCGCGGATCAACGCCTTCATGTGGGACAAGTACCGCATCGTGACGACGGCGATCAACCGGCCCGAGTACAACGGCATCCGCGTGACGCCGAACATCTACACGCCGCTCGAGGAGATCGACACGTTCATCATGGCGATGGAAGACCTGCTGAAGAATGGGTTACCGGCCGCCACCGCGTAAAGGCGGGTCTTTAGACCCGCCTGCGACACTCGAGCAGCGCCAGGCCATCGAGGAGTTCAAGCGACTCCGGGGGACCGAGCCGTTCGGTCCCTTTATTCCGCTTCTTCACAGCCCTGAACTCCTGACGCGCGTGAGCGCGCTCGGCGAGTACCTGCGGTTCCGCAGCGCGCTCGCGCCGCGCCTGAGCGAGCTCGTGATTCTGATCACGGCCGCGCATTGGCGGCAGCAGTACGAGTGGGATGTGCACGCGCCGATCGCCCTGAATTCGGGCGTGCAGCCGTCCACCATCGACGCGCTCGCGGCGGGCCGGCGGCCGCCGGAATTGGGCGAAGACGAAGCGGCCCTCTTCGAGCTGTGCCGGGCTGTGCACGACCGTCAGATTGTCCCGAATGCCGTGTATGGCCGCGCACTGCAGGCGGTTGGTGAGAGAGGCGTCATCGATGCCGTTGGCCTCTGCGGCTACTACGCGATGCTGGCGGCCGTGCTCAACACCGCGCCCACCGGCACCTGAGTTGCAAACGAAGGCAACGTCTTCGAACCGGAATGCGATCATTTCGCGGTCAGGACACATGACCCTTCAGACACTCGGATTACCCGCGCTCATCA
>Ga0156330_1118_pt2 | contig 36202 bp, 26 predicted proteins | sample RifCSPlowO2_12_FD_107978 | JGI IMG/M metagenome (GOLD analysis project Ga0156330, IMG submission 107978) | Acidobacteria bacterium RIFCSPLOWO2_12_FULL_67_14b | reverse complement strand
GGTCATGGCTTCGCTCCGGGATTGGCTGTCACGAATCGTGGAAAGTCTTCGCCATTGAGAACAATCCAGACGACTGCGATCGACGACACGCGCCCTGAAGGCCCCGTTATCGTACCCAACACTACATACTTCTGTCCAAATCGACTTGCCGCACCAAGTTGGGCCTCCTCCTCGGCGAACCGTCGAAGTTCGCCCTGCAACGCCGCCTAACCTTGCTGATTAAACCCAAGTTGTTCAAAGAACCGGGCCTTGGCGCTCCCAACGCGATGGTCACGCGACAGCAGGTAGTCACTGATCTTAGCGTCGTCCAGGACTGCACGTTCGGCTCCGGGAATCTTCATAACTCAGTTCGCGCATCTTGCCGGCATAACGCTTCCGCTTCGGCCGCGGCGGCTCAGGATCGCACCAGCCGCCGCCGGCTGCAAGCCGGTGATTCTTATTCAGCCCTCCCCCTGCACCTGCTCATTGTGAGTAGCCTGTCGCAGGGTGAATGCGCATGTCGCGCAGGAGGAGGACCGATGCGATTCTACAACCGACAGCACACGTATTACTGCGGGATCGATCTGCACGTGAAGACCATGGTCAGGACGACCGGCACATGCTCCGCCCCAGCCCGCGTACGTCTCTTCAGTTCTGCGACTGTAATGCCGCAGCCGAATCGCCGAGCGCAATCGCTCGAGCAGTTTGGCAGGCGGAGTTGCGGCGACAGGTGGCGTGTCCCGTGATGGCATGCAGGTCTCTGCTGCTAACGCCGTGCCACACGGGTGACAGAGGGACCGCGGAGAAAAGGGTGTGTCGGCGTGGCAGTCTGTGAGATCGTGAGGCCGCTTTGGCCCCGCTGAAAGGCCTGAACATGATCCTGCTGCCCTTGCTGCTCTCCCTTGTCGCCCCCCCGGCCCAGCCCGCGGCGCCGGCGGTCACGGTGGTGATCGAGACGTCGGTTGGCGCGATCGAGGTCGAGGTCGATCCGCTGCGCGCGCCGGTGACGACGGCCAACTTTCTCAAGTACGTGGACGCGAAGATGTACGACGGCGGGCGGTTCCACCGGGCCGTCCGCCGCGACAACCAGGCGCGGAAGGACGTGCTGATCGAGGTGATTCAAGGTGGACGGAGCCCCGAGCGGGCGAAGACGGAGAAGGCCTTCGGCCCGATCCCGCTCGAGCGCACGTCGGTGACAACACTCACGCACGGGGACGGCGCCATTTCGATGGCGCGCGGCAACACGGCCGACAGCGCCTCGTCCGATTTCTTCCTGTGCCTGGGTCCGCAACCCGCGCTCGACTTCGGCGGCGCCCGCGCCGCCGACGGCCAGGGCTTCGCCGCGTTCGGCCGGGTCGTGAAGGGCATGGACATCGTCCGCACGATCCAGGCCGGCAAGACCAACGATCGCGAGCAACTGCTCGCTCCGGTTACGATCGTGCGGATTTATCGGAAGTAGTCGGCGAGGGCGAGCGAGAAGCCCGGCAGCAGCGGTGTCGTCAGCGTATCGTGAACCTCTGCCGACAGTTCGCGCCAGGGCTCCAGATGGCGGTCACCGCGCGCGTAAACGACGACGCGTTTCATCCTGGGATCCACGATCCAGTACTCACGGACGCCGGCACGGTCGTACAGGTCCCGCTTGATCGTCTGGTCCACGTTCTGTGTGCCGGTCGAAAGAACCTCAACAACCAATGCGGGTGCGCCCTTGACGTGTTTCTCGGTGAGGATGTCGAACTGATCGGTCGCCACGACCAGCACGTCGGGTTCGACGATGTCAACCTCGGTGAGTACGCAGTCAAGCGGCGCGAAGAACATGCGGCCTCCACCCCGTTGGCGCAGGTGCGACTCCAGCTCGAAGGTCAGTCGCTTGACCAGTTCCTGATGCCACAAGTTCGGAGACGGCGTCACGTAGTGCTCCCCATCGATGAGCTCGTGCCGCTGCCCATCGTCGGGGAACCGGAGGAAGTCTTCGTAGGTCAGCTTGTGCATGGACGCGCGGGCGTCGTCCGTGTGCTGATGCCCAGCCATGCGGCTGATCCTACCATCGTCCGCCTACGCGCTTCGCGCTCCGGCGGAACAGGTCCCCTCCCCGATCGATGGGCGGCGGCGCGTCGATCGGTGCGAACCCCATGCCGTTCGGTTTTTCACGAGAAACGCGAAAAGCGGATTCCGGCGATCGCAGTATTTCCAACGCCAGTCACCGAAACGCATGGCAGTTTCATCAACGGCGCGCGTCACATCTGTTAGCATGCGGCTCGATGCAATTTCGCGACGAGATCCCCACCCCTGCGCTGCTGCTCGACCTCGACGCGTTTGAATCCAACATCACGGCCATGGCGGCGCACCTGCGGGCGCGGAACAAGGGCTTCCGCCCGCACGGCAAGACGCACAAGTGCCCCGAGGTGGCGCGCGCGCTCGTCCGCGCCGGCGCGATCGGCATCTGCGCCGCCCGCCTGAGCGAGGCGGAGGTGTTTGCCGACCACGGCATCCGCGGCCTGCTGGTGACGACGGCGGTGGTGGGCCGCGGCAAGATCGAGCGCGCGGTGGCACTGGCCGCGCGCGCCCCCGACACGATGTTCTGCGTGGACGAGGAGAAGAACGTCCGCGAGATCGACGCCGCGGCCGCTGCGCGTGCCGCCGGCGAGCCGATCCGCCTGGCGGTCGACCTGTATTTCGGCCGCACCGGCGTGGTTCCCGGGCAACCGGCGCTCGAGCTCGTGCGGGTAATCGAGTCGCTGCCGCACGTGGCCTTCGCGGGCCTGCAGGCCTACGACGGTGAGGCCGCGCACACGACGCCGTTCGATGCGCGCGGCACACGCACGCGCACCAGCCTCGCCCGCGCGATCGAGACGCGGCGGCTGATCGAACAGGACGGCATCGCCTGCCCGATGGTCACCGGCGGATCGACCGGAACGTATCGGTTCGACGCCGAGATCGACGGCATCACCGAGCTCCAGCCCGGCAGCTTCGTGTTCATGGATCTCGACTACGAGCGCATCGGCGGGCCGGATGGTCCGCAGTATCACGACTTCAAGAACGCGTTGACGGTCGTGACCACGGTGGTGTCGCGGCCCCCGGGGTTCGCGATTGTCGACGGCGGCTACAAGGCCTTCTCCACCGATCGTCCCTTCACGCCGCGGCCTGTGGGACTTGAAGGCGTCACCTACGGGTGGGCGGGCGATGAGCACGGACGGCTCGGCATGGAGCACGCGTCGCGGGACCTCAAGGTCGGCGACCGCATCGAGTTCATCCCCCCGCATTGCGATCCGACGGTGAACCTGTACGACGCCATCCACGCGCTTCGCGGCGACCGGGTCGAGGCCGTGTGGCCGATCGCCGCGCGGGGAAAGAGCCAGTAGACATGAGCGAGTCCCTGCGGCGCGAGCTCGAAGGCGCAATCGACGGCGAGGTGCGCTTCGACAAGGTGTCGCGCGCGCTCTATTCGACCGACGCCAGCGTCTACCAGATCGAGCCGCTCGGCGTCGTGATTCCGCGGTCGGCCGAAGCCGTGGCGCGCGCCGTGCACATCGCCGCGCATTACGGCGTGCCGATCACGCCAAGGGGCGGCGGCACCTCGCAGGCCGGCCAGTCGATTGGCGCCGGCCTCGTGCTCGACACCTCCAAGCATCTGAACCGCATCATCGCGATCAACCCCGACGAGCGCTGGGCCCGCGTCGAGCCGGGGGTCGTGCTCGACGACCTCAACGCCGTGCTGCGGCCGCACCACCTCCGCTTCGCTCCCGACGTGTCGTCGGCGAGCCGGGCCACGGTGGGCGGCATGATGGCGAACAACTCGAGCGGCGCGCGATCGGTGCTCTACGGCAAGACCATCGACCACGTCCGCGAACAGCGCGTGGTGTTGTCCGACGGCAGCCTCGCCCACTTCCGGCCGCTGGCCGCAGGCGAGCTGCAACGCGCGCGGGCGGGCGACGGGCTCGAGGCGCGGGCCTATCGTGCGGTCACGGATCTGGCGGCGCGTCACGCGCCCGAGATCGAGCGCCGGTTCCCCAAGGTGCTCCGCCGCGTCGGCGGCTACAACCTCGATGCGTTCGTGGATTCGGCCAGGCCCGTCGACTTGACCAGGATCCTCGTCGGCTCGGAAGGCACGCTCGGCTTCATTGTCGACGCCACGATCGGCCTCGTGCCCCTGCCGGCGGCCAAGGCGGTGCTGACGATCGAGTTCGACGAGCTGCTCGACGCGCTGGGCGCCACGCCGCTCGTGTTGACGCACGGCCCGTCGGCGGTGGAGGTGATGGACGACTTCATCCTCCGGCACGCCAAGGCGCACCCGGCGCTCGAGGCGCAACGGCGATCGATGGTCGAACGCGACGGCTCGGCGCTGCTGTGCGTGGAGTTCTACGGCGATCGCCAGGACGAGCTGGCCGGTAAGCTCGACGCGCTCGAGCGCGACCTGCGTGGCGCGGGGGTGCCGTGCCGCTGCCGCCGCATCCTCGATGCGGTCGCGCAGCAGCGGGTGTGGAGCTTCCGCGAGGCCGCCCTCGGACTGTCGACGGCGATGAAGGGCGACGGCAAGGCCATCTCGTTCGTCGAAGACACCGCGGTCGCGCCGGAGAAGCTGCGCGACTACATCGAGCGCTTCACCGGAATTGTCCGGCGCCATCACACCATCGCGGGCGTCTACGCGCACGCGTCGGTCGGCTGCCTGCACGTGCGTCCCGTGATCGATCTCAAGACCGCCGATGGCGTGGCGAAGTTCGAGGCCATCGCCAACGAGGTCGCCGACCTGGTGCTCGAGTTCGGCGGCGCGCTGTCGGGCGAGCACGGCGACGGGCTCGTGCGCGGGGCCTTCAACGAGAAGATGTTCGGCTCCGAGTTGTACCAGGCGTTCCGGCAGGTCAAGGCGGCCTTCGATCCCCAGGGCCTCTTCAACCCCGGCCGCATCGTCGACACGCCGCCCATCACGTCGCACCTCCGCTACGGCCCGTCATACGAAACGCCGTCGCCCGCCACCGTCTTCGATTTCTCCGAGCACGGCGGCTTCGGGCGCGCCGTCGAGATGTGCAGCGGCGTGGGCCTGTGCCGCAAGACGCGCGAAGGCACGATGTGCCCGTCGTTCATGGTCACGCGGGATGAAGCGCATTCCACGCGCGGCCGCGCCAACGTGCTGCGCCTGGCGATGACCGGGCGGCTCGGCGAGGCGGGCCTCAGCGACGACGGCGTGCTCGGCGTCCTCGATCTCTGCCTGGAGTGCCGGGCCTGCAAGTCCGAGTGCCCGGTCGGCGTGGACGTGGCGCGCTACAAGAGCGAATTCCTCTCCGGATACTGGGAGCGCCATCGCACGACGGCGCAGGCGCGCGCGTTTGGCAACGCGCGGTCGGCGGCGGAATGGGGCAGCCGGCTGGCGCCGGTAGCGAACGCGGTGATGAGGAGCGGGCCGGGCCGGTGGATCAACGAGCAGCTGCTCGGGATCGATCGGCGGCGGACGTTGCCGGCGTGGACGTCGAACACCTTGCGGCGGCGCCTATCACGGCGGGCAGGCCGGCGCCCCATAAAGGGGCGCCCTACAGCGAGCCCTGCAACCAACGTCGTGCTCTTCACTGACACCTTCACGAATTACTCCGATCCGGAAATCGGGGTGGCGGCTATGGACGTGCTCGAGGCGGCCGGCATCGGCACGCGGCTGGTGCCGCACGGCTGCTGCGGAAGACCGCTCATCTCGCAGGGCTTTCTCGCCGATGCGCGGCGGCTGGCCTTCGACACCGTGAACGCCCTCTTCGACGCCGCGAACCGCGGCGAGGCCATCGTCTTTGTCGAGCCCAGCTGCTTGTCGGCGATGACGGAAGACGCGCCCGCACTGCTGCGAGGGCCGGCGCGGGAACGGGCGCAGGTCGTGGCCGGAGCGTGCGTCCTGTTCGAGGACTTCCTCGAGCGCGAGTGCGCCGGGGGCCGCGCGGCGCTGCCCCTGCGGCCGGGTCCGTCGAAGGTGCTGCTGCATCCGCACTGCCACCAGCGATCGATGGGGCTGGCGGCGCCGGCGCGGGCGCTGCTGTCGCGGATTCCGTCGGCGACCGTCATCGATCTCGAAGCCGGCTGCTGCGGCATGGCGGGGTCGTTCGGTTACACCCGCGATCATTACGACGTGTCGAAGGCGATCGGCGAGCGTACACTGCTGCCCGCCGCGCGCGCACTGCGGGCCGGCGAGGCGCTGGTGGCGGCCGGCACGTCGTGCCGCCACCAGGTGGCCGACCTGGCCGGCGTCACCGCCGTCCATCCGGCGGTGCTGCTGCAGTCGCTGTTGGACAAACCTGAAGGTTTGTCCCCACGGCAGTCAGGTTTGTCCCCACGGCAATTAGAGGAAACCCGATGAACCTTGCGTGGATTTCGCTGGCCGCCCTGATCGTCGCCATTACGCTCAGCATGGTGTCCAGCGTCAACGTGGGCGTGGTGTCGCTCGCGTTCGCGTGGATCGTCGGCGTCTACCTGGGCGGCATGCCGCTCGGCAAGGTCATCGGGGCGTTCCCCATCGACCTGCTGCTCAACCTGGTCGGCGTCACACTCCTCTTCGGGATGGCGAACATCAACGGCACGCTCGGACGCGTCGCCGCCCGCGCCGTCCGCGCGTGCAAGGGCAGCGCCGGCGTGATCCCGATCATGTTCTTCTTCATCGCGCTCGGGCTGTCGAGCATCGGCCCGGGCAACATCGCCACCACCGCGATCATGGCGCCGATGGCGATGGCCGTCGGCGGGCGGGCGGCGGTGCCGCCGTTCCTGATGGCACTGATGGTCGGCAACGGCGCCCAGGCCGGCGCGCTCTCCCGCTTCGCCCCCACCGGCATCATCGTCAACGAAAACATGATGAAGATCGGGTTGGGCGGCCACGAAACGCAGACCTACCTGAACAACCTGCTCGCCCACGTCGTGGTCACCTTTACCGCGTACTTCCTGTTCGGCGGCTGGCGGCTGTTCAGGCGAAAGCCGCCGGTGCGCCCGGAGATGGCGCAATCGGATCAGGCCGGGGCCCGCGCCGAGATGGACGACGTGGAGTGCGAGCCCTTCCAGACCGCGCATTGGGTGACGATGGCGGTGCTGGTGACCCTGGTGGTGGTGGTGATCCAGTTCAAGGCCCACGTGGGAATGGCGGCGATCACCGGGGCCGCGTTGCTGTCGCTCGTCGGGGCCGCCAACGAGAAGGAGGCGATCAGGAGGATGCCGTGGGGCGTGATCCTGATGGTGTGCGGCGTGACCGTGCTGATCGGCGTGCTCGCGGCGCAGCGCGGCATCGATCTGTTCACCGACATGCTGGCGACGATCTCGTCGCCGGGAACGGTGACGTTCATGATGGCGCTGGTCACCGGCGCGGTGTCGGTCTACAGCAGCACGTCGGGTGTGGTGCTGCCGGCGTTTCTGCCGACCGTGCCCGGACTCGCGAAGGCGATCGGCGCCGACCCGATGGCGATTGCCTCGTCCATGAACGTCGGCGGCCACCTCGTCGATCTGTCGCCGCTGTCGACAATCGGCGCGCTGTGCATCGCCGCCCTGCCGCTGGAGGCGGACGCCAAGAAGCTGTTCAACCAGCTGCTGGCGTGGGGCTTGTCGATGATGATCGTGGGCGCGGTGATCTGCTGGATCTTGTTCTAGCAGCCTTCGGCCTTCGGCCTTCAGCCTTCAGCCTTCAGCCTTCGGCCGTGAGGACCGTTACGACCAGCGGGGCTTTCTGCCCGCCAGGAACGCTGCCACGCCCTCCCGGAATTCCGCGCTGCCGTAGCACTCGCGCAGGAGGTCGTCCGCGGCGCCTGCGGGCGGGCGGCGGTGATCGCGCAGCCGCAGCATCATCGCCTTCGTCGCCCTGATCGTGCTCGGCGCGCGCGTGGCGAGCTCGGCGGCGAGCTTGTCCGTTTCCGCCCGCAGCTCGGCCGCGGGGAACACGAGCGTGGCGAGGCCCGCTGTTCTCGCTTCATCGGCATCGACCAGGCGGCCCGTCAGCATCAAGTCCCGCGTGAGCGCGGGTCCGATGAGGTCCACCATCCGGGCCAGGTTGGCCATCGACAGGCAGTTGCCCAGCGTCCGCGACACCGGCACGCCGAACCGCGCGCGCTCGGAGCAGATACGGAAGTCGCACGCCATCGCGATGGCGCAGCCGCCGCCGACCGCCGGCCCATCGACCTCAGCGATGGTCGGGATCGGCAGGCGCTCGATGCGGTCGATCACCGCGTCGAGGCGCCGCTCGTAAGCGACACCCGCCTCGCTCGTCGTGAAGCCGCGAAATTGCGAAATGTCGGTTCCGGCGGCAAAGGCGCCGCCCTCTCCGCGTATGATGAGCACGCGCACGGCCGAGGCTGCCTCGGCCGAATTGCAGGCGTCAACCAGCGCGTCATACATGTCCCAGGTCAGCGCGTTGCGGGCCTCGGGACGATTGAACGTCACCACTCCGACGGATCCGTTGATGTCCCAGGCGAGATTGCTCGATGGCATAGTGGTTCTCGATGCGACCCAGGTCATGGCCGGGCCGTATTGCGCGATGTTACTGGCGGACATGGGCGCCCGCGTGATCAAAGTCGAGCCCCCGGCCGGTGATTCGACGCGGTCGATGGCCGGCGCCCGCGGCGGCGACAGCCCCGCGTTCAACGCCGTCAACCGCGGCAAGCTCGGCATTGTCCTCGATCTCACCAAGCCGCAGGCGATCGAGACGTTCACGCGCCTCGCCCGCACTGCCGACATCCTGGTCGAAAACTACCGGCCCGGTGTGATGGCGCGCCTCGGGCTCGATTATGCGGCGCTCTCGTCCGAGAACCCGCGGCTGATCTACGCGTCGATCTCGGGATACGGCCAGACCGGCCCGTGGGCGTCGAAGGGCGGCTTCGACCTGATCGCGCAGGGCGTGTCGGGCATCATGTCGGTGACCGGCGCCCCCGGCGGGCCGCCGGTGAAAGCCGGCGTGCCGCTCACGGACCTGGGCGCCGGCCTCTTCGCCGCGATCGGCATTCTCGCCGCGCTGCACCATCGGTCGGTGTCGGGGCGAGGGCAGCACGTCGACACGTCACTCGCCGACGCCGGCCTCGCCCTGTCGGTCTGGGAGGCGACCGATTACTTCACGAGCGGCGAGGTGCCGGGACCGCTGGGGTCGGCGCACCGCATGACCGCGCCGTACCAGGCGTTTCGCTGCGCCGACGGTTACATCACGATCGGCGCCGCCAACGATCGCAACTTTGCCCGGCTGGCAGACCTGCTCGGCCATCGCGAGTGGACGAGCGACGCCAGGTTCGTGGCCGATCACGCGCGCGTGCAGCACCGCGCCGAGCTGGCGGCGGCGATCGAGGCGGTGATGTTCACGGAGACGCGCGCGACGTGGCTCGAGCGCCTGGACGCGGCCGGCATCCCGTGCGGGCCGATCCTCGATTACCAGGATGCGCTGACCACGCCGCAGGCGATTGCGCGCGAGATGACCGTGGACGTGGACCATCCAACGCTCGGGCCGCTGCGCACGCTCGGCACGCCGATCAAGATGTCGGGCACGCCGCTCAATCCCAGGCGGCGCGGTCCGATGCTCGGCGAGCACACCGACGAAGTGCTCAGCTCGGCCGGATTCAGCGATAACGAGATCGACCAGTTGCGATCGGCCGGTGCGGTTCGGTGAGCGCCCACCTGTCGCTGCCGCACACGTTCAACGCGGCCACGCACTTCATCGACCGCCACCTCGCGGAAGGACGCGGCGCCAGCGTCGCCATCGAGTGCGGCGACGAGCGTGTCACGTTCCAGGATCTCTACGAGCGCGTGAACCGCGCCGGCAGCGCGCTTCGCGACCGCCACGGCGTGCGGCGCGAAGAACGGGTCACGCTGTTGCTGCTGGACACGCCGGACTTCACGACGAGTTTCTTCGGCGCCATCAAGATCGGCGCAGTGCCCGTCCCGGTCAACACCCTCTGGAAAGCCGCCGACTACCAGTACGTGTTCAACGACTCGCGCTCGCGCGTGTTGATCATCAGCAAAGCCCTGCTGCCGGAATTCGAGAAGATCCCGCGCGCGGAGCTGCCGTACCTCGAACACGTGATCATTTCCGGACGTGCAGGCGTCCATGGCGGATCGCGTGTCCATAGTGGATCTGGGGTCCATAGCGGATCTGAAGATCCGCTCTACCTGTCTGATTTGATCGCGGCGGGATCGCCCGAGCTCGAGGCCGCACCCACGAACAAGGATGAGCCCGCGTTCTGGCTCTACTCATCGGGCAGCACGGGCGCGCCCAAAGGTTGCGTCCACCTGCACCACGACATGGTGGTCTGCGCCGAGTCGTTCGCCAAGGGCGTGCTCGGCCTCACCGAACACGATCGCTGCTACAGCGTGCCCAAGCTGTTCTTCGCCTACGGGCTCGGTAACGCCATGTACATGCCGCTGGCCGTGGGCGCGACGTCGATCCTGTTCCCCGGCGCGCCCACGCCGGGCAACGCCTACGCGGTGATCGAGGCGCACCGGCCGACGCTGCTCTTCTCGGTGCCGACCAGCTACGCGATGCTCCTGTCGCACCGCCGTGAGGCCGGCCCGGACTTCGACTTGTCGACCGTCCGCCTGGCCGTCTCGGCCGGCGAAGCGCTCCCCTCGGCGCTGTTCACGCGCTTCAGGGAACGATTCGGCATCGAGATCATCGACGGGATTGGATCCACCGAGACCCTGCACATGTTCATCTCGAACCGGCCCGGAGCGATCAAGCCGGGATCGAGCGGCGTCGAGGTGCCCGGCTACGAGGCCCGCATCCTGGACGATGGCGGACAGCCGGTGAAGCGCGGTGAGGTCGGCCACCTCTACATCAAGGGCGACTCGATTTGCGCCGGCTACTGGAACCAGCACGAGAAGACGAAGGAGACCATCAGCGGCCACTGGATTCGCACCGGCGACACCTACTTCCAGGACGAAGACGGCTGCTTCTGGCACGCCGGGCGCTCCGACGACATGCTGAAGGTCGGCGGGCTCTGGGTCAGCCCGACGGAAGTCGAGCACGTGCTGGTGCAACACGCCGCCGTGCAGGAATGCGCGGTCGTGGCCTGCGAAGACAAGGACGGTCTCGTCAAACCTCACGCCTGCGTTGTCGTGCGCGCGGGCGTCGCGGCGACCGAAGCCCTCGGCGCTGAACTGCAGGCGTTCGTCCGCGAGCGGCTCGCCGAATACAAGCGGCCGCGCTGGGTCGAGTTCGTGAGCGAGCTGCCGAAAACGGCCACGGGCAAGATCCAGCGGTATCAACTGCGCGATCGGCTGTCGGCGCGTGGCTAGCGAACCGATCGACGCCGGCACGCTGCCCGGCTCGCAATCCTGGACCGGTTACCAGAAACTGCTCGTCGGCCTGGTCGCGTCCGCCGTCGTGCTCGACGGCGCCGACAACCAGCTGCTCGGGATCGCGATCCCGGCGCTGATGCGCGACTGGCCGGTCTCGCGCGCGGCGTTCGCGCCGGTGCTGGCGAGCGGGATGATCGGCATGATGGTCGGCGGCGCGGTGGCCGGGCTGATCGGCGACCGCCTCGGGCGCAAGCGCGCCCTGCTCGGCAGCGTCACCGTGTTCGGCGTGCTCACGCTCGCGGCCGCGGCGGCCGACGGTCCGTTCACCCTCGCCGTGTTGCGGTTCCTCGCGGGCCTCGGGCTTGGCGGCGCCATGCCCAACGCGGCGGCGCTCGCGGCGGAGTTCGTGCCCGCGAATCGGCGCGCGTTTGCCGTGACGCTCACGATCGTGTGCGTGCCGGTGGGCGGCATGCTGGCCGCGGCCGTGGCGGAGCCGGTGCTGCCGGTCCTCGGATGGCGGGCGCTGTTCGCGATCGGGGGCGTCGTGCCCCTGATCCTGGCGGCCGTTTTGATCGTCGGGCTGCCGGAATCGCCGGTCTTCGTCGATGCGCAGGAGCGCCGCGTTGAACGCGCCTCGATCCGCGGGTTGTTTGCGCCCGAGCTTCGCCGCGACACCGCCGGATTGTGGATCGCGTTCTTCGCGAACCTGCTCGCGGTCTACTGCTGCTTCAACTGGGTGCCGGCCATGCTCGCGGGCGCCGGCTTCGGCGCTTCGTCCAGCCGAGGCCTGCTGGCGTTCAACCTTGGCGGCGTCGCCGGCGCATTCGCCGGCGCCGGCGTAGTGACGCGGTTCGGGTCACGGCTGTCGCTGCTGAGCATGGCGGCCGCCGCCGTCGTGACCGCGCTCGTGATGGCCGCGATGCCGATCGTGTCGTCCGCTCCCGTGGCCGCGATCGGCATGCTCGCCGTGCTCGGCTGCCTGCTGAACACGCTGCAGATCATGATGTACTCGGTGGCCGTTCACGTGTATCCGATCACCATGCGCGCGACCGGGCTGGGCTGGGCGCTCGGTGCCGGCCGCGCTGGAGGGGTGCTCAGCACGTACGCGGGAGAGTGGGCGCTCGCCGCCGGCGGCAGTGCGGCGTTCTTCGGGCTGATCGCCGCGTCGATGGCAGCCGTGTATGGCGGTCTGGTGCTGGTGAGCCGGCATATTCCCAGCCGCAGATTGGAGGCCGGTTATCAGTGGCCTCAAAATGCCGCCGCAGATTAGCGACCCACGCGATGTGATCGCGATTCGACAGCGCGAGAAACTGTGGGCATCGGCGGCTCAGGTCCAGATGACGGGCGTGCCGTACGGCTCGATGGCGCGGTCGTGCGTGACCAGCGTGGCGTTCTCGACGATCGCCTGCGCCACGAGCAGCCGATCGAACGGGTCGGCATGATGCGGCGGCAACTGCCGCACCAACTCGGTGTGCGCCAGCGACACGGGCAGCTCGGTGAACTCGTCGACCGCCACGAGGATCCGGAACTTCTCGTCCAGCCGCAGCCGGCCGCGGGAGACCTTGATGGCCGCCTCCCACCCCGACACGGCGCTGACCCACACGAGATCCGCGGTGGCGATCGCGCGCCGGGCCTCGCGGCCCAGCCGCCGATCGTCGGTTTGCCACCACAGCAGCACGTGCGTGTCGAGGAGCAGCCTCAATCGAAGTCCCCGTCGAACGCCGCCTGCAGATCCGCCGGCAGCGGCGCGTCGAAATCGTCGCTGATCCAGACCTGCCCTTTCGCCCGGCCGGGCTTGCGCCGCACGGCGTCCCGGAAGGCGACGAGCTTCGCCAGCGGCCGCCCGTTCTTGGCGATGATGATCTCGGCGCCCGCTGCCGCCTCGTCCACCAGCGCCGACAGTCCGGTCTTGGCCGCGTAGAGGTTCAGGAGCTTCGACATACGACGACGATACCGTCGTCCCTGGCAGTTGGTCAAGTTGGTCAACACCCATGCCCCGGGCCCTTTTCGGCAATACTGTTGGGCATGACGAAAGCGACGGTCGTACTCGTGCTGGTGTCGTCTGCCGCGCTGGCGGCGGGACTCGCGGCGCAAGGCATACGCGGCGGCTCCCGCATCACGCCCGGGCAGGAGTGCCCTCCCGGGACGACGGAAGTCAGGCCGGGCAGCTGCCAGGCGCCGAGCGACCCGCCCCCGAGCATCCTGGACTACCGTCCGCGTTCGACGCTGGTGACCGCGGAGCACCTGGTGCCGAAGGCGAAGTTCCCGGCGATCGACGTGCACGGACATCCCGGCAACGTCGCCTCCGCCGACGCGATCAACCGCGTGGTCGGGATCATGGACTCGCTGAACATCCGCGTGATGCTGGTCGCCGAGAACGTGTCGGGACAGCGGCTCACGAGCACGCAGGCCGCCTTGAACGCCTCGCCGCACAGGGATCGCTTCCGCGTGCTCGCCGGCATCGATTTCCGCAACGTCGGACCGGGATGGGGCGAGCGCGCGGCGCAGCAGCTCGAAGCGGATCTCAAGGCCGGCGCGATCGGCGTCGGCGAAGTCGGCAAGCAGTTCGGCCTCCGGATCGCCAAGCCGGACGGCTCGCGCCTCAAGGTCGACGAGCCCGAGCTGGATCCGCTCTGGGCGGCGTTCGCCCGGCTCGACGTCCCGGCGTTCATCCACACCGCCGAGCCGCAGGAGTTCTTTCAGCCGCAGGACCTCAAGAACGAGCGCTGGCTCGAGCTGTCGTTGTTCGCGGATCGCCGCAACAACCAGCCCGGGCACGTGACGTTCGAACAGTTGATGACGGAACGCAACAATGTGTTCCGGAAGCATCCGAAGACCCGCTTCGTCGCCGCGCACTTCGGGTGGCACGCCAACGACCTGGCCCGCGCCGCGAAGATGCTGGACGATTTTCCGAACGTGACGATTGAAGCCGGCGCGATCCTCTACGACCTGGGACGGCAGCCGCGCGCCGCGCGCGAGTTCTTCATCAAGTACCAGGATCGGATCATGTTCGGCAAGGATTCGTTCCAGCCCGAGGAGTACCCGTACTACTGGCGCGTCTTCGAGACCGCGGACGAGTATTTCGATTACTACCGCGACTACCACGCCTACTGGAAGCTCTACGGCATCGCGTTGCCGGACGATGTGCTGAAGAAGGTGTATTACCGGAACGCGCTGCGCGTCTTCAAGGGGCTGCCGCAGGGCGGCTGGCCGCAGTAGCGCACGAGAAGCTCTTCTCGTCGTCGATGCTGCCGGTGCCGTTGTAGACGGCGCGCTGCGGATAGGCGCACAGCGGGCGCGTCCGCGTCACGGCGCCGCCCGCCGCGAGCTTGCGCGCGACGATACGCGCCGGCGCCTGGCCCTTCTCCACCCACTCGTCGATCACCGACGCCCAGTCGACGGTGTCGGGCCCGGGCCCGCCCGCGCAGTGCAGCACGCCCGGCATCATGAACATGCGGAGATAGTCGCGGGCCATCGGATCGCGCGCCGTCACCTGGTCGTGGTACTTGATACTGCCGAACGCGGTCAGGGCGGGGTCGGACCAGCCGTGCCAGATCACGAGCTTGCGTCCCTTCGCCTTGAAGGCGTCCAGATTCGGGTCGGTGGCGTTGAGCATCGAGGCCGCCTGCGCCGAGTCCTTGCGGAACGTCGTGAAGTCGTAGCGGCTGTAATCCCACTCGGGATTGGCGAAGATGAAGTACTTGAACATCTCCGTGCCGAACGCGAAGCGGGCGCTGGGCGCGCGCTGCGCCGTGATCATCATCGGGTTGACACCGACGATCCATGCCGGCCAGCCCGCAGTCTCGCCTTCGCCGCCGAAAGGCTGCGCCGGGTAGATGACGCCGTCGCGGTTCCGGGTCTCGCCGTAGATCGCCTTCAGCGCCGCCTTCTGCACGTCGGTCAGTCCAGCCAGCGCCGAGACGTCGACGCGACACTGCCGCGGATCCTCCATCAATCCGTCCCTGGCGCCGTCGATTGCGTCGCACCGGTCGACGATCTGGGCCTCGACGCTCTTGAGGGTCTCGTTGGCGAAGAGCGGTGTCGACACGTTGCGCGGATCCGGGAACGCCGCCTGCATGTCCTTGATGAACTGCGCGCCGATGCCGACGAAGTCGTTCGCGGGCGCGCCGGCGACAAGGCCGTCGAAGTCGTCCGGGTAGCGCTGAGCTTCCATGAGCGCCTGGCGGCCGCCGTTCGAGCAGCCGTTGAAGTAGGAGCGCGTTTCAGTGGATCCGTAGTGGGCCCGCAGGATCGCCTTCGACACTTCCGCCACGCGGTGCACGGCCAGGTGGCCGAAGTTCAGCTGGCGCTCGAGATCGTTCAGCGCCCAGCCGGCGGTGGTGACGGTACCCTGGTGACCGGTGTCGGTGCCGACCGTTGCGTAGCCGGCGTTGACCGATCCACGCGCCTGGTTGTCGATGCCGCCAACGAACCCGCCGCCGCCGCCCATCATGAACTTGCGGTTCCAGGTTTCAGGGAGCAGCAGCGAGAAGCGAATCTCGCGCCCGACCACGCCGTTGACGCGGCAGTGCGCCGCCCTGATCGCGCCCGCGGTGGCCGCCGGAACGGCGACCGCCTCGGCGATCTTCACGTCGGGAAGCTGCAGCGCCATCAACTGCGCGCAGGCGCTCTGTTCGGACGCCGTAACCGCGCGCGTGCCGATCGCCTGCCCCCCGGGCACGACCGTGAGGACAAAGAAGACGCCGCCGGCGACGAGGGATCGGGTGCTCATGAGGCGCCATGATAGGGCAAGCCGGCCGCGATGTTTGCGTACTTCGAAAGCTTGCGCCAGCGGCAGGGGTGATCGCGTAGAGGCGGGTCTTCAGACCCGCCTCCGGCATTACGGGCATGGTCGTGCCGGCGGCCCTCGCGCGGGCGAGGGCCTTCACCGACGGCGTGCGATTGGGCGTGCGCGGCAGCGACAGCCATTGACATCTGATGCGTGATGCGTGATGATCCGAGCCATGAGAACGACCTTGGACCTGGACGATGACGTGCTGCAAGCCATCAAGGAAATCGCATCAGTGCGAGGCCAAACCGCTGGAAAAGTGGCGTCTGACCTGGTCCGAAAAGGGCTGGAACCGCCCAAGCGGGCGGCGAAGGTCCGAAACGGCGTGCCGCTGCTTCAAGCCCGGCCTGGTCAGCGGCTGATCACCATGGAACTTGTCAACCGGCTCCGCGACGACGAATGAACGGCATCGCGCTGCTGGATGTGAACGTGTTGGTGGCGCTTTTCTTTACCGGCCACAGCCACCACGAGGTGGCTCACGACTGGTTCGACGAGCAACGGGCGCATGGTTGGGCGACCAGCCCCACAACGGAGAACGGTGTCGTTCGCATCCTGTCGAACCGCACCTACATCCTTGACGCATGGCGACCAGCCGAGGTCGTCGAAAAACTGCGTGCGTTTCGGCGAAGCGGTCAACACCACTTCTGGGCCGAGTCGGTGACGCTGACAGACGAGCGTGTCTTCAATACGTCCCTGATCGGCGGCCACAGGCAGGTGACAGACATCTACCTGCTCGGGGTCGCCACGGCCGCAGGGGGCGCACTCGCGACCTTTGACCGCGGCATTTCAATCGGCGCCGTCAAGGGCGCGACCAAGGCCAACCTTCAGGTGATTAGCGCTGTGCCAGCGGAATCCAGGTCTGCGGATAGGTAGGACCCGTGTAATCCGCGCGGGGCCGGATCAGCCGGTTGTTCGCCAGCTGCTCCAGCACGTGCGCCGTCCAGCCGCTGATGCGGCTCACGGCGAAGATCGGCGTGTAGAGATCGATGGCGATTCCCATCGTGTAATACGTCGACGCGGAGTAGAAGTCGACGTTGGGATAGAGCTTCTTCTCAGCCATGACGAGCGCCTCGATGCGCTCGCTCATCTCGAACCACTTCGTGTTCCCGGCCTTCTGCCCCAGCTCCTTCGACATCTTCCGCAGGTGCGTCGCCCGCGGGTCTTCGGTGTGGTAGACGCGGTGACCGAAGCCGGCGATCTTTTCCTTCCGCGCGAACTTGCCCTTGACGTAGGCGTCGATGCGATCGGGCGGCGCGTCCTGCCCGATCTCGATCAGCATCCTCATCACCTCGGCGTTGGCGCCGCCGTGGAGCGGCCCCTTCAGCGTGCCGATGCCGGCGACAATGGCGGAGTGGATGTCGGTGAGGGTGGCGGCGGCGACGCGGGCGGCGAACGTCGAGGCGTTGAGCTCGTGGTCGGCATGCAGCGTCAGCGCAATGTCCATCGCCCGGATGGAGGTGGCGTTGGGCCGGTCGCCGAAGAGCATGTACAGGAAGTTCGCGGCGTGCCCCATCGCCGGATCCGGCGCGATCGGCCCGCCGCCGGCCTGCATGCGGCCCCAGGTGGCCACGAGGCTCGCGATCTGCGCCGTGAGCCGCACCGCCTTGCGATACGAGGCCGCCGGCGAGTTGTCGTGCGCATCCGGATCGTAGTGGCCGAGGGCAGAGGTGAGGGTCCGCAGCGCGTCCATGCCGTCCGAAGGAGGGAGCATCTTCATCAGCCGGATGATCGATTCGGGCAGCGGCCGGGCGGCGGCGAGCTGGGATTGCAGATCGCCTAGTTCCGCGCGATTGGGCAGGCGTCCGTGCCAGAGCAGGTAGCACGTCTCCTCGAACGTCGCATTGCGCGCCAGGTCGTGAATGTCGTGCCCGCAATACGCCAGCACGCCGCGATCGCCGTCGAGAAAACAGATCCGGGACGAGGTCGCGACGACGTCTTCCAGTCCACCCTTGGGTTTTGCCTCAACCGCCATGGAAGTGATCTTACAGCCTTCGGCCTTCAGCCTTCAGCCTTCGGCCGATCCGAGGACCGAGCGGGTCCGATTCTGCGGCCCGTCACGAAGCTCGAACCACCCTGGCGCCCTGCAAGGAGATCTACCAGGCGGGCGACGCCTATGCGGACGCAGACGCGGTTGTACAGCGTCGGACGGTAACGACAAACCTGAAGGTTTGTCGCCACCCTTTACTGCTGCGTCGTCGTCTTGCGGCCCGCGAGCTGCTCCTTGAGCACCTCGACGGCCTTCTCGATCTGCGCGTCGCGGCCCTTCAGGAAATCGCCTGGCGCGTTGTCGATGTACACGTCCGGCGGCACGCCGTAGTTCTCCATGTTCTCGCCGGTCACGGTCCAGACGCCGCTGCCGGGCGTGCGGATGGTGGCGCCGTTGAGCAGCGTGTACGACCCGGTGCCGATCACCGCCCCCATCGTCGGCACGCCGACGACCTTGCCCAGGCCGAGGGCCTTGAAGCCGGCAGGGAACATCTCGGCGTCCGATGCCGATCGCTCGTTCTGCATCACCACCATCGGCCCGTAGAAGTTCGACGGCCGCGGCTGCTGAAAACCGGCGTCGCGCCCCATCGTGTATTGATACTGCCGGCCGGCGAGAATGCCGAGCAGCTCCTGATCGATGCCGCCGCCGCCGTTGAAGCGCTGGTCGATCACGAGCGCCTTCTTCGTGCGGTTCGCGGCCAGGTCCAGCTGGAACTGCCGGAGCGACGGCGCGTCCATGGCGCGGATGTGCAGGTACCCGATGTCGCCGTTGCTGGCCTTCGTCACCATGTCCCGGCGATCGCTCACCCACCGCGCGTACTGCAGGTCGGCAAACGCGTTGCCCGCCGCCGGCGTGATGGTCACGTCCCAGGCGCCGTCCCTGGTGGGCTTGTCGTTGAGCAGGAAGTGGAACTTCTGCCCGGCCGCGAGCGTGAAGCGCTCCCAGTAGTTCTCGCTCGTCTTCAGCTCCCGATCGTCGACGGCAATGATGAAGTGGCCTTCCTTGATCTTCAGGTAGTCGCGATCGGCGGGGCCGTCCTTGTAGAGGCGCCCGACCTTGTAGAAACCGGACGCATCGGCGACCACGTCGAAGCCGGGGTAGCGCGTCTGCCCTGGGCGCGCGCCGCCGCCCTGGCCCGCGTTCACGCCCGTGTGCGAGGCGTTGAGCTGGCCGATCATCATCATCATCACGCTGTGCAGCTCGTCGTCATCAACGAGGTAGTCCAGCAGCGGCTCGTAGGCGGCCTTGGCCGCGTCCCAGTTGGCGCCGTGCATCTTCGCGTCGTAGAAGCGGTGCTTCATGATGCGCCAGCCTTCGTTGAAGACCTGCGCGCGCAGCGCCTTGCGGTCGACCTCGATGTTGGCGGTATAGGTGACGCGGCGAGCCGTCGCGTTGCCGGCCGCCGGCTCGGCGGTTTCCGTGGGCGCGTTGCCGCCACGAGCGGCGCCGCGCCCGGCGCCGCCAGCAGTGGCGCCGGCGTTGAGATTCACCGTGGCGGCAAACAGGCCGCGGCCCGATCGGAAGTAGAGCGTGCGGCCGTCGCGCGCAAAGACGAACCCGGGGCCGCCCCCGAAGCCGCCGCCGCCCCCGGCATTCCCCCGGTTGTCGTCGGTACTCGCCGCGGCTCGAGGCACGCGGGTGAGCTGTCCGCTCTCGACGTTGATGATGAACATCCCGGGATCGGCGCCGCCGCCGCCGGGGCCGCCGCCGGCCACGCGCGTCGACGCGGTCAGCGCCACCGAGGGACCTTCGGGCGCGGGCGTGAGGCCGCCAATGGCGTTGCCGGGCACGGTCAGCTGCTTCGCCCGGCGGGCCAGCCCGCTCCAGTCGATGCGGACGTCCGGCGCCGCGGCTGCGCCGGCGCGACCGCCGTTCGGCCGGGCTTCGGCCTGCGCGGCCAGGCCCTGCGCTTCGTTGTCGATGTCGCGATTCATCGGATCCCGATCGCGATCGCGCAGCGACAGCACCCACAGCTCCATCGTCGCGTTGAGCCCGCCCTGCGACGCGATGCCGTTGTTGGTGCCTTCGGTGGAGGTGAAGACGAGATACTGCCCGTCCGCCGTCCACACGGCGTCGTTCTCCGCATAAAGCAGGCTGTCGTCCGAGACGTGGCGTTCTTCCCCGCCGCCGACCGGCGCAATGTAGACGTGATAGCGCAGGGTGCGATCCTGCTTCGAGAACGCAACCCACTGGCTGTCGGGCGACACGCTGACCGACCCGATGCGGCCGAGGTCGTTCGCGGTCACCACGGTCGTCTTGCCGTCGGCGACGGTGTAGTTGTACAGCCGCTTGCCCGCGGCCACGTAGAGCAGCGACTTCGAATCCGGCGTCCAGACGGGCGCGGCCTTCTCGTTGTCGAGGTCGGTGATCTTCTTCGGGCTGCGGCCCTCGGGATCGGCGATCCAGATCTCGTCACGGCCCGACCGATCCGACACGAACGCGATGTGCTTGCCGTCGAACGACCACTTCGGCAGCTGGTTGCGCGACGCCATCTTGTCGGGGCTGACCCTGGTGATGTCGCCGCGCTCGGTGGCGATGGTGAGGATCTGCCCGCGCACGGAGATGACGGCGCGGCGGCCCGACGGCGAGATGTCGTAGGCGTCGACTTCGTCGGTCACGGTCCTGACCTCGACCTCGTTCTCTTTTTCATCGGAGCTGATGTCGATCTTGATTTCGCTGGTCCGGCCGCTCGCCACGTCCAGCTTCCAGATGCCGAAGTTGTCTTCGTAGACGATCACCTTGCCGTCGCTCGACATCGAGGGCCAGAACAGGCTGCCGTCGGTGTGCCTGGTGACCTGCACCGGCGACCCGCCCCTGACCGGAATCCGGTAGATGTTGTTGACGCTCGCCCGCACCTCGGGACTGCCCGGCCTGACGTTCTTCTCGTTCGGCAGCGGATCGGCGACGTAGTAGATCGCTTCGTCCGCGCCCCACATCGGCCAATAGCGGTTGTATTTCTCGTCGGCCAGCAACTTCGTATACGACTTCTCGGCGAGGTTGGTCACCCACAGGTCCGCGGCAAAGCTCCCGCGATAGTGGCGCCGCGACCACGTCGACGGATGCCGATTGAAGACCAGCGACTTGCCGTCGGGCGACAGGCTGCCCGAGTAGCCCCAGTCGACGGGGAGCGGCTGCTCCTGGCCGCCGGCCACGGCGATCTGGTGCAGGGTGGCGACGTTGGGGAACGCGCCGACGCCGCGCGAGGCGCGGAAGATCACCGACTTCGAGTCGCGCGCCCAGCCGACGACCTCGTCGTTGCCGGAATGGAACGTCAGCCGCTTCGGCGCGCCGCCGTCGACCGGCACGATGAAGATGTCGTTGTTGCCGTAGCGATTCGACGAGAACGCGATCCAGCGGCCGTCGGGCGAGAACCGCGGGTAGGTTTCCCGCGCCACGTGGTCGGTGAGTCGCCGGACGCCCGTGCCGTCCTCGCCGGCGATCCAGATGTCACCGAGATAGCTGAAGGTGATCCGGCCCCCGTGGTAGTCGGGATGCCGCGCCAGGCGAATGGGCGACGCGGCGGCCACGCCGGACGTCACCAGGACGATTGCGAGAGCCGCTGCAAAAGACACGCGTCGAACCATGGCTGCACCTCAGGTCGGTGAATCCTATCGCTATTTCCCCGGCAGCGCGAACGCCACGATGCTGCTGCCCGATGGCGCCCCGTTCTTGCCGCCGCCGCACGCGATCACCACGAACTGCCGTCCCTTGATCTGATACACCGACGGCGTGGCGTTGCCCGCCGCCGGCAGCACCGTCTCCCACAGCAACGCCCCGGTCAGCTTGTCGTAGGCGCGGAACTTCCGGTCGAAGTTGGTCGCGCCGATGAACAGCAGGCCGCCGGCCGTGACCACCGGGCCGCCGTAGTTGTCGCTGCCCGTGTTGGTCAGGCCCTTGGCCGCCAGCTCGGGAAACTCCCCGAACGGAATCTTCCAACGGATGGCGCCCTCGTTGAGATCGATCGCGTTCAGCGTGCCCCACGGCGGCGTGATCGCGGGGTAGCCATCCGGGTCGAGGAAGATCGACTCACCGTCGCTCCGGTACTTCAGCCGGCTGGGGTCGTTCTCGAGCGCCGGATCCGCGCCCTTGTCCTTGCCGCTGATCAGGAATTCGGCCACATCGGTGATGTTGCGCGCGCCCATGTCGGGAAAGGCCGGCATGCGGCCCGTGCCCTGGCGGACGATGGTCGCGATCTCGTCGCGCGTGCGCCGCAGGCCGATGTCGACGAGCGAGGGCGCCACCGTCGTGCCCGCGCGATCTTCCCGATGGCAGGTCGCGCACTTGGAGTTGTAGAGCGAGGTGTCGTTGTTCGGGATCAGCTTGATGATCCACGGCATCTCGTTCGAGTTGACGTAGAGCAGGCCGGTGTCCGAATCGAAGGCGGCGCCACCCCACTCGGCGCCGCCGTCGAAGCCGGGAAACACGATGGTGCCCTCGAAGGATGGCGGCGTGAAGAAGCCGGACTTCATCTTGCGGAACCGTTCGAGCACGGCGGCGTGCGCTTCGGGCGTGCGCCGTGTCAGCATGTCCTCGGTGAGGCCCTGCTGCGCGAACGGCGGCGGCTTCAGGGGCCGCGGCTGCGTCGTGGCCACCAGTTCGCCGTCCACCGTCGAGGGCGGCGTCTTGCGGTATTCGATCGGGAACAGCGAAACGCCGGTGCGGCGATCGAGCACGAACACATCGCCCTGCTTGGTAATCTGCGCGACTGCCTCAACGGGCCGTCCGTCACGCTTGACCGTGACGAGGCTCGGCGGCGCGGGAAAGTCCCAGTCCCAGACGTCGTGCTTGATCGCCTGGAAGTGCCAGACGCGCCGGCCCGTCCGCGCGTCGAGCGCGAGCACGCAGTTCGCAAACAGGTTGTCGCCGTGCCGCGTCGTCCCGTAGAAGTCGAACGATGCCGATCCGGTGGCGGCAAACACCATCGCCAGCTTCGGATCCACGGTGACGCCCGCCCATGCGTTGGCGCCGCCCGAGAGCTTGTAGGCGTCCTTGGGCCAGGTGTCGTAGCCGAGCTCGCCCGGTTGGGGAATCGTGTGGAAGATCCATCGCTGCCTGCCGGTCTTCACGTCGAACGCGCGGATGTGGCCCGGCGTGCCGGGCAACGTCTCGGGCACGCTGCTCGGCAGGATGAGCAGGTCCTCGAACACGACGCCGGGCGTGCTGGCACTGACGCTGAGGCCCGCTGGCGGTTTGCCCAGTCCTTCACGCAAGTCGATGCGGCCCTGCGCGCCAAACGACGCGATCGGTTGTCCGGTGGTCTTGTCGAGCGCCCACAGGAAGTTTCGATAAGTGACGAACACGCGATCCGCATGCACGGCAACGCCGCGATGGCGGAACCGCGTGCGCGCGCCGGCGCCGCCGCTCGGATCGAACTTCCAGATCTCCTGCCCCGTCTCGGCGTTGACGGCCACCACCTGCATGGTCGGCGTGGTGGCGAACAGCACCCCGTCGACGATGATCGGGTTGCTCTGCATTTCCGAGTCCTTGAAGGCGTCGTGGCTGTCGTAGGTCCACGCTACCTGCAGACTGCGGACGTTGGTGCGATCGATCTGGGTGAGAGGGGAATAGCGGATGTTCCCCACTCCCCCGTTGACCGGCCAGTTGACGTCGCCGGCCTGCGCGTAGGCCAGGGCGCCGGCGAGCGCGGCCAGGCAGAGGAGGGCGCCGGAGATGCGTGTCGTCACATGCGGATTCTACGCTGTTACGACAAACCCAGCGAGGCGAGACCTCTGACGGCCGAGCATGGCGGTCAGCAGGTGTGGCCGTGGGCATTGACGATGGCCAATTGACCGATTGCGCGATTGTTGGGTGATCGAAAATGTGGCGATTGGGTGATTCGATTTGTGGGATGGCAGAGGGAGTGATTGGTCGGCCATCAATCCGCCGATCGCCAATCCGAATCCCCAAGTCGCGAAATCACCCGACCACCCAACAATCGCAGAATCGGTCGATCGCCAATCGGCAATGTGCCACCCCTCGACGTCCGACGTGCCACACGCAGATGGCGGGGCGGGGCGACGCCGTGTCTTGAACGGTTCGGCGGTCGCAGATTCAATTGGCGTTAATCTGCGTCAAATCTGCGGCTGCATTTGATCGGCGTCATCTGCGTCATCTGCGGCCTTGGATTGGATCGCTCGGCAAGCTCGTCAACTCAAGCGCCTTCAGGGGTTAAAGGTCTGTCGCCACGCATCTCGGACTTACCGTCCCGATATCCCCAGGCGCTGGCCGCCGCCGGACGGCACGCCCAGGCCGTCGCCCGGCTCCCACGCCGGGCCGTCGGTCGTCGACGTGGTCGGCAAACCGTCGAGCACGGAGGTCGCGTACTCGAGCGCTTCGTTCTCGCGCTCCTGGTGGTCGGAGAGCCACTCGAGCCGATCGCCGAGGTCGACACCGGTCGCCGCGTCGATGCCGTCGCGATAGTGGTCGCGGTCTTCGAGCTCGTCCACTGAATCGGCGTCGCCGGTGGTGGTCGCGGCATCGCCGCGATCGCGGTAGAACTCGTAGCGCTCGTGAATCTCCTGCGCCTGCTCACCGCGCTCGAACCAGCGATCCCACCAGTCCTGCACGAGCGTGTACGAGGCGCGCACCACGCGCATCACCGGCGTGTGCTGTGGCGACAAACCTCGAGGTTGGTCCATCGCCCGGCGGTTCCGCGGCTGCGACCGCTGGAACGTCCAGCCCTTATCGTGGATCTCCAACACCTCCGGCTTCCCGTTGGCGCCGCGCTTGGTGAAGCGGACGGTCTTGAACGGGTACGCCTTCAACCGCGAATCCTGCGGATGCGGGCGCGGCGCGAGGGCGTCGTTGTACACGGTCTCGGTCCTGCCACCGCGGCTGTCTTCGATCGAAATGATGCGGTTCAGCCGATCCCGGGTGACAACCACGCGGCCGGGCACGAGGATCTGGACGCGGGTCTTCATAAACGAATCCGGGAAATAGCGGATGTAGTACCCGCCCGGATGCCGCGACCACTGCCCGCGGCGAATCTTGTTGGCGTTGTCTTCGGGAGCGACGCCGCTCAGCACGGCGATGCGCTCGATCTCCGCGTAATTGACGTTGGCACGGTAGAACCGGTACCGGAGATCGGATTCGACCTCGAGCACCTTCCTGATGGGCGCCGGCAGCCCGCGGAACAACCGCGTGCGTTCGGCGGCGCCGATCACTTCGAGCGCGTCGGCGTCGATGGCGCGAATCTCGCTCGCGGGCAACAACACGCGCGCCACCGCCTGCATTTTCGGCGGCATCTTCGACACGTTGACGCGCGACAGCACCGCCCAGAGCAGCATCTGGATGTCGCTCTGCACGATCTCGGGGTGATTGACCGACGCGGCCAGGATGGCGCGGATGGCGGCCGCCCGCGATCCCTTCGCGGGCGCGTAGAGGTAGCCGTCGCCTTGACCGGGCGCGTAAGTGCCCGCGCGCAGGCAGTAACTTTGCAACGTCTGTTCCCAGAGGCCCGGCTGGAGGATGAACGCGCCGTTGCCCGTGCGCGCGAGGCTGCGCATCGAACGCGGCTGGCGCGTGGTTTCCTTCCGATCGAGGATGGGCTGCTGACCGATGGTGTCGTCGAAGTCGGTCGACAGCGGCGGCGTGCCCTTGAGCAGCCCGCCGAGCGACGGCACCTTGCGCGCGATCGCACCCAGGTCCCGCGGCAATTGGGCCACGGCGACGACCGGCAACGCGGCAACCAGCACGAGCGTCAACACTGCGCGCATGACGGGCTCCTGGGAGGGAGGAATGTCATTGTATCAGCGGGGCCGGACGATGCGCGGGACCTTGAGCCTGGCGATCTCGTCGTTGAGCGCGGTCAACTCCGGCCCGAGCACCCGATCGAGGTCGGCCGCGAGCGCGAGGTGATCCTTGCGCGCGGCCTCGAGCCGTTGCCGCTGGCCGGCCGTCGGGCCCGAGAGCGTGCCCTGATGGATGCCAGAGCCGTCGAGCTCCGAGAACAGGCCGCCGACCCGGCCCCGCAGGCCACCCCCGCCCCCGCCGCCGCCTTCCTCGCCGCCCCCGCCACCGCCGCCGCCCACGCGCGACTGCAGATCGGCGAGCCCCTTGGCGAGGCGCGCGGCCGCATCGACGACCGAGGGTGGCGATGACGGCTGGCGCTTCAACTGATCCTGCAGCGGTGCCAGCTGGTCGCGCACCGCGCGCAGGTCGCTTCCGGCCCGCGCAAGATCGGCCTGAAGCTTGAGCACGTCGGTGAGGTGCGTGAAGCGCGACGCGCGCTCGGCATCGGTCATTGGAAACAGCGGGTCGGGGTCAACCTTCACGGTGGCCGTGGACTCGCGTCCGCCCGCGCGCACCGTCACCGAATAGACGCCGGGGACGACGAACGGCCCGCGTTGTCCCGCCAGGACCGCCGGCGCGGCGCTGCGCAGGTCCCAGACGACGCGATTGAGGCCGGCGTCGGCCGGGCCCTCGAGCTCGCGCACGACGCGGCTCGCGGCGTCGCGGATGGCGATCGACGCACGGGCCTTGTCGGCCGTCTTCATGTGATACGTGAGGATGGCGCCGGCCGGAGCATTGGGTCCGGCAAACACGCGCTGCGCGCTGTAGCTCTCGTGTTTCCAGCGCTGCAGAATCGTCGCCGGACGCGGAGGGAACAGGTGCAGCTCCGCCGCCGCAATCTCACCGGTCATGCCGCCGAGCGGCGAGATGTCGTCGAGCACGTAGATGGCGCGGCCGTGGGTCGCCACCACCAGGTCGTTGTCGCGCGGATGAATCACGAGGTCGTCCACGGGCACGGTCGGGAACCCGTGTGTGAAGCGCGTCCAGTCGGTCCCGGTAGTGAACGAAACGAAGAGCCCGGTTTCGGTGCCGGCAAACAGCACGGCGGGGTTCTTCGGATGTTCTTTCAGCACGTTGATCCAACCGACCGCCGGCAACCCGCCGCCAATCGACGTCCAGGTTTCGCCGAAGTCGCGCGACATGAACGCATACGGCGCAAAGTCGTCGTCCTGGTGACGATCCAGGGACACGTAGACCGTGCGCGCATCGCGATGGGACGGCTCGACGCGGCTGATGCGGCCCTTCTGCGCCGGGCCGGGCAGGCGATCGGTGACGTTCCTCCACGTCTGGCCGCCGTCCCGCGACACCTGCACGAGGCCATCGTCGGTGCCGGCCCACAGCAGCGCCGCCTGCACGGGCGATTCGGCCAGCGACGTGATGGTGCCCCAGGCGCTCACGCCGTCGTTTCGCGACAGCATCTCGGGGCCGGGCTTCATCCCCATGATCGCCAACGTGTTGCGATCCTCGCCGCGCGTGATGTCGGGGCCCGCCGTCCACGTGTCGCCGCGATCGGTCGAGCGGAACACGCGGTTGCCGCCGAAGTACAGCGTCTTCGAGTCGTGCGGCGAGATCACGAGCGGTGACGTCCAGTTGAAGCGGTACGGCGATTCACCGGGCGGCGGCGTCGGGCGAATCGGCTTGCGGTCGCCGGTCGGGCGATGAAAGCGCGAGAGGTTGCCGTCCTGCGACTCGGTGTAGATCGTGTCGGGGTCGTTGGGATCCGCCTGGGCGTACATGCCGTCGCCGGTATTGATCTGCACCCAGTCGGCGTTGAGGATGCCAAGGTAGTGCCGCGTCGCGCTCGGGCCGCCGAACGAGTGCGTGTCCTGCAGGCCGCCGTAGATGTTGTACGGCGTCGCCATGTCGACGCTGATGCCGTAGAACTGGCCGATCGGGATGTTGTTGACCTTGTCCCACGTGAGGCTCGCGTCGAACGAGACGTACAACCCGCCGTCGTTGCCGAGGATCAAGTGCTTCGGGTTGGCGGGATCGATCCAGAGCGCGTGGTGATCGCCGTGCACCCCGACGTCGTAGGTCGGGGTCATCACCTCGTTGGCGCCGGGGCGGCCCGTCGCTGGGTCGGCGAAGGTGCGGCCGCCGTCGTCCGAGACGAACAGCGACGCGCCGAGGATGAAGATGCGCCGGTCGTTGGTGGGGTCGATGTGGATCTTGCTGTAGTACATCGGTCGCGGGTTCACGGCGCTCATCTTCCGCCAGGTATCGCCGCCGTCGTCGGAGCGGAAGGTGCCGCCGCCCTCACGGTGCTCGACCGTCGCATAGAGAACGCGCGGATCCTTACGCCACAGAGCAAGGCCGATGCGGCCGATGATGCCTTCCGGCAGCCCGCGTGTGAGCTTCACCCAGGTGCGCCCGCCGTCGCCCGTCTTGTAGATGCCGCCGCCGGCGCCACCGCCGCTGAAGCCCCACGGCGTTCGCCGCCGCTGATAGGCGGCGGCATAGATGACGTTGCGGTTGTTCGGGTCCATCACCATGTCGACGAAGCCAGTGTCCTGGTCGATGAACTTGACGTTGGTCCAGGTCCGCCCGCCGTCGGTGGTCTTGTAGACGCCGCGCTCCGCGCTCGGACCCCACAGCTTCCCGAGCGCCGCCACGTAGACCGTTTCCGAATCCACCGGATCGACGATCACGCGGCCGATGTGCTGCGTGTCGCGAAGCCCCATGTGGCTCCACGTGCGGCCGCCGTCGAGCGACTTGTAGACGCCGTCGCCGAACGAGGAGCTCTGGCGGTTGTTCGGCTCGCCCGTGCCGACCCAGACCAGGTCGGGATTCGACGCGCTCAACGCGATGTCGCCGATGGAGGCGACGCCCTCGCGATCGAACATCGGCGTCCACGTCGTCCCGGCATTGATCGTCTTCCACACGCCGCCGGAGGCCGCGCCGACGTAGATCGTCGACGGGTTCCGCTCGTCGACCGCCAGGTCGTCGATGCGGCCCCCCATGACGGCGGGGCCGATGGCGCGCCATTCGAGCTGGCCGAGCGCCGCCTCATTCAGCCGCTGCGCGGACGGGACCGCCAGGGCCAGAAGCACGAGCAGCAGCGACGCAAGGCGGGTTCGCCTCATGGCCTGCGCGCGACCGCCTCGAACACCGGCGGCGCCTGCGGCATGGCGGCGCCGTCGTGGCGCGGCTCCGAGGCGCCGAAGTGCACGCCGCCGGGCCCGCTCATCACCGCCTGGCCGTAGCCGAAGCTGCCGCTCCGCGGCTGGACGACACGGAGATCGTGCCCGCGCGCCTTCAGTTCAGCGCGCGTCGTCTCGGGCACCAGCGACTCGATCTGCACGTCGCAGCCCTCGAAGCTGCCCTTGGTGAACCGGCCGGCCTCGAGCGCCTGCTGGATCGTCATCCCGTAGTCGGCGATGTTGGCCACGAACTGCGCGTGCGCCTGGCCCTGGTTCCATCCGCCCATGATGCCGAAGCCGATCCGCTGCTCGCCTTTCTCCATGAACGCGGGAATGATGGTGTGCAGCGGACGCTTGTGCGGCGCGAGGGTGTTCGGCTGGCTCTTCTCGAGCGAGAAGAGGCCGCCGCGATTCTGCAGCATGAAACCCGCGCCCGGCGGGACCAGGCCCGAGCCGAATCCGCTGTAGTTGCTCTGAATCAGCGACACGATGTTGCCGTCCTTGTCGATCGCGGACATGTAGATGGTGTCGTTGCCCTGCGCGTCGGTGATGCCTGGCAACTTGGCCGGCTCGACCTGGCAGGCCGCCTTGGCCTTGTCGATCAGCTTGGCGCGGTCCAATGCGCGCGGCTTGCTCAGGAGCGCGTCCACCGGGTTGCGCGAGAAGCGCGGGTCGCCGATGTAGCGGAGCATGTCGGCATAGGCGAGCTTCTTGGCCTCGATCATCACGTGCAGGGCGTCGGTGCTGTGAAAGCCGTAGTCCGCCATCGGATACGGCTCCATCAGGTTCAGCATCATGAGCGCGGAGATCCCCTGCGTCTGCGGGCCGATCTCGTAGACGTTCCATCCGCGATAGCTGGTCTTGATCGGCGTGACCCATTCGGGCTGGAACTCGCCGAGGTCGGCGGCGGTGAAGGTGCCGCCCTGCTCACGCGAGATCGCCAGAATCGCTTCAGCCGTCTTCCCCTTGTAGTAGCCATCGCGGCCTTTCTCCGCGATGAGACGAAGCGATCCGGCCAGATCGGGATTGCGGAACACCTCGCCCGCCTTGGGGGCGCGCTTCCCGTCGATCAGATACGTGTGCGCCGAGTTCGGGTGCGCGCTGAGCATCTTCTCCGACCGTCCCCATCCCGCGGCAATGGTCTCCGAGAGCGGGAATCCGTTCTCCGCGTAGTAGATGGCGGGCGCCAGGAGCTCCGAGAACGGCTTGGTGCCGAACCGTGTGCGCATCGCGTCCCAGCCCGCCGCCACCCCCGGCACGGTGACCGAGTAGATGCCGCGCTGCGGCATCGTCTTGTGGCCTTTCGCCGCAAGGAAGTCGGTGGTCAGGCCGGTCGGCGCCCATCCGCTCGAGTTGAGGCCGTAGACCGTGCCCGACTTGGCCTCGTAATAGATGATGAAGAGATCGCCGCCGAGCCCATTGCCGGTCGGCTCCATCAGGCCGATGGTGGCGTTGGCGGCAATCGCCGCGTCGATGGCGTTACCGCCGCGCTCGAGAATCTGCACGCCCGCGCGTGCCGCCAGCGGCTGGCTGGCCGCGACGATGCCGAAGGTGGTCGCGACCACCGATCGGCCGACGACCGGCACCCGCGGGCGCGACGTGTCTTGTGATTCCTGCGCGGTGACACCGCCCAGGTCGCCCGCAAACGCCAGCCCGAGGAGAACGACGACGACAGGTCGGAACTTCATAGGCCCCCTCCGATGCGACAGATTCTACCTCCGCGCCAGCGCGCTTGATATACAGGCGTGTTGAAGCTCCAGGCGCGTTCGACATTTCGGCGGTGATTGGGCCGAATCGGTTACATACAAGTCAGGCCTGTTTGACATCTGACAAGCATACAAATTACTGTATTCATATGCGCACGACATTGGATTTGCCGGACACCCTGGTAGAAGACGCCCGCGACGTGCTGGGCTTCAAGTCCAAGACCGACACGGTGGTCTACGCTCTCAGGGAAGTGGTGCGGCGCGGCCGCGTCGAGGGCCTGAAAGCGCTCTTCGGCAAGGTCCACATCGATCTCGATCTGGACAAGACCCGAGGCCGGACAAAAGCCCGCCCGTGATCATCGTCGACACGTCGGTCTGGATCCTCGCGCTTCGATCGGCGTCGGGGCCCGAGGCCATCACGCTGCGGTCCCTCCTCGACGCCGACGAAGTCGCGCTGGCAGTTCCCGTTCGCACCGAGTTGCTGATGGGCGCCCGCGCCAGCGATCGGGCGAAGCTGGCAAGAGAGCTGAAAGGCCTGCCGCTGCTCTATCCCACCGACGAATCGTGGCGGACCATCGACAGATGGACCGAGCGCGCCGCGCGCGCCGGCACGACGTTTTCGATTGGCGATCTGCTGATCGGGGTGCTCGCCGCGGACATCGGCGGGCTGGTGTGGTCGCTCGATGGCGACTTCCAGCGGATGGAAAAGCTGAAGCTGATTGAGCGCTTCGTTCGATCTTAACTCTGCACTCTTAACTCTGCACTCTGGCTAGGCTTCCTTGCCCTGGGCGACTTCGACGACGGCGTCGCCGCCGTACTGCTGGAAGAGCGAGAGCATGCCGGTGTAGAGGAAGCCGACCTGGAAGAGCATCAGGAAGGGTACCGTGCCGTAGATGCCGTTGGCCAGGGCGTAGAACAGCGTGGCGGTGAAATAGAGGCCGAGCGCCAGCTCGATCATCGGCTGCACGGCCACCGACTGTCGATACTTCTTGCCGCTCCACTCGTCTGACTGCCCTTCGACGCAGTACTTCGGCGTGCGGACGAACTCGCTCGGCTTGTGGAACAGCGCCTCGAAGACCGCCCGCGTGTTGTTGACGGCGAGGCCGATACCGATCGACATCAGGAGCGGCAGGTACTTCAGCCGCTCGGTCCACGTCTGCGGATAGAGCTCGCGCTGGCACACCATGTAGAAGTTCGCCACCGACGCCGTCGCCGCGAAGAACAGCGGGATGTCGATCAGCAGCATCTCGTACCAGCCCATGTTGTAGCGGATGACCATCGACGGGGCCATCAACAGCGACAAGACGCACATCAGCGGATAGTTGAAGTTCGCGGACAGGTGGAAGAACGCTTCGGCCTTCACCTTGAACGGCTGATCCGATCGCAGGATCCGCGGCATCAGCTTGAGGAAGGTCTGGATCGATCCCTTCGCCCAGCGGTGCTGCTGCGACTTGAACGCGTTCATCTCCACGGGGAGCTCCGCCGGCGCCACGTGATCCTGCACGAAGACGAACTGCCAGCCCCGCAGTTGCGTGCGGTAGCTGAGGTCGAGGTCTTCGGTCAGCGTGTCGTGCTGCCAGCCGCCGCCGTCGTCGATCGCGTCCCGGCGCCAGACGCCGGCGGTGCCGTTGAAGTTGAAGAAGCACCCGCCGCGGTTGCGGCTGCCGTGCTCGAGCACGAAATGCGCGTCGAGCAGCACGGCCTGGATCTTCGTCAACAGTGAGTAGTCCTCGTTGACGTGGCCCCAGCGCGCCTGCACCAGCGCCACCTTGGGATCGGTGAAGTAGTGCACCGACCGCATCAGGAAGTCGGATTTGGGAATGAAATCGGCGTCGAAGATCGCCACGAACTCGCCGCTGGCCACCCTCAGGCCCTCGTCGAGCGCGCCGGCCTTGTAGCCGATGCGGTCGTCGCGATGGATGTACTTGATGTCGATGCCCTGCAACGCATGACGGCGGACGGCGAGCACGGCGATCTGCTGGGTCTCGTCGGTCGAGTCATCGAGCACCTGGATCTCGAGCTTCTCGCGCGGGTAGTCGATCTGGCAGACCGCATCGAGCAGCCGATCGACGACGTACATTTCGTTGTAGAGCGGGAGCTGGATGGTGACTGCCGGCAGCTCGTCGAACGTGCTCTTGGGCACCGGCTGCTCGTGCTTGTGCTTCATGTAGACGTACACCAGGTAGTACCGGTGCCATCCATAGACCGCCAGGATCAGGAGGACAAAAAAATACGAGGCGAGTATGAGGGTTTCGACGGCGCTCATCTAGTGGTATGTATGCTCGATAAGTACAGGGGCCGTTCCGTTGGAACGGCCCGAAGCCGTTGGCCGAGCGACGCTGCTCGTTCCTTCGGACTCGTTGACACGCTCCACTGAAATGGGGGTTTCGGCCCCGTAGTCCAGTCCATCATTATAGTCCATTGTAGGTAAAGTCAACGAAACACGGACGATAGCGGCACATGACACCGGCAGAACTTCGCAGCATTCTCGAGCAGGTCCGCGACGGCCGCACCGACACGGCAACCGCCGTGGAGCGGCTGCTGGCCGCGCTTCGCGACCAACCCTTTGAGGATCTGGGGTTTGCGAAGCTCGATCACCATCGCAGCATCCGACAGGGCTTTCCCGAGGTCGTTCTTGGGATCGGGAAGACATCGGCTCAGATCGCGGCGATTGCGGCGCAGATTATCAGCCGGGGGCATCCGCTGCTGGTCACTCGTGCGGATGAGGCGGCATGGTCGGCCGTGAAGGCCGTGGTGCCGGAGGCCGAGTATCACGAGCTCGCGCGCGCCATCACGGTGAAGCGTGAGGTGCCGCCCGGCATCGGCACGATCGCGCTCGCGTCGGCGGGGACCTCAGATCTGCCGGTGGCGGAGGAAGCAGCCGTCACCGCCGAGCTGATGGGCAACACCGTCGATCGGATGTACGACATCGGCGTGGCCGGCATCCACCGGCTGTTGACGCACCGGTCGCGCCTCGAATCGGCGCGCGTGATCGTCGCCGTGGCGGGCATGGAAGGCGCCCTGCCGAGCGTGATCGCGGGCATGGTCGGCGTGCCGGTGATCGCCGTGCCGACCAGCGTCGGCTACGGCGCCAGCTTCGGCGGCATCACCGCGCTGCTCGGCATGCTGAACTCGTGCGCCAACGGCGTGTCGGTGGTGAACATCGACAACGGCTACGGCGCCGGCTGTATTGCGAGCATGATCAACCACTTGCAGCCTTCAGCCGTCAGCCTTCAGCCGTCAGCCATCAGCGCATCCCCAATGCCGAAGGCTGAAGGCTGAAGGCCGAAAGCTGAAGGCCGAAGGCCGAAGGCTGAAGGCTGATCCATGCTGGCAACACGAACCCTGGAATTCGATCGCATCGTCGAGGCCGTCACCGCGCTGGCGTTGACGCCGCTCGGTACGGCTGCGCTATCGGAGCTCGAGCCGTCGACGGATCCGAAGATCGTCGTCGCCTCCCAGGCCGGCACCAGCGAGACCGTTTCCTTCCTCGAGCGCCACCCGCTCTTTCCGCTGCGCGCGGGCGAGCACCTGCCGGACGCCCTCGAGGGGCTCGCGATCCCCGGCCGGCCGCTCGAGCCGCTGCAGCTGCGCCTGCTCGCGGACTTCATCGACTCGGTCGATCAGACGCGCGCGAGCGTGATGCGCGCGGGCGCGGACTTCCCCATTCTCAGCGGGCTGGTCACCGCGGTCGCCTCGTTCAAGGGCGAAGTGGGCGCCGTGCGGCAGGCAATCGATCCGGGCGGCGAGGTGCTCGACCAGGCCAGTCCGGAGCTCAAACGCCTCCGCGGCGAGCTGCGCCAGAAGCGGCAGAAGCTCCGCGGCACGCTGGAGCAGTTCACGCGCGGCAAGGACTCGGCGAAGTACCTGCAAGACGAGGTGGTCACCGAGCGCAACGGCCGCTTCGTGCTGATGGTGCGTGCCGAGCATCGCGGCAACGTGCCCGGCATCGTGCACGGCAGCTCCGCCAGCGGCGCGACGCTGTTTCTCGAGCCCGCCGCCACCGTCGAAATCAACAACGACATCGTCGAGCTCGAAGACCGCGAGCGCGAGGAGGTCCTCCGCATCCTGCTGGAGCTGACCGATCGCTTCCGGCACCGGCCCGCGGACCTGGCGGTGATCGAGCAGGTGGCCCGCGACATCGACGTGCTGCAGGCCCGCGCCCGCTACAGCTCCAGGGTGAACGGCATCGAACCGGTGTTCACGGCCGACACCAGCCTGGAGCTGAAAGGCGCGCGCCACCCCATGCTCGAGCGGCCGGTGCCGGTGGACGTGCTGCTCGATCCGCCCAACCGCGTGTTGTTGATCACCGGCCCCAACACCGGCGGCAAGACCGTGGCGCTGAAGACGGCCGGCCTGTTCGCGTTGATGGCCCAGGCCGGCCTCCACGTGCCGGCGGCCGCCGCCCGGTTGCCCGTGTTCCGCGCGGTCTTCGCCGACATCGGCGACGAACAGTCGATCGAGGCGAGCCTGAGCACGTTTTCGTCGCACATCACGAACCTGGTGGCGATGGACCGCGAGCTCGCGCTGCCGGCGCTCGTGCTGCTCGACGAAGTCGGCACGGGCACCGATCCGAACGAAGGCGGCGCGCTCGCCACCGCGATCGTTCAGCACTTCCGCCAGCGCGGCGCGCTGGTGATCGCGACGACGCACTTTGATTCGGTGAAGACGTGGGGCATCGGCACGGCGGGCGTGACGGTGGCGGCGTTCGCGTTCGATCCGCTGAACTTCGCGCCCACCTACCGGCTCGTCTACGGCGCGCCCGGGCGCAGCCTCGCGATCGAGATGGCGCAGCGGCTGGGCATGCCGCAGGCGGTGATCGCCGCCGCGCGCGGGTACCTGAGCGACGATCAGAAGCGACTGCAGGCCCACCTGTCGCGCCTGGACGCGCAGGCGCGGGCGCTCGAGGCCGAGCGCACGAAGCTCGAACGCGACCAGCGCGCGTTCAACGAGACCAACGCCGAGCTGACCAGGCGCGAGCGCAGCCTGGCCGAGCGTGAAGAGGTGTTCAAGAAGCGCCTGAACGAACGGCTCGACGAGCGTCTGCGGCAGGCCCGGCGCGACGTCGACGCGGTGATCGATCAGCTGAAGGAGAAGTCTGAGGCGCTCGCGGAAAAGGCGTCGCTGCGGGCGGCGATCAACACGGGCGAATCCGGCGCGGCGAGAACGGAGGCGCGGGCGCAGATCGATCGCATCGTCGAGGATCTGCGGCACCCCGGCACAGGCGGGTCTTTAGACCCGCCTGAATCAGGCCCGCCTGAGGTCGGTTCGCGAGTCGCTGCCGGCATGGGACTCGAAGGCACGGTCATCGCCATCGACGGCAACCAGGCGGAGATCGACGTGCGCGGCAAGCGCATGCGGGCGAAGGTGAAGGACCTGCGGGTCATCGACAAACCTTCCGCCTTCGCGCCCGGCGCTTCGGCGGACAAGAAAGGTTTGTCCCCACCTGGGAGGGTCCGCGTCAGCGTCGACCTCAAGCCGCGCGAAGGCCTGCTGAGCGAGCTGAACGTGATTGGCTGCACCGTGGACGAAGCCGTCGATCGCGTGTCGCGTGTTCTCGACGACACGATGCTAACCGACGTCCAGC
>Ga0156330_1124_pt1 | contig 38298 bp, 30 predicted proteins | sample RifCSPlowO2_12_FD_107978 | JGI IMG/M metagenome (GOLD analysis project Ga0156330, IMG submission 107978) | Acidobacteria bacterium RIFCSPLOWO2_12_FULL_67_14b | reverse complement strand
TCTTCGAGGCTGACAAGCGGCTTGACGGCCGGCCCGGTGGCGATCAATTCGCGAACGTCCGTGCGGATCGGCGTGCTGAAGGCCACTTGATCGTCGCGCTCGAAAGTGAACTTCAGGTTGGCGGCGATGTCGCCGCGTCCGGCGACGAGCTGCTCGACCAGCAGGTTCTCGGCCGTCGGCACGAACACGACCTGGAGCGCCTGGTGTCCTTTCGAGTGGAGATACACCTGGAAGGCGACCGCCCGGTCGACGGCCAGGCCGCGTTGCACGCCGCCGCCGGCCACCGCGTACTGCGGGCGGCCGGGGACAATGAGCACGCGGAGGTAACCGCGCTTGGCGATCGCATCGAGGTCGCCGATGCCGGGTGCTTCCGGAATGGGCGCAACCGGCACGGCTGCGCCTGTGAGTTTGGGTGCCTCGTCCGCCGCGGGCGTCTGTCGTCCGCAAGAGACGAGGACGAGGATCGCGACCGACAGCCACGCGCGACAGACCATTGAACGGGATTTTCTCACGGTTGCTGGCGAACACGAGCTTCGCTGCCAGCTGCGATGCGGTCGTGGCTCAGACCGGCTAGACCACTTCCACGGTCGAGTCGTGCATCCAGCCCTGGTCCTCGTTCTTGTACCAGCGCATCACCATGCCGCTCTTCCGCAGCTCGGGCGTGAGCCGGACTTGAATCCATTCCTTGTCCCGCGCGAGCACGGTCAGGATCGTGCCGCGGGGGACGAGCACCAGGACTTCCGCGCCCGACGAGGCCGCCATGTGGACGTTGGCGTAACTGGTCGGCACACGGACCCGTTCCGGAGGTGGCTGCCCGGACGCGGTCTGCGAAAGCAGCAGCGGCGCGAACGCCAGCACGAGCAGGAGGAATCGGGACCGCATGAGGCGATAGTCAACACCCGCCATCGGCCGCTGTCAAGCCATCAAGTTGACAGTCGAAACCGTACCGGCGCATTCTCACCGCGGGAGTGTCACGATGCGCGCTCGGAACTCACTGATCATGGGCTTTCCCGCGGTCATCGCAATGGCGATGCTGTCGGCGGTCGAGGCTCAACCCAAGGTCGAGCTGGCCGTTCAGAAGGTGGCGATGGGCGACTACGAGGTCGTGGAGAACTGGCCGCGGCCCTTGCCGGATACCGACCTCTCGCACGCCGGATGGACCTGGGGTTCGGGCGCCGGCGTGCTGGCGGAGACCCCCGACAAGGTGTGGGTGGCCCAGCGCGGCGAGATTCAATTGCCGCCGGGCGCCACGCCGTGGATCTGCCCCTGCCTGCTGAATCCCCGCCGCACGAATACGGGACGACGGCCCTATTCCGGAAAGGGCTACACCTATGAGATGCGGCGGCATCACCTGGTCTTCGCGGTCGATCGCAACGGCAACACGATCGAAGAGTGGCTGCAGCACGATCGGTTGCTGGCGCCGCCACGAGGCTCGGGCCTGGGAGAGGTGGGGCGGGGCCCGCACAAGCTGCTGATCAACCCGTACGATCCCCAGAAGCACATCTGGATCGTGGACGACGACCAGCACATCATCAACATCTTCACGAACCGGGGCGTGTTGCTGCGAACGATGGGCGAGCGGGGCGTCCCGGGACGCGGTCCGAACAACTTCAACCGCCCAACCGACATCGCCTGGCTGCCGGACGGCACGTTCTTCGTCGCTGATGGCTACGCCGGGACGCGCGTGGCGAAATTCAATCGCGACGGGAAGTTCCTGATGGACTGGGGGCGGCCGCCCGTCGATCCGGACAACCCTGGACCGTACGAGTTCTGGTCCGTCCACAGCATTGGCATCAGCCGTGATCGCCGGCTCTTCGTCGCCGATCGCGAGCACCATCGCATGCAGGTCTTCGACGAGAACGGCAAGTTCCTGGAGATGTGGCCAACCGGCCACGACTCGGCGGTGCTGGCCCACATCGTGACCGAGGACGATTACATCTGGGTGGCAGACTGGACCACGGATCGACTGGTGAAGTACGACCTCAACGGGCGGTACATCCTGGATATGGGCGGGCATGGACCACAGCCGGGGCAATTCGATGGCGTCCACCAGATCAGCGTCGACCAGGATCGAAACCTGTACGTCACGGAAGTGGCCAACGACCGCTCGCAGAAGTTCCGTCCGAAGCCGGACGCCGACCCGGCGAAGATCGTGGGTCCGATGGTGGGCGGGTGGCCGGCCTCGGCGAAGTGAGCGCGAGCTGTTTGGCGACAGGGATTTCGTGACCGATACGCGCTTCCGCCAGGCCTTCCTGATTCTGCTCGTCGTCGCAACCTCGGCGGCGTTCCTGTGGATGGTCCGCGCCTTTCTGCTGACCATCGCGCTGGCGGCACTGTTCACGGGCGTCGCCTACCCGGCATACCGGCGGGTGATCCGCCTGTTCCGGGGCCGCGAGCGGTTGGCGGCGATCGCGACGCTCCTCCTGGTGCTGGTGCTGGTGATCGTGCCGCTGCTCACGGTGGCGGGAGCGGTTGCGAACGAAGCGCTCCGGGTCAACCAGACGTTCCTGCCGCGTCTTCAGCAACTGGTGGACGAGCCCGGCGAGTTCGAGCGCCGGCTCCGCCCTCTCCCTGGCTACGATTTCATCCACCCCTACCGGAACCAGATCCTGACCAAGGCCGGCGAGCTGGTCGGCAGCGCCGGCGTGTTCATCTTCAACGCGCTGTCGGCGACCACGGTCGCCACGGCGGTCTTTGTCTTCCACTTCGTGGTGCTGCTTTATACGATGTTCTACTTCCTGACCGGCGGGCCCGCGCTGCTCCGGACGGTGCTGGGGTACCTGCCGCTCGCCGAGGCCGACAAGCAGCACATGCTCGAGAGGTTCGTGTCGGTCACGCGCGCGACGCTGAAAGGCTCGGTGCTGATCGGCGTCGCTCAGGGGACGCTCGGGGGGCTGGCGTTCTGGGCGGTGGGCATCGACGGTGCGATCTTCTGGGGAACCGTGATGACCGTGCTGTCGATCATCCCAGGCATCGGCGGCGCGCTGGTGTGGGCGCCCGCGGCCGTCATTCTGCTCGCCGTCGGCCAGGTCTGGCAGGGAGTCACCCTGGCTCTGTTCTGTGCGCTGGTCGTCGGCAGCGTCGACAACCTGCTTCGGCCGGTACTCGTCGGGCGCGACACGCAGATGCACGACCTGCTGATCTTCTTCTCCACGCTCGGCGGGCTGTTCCTGTTCGGCGCGATGGGGTTCATCGTTGGTCCCATTCTGGCCGCGCTCTTCATGACGGTCTGGGAGATGTTCGGCCGGACGTTCCGCAGCAAGCTCGCGGAGCCGGTGTCACGGCAGCCGTAACGGCCGATCCGTCACCGCGGCTGGCTGCCGGGCGCTTTCACGCCGGCCTGCCCCAGCAGGTTCATCATTTCGATCGGCAGCGGGAAGATGATCGTCGAGTTCTTTTCCGCCGCGATCTCCGTCAGCGTCTGCAGGTAGCGCAGCGTGATCGCGACCGGCTCGGTGGCGATGATCCCGGCCGCCTGTGACAGTTTTTCCGAGGCCTCGAGCTCGCCCGCGGCGTGGATGATCTTGGCGCGCTTTTCCCGCTCCGCCTCCGCCTGCCGCGCCATCGCGCGCTGCATGTTGTCCGGCAGGTCGACGTGCTTGACCTCGACCGCCGACACCTTGACGCCCCAGGGATCCGTGCGCTGATCGAGAATCTGCTGGAGCTCCTGGTTCAGGTGCTCCCGCCTCGACAGCAGGTCGTCCAGGTCGACCTGGCCGAGCACGCTCCGCAGCGTCGTCTGCGACAGCTGCGAGGTCGCGTAGTTGTAGTTCTCCACTTCGACGATGGCCTTGAGCGAGTCCATCACGCGGAAGTAGACGACCGCGTTGACCTTGACCGAGACGTTGTCGCGGGTGATGACATCCTGCGGCGGCACGTCGAGCACCACGGTGCGAAGGCCCACCCGCACCATGCGATCGATCGGCGCGAACACGAGGATCAAGCCGGGACCCTTCGGCTGCGGCAGCAGCTTGCCGAGGCGGAAGATGACGCCGCGCTCGTACTCGGCGAGGATCTTGATCGAGCTGATCAAGTAGAGCACGACGATGAACGGCAGAATCACGAGCGGATTGATCAGCATGGTGGCCTCAGTCCTTGCGAACAACGAGTGTCAGTCCGTCGACCTTGGTGACTCTGACACGAGCGCCCACGGGGATCGACTCGCCCGAGGTCGCGTTCCAGATCTCTCCGTGGGTGGCGACCTGGCCGCCGCGTTCGGGGGCAATCGCGGTCAGCGCCTCGCCGGGCGTGCCCACCATGGCGGCCTGGCCGGTTACCGGGAGCTGTCGCTGTGCGGCCACGGCCAGCTTGACGAGAAACATCGTAATCGCCGCGAACCCGAGCACCACGGGCAGGACCACCCGCAGGCTCAACTGCAATTCCGGCAGCGACGAGTCCATCAGGATCATCGATCCGAAGATCAGGCTCACCACACCGCCCGCCGTCAGCAGTCCGAAGCTCGTCACCTTGATTTCGAGCACGAGCAGCACCAATCCGAACAGGATCAGCAGCAGCCCGGCGTAGTTGACGGGCAGCACCGAGAACGCGAAGAAGGCCAGCAGCAGCGACACGCCGCCCACGACCCCGGGTAGAATCGCGCCCGGACTCCACAACTCGATGGTCAGCGCCAGCGTCCCCAGGCTCAGGAGCAGGTAGGCGATGTTCGGGTGCGCGACACCGCTGAGGATCCGCTGTCGCAGGCTCATCGCGATCGGGACGATCGCCGCGTTGCCGGTCCTCAACACGACCGTAGTCCCGTCGAAGCGCGTGATGGTGCGGCCGTCCAACTGCCGCAGCAGGTCGGGGATGTCCGGCGTCACCAGGTCGATCAGCGGCGGCGTGGCGGCGAGGGCCTCGCCTTCGGTGAACGCCCGGCTCACGGTCACGGCCTCCGCGGCGAGCGTGACGTTGCGGTGGCGGGCGGCGGCCAGCGTGCGGGCGTACGCGGCGCTGTCCTCGGTCGCCTTCTTCGCCATCGTCTCGTCCATCTTCTCACCGCCGCCCTCGACCGGATGGGCGGCGCCGATGTGCGTGCCCGGCGCCATGGCGGCGATGTCCGCGGCGATGGTCAGGATGAACCCCGCCGACGCCGCGCGGGCGCCGGAGGGGCCGACGAAGATCGCCACTGGCGTCTTGGCCGCGATCATGTGCGACACGATCGCGCGCGTGGAGTCGACCAGCCCGCCGGGCGTGCGCAGCGTGAACACCACGAGGGCCGCCCCGGCGCGATCGGCCCGATCGAGCGTGTCGATCATGTATTCCGCAGACACCGGGTGGATGATGCCGTCAACGACGGCGGAGTAGACGACAGGGGGATCGGCACGGGACAGGGCGCGGGACGGCACACCCGTCAGCGCCTGGCCGAGGGCCAGCGTCAGACAAGCCGCCAACCGCCGCGAGGAGCGAGCAGTCATGGCCGGAAGGCCTCGAGATGATTATAGGGCCACCGGCCGTCTCCCCGAGCATCCGAGAACAGTCAGCGACCTCTGAGTCCCCCAAAGTGCGAGGCGTTGACGATAACAGAATCGCTTCTAATCCCCGCGGGGCACTTCTGTCGCCGGGGTGCCCTCGGCCATCGGCCTTCCGCGGGCTGGAGGCTGACGGCCGAAGGCAACGACGCAATTCTCGGCTATTCAAGTGAATTGCGGGGTTGGTGGTATCGTCACGCCATGCGCACCTGTCGTTTCGTCCTGCTCGTGGCCATGCTGGTGGGTTCGGTGGCCGATCGTGTCCCGCTGGTCGCGGCGGGCGCCCCGGCGTGCACCAGCGCCGTGGCCGCCTGCACTGAGTTTGTCACGCTCGCCGGCGGGCCCGCGCGCTCGATGGTCTACCGCACCTTCGCCTTCGACGTGAGGAACGAGGCCGTGCGCCGCGCGCTGATCATGGTGCACGGCACCAACCGCAACGCCGATCACTACTTCGTGACGGCGACCACCGCGGCGTTCACCGCAGGTGCGCTCGACGACGCCATCGTAGAACGTGTCGATGTAGTCGGCGACGTCCGCGATCGCAAGCTCTCGGTTCTTGTAGATCTGTTTCTTGATTCGCTCCTTCTTCAAGCTGCTGAACAACGACTCAGCGACCTTTTTGTCCCTGTAATGGCGCCCCCGGTTCAAGGCGATTGAGGTGGGAAAGAAGGCGGCCTCGCGGTAGCCTACCAACGCTTGGGGTCGCGATCGCGATCGTCGCCATGACGATCGCGATCGCGTTTTCGGAGATGCTGGGTGAACCGCGGGAGGTGCTCCAGCACGGCCCACACCTGGCGATACGCCTCGATCGCCGCGTCCAGCTTGCCCCGACGCAGGGCCTCGTCACCGTGCACGAGATGACCCGTCGCTTTGCGAACCAGTAACGTCATTCCTCGCTCATCGGCGTCATCAATCTCTTCCTGCGCCAAGGCGCGCAGCGCCTGGACGAGGGTCAGCGCCAACGCTGGGGCGTGACCCCGCCGCCCCTGCGTCAGCAGGTCGACGGCCTGACGGATGTTCTGGAACACGCGACCACCGAAGAACGACAGGTGCGAGTCATCAACCCACAGCCGCGGACGGAGGGCTTCGTCGATCCGCTCGATGGCCTCGCGCAGTTGACGATCCGTCTTGCGATCGCCAGCCGGAATCATCGCCGCTACCGCGGCGCGTACCTGTTGAATGGTGGTGCGGGGACCAGTCGTCGTGGAGCCCGTGATGGTCAACACGCCGTTCACTCGGACGATGGCGTAGTTGACGTCAGCGCCACCAGTCACAGTGATGGGATAGGTGCCCGGTAAACTGGTCGCCGTCGCCGTGGTGGACAACAGCACCGGCGAATCGAGTGACGCCGCCGTGTCGCCACCGGCGAAGCCGGCGTAGCTTGCCGTCAGCGCGGGCACCGCAGCCCCCTGGACCTTGGTCTTATCATCCGCCGTGACCGTCAACGTCCGCTGCGCCAGCGCAATCACGACATCGCCGGACTGGTTCTGGTAGTTGCTGCCTCCGGTGAACGTCCAGTGCGCAGTGCCCCCAGGCGCATCAATGAAGCTCTGACCGAGATTCACTGCCGCGCCCAAGTTCTCGCCGCCCACACCCATGGCCGTGCCCGTGGCGCCGTGCGCGAGACCGTCGTAGACGCCGCTGAAGCCAGTTACCACGACCGTGGCCGTCGCCTTGCCGATCGCGAAGTCGGCGCTGTCGCTGCTCCGCTCGTGGTTGGCGTCACCGGCGAAGCCGTAGCTCGCCGTGGCCGTGCCCGCCGTGACGTTGTTCGCGTAGGTAGCGTCGGGCGTGAGGCTCAAGCCACCCACCCCTGTCACGCTCACCGTTGCCGGTGTCTGCGCCGCGCCGGTGTAGCTGAATGGCCCGCCGCTAATCGTCACGGTGGTCGTCGAGACGGCCCTGCCGATCGTGAAGTCGGCGCTGGCATTGCTCGGCTCGTGGTTGGCGTCACCCCCAAACCTGTAGCTCGCCGTCGCCGTGCCGGCATTGACGTTGCTCGCGTAGGTGGCGTCCGGCGTGAGGGTCCACTCACCCACGCCGATCACCGACACCGAGCACGGCGTGTGCGCGGAACCCGAGTAGGTCACCGAGACCGGGCACGTCACGGTCGTCATCGACGCCGCCTTGGCGATCGCGATCGCCACGTTGCTGCCTTGATCTTCGTAGTTCGCGCCGCCCGCGAACGTCCACTGCGCGGTCCCGCCGGGAGCATCTGTGAACGTGGCGCCCAGGCTCAAGCTGCTGCTCAGGTCTTCGCCGGCCACGCCGGTGGCCGAGCCGGTCGCGCCATGCGCCGCGCCGTCGTAGGTGCCGCTGAATCCGCTCACCGCGACCGTCGCCGTCGCCTTGGTAATCTCGAACGACGCGCTACCGCTGCTGGCGGTGTGATTGTCGTCGCCCGCGAAGGCGTAGCTCCCCGTTGCGGTTCCGGCGTTGAGGTTGTCCGCGTAGCTGGCAGCCGGCGTCAGGTCCAATCCGCCCGTGCCGGTCACCGAGACGGTGCACGGCGTCAGCGCGGAACCCGAGTAGGTCACTGATGCCGGGCACGTCACCGTCGTCGATGACATCGCCGGCGACACCGAGAACGATTGAACGACGTCCGGGGCGGCCAGGTAGGTGCCGTTGCCGCCCTGCGACGCGCGCACCGTGACGATGCCGGTCCCGGTCACCGTCACCATGCCGGCTTCAACGACGGCCGTTCCCGAGACGATGCTGAAACTGACCGGCAGCCCGGAGTCGGCGATGGCGTTCAGTGCAAACGACGCGGCGCCATAGGTCTGGTTGGTGAGCGCGCCGAACGTGATGGACTGCGCGAGTTTGTCGTAGGTGAACGTCAGCGGCGCCGTCAGGCCACAAGCGGTCGCGCCGGGCGCGTTGGAGCCGCACTGCACGTCTACTTGCACGTCGACCGTACCACCCGGCGTGCCCGCCGGCATCAGGAACTTCACCGACGCGTTGGACACCGACACCGCGATAGTGGGAACCACCTGGCCGCCGACCAGGAGGTTATTGGCCGTCGACAGGCCCTCGCCCGTCACCGTGACTTCAAAGCCACCGGCCGACGCACCAGACGAGGGTGACAAACCCGTGGCGACGGGGAGCCCGAGGGAACGGAAGGTCCGATCGACCCCCGGCGCCGCAGCGTACTGACCGTTACCGGCCTGCGACGCGCGGATCGTGATGGTGCCGATCCCCGTCATGGTCACCGTGTTGTTCACGATGGTCGCGGGACCGGAGGCGATCGAGAAGCTGACCGGCAGTTCCGAACTGGCGGTCGCGCTCACCGTAAACGGACCGCTGTCGTGCTTCCGTCCGAACAGCTCGGTAAACGTGATCGTCTGCGACGCCGCGGCAATTTCGAACGACGCGACCACATCTGGCGCCGGATCGAATTGGGCATCGCCGGGCTGCGACGCGGTGATGACGCAGGTGCCCGCGCCCCAGATGCTGACGAGCGAGCCCGACACCGTGCACGGCCCCACCGCACTGAACACCACGAGCAGACCCGAGGAGGCGGTGGCGTTCACCGTAAACGGCGGGTCACCGTGCGTGCGCGGCGGCAGCGCGCCGAAGTCGATCGTCTGGCTGTAACCCGACACGGTGAGGCTCGCGGTAGTGACCACCGCGTTGAACGTCCCGTCGTCGGCGAAGGACGCGGCCACGCCGGACGGGTAGACACCCGCCGGAATGCCGAGAACGGTCACCCCTTGAATGAAGGCCTCACCGGCGAAGTCGGTGACGGCGCTTCCCATTGGAATGCCGTTCAGCGTGAACTGCACGAGTGCGCCGGCAATCGGCGCCTCGCCCGAGCGCAGCGTGGCGCGCAACTCGGCGAGGCTGAACTGCTGGACGGAGATGGGCTCGACGGCGAGCGTGGTTTCGATGCGGTTGGCGACCACCGCCGTCACGAACGGAATGTCGAAGCCGCCCATGGCGAATGACCTGATCTGCGGCAGCCTTGGGGGCGCCGGCGGCAGCAGTTGCGGTTGCAGCCCGCCGTTGGCCCACGCCACGATGCTGCCATTCGACAGCCGCGCGTACGGGTACTGGCTGAAGCGAATCTCCTGGACGCCGGTGAGCGACGGTGGCGCGGCGAAGAGTCCGTTGCGACCCCAACCGACAACGGTGCCATCGGCACGCAACGCCGCACTGCCCCGGTAGCCTGCGGCCACGGCCACCACGTTGTTGAGCCCCGCCGGCACGTCGGTTTCGCCATCAGTGTTCCGTCCCCAGGCGATCACCGTACCGTCGTTCTTCAGGGCGAGCACCTGGCCGAGACCGGCCGCGATCCCCACCACTCCAGACGAGGCGTCGGTTGGAATGTTGTCGATCGCCGCGCCGCTGACGCCCCAACCGACGACGCCGCCAGCGCGGGTCAACCCGATGATGAAATTCGCACCGAAGGCGATGGCATCGAGTGGCGGCAGGTCCGCCGGCGGCACGAAGGTCGATCCCCAGTAACTGGGCGCGCCCCACACCACGACGCTGCCGTCGCTCTTGAGCGCCGCCGTCGGCACGTTGAGGTCGATCATCCCGTTGGCCGAGTCGACCTGAATAACGCCGGTGAGTCCCGGCGGCGGGGTGGCCGACAGGGCGGTGCCCCACCCTCTGACCGTGCCGTCATCCATGAGGGCCACGGCGTGGACGTAGCCGGCGGTGACGCTGCGCACGCCCACGAGTCCGGGCGGCACGGGAAGTGGCTTCTGGGGCAACGAAGTCCCCCACGCCACCACTTCCGAGCGGCGTGCCGTCAGCGTCGCCGACGCGCTCACCGGCGCATACACGGCATCGCCCGCGAAGTCCGCGCCGATCGCTCCCGGATAGATGCCGCTGGTCAACCCGGAGATGATGCCGGTGAGCGTGGCCACACCGGTTGTGTCGGTCACCGCCGTGCCAAGGGCCGCGCCCTTCACGCTGAACGCGACCGTCTTACCGGCGAGTGTGCCGCCGGTGCCGCTCAGCACCGCACGCAGGTTCACGCTCCCGGCCACTGGGCCATCCGCCGGATCGACCACCATGGTTGTGGTCTCGAGCGTGCTCGCGGGCAGGTAGGTAAACGCCAGCGGCGCGGTGATGCCGCACGACGTGGCGCCGGGCGCCGTCGGACCGCAGGCCGTCACGATCTCGATGCTCACCGTGCCTGGCAGCGCGTTGACGAAGGCCGGGAACCCGGCCGGTGTCGTGAAGGACACGTACGAGTCGCCCAACACGGTCACCGGGAACGGCGTGCCGTTGACGCGCGCCTGATAGGCGGTGCCCAGGCCCGTGCCCTGCACCGTCACCGTCGTTCCGCCGGAGTGGATGCCCGACGCCGGCGTCAACATGGCGGCCGTGGGCGCCCCGAGGTATTTGTAATAGAGCGGCGCCGATGCGCCGCACGTCGCGCCACCCTCGCTCGGGCACCGGACGTCGATCGACACCGGAACGTCCGTGCCGACGACGCCAGGGGGCACAATGATCGTGGCGTTGGTGTCGGTGAACCCGGCGCACTGCCCGGGGAAGTGGCAGTAGAACTCGGTGTTGCCGAAGCGGATCAACGGGAGGGCCCCGGAGAAGCCGCTGCCGGTGAGCGTCACGGCTTCTCCACCTGCGGGCAGGCCGCCCCGGCTCGACAGCGAGGTCAGCACCGGCGGGGCCTTGTAGATCACGCGCGTGATGTCGCTCTCGGCGCTGAGTCCGCAGGCCAGGTTGGTCTGGATGTCGCCAAAGCACGCCGACCGGACGCGGACGTGCACGAGGCCGGGGGCGTGGGGTGGCGCCGTGGCGATGATCTTGCCGGACGAATTGACGCAGTCGGGATCCTCCTGTGCCGGGTCGCCGAGGCCGCACTGGATGAACGCCGCCGGCGTCTGATCGAACAACACCTCGGTCACGCGTTGCAGGCCCTGGCCGTAGATCACGAACTTCCCGCCCCCCGCTGTTGGCGACACGGCGATCGTCGACAACAAGCCGGCGCCCGGCGGGCCGAACATCTGAGTGACGACCGGCGGCGGCGAGTAGATGAAGTTCTTCGTGATCACCGAGCCCCACGCATGGATCCAGATGTAATCCGAGCTGAACCCTTGATCGGGAATCGTGCCGTCCGGATCGAGCAGGAACGTCGGCGCATGCGCCGGCGGATAGATCTCGAGGGTCTGGTTCGAGCGGATCGTGAACGGCACGTTGGTCACGTCTCCGGGGGCGTTGCAGGTGAACGACGAGCCGCACAGGTCGACCCGGCCGACGCCGCTGCCCACGATCGGCGTGCCGTCGGGCTTGGTCGCCGGATTGAAGCCATTGCCGTTCACGCGGATCACCGAACCGCCCGCCGCGTCGACCGCAAACGGCGCGTAGTCGGTAATCGTCGCCGCCGCGATCTCGGCAAACTTTACCGGCACCTTGATCGTGGGCAGCGACACGGCCGGGTTCGGGTCCGCCGGGGTGGTCACGAGCGGCTGATAGCCGGCCACGACGAACAGTTCCGGCGACTGGGCGTACACTTGCCCGGCCAGAGTGCGGAATTTCACCTGGTTGTAGTAGGCCGCCAGTGGCCGGTAGTCGAAGCGGTCGAACCACACGGCGGCGGTGCCATCATCCAACCGGGGTGTCACCGTGACCTCCATCGACGTCCCGCGGAAGCGCTGCACACCCCAATCGCGGCTCGTGCCTTCTTGACCGGCCGTATAGACACCGGCCTTGAAGTCGTCGGCCGGCGGAGACAGGTAGATGATGGCGCAGACGAGCACGTCGAACGGCGAGATGAGGGCCCCGATGATCGGCGGGAGCGCAATGCCGAAGCCGTACGCGGCACACGAGATCGGATCCGCTCTCAGCGAAGACCCCGGCGCCATGGGCGCCGGCCCCCGGCTCTGTGCGAACGTCGATCCGGGCGCGCCCACCGGCAGGAACAGGTCATAGATGCAGGGGGACAACCCGACGGCGCCGCACCCTGTCGGCACCGTGGCGCGGAGATTCATGGTAAGCACGCCACCGGCGCCGGACTGGAAGGAGGGCACCGGCGCCGGCTCTACTGGCGTCACATTGATCTCGACGGTGCGCGACGCGCCGGGCAGCGGCATCGTCGGCCTGGTAATCGGGCACGCCGTTATTCCGGTGGCCGGGTACTGATTCAGGCAGTCGTTGACCCACTGCTCGAACGCGCGCGACGCGACATCGATGGCGGAGAACCGGAACGGAAATTCGAAGAATCCGCCGCCCGTCGAGAGCGCCATGTCGAAACTGGTCAGGTGGATCTTCACGCCGGCGACGGTGAACATCTCGATCGGGCTGAATGATGGCGCGAGGTTCAGCGAGGGCCAGCCCCAGCACCCGGGAAAGTTCAGAACATCCGACGTCGGCTCAAAACCGCCGATGACAACGCAATTGGTGTTGCCCGATTGCTCGGCCATACCCGTGCCCGCTTCGAACTTGCGTTCGAGCACCGCCTTGAGGTCCTCCACCGCGCCAGGACGGGGTTCGGCGCCGGACAAGTCGTGAACGGAACGCGCCGTGAGGGTGCCGTTCACGTAGTGGGCGCCGACGAACACCGGCGCGCCGACCTTGACGTGGTCCGTCCCCGCCGTCACCTGTGTGCCAGGCGCGAGCGCGATGGTGTGGACCTGGCGGCCGTCGTTCAGCGTCAGTTGGGTGCCAGACACCGCGGTGACCTCTCCGATGAGGCCCACGCCGTCGGCGGAAGAGGCCGGCTCAGCCGGGTCTGCCGCCAAGTTGGAGGAGAGACAGACCAGCAGCAACAGGGTCGACAGAACCCGGGGCAGATATCGAGTCATGGGGGCCACATCAGTAATGCGAGAACGGTGGGCAAACGAGGTCATGGGGTCAGTTCAGGCCGGTTTGGCGGGCGAAATCCGCCCACCTCGGGTCGTCGCGCAGACTATCGACGCGGGGGTCGGTCGTCAATAGGCAATGTTGTTGGAGCGGGCCAGCCTGGCGACATCCAGCAGGCGGAACGCTTCGTCTTTGCGGCCCAGCGCCGCCTGGACCCTGGCGAGGACCAGCGGTGCCGTGTTAGCCGGGGCGATCTGGCGCGCTCCAGCGCGGTCAAGGCCTCGTCGGTTCGCCCGCGGCCCATCAGGAACTCGCCGTACCAGTGATGGCCCGTCGCATAGCCGGGGCGCATCTGCGTGGCGCGCGTAAACTCGGCTTCGGCCGCGTCCCACTTCCACTCGAACAGAAACAGGGCAAACGCCAGCGTCACGCGGGCCCCAGCCGGGCTCCCATCTCGCTCCAAGGCCTGCCGCGCGGCGGCGATGGCCTGTGGGAACGTGTCTGAGGGAGGCAGGATGCTATAGGCGCCAAGCATGACCCACGCGTCGGCCAGCGATCTGCCTGACGAAAGCTACAGAGCCACTGAGAAGGCGACCGACTGGGATGGTCAATGGGGAAATTGGGACGATCTCGGTGGCCCAGGCAGTTGGGGCGACGTCAGCGAGTAATCTTTGGTCAAGTGCGCGCTTTGAGATTGGTCCCAGCGTGTTAACGACGACCCAGGACGTTCCTGACAAGTAGCGCGCGGGCGCCCTCATCGCCCCAGAGAAGGCGCTCTGGTTTGCCCTTCTCAACCGTGTGTCGCTTTCGGTGCAGCGGCTGGCCGTTCGGCAGCGGCAAGACTTTGTGGCCAGGTTTCTCGCTAGCGACGGTGCAGCCGCGGACAAGAAGGTCGAGCCATCCGCCGTGGTCCCGCAGCACTTCCGCGACGACGACGATCTCGCCGACGTTGACGGCGCGGCCCCGGCGGCGCCTCGGCCTGGGCCACACGCCTTCCGTCCAGCGAATGACATCCGCCTCGATAAATCCGCCTTTAGGCTTTAGGACCCGAATGCTGGAGCGACCATCGCACGCGTTCGGCGACGAAGGTCGTGAACGGCGCGATATCCATGTCGATGCTCGCCCGATCCAAGGCCGACAAATAGGCGTCACGATCTTCCTTAAGAATCACCGTCCACGGATAGCCGCCGGACGCCAGCATCGCGTTCATCACGAAGCGCGCCATCCGTCCGTTGCCGTCAGGGTAAGGATGGATGTAGCCGAACAGCCAGTGCCCGAGCACAGCGCGGACGCCGGGGTGCGTTTCGTTCTCCAGAAGATCAAACAGTTCCGGCATGGCGTCCCGCACGGCTTCCCACCGTGGCGGCACGTAGCGTGACGTCCGCAGATAGACGGCATCGTTGCGGTAGCCCGCGAGCGCGGTTGCCGGAATGATGCCTGCGGCGACGCAAGGCTGGAACAGCTCGCGATACCAGTCCATGTGGGTGGCGCGCGCGCGCGCACCCGGATTCGCACCCGAGATGATCTCTGAGAGCGTTTCCTTCACTCTCTGGAACGCCTGCCAATAGCCGCGCGCCGCCAGCGCATCCCGGCTCTTCCGATCATCATCATGATGTTCAGGATTCCAGTCGCCCTGCTGCACCCTTGCAATCAGCTCCGGCGTCACGCTGTAGCCCTCGATCGACAGCGAGTGATACGCGTCGCTCTTGTAGATGTCGTCCACGAATCCGAGATAAGCGCCTTTGTCCTGTGGAAGCCCCGGCGCTGCCGGAAAATTCTCAACGACAACGTTTCGCATGGACCTCCACATCGCCCGCATGCGGCCGACGATGGGCGTCACCGCCGGTGGAAGGGCGCTGAACGCTTGCGCGGCTTCAAACGGGTCGCTCTCGCGCGCGTCATAACCTGCGGCGCTCATCACCTTGAGGATCTCGTCGGCAAGCTCAGGCCGGCCGATCCGGCGGAGTGCTCCAGCGAGCACGCCCGCCTTGGCTGAGTTCCCACCGGCCAGGAGGATACGCAACAGGTCCGACGCGTCGCGCAGGCCTGCGAGCACGACCTGCGTTTCAATCGGCTGGCGGCCGAAGGACGACTTCGGCATTCTCACGAGTGTTGCCGGCGGTGAAAACAGCCGCAGACCGTTTCGTTCCGTCAGAGCCGCTGCGTCGGGCATGTCAGACTTCAGGTCGTAGAGCGAAGTTCCAAAGAGCAGATCGAGGTTGTGGTTTCCGCCCTTCGGGCTGTAGACCACAACCTGTTTTGGGATGACCGTGTTCTCTGCGAGAAGGAGCAGCGACTGTTGCGGCGAAAGGTGCCATGCGTCGCCGAAACGCTGGTCGCAATAGCGCGCGCAGAATTCCCAGAAGGACGCATACCAGGGCGTGCTATCGCCATCGCGCGCGCCCGGACTCGAGGAAATCAGCCAGCCTTTCATCACCTCGCGAAGGAAGCCGTTTTCGAGGAGCCGTTCCCTGTGAACACGGCTCAACTCGTCAGACTGGATCACGCGCCGCCCGCTTTTCTGCAGGGCCTGCAGAGCGATAAGGGATTCAGCGAGCTTTTCGTGCGGTGCAGGCATCGGAGGTCCTACTGTTTACAAGCCTTTGGTGTCGTGCTAAAACAAGCATATCATGTCGTACTAAAACAAGCAAATTATGTTGTGTTGCTGCAAGCAAATGGTGTCGTTCGACTTCAAGCATATTATGCTAAGATACTGTTGCACAAGACGAAATAGGCATGCCTTCGAGCGACGCTCGGACTGCGAAGCCTGAAGATCGGTTTCTTCAGTTCTTTTGGCGACGACCCTGCCAAATTGCGCAGCCTGCTGTTCGAATGCCTGGGCAACATCCGGCAAGGGTTCCGGACGCGCCTGGAAGAAGACATCGCCAGCGCCCGGCTCTTGCTCCACAATCACGAAAAAGAGCAAGTGCGCGAGGTTCTGCGCTCCGCCGCCGGCATGCTCGGCACCTGGGTCGCGCAGAACAGCGGCGTGCCGCCGCTGAACGGGCACGTGCAGGACAGCCTCCTGTCGCAGATTCACGCGGTCTACGCTTCGACCGTGCGCGCGACCATCAGGCGGGAAGGCGAGTGGCCCAACCTCAGCTACAGCCATCACCTTGGTTATGGCGCCCGGCGTCTTGCCGCGCGCGCGCTGGAGCCGCTCGTGGAAAAACTCAAAATCGCGACCGAATTGATGGAGGCCAATCCTGAATACGCTGAGGCGAAGGATCTTATCCAGCAAGCCCGCCGCGTCCTGGAATCCGCTTTTGAGGACCTGCTGCGGAAAGCCCAGATCATGGGTCAGACCGCCTTCAGGGACGCGCTGAAACTCGATCCCTCACTCTGGCTGAATTGTGAAGACAGCACGCGGAACACGGCGCACTACTGGTTTCTGTGGGATCTCTTCTCGGAGCGCGTCAAACGGGCGAAATGGGTCGCTCACCTGGACAGCGAGCACCCGTCCGGCGACGAGATGCTCTCCACGATCTTCTTGACGAAGTGGTGGAAAGACGACGTCAGGCACTGGCGAAGTCTGGAGGGCTACGCCCATCACGTCGACGCGCTTTTTGAGGCGCTGCCCCCCACGTCGATTGTCCTCGACGATTACGTGCGCTTTCTCTATCACATTGGAGAGCGCTCGCTCCCCGAGGCCTTCGTCCGTGTTGCCGACTCGCTGAGGCGGGGAGACACCCAAGCGATGCTCCGGAAGACGAACACCGTTTTTCTTCTCGAGGTTCTATTGCAACGGCACGTATATGGAAGGCCTCTCGAATTGAAGCGCGATCCGGCGATACGGCAAGCGGTCCTCTTCCTGCTCGACACCCTTGTGGAGAACGGATCGTCCGCGGCTTTCCGGATGAGAGACGACTTTGTAACGCCGGCGGGTTAGAAACTCTACAGACTCGCCGGGGCGCTCGCGGCGGCTCATTGCGCCCGAGGCTTCGCATTCCTCGCGGAGGAAGAACACGCGCTGGCCGGCGACCCGTATCAGCGCGAGCGCGACCTGTGGGAGAGGCTAAACCCGGCCAGGGCCTGAATTCAGCCTGCCTACTTGACCAAACACTTGACCACTTGACCAGAAACGGCCCCAGAACGACCGGGCCGTTTTGGCTGTAACTACCTGACTTAAAAGATGGTGCGGAAGAGAGGACTCGAACCTCCACGGTATTGCTACCGCCAGCCCCTCAAGCTGGAACCAGAAAAGGCCGATCGCAGCCGACTCCGGAAAATCGGGGTCGGCTGTCCCGTCTGATCGCCGATTGGGGCGGTTCGGAGCCGTCGAAATCCGAACGTCTTGCAAATTCTTGCAATCGCTTGTTCAGCTTCAGGGCACCGCCTGGTCGGATGTGGCTGCCGACGTCTCGATGTTTGCAGGTCGACTTGCTACGCCGCTGGAGTCAGTTCGAACAGCCTGCCCGCGCGGTCCCTTCTCGCGCGCCGCCCCGGCGCTGCCTACTCGCAGCGCAGTGCGGTGACCGGCGCGACGCGGGCGGCGCGCAGTGCCGGCACGCACGTCGCCGCCATCGAGGCAAGGTGAGACCAGGAGATCGCGATGAGCGACACCTACATCGAGCAGCGGGACGACGTGCAGATGGTCGTTGGGTCGCGTGTGTCCCTGGATTCCATCGTGTACGCGTTCCTCGACGGCCAATCCGCTGAGGCCATCGCGCATGCGTTTCATGTGCTCACGCTGGAGCAGGTGTTCGGCGCGATTACCTACTACTTGGCGCATCGTGGCGAGGTAGATCGCTACCTTGAGCGTCGGGGACAGAACTTCGATGCCGCACGCCGAGCAGCGCGCGAGGTAGACCCGATGTTCTATCAGAAGCTCGCCGAGGCCAAGAGGCACCGGCCCGACATGATGCACGAGTTCGTCCGCAAAGATGTCGAGTGGGGACTGCGTGGACGCGACTGACAGCTGTCGTCTACGACGCGGGAGCACGCAAGGGCCGCCCGTCGCTCGGAAGGCTTTCGGGTGTACAGTGCCAGGTGGAGGCTCTGGATGTCCGCCATTCATGTAGAGATCGAAGTGCCAGACGATCTGGCGCGTTTTCGATTGCCACCCGGAGTGCAACAGCGTCTGCAGGCCTTGCTCGACAAGCAGGACCAGGGCATCCCGCTGAGCGACAACGAGCGGGACGAGGCGGAAGGTCTCGTCAATCTCTCGGAGTTCCTGTCTCTCCTCCGGCTGCGCGCCGAACGGCTTGGCGGATCGTCGCACGCCGGTTGACGGATGACGGTTCCCGGCGCGCTGCGGCGCCTCGTCACTGAGCGGGCGCAACGCCGCTGCGAGTATTGCGGGCTGGCGCAAGCCGGACAAGAAGCCGCGTTTCACGTCGACCACGTCAGGCCACTTGCCGCGAGTGGGCCGACCGATGAACAAAATCCTCGATTTGAACCGTCCTCTGATTCTCTCGATTCGCGAAGAGGAGTCACTGCGTGACCGCCATCCTCCGCCCTCTCACGTGTAACGGCCGTCGGCGTTGCGCATCTACGACGGCGCCTTAAAAGGGCCACGCGCGCCGCTACGCAACGGGCGTCAATCGGTACACCCGGTTGGCAGTGGCTACGGCGATTGACTTCGCCACTGCTGTTCCTCGGATGCCGTTCATTCGTCCCGCAGCTGTTTGTGATGTAGCACCAGAAGCTGGTCTGCCGTCAACGCCAGTTCAGCGTAGGTCCTGCCCTCATTGTTAGAAAACTCGACCTCGTAGGCGCCATCGAGTAACTCGACGACGGTGCCAATCTGCCCGCGTACGAGGCCCTGCGCAGGCATGTCCGAGAGCAGGGCGACGACACCGAGCAGTCGTGGTGTTTTGGGCATGGGAGTCGGGTCGATCGGCGACGTGAAAGAATCTGTGTCCCGCTACGACGCTGATCGCTCTGTTTCGTAGAACTCGATCAGTCCTGCGAGGTGCTGCGCGATGCCGGCCCACTCGCGAACCAATCTCTTCAGTCGCTTTGACGCATCCATGCAGTTGCCCGGTTGCTTGGGCGATCGTGCCGCCGCAGGATAGCACCTTCGGCTCATGCCGATCCGGTCTTGCAGATTCTTGCAGATTCTTACAAAGAGGCGTCAGACGCGTCCGCCACGCGTCATTTGCGTCGATCGATCTCAATACGAGTGGCGCCGTTCAGCTGCGATTGGATGTGGAGAGACCTCATTGGCGTCCAAGACACCACAACTGCACGCGTACAGCATCGCGGCTGGCGCGTCTGCGAGCTCAGGCCGGATCGGACTGAGCCATGCAACTCACTGACGAAAAACGAATTGTGGTGCGGAAGAGAGGACTCGAACCTCCACGGTATTGCTACCGCCAGCCCCTCAAGCTGGTGCGTCTGCCAATTCCGCCACTTCCGCGTTCTGAACTCTGAACTGTGAACTCTGAACTCTGAACTCGCCCGGCTAGGGCGTGGTGTTCCCGGACGGCGTCACGTCCGCCGGGGCGGGTGCGGGCGCCACCGGCGGGCCCTCGATGCCGCCCACCACGGATCCCGGGCCGCGCTGGCCGTAGACCGTCAGCACAATGGCGCCGATGACGAACAGCGCCGCCAGCACCGCCGTGGCCCTGGTGAGCAACGTGGCGCCCGATCGCGCGCCGAACACCGCCTGGCTGCCGCCGCCGCCGCCAAACGCGCTCGCAATGTCGCCGCCCTTGCCCTGCTGCAGCAGGATCGTGAGGATCAGCAGCAGGCAGACCAGAACGTAAAGGGTGATGATCAGGTAATACAGCATGGCCAGAACCTCAAATTATATCGCCGCGCCCCTGATGATGGCAAGAAAGGCCTTGGGGTCGAGGCTGGCGCCGCCGACCAGCGCGCCGTCGACGTCCGGCGCGGCCATCAGCGTGCCGATATTGTCGGGTTTGACGCTTCCGCCATACAGGACGCGGCAGCGATCCGAGGCCTCGAGGCCGAACCACTGCTTGAGCCGCTGCCGGATGTGAAAATGCGCCTCGCCCGCCTGCGCCGGCGTGGCGTTCTGGCCCGTGCCGATCGCCCACACCGGCTCGTAGGCCAGCACGATGCCGGCGAGCTGCGCGCCGGTGAGCCCGTCGAGGCCCTCCTTGATCTGGCGGTCGAGCACCGCCAGCGTTTCGTGGCGCGTCCGCTGTTCCAGCGTCTCGCCGATGCACACGATTGGCACCAGCCCCGCCACGATCGCGGCGTGCATCTTCTTGTTGACGCTCTCGTTGGTCTCGCCAAACAGCGTCCGCCGTTCCGAGTGCCCGACGATCACCACCCGCGCCCCGGCGACAAACAACATCGGCGCGCTCACCTCGCCCGTGAAGGCGCCCTCGCGTTCCCAGTGCAGGTTCTGGGCGCCGATCGCGATGTTGCTGTCGCGCACGACCGCGGCCGCCGCGTGAATGGCCGTGAAGGGCGGCGCCACGACGATGTCGACGCCGTGCACGTCCCTGACGAGCGCGCGCAGCTCGATCAGGTAGGCCACCGTCTCGGGGACGGTCTTGAACATCTTGAAGTTGCCCGCGATCAGTGGCGTGCGCATGACGGTTACGGGCGATCGGGAAGCGCGGCCACGCCGGGGAGCTCCGCGCCGCCGAGGAATTCCAGCGACGCGCCGCCTCCGGTGGAGATGTGCGTCATCTTGTTCGCGACGCCCGCCGCGTTGATGGCGGCCACCGAGTCGCCGCCGCCGATGATCGTCGTGCCCTTGACCGCCGCCATGGCGCGGGCCACCGCCATGGTGCCGTTGGCAAACGGCGCGAGCTCGAATACACCCATGGGGCCGTTCCACACGACGGTCTTCGCGTCCGAGAGCAGGCCCGCGTACAGGCGGGCCGTCTCGGGGCCGATGTCGAGGCCCATCCGCTCGCCGATCGCCGCGTCGCCCACCTTCAGCACCGCCGTGGCCGCCGAGGCGTCAATCCGGTCGGCCACCACGTGATCCACCGGCAACTGCAGCGTCACCCCGCGCGCCTGCGCGTGCGACATCACCGACCTGGCTTCGTCGAGCTTGTCGTCTTCGACAAGGGACCTGCCCACCGGCATCCCCAGCGCCTTGAAGAACGTATAGGCCATCGCGCCGCCGACCAGCAGGCGATCGACCCGCCCGAGCATGCTCTCGATCACCTCGATCTTGTCGGAGACCTTGGCGCCGCCGATCACCGCCACGAACGGCCGGTCGGGATGGCCGAGCGCCAACCCCAGGTAGGTCAACTCCTTCTCCATCAGCAGTCCGGCCGCCGCCGATTTGAAATGCTTGACGATGCCGTGCACCGACGCGTGCGCGCGATGCGCGGCACCGAAGGCGTCGTTCACGTAGAGTCCCGCCAGCGCCGCCAGCGCCTTGGCGAACGCCGGGTCGTCCTTCTCTTCCCCGGCGTGGAACCGCAGGTTTTCGAGCAGCACGATCTTCGAGCCGGCCCTCGCTGCCACCGCGGCGATGGCCTGCTCGGCGGGCGCGCCCACCGAGTCGCGGGCAAAGCCCACCGGACGACCGAGCAACTGCCCGAGCCGCGTGGCGACTGGTTTCAGGCTGAATTCCGGCGCCGGCTTGCCCTTGGGCCGCCCGAGATGCGACGCGAGGATCACCGTCGCGCCGTGGGCGAGCGCATGGCGAATGGTCGGCAGCGACGACGTGATGCGGGTCTCGTCCCCGATCACGCCGTTCTTGATCGGGACGTTGAAGTCCACGCGGATGAAGACGCGCTTGCCGTCCAGCGCGAGGTCACGAATCGAGTATTTGGCCATGTGAAGCGGACAAACCTAAAGGTTTGTCCCCACCTACAACTTCTTCAACAGGTCAACGCAGCGGTTCGAGTAGCCCCACTCGTTGTCGTACCACGCCAGCACTTTCACGAAGTCGCCGTCCATCACCTTCGTGTAGGCCGCGTCGACGATCGACGAGTGCGGGTTGCCGCGGAAGTCAATCGAGACCAGCGGTTCGGTACAGAACTGGATGATGCCCTTCATCGGACCGCCGGCCGCGGCCTCGAGCGCCGCGTTGACCTCGTCGGCCGTCACCTTCCGGTCGAGGATCGCCACCAGGTCGACCACCGACACGTTGGGTGTCGGCACGCGCATGGCGATGCCGTCGAGCTTGCCCTTGAGCGCCGGCAGCACCTCGCCCACCGCCTTCGCCGCGCCCGTCGTCGTCGGAATGATCGACATCGCCGCCGCGCGCGCGCGCCGCAGGTCCTTGTGCGGCAGATCCAGCAGGTTCTGATCGTTGGTGTAGGCATGCACCGTCGTCATCCACCCCTTGCGGATGCCGAACGATTCGTGCAGCACCTTCGCCAGCGGCGCCAGGCAGTTCGTCGTGCATGACGCGTTCGAGATGATGTGGTGCGTAGCCCGGTCGTAGGCGCCGTCGTTCACGCCGAGCACGACGGTGACGTCCGGATTGGTGGCCGGCGCCGTGATCACGACCTTGCGCGCGCCGGCGGCCAGGTGCTTGGCGGCGTCATCACGCTTGGTGAACTTGCCCGTCGACTCGAACACGATGTCGACGCCCAGGTCCTTCCACGGCAGCGAGCCGGGGTCCTTGGTGGCGAGCACCTTGAACTGGTCGCTGCCGACCTTGATGGTGTCGGCGGTGGCGCTCACCGGCACGGTGAGGTTGCCGAGCACCGAGTCGTACTTCAACAGGTGTGCCAGCGTCGCCGCATCGGTGATGTCGTTGACCGCGACAATGTCGACGTCGGTGTGCGCGAGGGCCGCCCGCATGATGTTGCGCCCGATGCGGCCGAACCCGTTGATCCCTACCTTGATGGCCATGAATTACGTCCTCGCTGGAGACAGGAAAACATGAAATTGTACAACTCGGATCGACAAACCTAAAGGTTTGTCGCTACAATCATTCCTAAGTCCTTTAATGTATAGCCTTTACAGCATCCTCGTGCTGGCGGTTGCGGTGATCGCCTCGCCGTGGTTCGTCTACCAGGCGCTGCGCTACAAGAAGTATGTCGGCAGCTTGGGACAGCGGATGGGCTACCTGCCGGTGTCGTTCAACATCGACGCCGACCGGTCCATCTGGATCCACGCCGTGTCGGTCGGCGAGGTGCTGACGGCGCGGCCGCTCATCAGCGACCTCAAGCGGAAATATCCGGATCTGCGGATCTTCCTGTCCACCACGACGCTGGCGGGGCAGCAGCTCGCGCGCCGCAGCGTGCCGGACGTCGACGCCGTGTTCTATTTCCCGTTCGACCTCGGCATCTTCGTCCGCCGCACGCTCGACCTCGTGCGCCCGCGCCTGTTCGTGATGATGGAAACGGAAATCTGGCCGAACCTGTTGCGCGAATGCCGGCGGCGCGGCGTCAAGACCGCGGTCGTGAACGGGCGCCTCTCGCCGAAGTCGTTTCCGCGCTACCGGATGGTGCGGCCGATGATGCGCCGCGTGCTCGACGACATCGACAAGTTCTGCGTGCAGAGCGAAGAGTCGGCGCGCCGCTTCATCGAGCTTGGCGCCGACCCCGGGCGCGTGGTCGTGACCGGCAGCCTCAAGTTCGACTCGCTCGACCTGCCGTCGACGGCGCCGCAAGCGCGCGCCCGCGATCGCGTGCTGCGGTATTTCCGGCTGCCGCCCTCGCGGCCGGTGATCCTCGCCGGCAGCACGATGAAGGGCGAGGAAGCCGCCGTGCTCCGGGCGTTCCGGCGCGTGCGCTCGACGACGCCGAACGCGCTGCTGATCCTGGCGCCGCGCAATCCCGAACGGTTCGGCGAGGCCGAACAGCTCGCGCGCGCCGAGGGCTGGAAGGTCGCCCGCCGCAGCGACCTGGCCATCGACGCCGACCCCCGCGTCGACATCGTCGTGCTCGACACCATCGGCGAGCTGGCAACGCTCTATCAGGTGGCCACGGTGGTCTTCGTGGGCGGAAGCCTGGTGGCCACGGGCGGCCACAACGTGCTCGAGCCCGCGGTGTTCGGCAAACCCATCGTGTTCGGCCCGCACATGGAGAACTTCGTCGAGATCGCCGACACGTTCGTGACCAACGGCGGCGGCCTGCAGCTCGAGAACGAACGGGAGCTCGAGGAAGCGTTCATCTCGTTGATGAGCGATCCGGTGCGGCGGGCGCGCCTCGGCGCGGCGGCACGCGCCCTGGTCGAGGCCAATCGCGGCGCGAAAGAGAAGAGTGTGTCCGTGCTGGCGGCCCTGCTTCCACACGAGGCGCGCGCGTATCCGGCCAACGTCCGCCCGTTCAGACCCCTTGCTTGATTCCCTCTACGGCCAGGTGATGCGCGTGCGGCGGCGCTGGGCCGAGCGGCATCCGGCCGGCCGCCGGCGCCTCGCCCGCCCCGTGATCAGCGTCGGCAACCTGTCGATGGGCGGCACCGGAAAGTCGCCGGTGGTGGCGGCCATCGCCGAGTGGCTGATCGCGCACGGGGAGCGGCCGGCGATCCTGAGCCGAGGCTACGCGCGTGCCGACGCCGCCGAAGGCGTGGTCGTCGTGTCGGACGGGACCCGGGTGCTGGCCCCGATCGAGCGGGCCGGCGACGAGCCGTTGATGCTCGCGCGCCAGGTGCCCGGCGCCATCGTCTGCGTGTCGGCCGATCGGCATCTGGCCGGCACGCTGGCCGAGCGCCGGCTCGGATGCACGGTCCATCTGCTGGACGACGGGTTTCAGCACATCGAGCTGGCGCGGAACCTCGACATCCTGGTGACGACGCTGGGGGAGATTCCGCAGGGCCGCGTGATCCCCATCGGCCGCCTGCGGGAGCCGATGGATGCGGCGTCGCGCGCCCACGTGCTGGTCGTGTCGGGCGCCACCGCGGGAGCGGCGGCCGCCGAGGCCTGGACCCTCGGTGTCTCCTTGTCCTGTGGTGCGACGCGGGTTCTCGGCGCGCCCGTGGCGGTGGCAGGGCAGGCCGAGCTTCCAGGAGGAAGTCCGATCGCCGTCGCGGGGATTGCGAATCCCGAACGGTTCTTCGATTCGCTTCGCGACGCCGGCTGGTCGTTCGCGGACGCGATCGCGTTTCCCGATCACCACCGGTATTGCCGGGCCGACGTCGAGCGCATCGATCGGCGGATGAAGGCGTGTGGCGCGCCCTCGGTCGTCACCACCGACAAGGATGCCGTGCGCTTCGAAGCGCTGGGATCGTTGCCGTTTCCACTGTTCCGGGTGCCGCTGACGGTGCAGTTCGATCCGCCGCACGTGCTGGTGGATTCGGTGCGGGCGGTCCTGGCATGAGAGACCTGATCGAGTATTGGGCGGTGGTCGCGGTCCGCGGCGTGGCCTGCCGGATGCCCGACGGCTTGGTCCGCGCGTGGGGGAGCCTGCTCGGCCTGATGTTCTACGTGGTCGATCGTCCGCACCGGCGCGTCACCCTGGCCAACCTCGAGCAGTGCTTTCCCAAGCGGCCGGCCGGCGAGCGCCGCGCCATCGCCCGCGCGACGTTCGCGCATTTCGGCCAGGTGCTGCTCAAGCTGCTGACCTTCAGCGCGCTTACGCCGGAGCAGATGCTGGCGCGGGCCGAGTACGAAGGCGACGAGGGCGTGCGGCTCGCGTACGCGAAGGGCAAGGGGGTGCTGTTCTTCACCGGACACTTCGGCTTCTGGGAGCTGCAGGCGCTCGCGCACGGCGTCAAGCTGCGGCCGATCGGGGTGCTGGCCCGGGCGCTCGACAACGCGCCGCTCAACGACCTGCTCGAGCGGATCCGCACCAAGACCGGCAACACCGTGATCTACCGGCAGGGCGCGGTCCGCCGCGTGCTCAAACTGCTGGCGGCGGGAGAAGGCGTGGCGCTGCTCATCGATCAGCACATGCACAGCCCCGACGCGATCTGGGTGAACTTCTTCCGGCGGCCGGCCGCGACCACCTCGACGCTGGCCGCCATCGCGCTTCGCACGGGCGCGGTCGTGATCCCGGTGTTCGCGCTGCCCCTGCCTGGCGGGCGGTATCGGTTCATCTACGAGGCGCCGGTCGAGCCACCCGCGCAAGACACGCCCGAGGCGATTCGCGAGTTCACGCAGCGCTGCACCGACGTGCTCGAGATGCACGTGCGCAAGCACCCGGAGCTCTGGCTGTGGATGCACCGGCGGTGGCGCGACTCGCCGATACCCGAAACAGCAGGCATGTTCCCGAGGGCGAAGAATAACGAATAAACGAATAACGAATAACAAATGGCGACTGAGCGGATTGTGATCGTGGCGCCCAATTGGCTGGGCGATGCCGTGATGGCGTTGCCGGCCGTGGCCGACGCGCGCCGGCACTTTGCCGGCGCGCACCTGGCGGTGGCGGCACGCGGCTCGGTGGCGCCGCTCTTCACGATGGTCGAGGGCATCGACGCCGTCGTCACGCTGCCGGGGCGTGGTGGTGTCCGGGGGGTGACGACGTGGACCGCCGATGCGGCCACTCTGGCCTCCGGATCGTTCGACACGGCGTTGCTGCTGCCGAATTCGTTCGCGACGGCGCTCGCCGCCCGGCGCGCCGGCATCCCCGAGCGATGGGGCTTCGCCACGGATTGGCGCGGCCGCCTGTTGACGCGTGCCGTGCCGGCACCGCGCGAGCCGCTGCACCAGGCCGGGTACTACCAGGCGCTGACGCGCGCGATGGACATTCCGGCCGGACCGCTCCATGCGCGGGTCCGCACCGACGCCGCTCGCGCGCGCGACCTGTTGCGCGAGGTCGGATCCGACCCCGACGAGCCGTTCGTGGTCTTTGCCCCCGGCGCGGCCTACGGACGCGCGAAGCAGTGGCTGCCCGAACGCTTTGCCGAGCTGGCGGGCCTCATCATCCGCGAGCGCGGCTGGAGCGTCCTGCTGGTGGGATCGGCCGCCGATCGCGCGACGTGCGCCGACATCTGCGCGCGGGTGCCGCCGGGCGGCACGCGCCTCAATCGCGCGATCGACCTGAGCGGCCAGACCGACCTGGCGTCGCTGGCGGGCGTGCTGTCGCTGTCGCATGCGGTCGTCTCGAACGATTCCGGCGCGATGCACCTGGCCGCCGCCGTGGGGGCGAAGGTGGTGGCCATCTTCGGCGCGACGAGCGAAGCTCGTACTGCGCCGCTCGCGGCCGGCGCCGGGGCCCCCGCGGCCGCCATCCTGACCCATCCCGTGTTCTGCCGCCCCTGCATGCTGCGCGAGTGCCCGATCGATCATCGGTGCATGCGCGGCATCACCGCCGAGGCGGCCCTCGGCGGAATAACGAATAACAAATGACGAATGGCCAAATGAAACGCGCAATTTTCCTGGACCGCGACGGCACGCTCAACGTCGACGTCGGCTACCTGCACACGCTCGATCAGCTGCAGCTCTTCCCGTGGACCGGCGATGCGTTGCGGCTGCTGAAGCGCGCCGGCTTCGCGCTGGTGGTCGTGACCAACCAGGCGGGCATCGCCCGCGGCATGATCGACCCCGGGTTTGTCGAGATCGCGCACGCCGAAATGCGGCGCCGCCTGCAGGCCGGGGGCGCCGATCTGGACGCGTTGTATTTCTGCCCGCATCACCCCGACGGGTCGGTGCCCGCCCTGGCCATCGAGTGCCGGTGCCGGAAGCCTTCGCCGGGAATGATCGAAGACGCCATCGCCGACCTCGGGATCGATCCGGCCCGGTCGTGGGTGATTGGCGACAAGTGGCTGGACGTCCGGCTGGGGCAGGCCGTGGGGGCGAAGACCATTCTCGTCCGCACCGGGTGGGGCGCGCAGCAGGAGCAGGCCCGCCCGCCGGGGCAGCAGGTGGATGCGGTGTGCGACAATCTCATCCACGCCGTGTCCGTGATTTTGGCGCCCCATAACGATTTTGGCGCCCCATAAAGGGGCGCCCTACAGATGACCGATCGCCTTGCCAACCTCATCGCCGCGTGCCGCGGCAAGCGCGTGGTCGTGTTCGGCGATCTGATTGCCGACGAGTACGTCTACGGCCGCGTCGCCCGCGTCTCGCGCGAGGCGCCCGTGTTGATCCTCGAGTACGCGCAGACGCAGATCGTGCCCGGCGGCGCCGGCAACGCCGCCAACAACGTGGCGAGCCTCGGCGGCGCCGTGCAGCTGGTCTCGCTGGCGGGCCGCGACGAGGCGGGCCGCCGCCTGTTCGAGACGCTCGCCCGCGGCGTCGATCGCAGCGGCGTGTTGCGGCCGGGCGGCTACCGCACCCCGGTCAAGACGCGGATTCTCGCCGGCGGCATCCACTCGGCGAAGCAGCAGGTGGTCCGCATCGATCGGTTTACGGCCGAACCGGTGGCGGAGGCCCACCGTGCGCTGGCGGAGCGCGCGGCGCTGAAGGCGGCGAAGGGGGCGGATGCGATCCTCGTCTCCGACTACGGATCGGGCCTGGTCACACCGAAGTTCGTGGCAACGCTCGCGCGCGGCCGCTCGATCCCGATCCTGATCGACTCGCGCTATGCGCTCACGCGCTATCGCGGCTTGACCGCGTGCACGCCGAACGAATCGGAAGTCGAGCAGGTGCTGGGCGTCACCATCGACGACCAGCCCGCCGTGCTCGAGCGCGCGGGGCGCGCCCTGCTGAAGCGCACCCGCATGCGCTCCGTCCTGATCACACGTGGCAGCCGGGGCATGGCGCTCTTCGAGCCCGGCCGGCCCACCGTGCACATCCCCATTTTCGGATCCGATCAGATCGCGGACGTGACCGGCGCCGGCGACACCGTGATGGCGACGATGACCCTCGCGCTGGCCGCGGGCGGCTCGTTCGAAGAGGCCGCCCGGCTGGCCAACTACGCCGGCGGGCTGGTGGTGATGAAGCGCGGCACCGCCACCGTGTCGGCGGCGGAGCTGGGCCGCGCGGTCCGCCGCGATGGGTGAGGTGCTGGGCCGCGCCGAGCTCGTCGAGCGCGTGCGCCAGGACCGCGCGCACGGCCTGACGCACGCGCTGGCCAACGGCGCCTTCGACCTCCTGCACGTCGGACACATCCGCTACCTCGACGCCGCCAGGCGCGAGGCCGATCGGCTGATCGTCGCGGTGAACAACGACGAATCCGTGCGCGGCCTGAAGGGCGCCAACCGCCCCGTGCTCCCCGAAGCCGATCGCGCGGAGCTGGTCGCCGCGCTGCGCGCCGTCGACTACGTCGTGATCTTTCCCGAACCGACCGTGACGCCCCTGATCGAAGCGCTCCGCCCCGACGTGCACTGCAAGGGGACCGACTACACGGCCGACACCGTGCCCGAGCGTGACACGGTGCGGGCCTACGGCGGCCGAATCGCGATCGTCGGCGACCCGAAGGACCACTCCACGACCGACCTGTTGAACCACCTTCGCCTGAAGGCCGAAGGCTGAAGGCTGAAGGCTGACTTGAATCGCATCCTGATCGTCCGCTTGAGCGCCCTGGGCGACATCGTCCACGCGATGCCGGTGCTGTCGGCGCTACTCCGGCAATGGCCGGCCGCCCAGGTCGACTGGTTGGTCGAGGAGGCGTATGCGCCGATCCTGTCCCTCGCCGCCGGCCTTCATCGCCGCGTGATCGTGCGCGGCCGCACCGGCCGCGAGACGGCAGACTCGATCTCGTTTGCCGGCGCGCTCGGGTTGGCCAGGGCTGCGGTGCACTTGCGGTCGCAGCGCTACGACGCCGCGCTCGATCTCCAGGGCCTGATCAAGTCGGCGGTGTGGGCGCGGCTTTCCGGGGCCCGGCGCGTGATCGGTTTCGACCGCGCCCACCTGCGCGAGCCTTACGCCGCGCTGCTCTACACCGAGACCGTGGTGCCGCAGGAGGCGCCGCACGTGATCCAGAAGAACCTGTCGATCCTGAAAGCTCTGCAGGTCGAGTCCGGCGTCTTGAGCGCCGGAGCCTTGGCGAAGGCGGTCAGCCGGACTGACTCCACAGCGATCGATCTGCCGCTCAACCCGATCGCGGGCGCCTCGGCCACCGATGCCATGGCCGCCGCGGGCGGCGTGCGCCGCTACGTCGTGCTCAACCCCGGCGCCGCCTGGCCCAACAAGCGCTGGCCGGCCGATCGCTTCGGCGCGCTGGCCGTGGCGTTGCTCGAACGACAGGGCCTTCGCTCGCTCGTCACGTGGGGACCGTCGGAGCGCGAGCTTGCCGCCGCGGTGTGCCGCGAGTCGAGCGGCGCCGCCCAGCCGGCACCGCCCACCTCAATCGCCGACCTGGCGGTGCTGATGCGCGACGCCGCACTGGTGGTGTCCGGCGACACCGGCCCCTTGCACATTGCCGCGGCCATGGGCGCCCCGATCGTGGGGCTGTACGGCCCGACCTGGCCCGAGCGCAACGGCCCCTGGGATCCGGACGACGAGGTGATTTCACGGGCGAACGCGTGCGTGTGCCATCACAAACGCCAGTGCCTCCGTGGAGCGCCCTGCATCGACGACATCGCCATCGGCGAGGTGATCGATGCCGCCGAGCGGCGACTGGCCAAGGCCAGGCGCGCATGATGACGCGCCTGCTCGCCCGCTGGCGCGTCTTCCTCGGATTCGTGTTCGCCGCGCTGGTCGTCTGGCTGGCCACGCCCACGTGGGCGTCGCTGGCCATCGGCGCGCCGGTCGCCGTCCTCGGCGAGTCGCTGCGGCTGTGGGCGTCCGGCCATCTCGAGAAGAGCACGGAGGTCACGCGCTCCGGTCCGTACCGGTACACGCGGCACCCGCTCTATCTCGGCTCGTCGCTCATCGGGATCGGGTTCGCGGCGGGGGCCCGCCACCTCGTGGTCGCGCTCGTGATTGTCGCCTACCTTGTGTCGACGCTCACGGCCGCGATGCGAAGCGAGGAAGCCCACCTGCGCGAAAAATTCGGCGACGCCTACGATGCCTATGCGGAGAAGCGGGCGGCGCCGATGGACCGGCCGTTCAGCTGGGCGCGCGCCATCCGCAACCGCGAGCACCACACGATGGCGGGCCTGCTCACCGGGCTGGGCCTGCTCGCGGCGAAAGTCCTGTTCCGTTCGTTCTGACCGGGCAGGTTGACAGCGGGTCGGTGCCATCGATATAACGCTAGGGCCTCACGGCAGCCCAATGCCCTCCCCCCAGGATCATCAGGCGCATCGGTGGACGACTGCGCTCTGTGCCCGGGCGGTCACACCAGGAACTGTGACCGTCCTGCTGGCCACGGCCTTCCTCATCGCCCATCTCTCGTTTCTACCTCCGACGCCCACCGGCGTCGATGCGGTGAACTTCGCGCTCGGCGTTCGCGATTTCAACGTCGCCGAACATCGTCCTCATGCGCCCGGCTATCCGGTGTTCATCGCCCTCGGGAAGACCACCCGTACCGTCCTGGAGCGATTCCCAGCCGGGTCCGCCGCCGAGCTCATGCGGAGTGAGACGTTCGCGCTCGCCATGTGGAGCGCGGTGTTCGGGGCAATCGCCGTGTTCTCGCTCCGGCTGCTCTTCAGGGCCATCGAGCCCGACGATCGGCGCGCCGTCGCCGCCGCAGCGCTGACCATTGCCTGTCCGCTCTTCTGGTTCAACGCGAATCGCCCAATGAGCGATATTTCCGGACTTTCGGCGGCTCTGGCCGCGCAGGCGCTCACGATGACGGCATTTCGCCGCAACCGGGAGGCGATGCCTGGGGCCCGCACCCGGCTAATCCTTGGCGCGTTTGTCGCGGGCCTCGCCATGGGTTTCCGTTCGCAGGCGACCTGGCTGACGCTGCCGCTCCTGGCGTTCGTGACGATCGATCACGCGCGGCGCGCACGCGATCGATCGTGGGTCTACGTCGCCGCCGCCGTCGTCACCGGAATCCTGCTATGGGCGATCCCGCTGGTCGTGGCGAGTGGCGGCCCGACGAGGTACGTGGCGGCGCTCACCGGGCAGGCGGGCGACGATCTGTCGAGTGGGACGATGCTGGTCACCGCACCGGGCTTCAAGGCGGCGGCGCTCGCGCTCGTTCGGATGGTCGCGTACCCTTGGGCCGACAAGTACCTCGCAGTTCTCATCGTCAGTCTGGCCGCCATCGGTTGTATCCGAATGATCATGACGGCGCGGTTGGCGTTCGGCCTGCTTGCGCTCAGCTTCGGACCCTACGTCATCTATCACTTGATGTTTCAGGACGCGGCATTCCTGCGATACGTGCTGCCGGTGCTGCCGGCGCTCGCCTACCTTTCCGTTCGTGGTCTCGAGGCGATCTCGAGCCGGATGACCATGGGGTTTGCGGCCGCGTTGACCGTCGCGTGTCTCTATGTAGCGATTCCGCCGGCCGCCAGTTATGCGGAAACGGGAAGTCCGTCGCTCCGGGCCGTCGACGCCATGCGCAACCAGCTGTTGCGGGCAGAACGACGGCCGGTGCTGGCGATGCATCATGCGGTGTCGCGGGTGTTGCGCCTCGAGGATCTCCCCGCTCCGACCATTCCGGCGCCGCCGAAGCACGAGTGGCTCGAGTTGGTGAAGTACTGGAACACCGGCGCCGAGGCGCCGGTCTGGTTCCTCGCAGAGCCGGAGCGGACCGATCTGACCCTGATCGATCCGACCAGCCGCCGGCTGGTGGGTTCCTACCGGCTGCCCTTCGATCGTCGCTTCTTCATGAGTGGAGTGCGGCCATCGGGTGTCGACTGGTATGAGATCGATTCACCAGGCTGGTTCGCGGCGGACGGGTGGGCACTCATGCCCGAGACGGCCGGCGTCGCGTCAGAAGACGCGCGTGGGCCGGATCGCGCGCCGATTATCGCGTATGTAAGGCGGCGCCCCGACGCTGCGGTCGTGATGGTTGGGGGTCGGCACCTGGACCCCGGCGGCCAGCCCGCGCGCTTCGACCTCTCCATCGATGACCGCCCGATTGAGTCCTGGGTCGTCGGTTCGGATCCGGGTTTCTTTCTCCGAACGTTGCAGCTTCCTGCAGGCGCGCTGCGATCCCCTCAAACCGGGGAACGGTACTCGCGGCTTCAGATTCGCAGCGCCGCCGCGGACGGGAGCGGTGCGCGCGTCCGCACGTCGATTGAGCAGTTCGACCTGCAGTCCGCTGATCGCGTTGTCTTCGGCTTCGGCGACGGCTGGTACGAACAGGAGTACGACCCCGATGCACTGCGCCTGTGGCGGTGGGCATCGCCAAAGGCGGTATTGCGTATTCACCACGGCGGCCACGATCTCGCGGTGTGCGTGACGGGCCAGGCGCCGGCGGGCCAGCTCGGGGGCGCCGTGACCATGACCGTCCGGGCTGGGAACCAGGTCTTCGGTCGGGTTACGGTCTCTCGGGACTTCGCGCTTCGCGCGCAGGTACCGACCGGCGCGCTCGATCGATCCGATGGGCTGCTGACGATCGAGACCGACCGCGGGTTTGTGCCGGACGCTACGCTGGGCAACGGCGATCGCCGCCTGCTTGCGCTGCGTGTGTCTGGCCTGCGGATCGATGCCGCCACGGTCGAGCAACCCCAGTGTGGGAAGTGAGAGCGCGATGGGGTGATCGTGAAAACCCTCAGCGCCAGCTGATCAGCATGGGGAATCCACTTCAGCCGTCCGGCCGGATCCGGCAAATCGACCTTACCGCGCGGTCAAACTCACGGTCAAGACGCCTGGTCTTTCGTGAAACCCGGGCGAAGTAAGGGAAGGGTTGGCTCACCAATGAGCACGCGGTCACGATTGATCAGAGGGCGGTGTTGACGAATCTTCGCGCCGCTGAGCGTGGCCGACTACGAGTTGCGCCCTGAGCGACGGTTGGGGCGCTTCGAAGTCCGCGAACGGGCCCGACGAGCGATCGCCTGCGATCGCAACCATGACTCCAGTCCCGCCGTCGCTTCGCACGCATCGCCGAGCTCGTCCGCAACGTACGCGGCTTCGTCCTTGCTTCCAAGCGTGAAATGCGGAGGCCGATCGAACGGTATGGAATCCAGATCCAACAGGTACTTGATCACATGCGGGTTGGTCTTGACGGCGTCGCCGAGCGCCGCGCGCGTGCGCGCAGTCGCGCCGCCCATGCGAAACCGCACGAGCAGGCGCGCATACGGCCACAGCGCCTGGATGTCGTCGGGGTACTGGTCGAGCAGGGCCTGGGCCTCGGCATTCCGATTGAGATCCAGCAGCGCAACAACGAGCAGATATCGGACGCCCTGATTGTCATTGGGATTGAGACGGAGCAACTCGCGATAATGCGTGAGCGCCTCGTCATCACGACCAAGACTGCGAAGCGTCTGTGCGAGCCCAAGGCGCGCCCGCATGTAGGGCCGGGTGTCGAGGTGGCCCCAGAACTCGCCGGTCAGCTCCGCGAACCGTTCGGCCCCGATCGCACGGACACCGGCCGCCACAGCCAGCTCGTAACGTTCGCGCGCGGCCTCCGGCGTCGATGCCGCGTCGGCGAGCACCCCCCACGCATCGGCGCAGTCAGGCGAGATGGCGAGCGCCTGTCGCGCGCGTTTGATCTGGAGACGACTCTGGGCTTCCATCGCGTCATAGGCCAGTTCCTGCGCTCGCTCCAGGGCCGTGAGCTCGCGCCCCGTCTCGGCCTCGGCCGGCGTGTCGAACAGGCCGCGCTGGCCGGCTCGTTCCACTTCCGCGTTCAAGTCGTCCAACGACTCGAATGACCGACCCTCGATCATGCGTGCGATGCGAACACTGCCGCGTTCGGCAGCGACCGGCATCGCCGCAGAATCCGCGACCGCGGAGGTCTGGCCCGCTTCCGCTTCGAGCAGGAACGGGAGCGTCAGGGTCAGATCGACCGGTCCGTCGAACGTGTTCGCCCGTTTCCGCCAGCGGCCCGCATCGAGCTCGTCTTCGGTCGTCTCAGCGAGCGCCCGCAGCAGCGCCTCGGCACAGGTGAGCTCCCGCGCATCGGGGCGGCGCACCGATCCGTCTCGGCCCAGGTCGGCGGCAAGCGGATAGGCGCGCGGGCCGGCAACCGGCAGCGCATGATCCAACCACGCATCCGCATCGGCGAACGGCAGCTCATCGATCGGGCCAAACGTGACGCCGTGAGCGCGCGTCGCGGATCGGCCGGCGTCCGCCATGTCGAGCACGCGCTCGAACGCGTCGCGCGAATCGAAGAACGCGATGCCGAACTGCTGCCCACCTTGACCAAGCACAGACACCTGCCGCATGGTTTTCGGCATGCCGTCACTCTCGACAACGACGAGATCCTCGTTCGCCAGACGTTCCCACACGCGCACCGTGTAGAACGCCGCCGCGGCGTTCGCGAACGCCCGCAGTCGGTCGGGGGTAACGCCGGCAGACTCGAGCGCTCCCGGGAACCGTCGACCGCCGGTCGCTTCTGACTCGAGATTGCTCAAGACCTCGCGCACAGCCGGCATGTCGTCGACTACCACGACCGATGTGGATAATTGGGCCAGCGGATCGGCAAGCGCATCTCGAAGCGCGGCATCCTGCACTTCGACACGAGCCGGTCGCCCCTCGAGTCCCTTCGACCACTTCAAGCCGAACTCGAGCAACGCCGTCAGTGCGAACTCCGGCGACGCAGGACTCCCCTCTGGTGCAAGCGCCAGGTGAATCAGGCCCGTTCGCAGACTCACCCACAGCGCGCCAAGCGGCCGAGATGGCTCTCCCTCAGCGTCGGTCGGGTGGTCGATCCACGCCGGGAGTCGGACGAGCCGCCCTTGCCACACTTCGCCCGTTCGTTGCGGCAGCCGTTTGAAGCGGCCGAACGCGAGGGGAAGAGGTGCGGTCAGCGCCATCACGCCTCCAGTTTCGTCAACTCGTCGAAATGCGCGTCATCATGCGCGATCTCGAGCCCGTGTGTCTTCGCGCACGCGAAGATGAGCAGGTCTGCGAGGGGAACAGTCACACCGGCCGCCCGCCCGCGATCGGCGAGTCCGATCGCCCGCTCCCAGACCTCGGCAGAGATCTCGTAATCGGGAAGCAGGGCCTCGTAGCGGCGAAGCGTCTTCCGTTCGACATCGTTGGTAACCCCGCGCCACAGCTCGAGCCGCACGGCTGGACACCATGCGGCCGCGCCGTTCTCGAGCAGCGCGTTCACGCGATCCCGCTTCGCCGGCTCGCCACGCTTTCGCAGCTGATGGACCCACAGCGAGCTATCGACGAGAACGGCCATTGAGTGCCCCATCGCGCGCCGCGTCGACTGCCTCGATTTCCTCGTTGGTCGGGAACCGGTCGCTGAAGCTGCCGGAGTACTTGACCAACTCCGCCATGCGCCGGCGGCGATTGAACTCCTCGAGGACCTTGACGACCGCCTCGCGTTTGGTCCTGGCCTTGGTGAAACGCATCGCGTCCTTCAGCTCGTTCTCGGGAATATCGACAGTGGTCTTCATGCTTCTATTATCGACGGATCAGGAATCCAAATCAACGTCTGCAAGAATCCAACGCTCGTCAATCAACGTGCGTGGCTTGGCACACAGACCGGCACAGTCTGCACGAACTTCACGCGCCGTGCATCCTGTCTGGTGCGACGCACCGAATCCTTCCAGCAATAGCGTGATCCAGAATCGACGCGCCGGGGAATCGCGCTCTGGCCTCCGGCGTGCCAGGCGCAAGCGCTGAATCGGATTCACGCCGCGATCTGCGAGTTTGCTGAGGAATTTGCGCGATCCTCTGTCACGGACCGTCGCCGAACGACACCGCCCGACACGGTTCTGCGAGGGAAAGTGGCACACCTACCGGCACACCGCGCCCGGCACATGTGAAAGAGCAAATCTTCTTTCAAATAACTTTGCATTACAAAGAAGACCGTGATTGAATCGGGGAATGTTCGAGGGCATCTGGCGTGATCTGGTTTATGCCGGCCGGTCGCTGGCGAAGGCTCGAGCATTCACGCTCGTCTGCGTCGTGTCGCTGGGAATCGGCATGGTGCCGGTCATCGCGGTTCCGTACGTCTCACGAATCACGAGGACGCCTCCTCCTGGCGTGAAAACGGAGGGCCTGGTCGAAGTCGTCACGACGCCACTCGGCCCGCGCCGGGCCACCGACGCGTGGTCCTACCCGGACGTCATGGACCTGCGCACGGCCGATCCCGGGATTGATATCGCCGGGTGGACCGGCGGACCGAGCAAAACCGCGAACCAGACTCCTGCAGGGGTCGAGACAAAGTCCGTCGCAACAATGTTTGTCTCCGCGAACTACTTCAAAACGGTCGGTGTCGCGCTGGCGCGTGGACCGGGATTCGACCAATCGATGGATGAGCCGTTGAAGGCTGAACCCGTCGTGATTCTCGGATACAACTTCTGGCAGAACCAGCTGGGCTCCGATCCGGACATCGTCGGGAAAACGCTGACGTTGGATGACATCCCGCATGTCGTGGTCGGCATCGCGCCGGATCAGTTTGATGGTCATCTTTTTCTTCATGGAAAAGAACTCTTTGTTCCGCTCGAACGGCATCCGCTTCTCCGTGACCGGAACGCTGAGAACGAGGTTCGTGCCGACCGCGGCCACGAGTGGATATTCACCATCGGCCGCCTGTCGCCCGCTGTCGGCCTTGCACAGGCGAGCGCGGCCGTTTCTGCCGTCACATCGCGGTTGGCCAAACAATTTCCGGCGACGAACGAGTTCAAGGCCGGCATCGTCGTGCCGTATCACCCGAGCGGTAGTCTCGGTCGCTCTCAGTTCCTGGCGCTTCAGACGATAGCGCTCACCCTGACCGGAACGGTGCTGGTGGTCGTGTGCCTGAATATCTCCGGCATGATGCAGGTTCGTAGCGCCATGCGTGAGCGGGAGCTGTCCATACGCCAGGCGATCGGCGCGAGCCGGAGACGGCTGGTGCAGCATCTGTTGTCCGAAGCGATCATCCTGGCGGGCCTGGGAGGGGCGCTGGGCTCGGTTGTGCTCTTCAATTTGCCCTCGATGATCTCCTGGTTGGTGGGGAGACCCTTTCCGGTTCAGTTCCAGGAAGCGTTGAGAATCGATCTGTCGATGATCACGATTTGTATCGGGCTGTGTCTTGTGACCAGCCTGCTCTTCGGATTGTTGCCGGCTGCGCGTTTCAGTCGTCCCGTGATCATCTCCTCCCTGAAGGATGATGCCGGCGTCGGCGGGTTCGCGGCGGGCCGCGTTCATCGCGTGACGGCCGCTTTGCAGGTCGCGGTCGCGGTGCCCTTGATCGTCATGAGTGGCATGTCGCTCGACCGATTCCGCGCCACTGCAACATCCAACCTCGGATTCGAATCCGATCTGTTGTACGCAGCGCCGTTGAAGTTCGAGGGTGTCGCGGATGAGAGTGTTCAGTTCCGAATCCGAAGCGTTCGCGACAATCTCGAAAAGGCGGGCGGTGTCGCATCCGTCACTGTGGCCGATGGCCTGCCGCTGGATTTCGGA
>Ga0156330_1015_pt1 | contig 38538 bp, 25 predicted proteins | sample RifCSPlowO2_12_FD_107978 | JGI IMG/M metagenome (GOLD analysis project Ga0156330, IMG submission 107978) | Acidobacteria bacterium RIFCSPLOWO2_12_FULL_67_14b | reverse complement strand
TCATCAACAATGGGACGGCCGCTTGCGCTGGTGATGCGCGTCTCCATTCCACGCCGCTTGACGACGATTTCAGCCGCATCGGTTGACACGCCCTTGATGGCGCGGAGCAAGGGCACGTCTTCGGCCACAAGCGCGCGCTCGGTCTTGGGGTCAGTCAATCCGTGATCGGGCCCCCAGTCGCCCGGCCGTTGCGCGATCAGCACGTCGCCCATGATCCGTCGGGCCGCGGGATTGACAAACTGCAGGGTTCCTCTTTCATCCGCAACGACAACTCCGTCCGTCATGCTCTCGATGACCGATTGCAGGAGTCGCTTCTGCGCGGCCACCTCGGCGCTGGAGCGCGCGGCATCAATGCGGAGTCGCCGCTCCGCGAGAGCCTTCTCGAGGGCCGGCGCGAGACGGCTCAGCCGGTCCTTCAGCAGGTAGTCGTCGGCGCCGTTCTTGATCGCCGCGACCGCGAGGTCCTCGCCAATCGTGCCGGACACGAGGATGAAGGGCAGATCGGGATGTCGTTCCCGGACGATGGCCAGGGCTTCCATGCCGTTGAATCCGGGCAGGCTGTAGTCGGCCAGAACCGCGTCAAGAGGCTCGTCCAAGGCGCGGCGCAATGCCTCCTCGGTCTGCACGCGCGTCCACGTGCAGACAAAACCTTCTGCCGTCAGATGGGCAATCAGCAGATCCGCGTCTGCCGGGCGGTCCTCTAGCAGGAGGAGGCGTACCGGGAATCGGCGGGCAGTCACGATGTCACCTGGTGGCGGTCTTGAGAGGCGTCGGCCGGTGGAGCTGTGTTGACGTCGAACCAGTAGAGGCCAGGGGACGAGGCGGAATGCTGAATCCGTGGAACGCTAGCACGCGAGACAACGCGGGACAATCAGACAAAGGATGAGGTCGCAGTAGGACAACAGGAATCTGCTGTCGCGGCCGGGCTGCTAGAGCAAGCCTTGTTCGAGCGCGTACTTGATGAGATCCGCCGTCGTGCGTAGGCCAAGCTTGCGGAGAAGATTGGCCCGATGGGTGCTGATGGTCTTGACGCTCAGCCGCAGCTGGCGCGCCACCTCGCTCACGGTGCGGCCGGCCGCCAGCGCGCGCAGGACCTGGAACTCTCGGTCGCTCAACCGCTCGTGGCCCAGCCGCCCAGGCCGGTCGGAACTTTCGATCACAAGCCGGTTCGCGAACTCCGGCGACACATAACGGCCCCCGCCATAAACTTTGCCGACGGCCTCCACGAGCTCGTCTGGCGACGCCTCCTTGCACAAATACCCAGCCGCCCCCGCCCTGAAGGACCGGATGGCAAACTGCTCGCTCGGATAGATGCTCAGCATGAGGATCGGCAGTAACGGGCGCTCGCCGTGCAGCTGTTTGAGTGTCTCGAGATCGTTCATGCCGGGCATGCTGATGTCGAGGACAACCACGTCGCACTCATGAGCTCTGGTGTAGGCCAACGCCTCCTGGCCGGTCGACACTTCGGCCACGACGTCGAACCCTTGATGCTCTTGCAGCAACTGGCGGAGGCCACGACGGACCACCGGATGATCGTCGGCGAGCAGGATCTTCATGCACCGACCCTTGTGCCTGCGCCTGACGAGCCGCGGGCCGGTATCACGACGCGCACGGATGTCCCCTGGTCGGGCGCCGAGTCAACATGGAGTTCGCCGCCGCAGAGGCGCGCGCGCTCCTTCATGCCAAGCAGTCCGAGCGATCCGGGCGGCACCACGGCCATGCCGCGCCCGTTGTCCGTGATCACCAGCCGGAGCCCGTGATCATCCCGATCAAGGGTGATCGCCACGGTCGTGGCTTGTGCATGCCGGCTGACGTTGGTCATGGCTTCCTGGGTAATTCTCAGGAGCTGCACGCGCGTCTCGAAGTCGAGATTCGAGTCATCCAGCGTCGCCACCACCGAGGTCACGACGCCCGTCCTGACGCTGAATTCTCGCACATGGGCCTCGATCGCCGCCACAAGCCCAAGCTGGTCCAGTTCCGTCGGATGCAGTCCCGAAGCGATCCGTCGCACCGAGCCTATCGCGTCGTCGACCAGGGCGGACATGCTTTCGCACTTCTCCCGCATGCCGCTCGTCGTGACGAGGCCGTGGGAGGCGAGCCTCCGCTTCGACCAAGCCAGATCGAGTTTGAGAGCGGTCAGCAACTGGCCGAGCTCGTCGTGCACTTCGCGGGCGATGCGGTGGCGCTCTTCCTCCTGCAGGGAATGGAGCCGGCCGGTCAACGCGCGAAGCTGTTGCTGGAGGAGGTTCGCCTGATCCTCGGCGGCGCGGCGGGCGCTGACGTCTCGTATGGCAGACAGGTGAACCCCGGGCAGCACGTTCGCCACCGATCTGAACTCGACAGGACACTGCGTGCCGTCCGCACGAACCATGACTTGTTCACCCGCCGCCCGGCCGTTGGTCATGAACGCCGGCCACGCGGCAACAAAGGCCTCCCGCTCGCCCTCCGGCACCACGTCATCGATTCGCAATCTCAAGAGTTGCTCGCGCGTACGGCCGAGCAGCGCACAGGCCGCCGGATTCACTTCAACGTAGTGCCTCTGGTCGTCACAGAGCAGCAGGGCGTCCAGCGTGGACGCAAACACCGTTTCGAACCGGTGATGGCTGTCGAGAAACGCGTCGCTCGCCTGGCGGTACTCGGTGACATCCTGACAGGTGGCGACGATGGCGCCAACAGCCGGGTTCGCGAGGCAGTTGACATACAGTGTCCGCAACCATCGAATCGAGCGGTCGGGCTGCGTGACGCGGTACTCGACGCGAACGGCTGTGCCGGGCTCCGAGCGCGCGAGCGCCGACAATTCCGCGGCCAGCCTCTGCCGGTCGTCCGGATGCACGAGGTCGACCATCGCGCGCCCTGTGAGTTCATCGGGACTCAGGCCGAACCTCTTGATGACGCCTGCACTGGCCGCCTGCACGATGCCGAGCGCGTCCAGCAGGACGACCATCTCGAGACCTTGCTCGACCAGCGCCGACGCCGCCGCCAGCAGGCGTGCTGAATCTGGTGCCATACAGCCGCAGCCAGTCTATCTGAGCCTTGCGGTCAGCGCGCCGGCGCGGGCGGCGCAGTCAGCGCGCCATCTCAAGAGCCAGCCTTCGCGATTGCCGTCGTGACGGCGCGCACCAGGTCGGCAGGCGGCAGCGGCTTCCACAGGATTTCGCTGGCCCCGGACGCCGGGGCGCTCGTGTGATCGAAGTAACCGGACGTCAGGAGCACGGGTACGTTTGGGATCACGCGCGCGGCATGCGCCGCGACGGCGGCGCCACCGCATCCGGGCAGCACCATGTCGGAAACAACCGCTGCCAGTCGTGGGCCCAGCGCATCGATGAGACGGATGGCCTCGTTCCCGTCGGCCGCGACGTGCACCCGATAGCCGGCTCCTTCAAGTGCGCGAACACCCACGCGGCGGAGCCCCGATTCGTCCTCACAGAGCAGCACCTCTTTTGCGCTCGTGTGCATGGGGGCCGGTGTCTGGAGTTGGCGTGGCTCGGCAAGGTCCGCCGAGCTGAGCGGCAGGGTCACGAGGAACGTGGAACCCCCGCCGACGGAACTCTCGACGCGAATACTTCCACCAGCATCTTCGACGATCCCGAAGCATGTAGAAAGCCCGAGTCCCGTACCGTGGCCCACCGGCTTCGTGGTGAAGAACGGATCGAAGATCCGCTGCCGCGTTTCGGAGTCCATGCCGACACCGGTGTCGGTCACACGGAGATAGGCGTGTGCCGCATCGAGATTGATCGAGATCCGCAGCGTGCCACCACCCAGCATGGCGTCCCGGGCATTGCTGACGAGGTTGAGCACCACCTGGTCGAACTGCACGGGGTCGATCAACACGACCGCGGGCCGCGCGGCGGGCTCGATGCTGAGGGCAATGTGCTCGCCAACCGTTCGTTTGAGGAGCGAGCTGAACTGCTCGATTTGTTGGTTGAGATCAACCGTGTGCTTGTCGGCCGGCTGCTGGCGGGAAAAGGCCAGCAGCTGGCGGGTCACAGCAGCCGCACGGTCGGCCGCCTCCAGGACGCACAGGATGTCCGCACGCCGTGGATCGGTCTCGTCGAGCGCGTCACGCACGAAGCCGGCAAAGCCCATGATCTCCGAGAGGATGTTGTTGAAATCGTGGGCAATCCCCCCGGCCAGCCGCCCCACACTCTGCATCTTCTGGTATTGGCGCAGCTCTGCCGACTGCCGCTCGCGTTCGGTGACATCCTGGACGGTGCCGTGCCACTCGATCGCGCTGCCGGCCTCATCGACCACGGTGCGCACGTGGGCCTCGAGCGTCCTCACCGGCCCGGCTGCCGGGTTGGTGCGATAGACGAACATCAGATGAGCGGGTCGGCCGTCCACCAGAGTGCTCCGGATGGCCAGCACACGTTCGCGATCGTCCGGGTGTACCAGATTGACACGCTCGGAAAGGCCAGGTGCGCGACCCGGCGATCCGGACGCCGAGGGATCGAGGTAGTGCAGCCGGAACATCTCGTCCGACCAGACGACGGTCCCGTGCGGCGTCATTCTCCAGTCTCCTAGGTGGGCGGTCGCCTGTGCCAGCTCCAACGAGCTTCGGCTGTCGCGCAGCCGCTCCTCGACCAGCCGATAGTGGGTAACGTCCCGTGCCACGCCCTGGTACCCGATTGCCTTGCCATCGGCGTCGACAATCGGCGAGACACGGTCTTCCATCCAGCGGTAATGCCCGTCCCGATTCCGGAGGCGGTAAGTGCGAACCACGGGCGCGAGGCGCTCGAAGCACTCCCGCGTGGCGCTGGCCACGGCAGGGACGTCCTCCGGATGCAACAGGGAAATCCAGAGGGACGGGTCCTGGACGAACTCATCGACTGCGAATCCGGTGATCCGTGTCGCGCTTTGACTCACGAACTTCAGCTGCCCCACGAGCGGGTCGCCATCGCACAGGGTTTTGTAGAACACCTCATCCGCCTGCTCTACGAGCATGCGGTACTTCTCTTCGCTTTCGCTGAGCGCCTGCTCCGCCTGCCGTCGCCTGGTGGTCTCGAGATGGATGACCACTGCGCCAGGATTCCCGGAGACATGGAGCGGTGTCGTACTGCAGATGAACCACCGTTCCTCGTCCGCCGAGTGGCACGGATACTCGATGCGGCTCGTCCCGAGACGTCCGGCGATGACGTCCCGGATCTCGGCGGCGGCCCTGCGGGCCACGTCGGCGTCCCGGCCGACCACACGGTCGCACGATGCGAGATAGTTTACGCCCTCGCCGACCTGCTCGGGACTGACGCCGTTGGCGGCGGCGAACGCGCGCCATGCCTGATTGACAGCGACAATCGTGCCAGCGCCATCGACGACTGCGATGTTCGCGGGAACGGCGTCCAGAACGACGCGAAAGAACTCCTCGCTGTCAGGCCAGATCATGTATCCCCCGGCTTCTCCGCGACTCTCGCCGGCACGTTCGCCGAGACCTCGGGATTCTACTGCAGTGGGACCGATAAGGTCGTTCAAGGTCTGGCCGCCACGAGTGCCGACAGCAATCTGACCACTCGCTCCGATTCGCCGCGGATCCCGTGCAGGTCGGCCAACCTGGCATCTGCCGGCGGCGTGGCGTCCAGCAGCAGATCGCAAAGCCCCATGATGATGCCGAGGCGATTGTTGAGCTCGTGCACGAGCAGGTTTGTGTGCTTCGCGCCACAGATCTGCCCGCTATTCACGTCGGCCTCACGCGTAGGCCAGGAGTCGCCCCGCCGGTCGATCCACGAGCTCCGTGAATGCGGCAACAAGATCTTTTCTCCGCCATCCCCTCGCGGCTTCGCCTGCCAGCTCGCCGCACGCATGGTCGACCGACAGTGCCGGTTTATAGGGCCGCGCGTGCGTGAGGGCGTCGAAGACATCAACGATGCCGGTGATCTGTGCGAGCATCGGTACCGAATCGCCCCGAAGCCCGTCGGGGTATCCGCTGCCGTCGAGGCGCTCGTGATGGCTCCGGATGATCGGCCGCACCCTCTTCAGCGATCGGAGGTCCGCGCACAGCCGTTCACCGATGACCGTGTGCTGTTTGACCTGCTCGAACTCGCTTCTGGTCAGGGGGCCGGGTTTCAACAGCACCGAGTCTGGGATGCCAATCTTGCCGACGTCGTGCAGGAACCCTCCTCGTTCGATCGCGACTAGGTCGTCGTGATCAAGACCGAGCCGGGCGCCGAGCGCCGTGCCGAGGGCGGCGAGCCGCTGGCAGTGTCCATTTGTCGTGGGGTCCCGCGCCTCGATCGTCAGCCCGAGGCTGAGGATGACCGAGTCGGCACTGTCGAGGTCGTCCGTATAGCGCTTGATCCGAATCAGCGAGCGCACGCGCGCCCGCAGTTCGAGCGAATTGAATGGCTTGGTGATGAAATCGTCCGCCCCGGCGTCAAGTCCGCGGATCCGATCCTCCGAGCAAGGAAGGGCCGTAATGAGCACCACGGGGATCAGGCGCGTGTCTTTGTCGAGCTTGATTCGGCGGCACGCCTCGAAGCCGTTCAGTCCGGGCATCATGACGTCGAGCAGTACCAAGTCAGGCCGCTCGGCCAGGGCCGCCAGTGCCTCCGTGCCACTTGCGGCCGTGATGACCGTGTAACCGTGGCTGGCGAGCATTGCACTCAACACCCGCCGGTTTCCGGCCAGATCATCGACTACTAGCACGCGGCCTGGAGCCTCGCCCGAGATCGGCGCAAAGGCCGCGGGCGGCGGGGCGCTGGGCAGTACCGGTTTGACGAGCTCCAACAACATGACGCCCGCACTACTGCCAGAACCGTGCCACGCGCGAAGGACGAGATTCGGCACAGACTCGACCTGTGAGCCAACTCTGGCAAGGCGTGCGTACGCACGCCATGACGTGCGCGCACAGCCGCCTACCGCAGAGCGCACACGGTCTCAGTTTGGGACGTTCCTCTTATCCACCTGATTTAACAGCCCTTGAGGCGGCGTCAGAGTGACGGCATCAACTCTGCAAGGGAGGGCAACGGCACAAGGAGGAGACAATGCGCCTGCTAGATCGGCACGATGGGTCACTTGCGGTCGGCCTCATCATCGGGACCGTCATCGTGTTTCACCAGCCGCTCCGGTACGTCTTGGATGTCGCGCGAGAGGTCGAGACGCAGTATCACGTCGATTTGATCCCAGCCCTCGCCGTGCTCAGCGTGGTCTTTGTGTTCCATCAGTACCGCAAACGGCAACAGATGAAGGCGGAAGCCGTCGCAGCGGCGGCCGAGGCGCGGCAAGCTCGGGAGCGCTCCAGGGACCTGGAGCAGTTGGTCGCGTTCGGGCAGGCGCTCGCAAACGCCCTCGATCTGCCTGGGCTGCGACAGGTGCTGTGGCGACACCTCCCGAAGTTCGTCCAGGAGCGTGAAGCATGGGTCCTGACTCACAACCGAGGTCAGTGGGCCGCGCTCATTGACGAGACCAGCGAACTGGAGCGATCGAAGCTTGAGGCGCTCGAAGCGCTGGCCACGCAGGCGTTGGGCGTGGAAGCCACCTCTGAGGGTGTGGGTCTGGAGGGGCATGTCTGCTTTCCAATGATCGTGGCGGGAAAGCCCTTCGGCGTCCTGGGAGTTTGTGAAGGCCGGCAGCCGCTCAGCGCACACGAGCGGCGGGCGCTCGGCGCGGCGACCGCTCTCGTGGCCATCACGGCGCGGAACGTGCGGCTGTTCAGGGAGAGCCAGGAAAGCAGCCTCCGTGACGGCCTGACAGGGTGTTTTAACCGTGCCCATGCGCTGGAAGTGATCGAGGCGGAACTGCGCCGCGTGAAGCGGTCGGGGCGCCCTCTCTCCGTCGTGATGTTTGATATCGATCATTTCAAGACTATTAACGACCGTTATGGCCACTTGATCGGTGATAGTGTCTTGGCGACGGTCGGTTGCCATCTCAGCCAGATTCTCCGCGGCAGTGACCACAAATACCGTTATGGGGGTGATGAGTTTCTTGTGGTGCTCCCCGACACACCGCTCGACGCAGCCAAACTCGTGACTGAGCACCTGCGTCGGGAAATCGCGCAGCTCCAGGTCTCGCATGGTGAGGGAACGCTGTCGGTGACCGCGAGTCTTGGTGTGGCCACGACGCTGAACGGCAACCTCGATGTGAAGGCGCTGATCGCGCAAGCCGATAAAGCCCTCTATCGCGCGAAACAGGCGGGACGTAACCGCGTGTGCGCCGCGGAGACGCTCACGGTCGTGGCGGTCGGTGGGTCGGCACACCTCCATCGAGCGGGGTAACCTGGCGTTGAGGCACAGGAATGCTGAGGCGAGAAACTGTGCTGGTCTGGCCGTCTATGCTTCTTAGAACTCAGTGACGAACCGGCCTATCCAACGCACCTCGTGGCACCAGAGCATCACCTGGACATGGCAGGGCTCCCTCTGGGCGGTGGCCATGATTGCCGCCGCCGCCGCACTGCGGTACTGGCCTTTGCAGGCGATCGACTCGAGGATGACTTGGCTGACGTTCTATCCCGCCGTCATGGTGGCGGCGATCTACGGCGGCCTCGCCGCCGGTTGGCTGGCCATCGGTCTGGCGTGTCTCACGGTCACGTTCTTGTGGCCGGTGCTGGTGGCCCAACCCTTCATCAACGATGGCGCTGACTGGCTGGGCCTGGTGGTTTTCGTCCTGACCGGGACGATGATTTCCAGCGTCGCCGAGGCCATGCGCCGGGCCAACGAGCGCCTGGAATGGCGCGTGCGTGAGCGCACGGCGGAATTGGAGCAAGCCAGCCTGGCATCGCGCGAAAGCGAAGAGCGGTTCCGGATGATGGTTGACGGGGTCACCGACTACGCCATTCTCACGTTGGATCTCAGCGGGCACGTGACCAGTTGGAACCCGGGCGCCGAGCGCCTCAAGGGTTACCGGGCGGAAGAAATCATCGGGCAGTACTTCTCGTGCTTCTACCCAGAGGAGGATGTCGCCCGCGGCAAACCGGCGATGGAGCTGGAACAGGCTGCCGCCAGCGGGCGGTCCGAGGACGAAGGCTGGCAGGTGCGTAAGGACGGCTCGCGATTCTGGGCCAACGGGATCATCACGGCTTTGCGCGACGAGTCGGGCCGTGTGCGCGGGTTCGTCAAGATCACCCGCGACATGACGGAACGCCAGCGGGCCGCAGAGGACATCCATGCGCTCAATGCCGATCTGGAGGGGCGCGTGCAGGAACGCGCGGCCCAGCTCGCGCAGTTCAAGGCTGCCCTTGACGAGCACGCCATCGTCGCGATCACGGACGCGCGCGGGAAGATCACGTACGTCAACGACAAGTTCTGCGCGATTTCGCAGTACGCGCGGGAGGAACTAATCGGGCACGATCACCGCATCATCAATTCCGGGCATCACCCGAAAGCGTTCATCCGCGACCTGTGGCAGACGATCGGCAGCGGGCGGGTGTGGAAAGGTGAGATCAGGAATCGTGCGAAGGACGGCACGTTCTACTGGGTGGCCACCACCATCGTGCCCTTCCTCGACGAGCACGGGAAGCCGCTCCAATACATCGCGATTCGCACCGACATCACCGAGCGCAAGCAGGCCGAAGAGCGCGTCTCTCGGCTCAACGCCGACCTGCAAATCGGGTCCGCCCAGCTCGTCGAGGCCAACAAGGAACTGGAGTCGTTCTCGTACTCGGTGTCGCACGATCTGCGCGCGCCGCTCCGGCACGTCCACGGCTACATCGAAATGCTCAAGCGGGACGCCGCCAGCCAGTTATCGGAGAAAGGCCAGCGGTACGTGAAAACGATCACGGAGGCGAGCGCGGAGATGGGTCAACTCATCGACGACCTGCTCGCCTTCTCCCGCACGAACCGGGCCGAGATGCGCGAATCGTCCGTCGACCTGAACGCCCTGGTCAAGGACACGATCCAGGGGATGGAAATGTCGACCATGGGCCGCAACATTACCTGGCAGGTTGCGCCGCTGCCGGCGGTGGTCGGGGATTCCGCGATGATCAAGCAGGCGCTGGCGAATCTGGTCGACAATGCCGTGAAGTACACGCGCCAGCGCGACCCGGCGCGGATCGAGATCGGCAGCGCCGGGGACGAGGACGGGCGTACCGTGCTGTTCGTCCGCGACAACGGCGCCGGCTTCGACATGAAGTATGTGCACAAACTGTTCGGCGTCTTCCAGCGGCTGCACCGGCCCGAGGACTTCGAGGGCACCGGCATCGGCCTGGCCACGGTCCGGCGGATCGTGGCCCGGCATGGGGGCCGCGTTTGGGCGGAGGGCGCGATCGAACAGGGCGCGACATTTTTTTTTACACTGAAGCAATCGCCGTCCGCGTGAACGCGGTTAACGAAGGAGAACGCGATGAATTCCTTGCAGCGGATACTGCTTGTGGAGGACAGCCCGCGAGACGCGGAGATGGCGATCGCGGCGCTTGAAGCCCACCATCTGGCCAACGAAGTCGTCCACGTCCGCGACGGTGCCGAGGCGCTCGATTATCTGTACCGGCGCGGCCCGTTCGCGGGCCGGCAGAACGGTCAGCCCGCGGTGGTCCTGCTCGATCTGAAGATGCCCAAGGTGGATGGTCTGGAAGTGCTGCGCCAGATCAAGGAAGACCCGTCGCTCAAGCTGATTCCCGTCGTGGTGATGACCTCCTCGCGCGAAGAGCAGGACGTGCTCGCCAGCTATCGGCAAGGCGTCAATGCCTACGTGGTGAAACCCGTGCAGTTTCATGAGTTCGTCGACGCGGTGAAGCAAGTGGGCGGGTTCTGGGCCGTCCTGAACGAGCCGCCGCCGGGAAGCCTGGCGAAGCCGCGATTCTGACGCGCGATCAAGGACCTTCAGAGATGGAGCGACCCATTCGCGTGTTACACGTGGAGGACAACCCTCGGGATGCCGAGCTTGTTCGCTCCCAGCTGAAGGCAGCCGACATCCCTCACGAGCTCATCTGGGTGGACCGACAGGAGAGCTTTGCCTCCGCCCTGGCCACGCACCCATTCGACCTCATCCTTTGCGACTATAACCTTCCGGGGTTCAACGGCCTGGCCGCGTTGCGGCTGGCCCGGGAGCGGCAGCCGGACGTCCCGGTGATCATCATCACCGGCGTGCTGACCGACGAAGAGGCCGCCAAGTGCCTTGAAGCAGGCGCCACCGACTACGTGCTGAAAGATCGCGTCTCGCGATTGGGGTTCGCCGTGATGCGATCGATTCAGGACGCCGAGCAACGGCGGTTGCGCGGACTCGCCGAAGCGGCCTTGCGGGAGAGCGAGGAACGTACTCGCAGCCTGTTGGAATTTGCCCCCGACGCGTTCCTGATTGTCGACGACGCTGGTCGCATCCAGATGGCGAACGCAGCGGCCGAACGGGTGTTCGACTACACACGCAAGGAACTGATCGGTCAGCCCGTCGAGATGCTCATGCCCGCCCGATATCGCCAAGGGCACATTCAGCACCGGGACATGTTTGGCCGATCCCCTCAGACTCGCGAGATGGGCGTCGGCCTCGAGTTGATCGGGTTGCGCCGGGACGGACGTGAGTTTCCCATCAGCGTCAGCCTCGGCTCCGTCGAAGTCGGCGGCAAGCGGCTCAATATCAGTGCCGTTCGAGACGTCAGCGAGCGCCACCGCTTGGAAGAACAGTTGCGGCAGGCCCAGAGGATGGAGGTCGTCGGCCGCCTGGCCGGCGGCGTCGCGCACGACTTCAATAATCTGCTCACGGTCATCATCGGGGTTGCCGAACTCGTCCTGGAACAAGTGAAAGACGGCGATCCGCTCCGCGCGGATCTCGAGGAGATTCACCGGGCCGGGGAGCGGGGCGCCCTCCTGACCAAGCAGCTGCTGGCCTTCAGCCGCAAGCAGCTCCTGCAACCGGAGGTGCTGAACCTCAACACCGTGGTGGCGAAGATGGAGGGCTTGCTCCGCCGTTTGATCCACGAAGATATCGACCTGGTGGTCGAGGGGGCACAGGGCCTCGGCAGCGTCAAAGCGGACCCGGGACAGATCGAGCAGGTGATTGCGAACCTGGCCGTGAATGCGCGAGACGCGATGCCGCAGGGCGGCCAGCTGACCATCGAAACGCTCGATGTCGAGCTCGACGAAGACTACCCGCGCCAGCACGGCGTCGCCGTGCGGCCAGGGTCCTACGTGATGCTGGCGATCACTGACACCGGCACCGGCATGGACGAGGCCACACGCGCGCGCATCTTCGAGCCGTATTTCACGACGAAGGCGTCAGGTAAGGGAACGGGCCTCGGGCTGTCGACCGTGTTCGGCATCGTCAAACAAAGCGAGGGGCTCATCTGGGTGTATAGCGAAGTCGGCCGTGGCACCAGTTTCAAGATTTACCTGCCGCGGGTGGCCGAAGTCGCGGGCAGTACGTTTCTCCACGCGGCCACCGGGCCGACGCGCGGCACCGAGACGATCCTCGTTGTCGAAGACGAGAAGGGACTTCGCAACCTGGTCGCGCGCATTCTCCAATCCGCGGGCTACACCGTGCGCACGGCTGCAGACGGCAAGGAGGCGTTGCACGAGCTGGAGCGTGTCGAAGGACCCGTGTCCCTCATGATCACCGACGTCGTGATGCCAGGCTTGAGCGGGCCGAGTCTGGCAGAGGAGGCCGGACGGATTCGCTCGGGGATAAAGGTGCTCTACATGTCAGGCTACACCGACGATACCGTCATGCGACACCGGATCCTGGACGAGCGGCTGCCCTTCATCGGCAAGCCCTTCACTGCCGTGGCGCTCGGTCGCAAGGTCCGCGAGGTCCTCGACTCGAAGGACTGACATTTCTACATAACCGCAGGGCAGGAAAGGACACACGATGGATTCCCTCCACCGCATTCTCTTCGTGGAAGACAGCGCGCGAGACGCGGAGCTCGCGCTCGAAGCGCTCGGCGAACATCATCTCGCCAACGAAGTCGTCCATGTCCGGGATGGCGCCGAAGCGCTGGATTATCTGTACCGGCGCGGCCCGTTTGCCGGCCGATCCAACGGTCAGCCCGCGGTGGTGTTGCTCGATCTGAAGATGCCCAAGGTGGACGGGATGGAGGTGCTGCGCCAGATCAAAGGCGACCCGGCGCTCAAGATGATTCCCGTGGTTGTGATGACCTCCTCGCGCGAAGAGCAGGATCTGGTCGAGAGCTATCAACTCGGTGCCAATGCGTACATGGTCAAGCCGGTGCAGTTTCATGAGTTCGTCGAGGCGGTGAAGCAACTCGGCGGATACTGGGCCATCGTCAACGAGCCGCCACCCGGAAGCGTGCGTCGGCCCGGGGCCAGCGCTTGAGTCGCCCGAAGGAAGACTCCTAGCGGAGGCCCAGGGTTTCGAGCCGTCGGTAGAAGGCCCGGCGACTGAGACCAAGCGCCCGCGCCGCGGCCGCCTTGTTACCGCCGGCCTGTTCCAGTGCGCTCCGCACCTGCTCCAGATCGAGTGGGATCTGCGGTCGTGGCACCGCCTGCGGCTGTGGCGCGGGCCGGTCCTGGCTGCCCGCAACCGACGCGATGTCGCGCTCGCTGAGAATGTGGCCCTCGCTCAGAATGCACGCACGCTCGATCGTGTTGCGCAACTCGCGCACGTTGCCTGCCCAGTCCGCCTGCTGGAGCAGGCGCTCGGCGCCAGGGGTCAGCCCCTGGAGACGCTTGCCGAAACCCTTCGCGAACTCCTCGACAAACGCCGCGGTCAGATAGGGGATGTCTTCGCGGCGCTCGCGCAGCGGCGTCAGGGCAATCTCGACCACGTTGAGCCGGTAGTACAAGTCCTGGCGAAACCGGCCGTGATCGACCTCATCACGGAGGCTGCGGTTGGTGGCAGCCACAACCTGCACGTCGACCTTCCGCTCGTCAGTCGCACCGACACGGCGCAACTCGCCCATCTCCACCACACGCAGCAGCTTGGCCTGCATCGGCGGCGGGAGCTCGCCGATCTCATCGAGAAAGAGCGTGCCGCCGTCAGCCAGTTCGAAGAGCCCTGCCTTCGCCTCTCCCGCCCCGGTGAATGCTCCGCGGGCATGGCCGAACAGCTCGCTCTCGAACAGCGTCTCGGCGATGGCAGAGCAGTTCAGGGCGACAAAACGGCGCCCACGGCGCGGGCCCATCTTGTGCAACGCGGCGGCGACAAGTTCCTTTCCCGTGCCGGTCTCGCCGGTAATCAGCGCCGTTCTGGTGTGGGGCGCCAGCCGGCGGATCAAGTCGAACAGATCCTGCATCGCCGGGCTTCGACCAATCATCCCGCAGAACTCGAACCGCTGGGCGACGGCACTGTCGGCCGCCATCAGACGCCGCCGGCGGTCGAGGCCCTGTTGAACGGTCTTCAGTAACTCGCCAAGCCGTTCGAGATTCAGCGGCTTGCTCAAATAGTCGAGGGCGCCAAGCTTCACGGCTTCCACGGCCGAGTCGATCGACGCAAAGCCCGTCATCAGAATGACCTGGCAGGCGGGGTCGTGTGCATGAATCTGTTGCAGGATCTCGATGCCGCTGGTGCCGGGAATGCGCAAGTCGACCAGGGCGGCATCGGCCTTGATGGTCTCCAATTCGGACACCGTCTGGCCCCGCGTCCGGGTCACGACCTCGAATCCCCCGGCCTGTGCGACCCGCGCGACAATCGCGAGAATCCCCGGCTCATCGTCGACGACGAGAAGGACGGGGCGAAAGGGTTCCATGTGTCCTTGGGCCTCGGAGGCGATTATCGTCGGTCAGCGTTTGGTGGCGTTCCACCTGCAGCCGGCTTTCTGCCCCATGCTAGGCTACACCATGCGACGACTCATTCTGCTCTTCATTGCCTTGACCTCGACGACGCTGCTGGCGCAGTCTCCGGCGCAACCCGACTGGGCGAAGCTGGACGACGAGACGATGCGGCACTTCCGGGCCATCCTCGAGATGGACACCACCGACCCGCCGGGCGGGGAGAAGCCGGTGGTCGACTATCTCAAGCAGGTGCTCGAGGCCGAGGGCATTCCGGTGCAGACCTTTGCGCTGGAGGCGCACCGGCCGAACCTGGTCGCGCGCATCAAGGGCAACGGGAAGAAGCGGCCCCTGTTGCTGATGGGACACACCGACACGGTGAACGTCGACCCCAAGAAGTGGACGCACCCGCCCTTCGCCGCCGTGCGTGACGGCGGCTGGGTCTACGGCCGCGGCACCGTGGACGACAAGGACAACGTCGTCGCCACGTTGATGACGATGCTGATGCTCAAGCGCCTGAACGTGCCGCTCGACCGCGACGTCATCTTCCTGGCCGAAGCCGGAGAAGAGGGCAGCACGCGCGTCGGCATCCAGTTCATGGCGAACCAGCACTTCGACGCGATCGACGCGGAGTTCTGCTACGCCGAGGGCGGCGGCGTCACGCGGACGGGCGGGGTGGTGAAGTTCGCCCGGGTGCAGACCGTCGAAAAGATCCCGCGTGCGATCACGGTGACCGCGAAGGGCGTGGCCGGACATGGATCGGTGCCGCTCGAAAGCAATGCGCTCGCCCACCTGGGCGAAGCCGTCGGCGCCATTGCCGCCTGGACGCCGCCGCAGCGGATCAACGAAACCACCGCCGCGTATTTCAAGCGGCTGGCCACGGTGTCGTCGCCGGAAGAAGCGGCGCGCTATCGCGACGTGCTCAACCCGGATCCGAAGATCTCCGGCCCGGCCGACGCCTACCTCCGCAAGAACGAACCGAGCCACTGGTCGATGCTGCGCACCTCGCTCTCGCCGACGATGATCGCGGGCGGTTACCGCACCAACGTGATTCCGTCCGAAGGCACGGCCAACATCGACACGCGCCTCGCGCCGGACGAAGATCCGATGAAGTTCCTCGAGCTGGTCAGGCAGGTCGTCAACGATCCCCAGGTCGACGTGAGCTACGGGTCTCGCGATTCGCGCCCGCCCACGCCCACGGCGAAGCTCGATTCCGACGCGTTCAAGGCGCTCGAGGCCAATATCACCAAGCACTACAAGGCGATCACGCTGCCCACCATGAGCACCGGCGCTACCGACATGGCGTACCTGCGCCAGAAGGGGGTCCAGTGCTACGGCATCGGGCCCGCCGCCGACAGCGAAGACGGCCCCAAGGGGTTTGGCGCGCACAGCGATCAGGAACGCATTCTCGAGAGCGAGCTGTTCCGCTTCGTCCGCTTCAACTGGGACGCCGTGCTCGATCTTGCCCGCGCACGATGATTTACCCGCCCTCACGCACGGGTGAGGTCGTCGACGATTACGGCGGCGTCACGGTCGCCGATCCGTACCGGTGGATGGAAGACCTCGATTCCGCGGAGGTCGCGGCGTGGGTCGCCGCCCAGAACGCGGTGACCCACGCGCACCTCCGGGGCCTGCCCCTGCGCGCGCCGCTCGAGCGCCGCCTCACCGAGCTCTGGAACTACGCGCGCACCAGCCTGCCCGTGCTCGAAGGCGGCCGGCTCTTCTACGCGAAGAACAGCGGGCTCGAGCGGCAGGCGCCGATCTACATGCGCTCGGGAATCACGGGCACCCCGGCGCTCGTCCTCGATCCCAATGCCCTGTCGCCCGATGGATCGACGGCGGTGTCGCAGATTGCGCCCTCGCCGGATGCGGCGCTGCTCGCCTACGCCTCAGCCCGGGGCGGCGCCGACTGGGAAACCGTTCGCGTTCGCGAGATCGCCACGGGACGCGACCTGGTCGATGAAGTCGGCTGGGTGCGCTTCTCCGATCTGTCGTGGACCCACGATTCGAACGGCTTCTTCTACTCGCGCTATCCCGAGCCGCCGACACACAAGGTGCTCGAGGCCGCGCTCGCGGGCCAGGCCGTGTATTACCACCGGATCGGAACCGCGCAAGCCGACGACGTGCTGATCTACCGCCGCGTGGACCATCCCACCTGGATCGTCAATGCCTCGGTCACCGAAGACGGGCGCTACCTGCTGATCAAGACCTACCGCGGCTCCGACAACAACAACCAGCTCCACTTCGTGGATCTCGGCAACCCGTCGACGCCGGACATCCACGCGCCAATCAAGGCGGTCACCGAAGCGCTCGATGCCGAGTACGCGCCGATCGGCAACTACCAGTCGCGGGTCTACGTGCGCTCCGACAAGGACGCGCCCAACCGGCGCGTGATCGCGATCGATCTCGAGAACCCCGAGCCGTCGGCGTGGAAGGTCGTGGTCGCCGAACAGCGCGACCCCATCGAAGACGTGGCGCTCATCGGCGGCCGGATCGTCGTCCACAGCCTCGTCGACGTGCAGAGCCGTCTGCGGCTGTTCGGCCTGGATGGCAGGCCTGCGGGCGAGATCGAGTTGCCGTCGGTCGGCACGGTCTCCGATCTGACGGGCCGCGCGGATTCGTCCGATGTGTGGTTTGCCTTCAGTTCGCCGCTCGTCCCGGTGACGGTCTACCGCTGCGATCCCGAGACGCAGCGCTCCGCGGCGTTCGAGGCGCCGACCCCGCCGATCGACACCAGCCGCTTCGAGACGCGCGCGCTGTTCGCGACCTCGAAGGACGGCACGCGCGTGCCGTTCGTTCTTTCGGCGAAGAAAGACCTGCCGCCGACGGGCGACAACCCGACGATGCTGTACGGCTACGGCGGGTTCTCGGTCAGCGTGCTGCCCGCCTACCGGCCCGACGTGCCGGCGTGGCTCGAGCTGGGCGGCGTGTTCGTGACCGTGAACCTGCGCGGCGGCGCGGAGTACGGCGAGGCCTGGCACAAGGCCGGCGCGCTCGACAAGAAGCAGAACGTGTTCGACGACATGATCGCCGTGGCCGAGCACCTGGTGAAGGAACGGATCACAGCCCCGGCGACGCTTGGGATCATGGGCGCGTCGAACGGCGGCCTGCTGGTGGGCGCGGTGATGGAGCAGCGGCCGGACCTCTTCGCGGTCGCGATGCCTGCCGTGGGCGTGATGGACATGCTCCGCTACGACAAGTTCACCGGCGGCCAGTTGTGGGCCACCGAGTACGGCTCGTCATCGGATCCGAAGCAATTGGCCTGCTTGTTGAAGTATTCGCCGCTGCACAACCTCAAGCCCGGCACCTGCTACCCCGCCACGCTGGTGACCACCGCCGATCACGACGACCGCGTGGTGCCGAGTCACTCGTTCAAGTTCGTGGCGGCGCTGCAAGCCGCGCAGGGCTGCGACCGCCCCGCGCTGATCCGCGTGGAAGTGCAGGCCTCGCACGGCTACCGCCCGACGGATCGGTTGATTGCGGAAAAAGCCGACCAGTGGGCCTTTGCCGCGGCCCACATGCAGGTGGGGACAAACTTTTAGGTTTGTCCACTGCCGGAGGACGCACCTGAAGGTGCGTCCCTACGTACGGGCCAGGTTGCGCATCGCGTTGAACAACTCGATGTGCCCTTCGACCACCCGCGTCCTCTCCTTCTCGTCCACCTCCATCGTCCACACGTCGCGCTGTGACGTGCCGCCGAGGATGATGCCGTCCGACCTCGGCATCATGTGGATGCCGACCCCGGGCTCGGCGCTCGCCACCCGCGAGCCGCCGCTCGTGCCGTAGGTGATTTCCGGCTGCGGCACCAGCACGGTGAGCTGGCCCTTGAGCGGCACCAGCTCCGGATCGCCGAAGAGCGCCTTGGCGCCAAGGCCCGTGCAATTGACGACGACGGATTCGCTGAGGCCGATGATGTCGCGTGGCGTCTCGAACTTGCGGATCACCACCTTGCCGCCCCACAACAGGAAATCGCTCATCAGCGCGTCGAGGTAGATCGACGGCTCGATGCGCATCTCAGGACGTTCGATCGCGTACTTGGTCGGAAACGGATGTTCGCCGGGCTGCAGGATCGTGCGCGATCCCTGGACGCTTTCCGGCAGCAGCAGGTTGGTGCCGCGTCCCGCCTGTTCGTTGTCGGTGGGCGCGTAGTTCACGATCCAGGTCACGCCGTACTTCGGCCCGATCAGCAACTGCAGCCGCCGATAGGCGATCTGCACGGCCTGCTGGAACTGCGCGTCCCACTCGGGCGTGCGGCTGCTGAACTGGATCAGGCCCGACGTCGGCGTGAAGCCCGCCAGCGACATGTTCGACGTGGTGTCCGGTGGGACCGTCGCCGCGTAGATCGTCACCGCGAAGCCATGCCGCTGCAATTCGCGCGCGGAGGTCAGGCCCACCACCCCGGACCCGAGCACCGCCGCGCGCCGGTCGCCGTGCGCCATCGCCAGGTCGGTGGCCATCGACGCGGTGCCCCACGACAGCGACATGCCGGCGCCGCCGTGGCCGAAGTTGTGGATGATGGTCTTGCCGTCGAGCTTGTCGGCCTTCAGGACGAAGCCGGACGGGCGATGCGGCCGCAGGCCGATGGTCGTGCGGATCACGCGATCCCACGACGCGTTCACCAGCGGCAGCCGCAGCGGCGCCCGCCGCGGCGCGCTCACCTGGGGCCTGGCGGTCTTCGGTGCGCAGCCTTCGACGGCAAAGCCGACGGATGCGAGCGCCCCAAATTTCAACAACGATCTGCGATCCATGAGTCCCCTCGGCGCTCATGATACTCGGACTCGGCCCTCCGGGCCTCGTCGAAGTCGCTCGCTCCTGCGACTCCTCGCTTCGCTCGTCGTAGGACTCGCGCCTCTCGGCGCTCGTGGGGGTCGCTCGCTGCGCTCGCTCCTTGGACTCGTCGCTTCGCGACTCGTGGGACTCGGGCTCTGCGAGCCCTCGTAGGCAGTTTGGATTTGTCTTACGAACAAAGTGAGTCGCAGGAGCGAGCGCAGCGAGCGACTCCCACGAGCCGCGAAGCGGCGAGTCCCACGAGGAGCGCAGCGACGAGTCCTCTCCTAGTCGTCTCGCAAGACCACGTTCGGGTCCAGCCGCGACGCCCGCCACGCCGGTAGCCAGCAGGCCACTGCCGCGACCAGCGTGATCGTGGCCACCACCGCGACGATGGTCGAGGGGTCGGTGGGTTGCACGCCGAACAACAGCGAGGCAATCAACCGGTTCAGCGCGAAAGCGCCGGCCAGTCCCGCGACGATGCCGACCGTGGTCAGCACCAGCCCCTGCTTCATCACCTGCGCCAGCACGCTGGCCCGGTCGGCGCCGAGCGCCATGCGGATGCCGATTTCACGCCGGCGCTCCGCCACCATGTACGACAACACGCCGTAGGTGCCGATCGCCGCGAGCAGCAACGCCAGCCCGGCAAACGCGCCGAGCAGCTGCGCCAGCAGCCGCGGCCGGCGGATCGACTCGGCAAACACGCCGTCCATGTTCAGCAGCCGCACGACCGGCACGGACCGATCGGCCTCGCGCACCACGCCTTCGATGGTCTGCGCCAGCCCCGCCGGCGTCAGCGTCGTCCGCAGCACGACGTTCATCGTGCCCGGCACGAAATTGAAGGGCGGTCCCACCAGCGCCGCCTGATCGACCAGCGCGTAGAACTCGTGCCCCGTCCGCTGATCGACGCCGCCCTGCTTCACGTCTTTCGCGACGCCCACCACGGTGAACCACGGCGCCTTGTCGCCCATCGCCGACGACGGGCGCAGCCGCTGTCCGATCGGGTTCTGTTCCTTCCAGAACGTGTTCACCAGCGTTTCGTTGACCACCGCGACCAGGCCGGGCGAAGCGGCGTCGCTCGCCTGGAACCCGCGCCCCTGCACGATCGGGATGCCCATGGTCTCGAAGTAGTCGGTCATGACCTGCTGGTAGTAGTCGATGTTCTCGAACGGTCCCTCCGGTGGCGCCGTGTAGTTGTCGATGTCGGTGTCGTTGGCGTTGAGCGGCCGGTTCGGCGGCAACCCAGACATCATCGACGCCCCCTGCACGCCGGGCAGGGCGCGCAGCTTCGCGAGCAGGCGCTGGAACATCTGGCCGCGGGCGGCCGGCTGCGGATAGTTGGCGACCGGCAGCGTGATCGAGAACGTGACCAGGCGCGACCGATCGAAGCCGGCATCGACGTTGGTCAGGTTGTAGACGGTGCGCAGCAGGAGGCCGGCGCCAATCACGAGCATCACCGCCAGCGCCACTTCCACCATCACGAGCCCGCGGCGGATGTGATGGCGCGCCGCGCCGGTGGCGCCCCTGGCGCCGCCTTCCTTGAGCGCGGTGACCAGGCCCTGCACGCGTGTATGCATCAGCGGCGCAAACCCGAAGACCAGGCCCGTCAGGATCGACACGCCCAGCGTGAACAGCAGGACGAGCGGGTCGACGGTGACCTCCGCCGTGCGCGGCAGGCTCGTCGGGTAGACGCGGATCAGCATCTGGACGCCGGCGCGCGCGAGCACGAGGCCGAGCACGCCGCCCGCGAGCGAGAGCAACACGCCTTCGGTCATGAACTGCCCGAGCAGCCGCCCGCGCCCCGCGCCGAGGGCGGTGCGGACCGCGAACTCGCGGTGGCGCGTCTCGGCGCGCGCGAGCAGCAGGTTGGCGAGGTTGGCGCACGCGATCAGCAGCACGAATCCCACCGCGGCCTGCAGCACCCAGATCGCCCGGCCGGCGCTGCCGACGATCTCCTGCTGCATCGGCTCCATCTGCAGGATGTGGCCCGCGCCCGGATTCGCCTGCTTGGCGGCGGCGTCCTTCGGCGGCGGCGCAAACACGTGCTGCTTCACGCCGACGCGCTCGCCCCAGTTCTGGACGAGCGACGCCAGCTCGGTCTGCGCCTGTTGCTCGGTGACGCCGTCCTTCAACCTTCCGATCAAATAGAGGTAGTGGCTGCCGCGGTTGAGCCGGAAAGCGGGAACGAGGCCGAGCGGCATCCAGATCTCAGTACGGTTGTCCATCACGTCCGTGCCCGGCGGCATGATGCCGATCACCTCGCGCCGAAGGCCGTTGACTTCAACCGTCTGCCCGATGATGTTCTGGCCGCCAAAGGCCGATTGCCATAGCTCGTGCGAGAGGATGCAGAACGGCGGCAGCGGCACGGGCGGCGAGCCTGGCGCGGGCGGGGGGCCCGTGATGTCCGCCTCACCTTTCGCAAACAGGCGGCCCGCCACCGGCTGCACGCCGAGCGCGGTGAGCAGGTCGTCGTTCACCGACGCCGACCGCACGCGCAACGGGCGGTCGCCGGCCGTGAGGTTCACCTCGCCGGTCGTGAAGGCGCCGACCGCCGCGAACGACTGGTTGATCTCGCGAAACTCGAAATACTCCGGCGGCGACACCCAGAACTGGTCGAAGCCAAACGCCGGGAACTGCGTCGTCAGGTACATCAGCTGATCGGGCTTGGGGTACCCGAGCGGCCGCAGGATCACGCCATTGACGATGGAGAAGATGGCGGTGTTGGCGCCGATGCCCAGGGCCAGCGTCAGGATGGTGATGATGGTGAAGGCCGGGGCGCGCAGCAGGCTCCTGATGGCGTGGCGAAGGTCCTGGCGGAAGTTATCGAAGGTCATAAGGGCTTTGACGGGAGACAACGCGCTAACGTTCGAGGACTCGCTTCGCTCGTATGCGTCGCTCGCTTCCGGACCGCGAGTCCCACGAGCCGCGAAGCGGCGAGCCGCGGTTGAAGTATAAGTGTGGGCTTGCGGCGATTCCCCATTGTCGTGTTGGTCGTGCTCCTCGCGGCGCCCGTCTTGGTGGGCGCACCGGTGTGGCAGGCTGGCCGCGCACCAGACACCGCGGCATCCGTCCCAGGCTTCTTTGATCTCCCGGTCACCGGCGGCGGCGACGCCTACCAGGCGTTGGGCCTGCTGCCCGAAGAACGGGGAGTCGCGTTGTCGCTGCTCACGCGGCAGCTGCACAGCCAGGGCGCGGGCACCGCGGAGCGGTCGATGGCCGCCCGCCGGCTGGCCGTGCTCCTGGGCGCGCCGGGCACGGCAGCGGCCGCGGCTGCGCCGGGGTCGGCGCCCATCAGCATCGCCGCGCCGCTCATGGCGGATCATTGGCGCGACCTGCTCGAGCTGCCGGGGCACGCGGAGCTCTTCCCCGCCCTCATCGCCAACCGGTCGGTCTTGCTCGTGGCCGCCGGCGCGCTCGCGGGGGATGCGTCCCTGCGCGCGCTGCTCGAACGCGACCGGGGGCTGCTCCGTTTCCTGGCGCGGACGGCGCCGGGCGGCTTCTGGCTGGCGGCCCGGAGCCTGCGCATCCAGGACGATCGCATGGTCGTGCCGGGCGGCACGGCCGCGGAGCCGATCTGGGAAGCGCTCGCGATGGAGCGGGTGACCAAACCCGCAGACTTCATTCGCGCGATCGTGTCGCGCGACGCGGGACGGCTGGCGTGGTTCTTCGACGTCATCGCCGGCATGGATGCCAACCGCCTCGCGGCGGCCTTCGGCTCCGGCCCGATCGACGCGCAAGTCGAACAGGCTCGGGCGTTCTATGCCGCGTTTCGCGCGGCGGATCAGAACTGGCGGCTCGAAGACCACCCGTTCCTGCGCGGCGTGGCCGATCCCTGGATGGTGGCCACGCAAGTGGAGGTCCGCAACGGCGAGGTGGCCGGGCCCGCGTGGCAGTGGCTGTGGGAGGCGCTGTTCGATCGGTCCGAGATCCCGCGGCGGCGGGCCGGCTCGATCCGCCGCGTGCCGGCGTTCCCGGTCACGCTCGCCTGGCTCAGCCAGAAGATCGTCGAGGCCTCGCCCTTCGAGCGGCGGAACCGCTTCGAGATGGTGCGCTTCGCGCAAGCCGTGTTTCCGCGCGTGCGCGACGAGGACATCGCGGACGTGCTGGTGGCGCTCGGCGGCTACCGCCGCTACCAGGCGGTCCTGCTGACGCTCGATCGCATGGACATCACGGCGCCGAAGACGTTCGCGCGCGCGGTGGAGGCCGCGCGCCGCATCGACGAACGGCCGGGCCGCGAGCAGCGCGATTCGCTGATCGCGCTGCAGGGCGCGCTGGCGATTGTCGAGCGGGCCCGGATCACGAGGGCCATCGACGCGGCCACCGCCGAACGTCTGGTGCTGTCGCTGGCGGACGCCGTGGATCGCGACGCGCCGATACCCGCGGCGGCGGCCCACTGGATCACGACCTCGCTCATCGACGCGCTGCCTCCCCTGATCCAGCCGGATCAATGGACCGGGCCCGGCACCGCGTACGAATCGAAGATCCTGCAGGCCATGGCCGGCCCGCCGTCGGAGCCGGACGCGCCCACGGTGGAATGGGAAGGGCTGTCGTACCGGGTCGACCTCGCCGCCGGCGAGCGGCAACGCCTGGCGCGGATTCGCGAGCAGATCGACTCGCCGGGTCTCGACGCGGCGCTCTCTTCGGGGCAGCCGCGGCAAATCGCCGACGCGCTGTTGCCGCTGGTCTACACGCCGGCGCTCGGCGATCCCGAGGGCCAGGCGCTGCTCAGCACCGACATCGCCACGCGCCACGAGTTTGCGCAGGACGTGCCGATCGGCGCGCGCCGCGAGGGCCTGTCGTGGGCGCGGCCCCGCGATCAGGTGGGCGACGGCGATCCGTGGCACATCCAGGGATCGATCCTCGGGCTCGACCTCGGGCTGGCGCGGCTGGCGCTGCGCCGCATCGCCGACAACGAGATGCCGGCGGCGCCCACGATCAACTTGAACGATCAGCTCACGCTGGCGCGCACCATCGCGGCGCTCAACCCGCGCGAGATGCGCGACCCCGATCGGGATCGCCTCGTCGAGGCCATCGCGCGCGGACGGCAGCGGGTTGCCGCAGCCACGACGCTGCCCGCGATCGCCGCGCTCGCCGAGGAGGCGCGCATGTCCCGCGTGCTGCGCGAAACGCTGCCCTGGCTGTTTCAGCGTGCGCCGGAATCGATGACCTCGCTCTTTGCGCTGCGCGATCTGATGTGGCTGGGCAAGCCCGACCTGCCGACCGCCGCGCTCGACCGCTGGGGCGTGTATGGCGAGGTGCTGAACAGCCGGCTGAAACCGGTGATGCCGCCGCCCGCCCCCTGGGAGGATTTCGGCGGGCGGGCCGATGGCGGCGTCATCGGCACGCAAACGCCGGATCTCACCCTGCGCATGGCCGAAGAGACCGCGCGGCTCAGGCTGCCGGCCCGGCTCGTGCCGGCCCTGCTGACGTTTGCCACACAGGACTACTGGCACGACGTTCTGGCGCGCTTCCCGGACGACTGGCCGGCGATGACCAGACAGGCACTGGCGCTTTCGCCGCGCCGGGTAGAAGATTACGTGGCAGCATTGGCGGGCGGCGGCCCGTTGCGGCCACGGTAGAACAGAAGGGGTCTGACCCCTATGTACCGACTGACACTCCTCTTTACGGCGTTCGCACTCGTCCTCTCGGCGCAGGAACCCCCACCGGAGCTCGCGATCCGCGTGGTGTCGCCCGAGCCGGACGCGTACGTCAGCGGCGTCACCCTCTTCAAGGCCGCCGTCGTGCCTGCCGTCAAGGCCCTCGAGGTCAACCAGCTCCTCTTCTTCGCCGACGGCAAGCAGGTCTGCAACGTCCTCGATCCCATCGCCGCCGAATGCACGTGGGACGCCGGCGCCGAAGTGCGATCGCACGTGCTCCGCGTCGTCGCCAACCTGAAGAACGGCGGGCGGCTGGTCGCCAGCTCGCGCACCAGGGGCCTCGATCAGGTCGAGAAGGTCATGGTCGAGGTCGTGCAGGTCACGGCGGTGGTCACCGACCGCGGCCGCTTCGTGCCCGGGCTGGCACGCGGCGCCTTCAAGCTCGCCGAGGACGGCGTGCCGCAGACCATCGAGCACTTCTCCTCGGAGGGCTCGCCCCTCGAGATCGTCATCGCGGTCGACGTCAGCGAGAGCATGACCCAGGCCATGCCGCAGCTGAAGAACGCGGTGAAGAAGTTCCTGTCGGCGCTCGGCCCGAAGGACCAGGTCACGATCACGGCGTTCAACGACAACATGTTCACGCTGGCCAAGCGCGAGACCAGCATCCCGCTCCGCCTGCGCGCGATCGATCGCCTGTCGGCGTGGGGCGGCACCGCGCTCTACGACGTGATCATCCGCGGCGTGCAGCAGCTGGCGCGGCAGCCCGGGCGCCGGGTGCTCGTGGTGTTCAGCGACGGCGACGATCGGACGAGCCACGCCACCATTCGGGCGGTCGAAAACGCGGTGCGCGCCAACGACGCCACGCTGTTCATGGTGGCGCTCGGCCGCGGGGTCAAGGAAGCCCAGCTCAAGACCGGCATCGAGCGGCTCGTCGACCTCAGCGGCGGCCGCGCGCTGTTCGTCGAGCGCAGCGATCAGCTCGACGAGCCCTTCGCCGAGATCCTTGACGAGCTCTCGCACCAGTACGTGGTCGGATACGAGTCGACCAACGCGAAGCGCAACGGATCGTGGCGCGAGGTCAAGGTCGAGGTGCCGGGCACCAGCTACTCGGTCCGCGCCCGCCAGGGCTACCGTGCGCCAGGGTCATAAAGCCATGAGCAACACAGACGGGCTCCGGGCTCCGGGTCCCGGGCTCCGGACCGTACGCCGAATCACTCTGCCGTGGACGGTAGTGGCGGCGGTGGTGCTCGGCGTCGCCGCCGGCGCGCAACAGCCCCAGCCGGCGCCCCGCCCGTCGTTCGAAACCAAGGCCGAGCTGGTGCTCGTGGACGTCAACGTGATCGATCGCGACGCGCGGCCGGTGCCGACGTTGACCGCGGGCGACTTCGAGCTTCAGGTCAACGGCCAGCCGCGGACGATCGACTCGGTGCAGTTCGTGTCGACGGTGCCGACCAACACCACGCCGACGTCGACGCGCGAGGCGGCGTTCAGCTCGAACGAAATGGCGACCACGGGACGGCTGCTGTTGTTCGTGGTCGACGAGAACAACATCCGGATCGGCTCGTCGCGCTCGGTGCTGCGCACGGCGCAGACGCTGTTCGAGCGGCTGGCCCCCGGCGACCTGGTCGGCCTGGCACGGCTGCCCAACGGCACGGGCAACGTCGAGTTCACGGCGGATCGCTCCCGCATCGTCAACGGCATGACGCGCATCAACGGCAGCGTCAACTCGCGTGTCGGCATGACGAAGGTGAACATCAGCGAGGCCTGGGCGCTCGAGAACAACGACGTCGCGTTGTGGCAGCAGGCCATCGAGCGCGAGTGCCAGGGCGAAACCGGGCCGGGGCTCGACGCGTGCGCGACCACGGTCGAAGCCGACGCGCGCAGCATGCTGATCGAGTCGAGCGCCAGGACGCGCGTTACGCTGCAGGCGCTCGAGGGCCTGCTGCGCGGCCTGGTGGCGCTCAAGACGCCGGTCAACATCGTGATGATTTCCGAGGGCCTGTTCGTCGCCCGCGATCGGCAGAACATGGCGGAGATCGGCCGGCGCGCCGCCGAGGCGCGCGCCACCATCCACGTGATCCGGCCGGGCCAGGCGTACTTCGACATGGACGACTCCTCGGCGCCCGGCGTGTCGAGGTTCTACGACGATGGGTTGCTCAGCGAGGGACTGGAGCAGCTGGCGGGCCAGACCCGCGGCACGATGGCCACCGTCGGCGGGTCTGCGGAGAACGCCTTCGATCGGCTGGGCCGCGAGCTGTCCGGGTACTACCTGCTCGGGTTCGAGCCCACGGAAGCGGATCGCACGGGCAAGGAGCGCCGCATTCGCGTGCAGGTCAGGCCCCGCGGCCTGACGGTCCGCGCCCGGCCGACGTTCGTCATTCGCGACTCGCCCGGGGTCGCCGAGGCCGGCGCCGCGGCGGCGGCCGCCACGGCGCTCGATCAGGTGAAGGAGGTGCTGCGGGCGCCGCTGCCGACGCGCGGCCTGCCGATGCGCGTCGCCAGCTACACCGCGGTCGAGGCGGGTGCGTCGAAGATCCGGGTGATCATCTCGGCCGAAATCGGCGATCCGGCGACGGAGGAGGCGGAGTGGCCGATCGGCATGATGGTGATCGACAAGGCCGATCGCGCGATCGTCAGCCGCGCGGGCCCGACGAAGCTGTTTCCGGCGAGCCCTCGCGGCGCCTCACCGCGGCTGATCCTGACGTCGATGCTGCTCGACCCCGGCGAGTACACGCTGCGCATCGCGGCCGCCGACGACACCGGCCGCGTCGGCAGCGTGCACCACACGATCAACGCGCGGCTGTCGCCGGCGGGCGGCAAGCTGAGCGTGTCGGACCTGATGCTGGTCTCCCAGCCGACCTCGAGCGGCGACACACCGCGGCCGCGGCCGTCGGGCGTGATCGATACCGAGGCCGTCTCCGCGATGATCGAGATGAGCGGCAGCGACGCGGCGCTGCTCGGCCGCGCCAAGGTCACCGTCCAGATCGCCGACGGCGAGAACGGCGCGCCGCTGGTCAACGTCGACGCGCGCCAGGCCACCCGCGGCGAGGGCCAGCGCGCGTTTGCCGCGCGAATCAACCTCGGCGTGCTGCCGCCCGGCGAGTACGTGGCCCGCGCCATCATCAGCGCGCCGGGCCAGGCAGAGACCCGCATCGTGCGGCCGTTCCAGCTCGCGCCGGTAATGGCCGCCGCCGAGCCGCCGGTGGACCTGCGGGTCCCGCTCGATCCGGATGCGCCGCCGGCGCCGCTGGCCGCCGTGAAGATCTTCGCGCCGGTGCCGCGCTTTGTCCCCGAGACGGTGCTGATCCCGGGCGTGGTGCGCCCGTTCCTCGACGGCCTCGCCGATTTGCATCCGCCGTCGCCTACAGTCGAGGCGATGCTCGAACGCGCGCGGAACGGCAATTACGACGCGCCGGCCGAGCCCGGCGCAACGCCGGACGACGAGCTGTCGCTCGCGTTCGTCCGCGGCCTGCACGCGCTGCAGAAGGGCGAGATGCCCCAGGCCACCGCGTGGTTCCAGCAGACGTTGAAGGGCGCGTCAGACTTTCTCGGCGCCGCGTTCTACCTGGGCGCCGCCCACGCGGCGCAGGGCCGCGACCGCGACGCCACCGGCGCATGGCAGATGGCGCTGCTCAGCGAGAACCCGGGCGCGGTCTACCCCGCGCTGGTGGATGCGCTGCTCAGGATGGGCGACGGGCGCCAGGCGATCGACCTGATCGAAGAAGCGCCAAGCGCGTGGCCCGACGACAACCAGCGCATCCGCCGCGAAGCCACCGCGCTCGCCATGCTCGGCGACTACGCGGAGGCGCTACCCAAGCTCGTCGACCTGCTCGACACGAGGAACGAGGACCAGCCGCTGCTCTTCATCGCCATCCAGGTCTTGTACAAGATGCACATCGAGAAAGGCGGGCTGGACGCGGCCAGCAAGGCGAGGTTCGGCAACTACGTCGAGCGCCACCAGAAACTGGGCGGACCGGATCGCGCCATCGTCGAAACGTGGAGACGATACGTTCTGAAGTAGCAGGGCGTTAGTTCAAAGTTCAAGAGTTCACAGTTCAAAGTTTCAGTTTAAAGTTTCAGTTTTCAAGTTTTAGTTTTCAAGTGCCAAGTTTCGGCAGGCGTAAACTCTAAACTTCAAACTGAAACTTTGAACTGTGAACTCTTGAACTTTGAACTAACCAGCTAACGTGCTTCGCGAAGCACTAACCAACGCCTCGGCGCGGGCCTCCGCCTCGGCCGCAGGCACGCCCTCGGCGCGCGACGCTTCGTACGACGCTTCCGCGTGCTGCGCGAGCTGCTCGACGATGTCTTCGTCCAGTGGATGGTGGACGGCGATGAAGGCTGCGCGGATGCGCGGTTTCCACTCAGGCATGGCGAATCCTCGCGACGCGATCGAGCGCCGTGACAAACGTGTCCCACACGGAACGCTGCTTCGCCAGCACGCCGCGGCCACCGGGGGTGAGCCGGTACATGCGGCGGCGGCGGGTGCCGGCTTGGGCACCGGAGCCTTGGCGAAGGTGGCCCTTTTCGACCCAGCGACCTTCGATCAGGCCCTTGTCTTCGAGGCGATACAGTGTTGGGTACAGCGACGTCACGTGAAAGGTGATGGTGCCGTCCGATCGCTCGTCGATCAGCCGGCCGATCTCGTAGCCGTGCCGCTCCTGCTCTTCGAGCAAAGCGAGGATCAGGATCTCGGCACTACCCCTTTTGAGCTCGCGCTGCAGCGCTGATGTGACCATATATGGCTGCAAACAATAATATACGAACTTGCTCAAAGGAAGCGACTTAGCATCCCTGACACAACTATTACAGTGGCCGCGTCCCGCACCTGTTACTGTCGTTCTCCCTATGGTTCCTGTCACCGAAATTTACGGCCGCAAGGCCTCCGACGGTCAGATCAACTGGATCACCGCCATTGCCATGACCGCGTTCCACCTGGGCGCGGTTGCCGCCCTCTTCTTCATCGACTACGGCGCCATCGCGACGATGATCGTGCTGTGGTGGGCGGCCGGGTCGCTCGGCATCGGCATGGGCTATCACCGCCTGCTGACGCACCGCGGCTACAAGACGCCGAAGTGGATGGAGTACTTCCTGACCATCTGCGGCACGCTCGCCCTCGAGGGCGGACCGATTTTCTGGGTCGCCACGCACCGCATTCATCACCAGCATTCCGATCAGGACGGCGATCCGCACACCCCGCGCGAAGGCACCTACTGGGCGCACATGGGCTGGATCATGACGGGCAAGGCGATGCACCACGATACCGAGGTCCTCGCCCGCTACACGCCGGACCTCAGCAAGGACCGCTTCCACGTCCTGCTCACCACGTGGCACTGGGTGCCGCAGGTGGTCGTCGGCCTGATCCTGCTCGCGTTCGGCGGCATTCCCTACGTGCTCTGGGGCACGTTCTTCCGCACCACCTACGGCCTGCACGCGACGTGGCTGGTGAATTCCGCTACGCATATCTGGGGCTCGCGCCGGTTCGCCACGCGGGACGATTCGCGCAACAGCTGGTGGGTGGCGGCGCTGACCTTCGGCGAAGGCTGGCACAACAATCACCACGCCCATCCCGTGTCGGCCCGCCACGGGCTGGCCTGGTACGAGATCGACCTGAACTGGATCGGCATCAGCGTGCTCAAGATGCTCGGCCTCGCCTGGGACGTGAAGGTGGCCAAGGTCCGGCAGGAGATGGAAGAAGAAGCGGCGTAAAATCGGCGGGTGACCCGACGCCAGACGGCCTCGATCGTTTTCGTCGTCCTCTGCGTCGTTCTCGTCGCCGCCGCCGTTACGCTCAACATCGGCTGGATCCTCGTGAACGGGCGGCGCGTCGCGCCGCTCATCCTCGGCGTCTTCTCCTTCAGCCTCATCATCGCGGGCATCATCGTCTACACGGTGTTCCTGGTCCGCGAAATGGGCATCACCGAACAGCAAGACAGTTTCCTGAGCTCGGTCACGCACGAGCTCAAGACCCCAATCGCGTCGATCCGCTTGTACCTGGAAACACTGCAGGCGCGCGAGGTGGGTGATGCGCAGCGGAAGGAGTTCTACCGCATCATGCTGCAGGACGCCGACCGCCTGCAGCACACGGTCGAACAGGTCCTGAAGGCCGGCGCCGCGCGGCAGCGGTCGAAGCTGCACGAGGTCGCGCCGGTCGACCTGGCGTGGCTGGTGCACGAGTGCGTGGACACGGCGCGCATGCGGCACAACCTCCCGCCCGAGGCGGTGTCGATCGTGGATGTGGATCCGCAAACGCCGCTCGTGGTTGACGGCGACGTCGACGACCTCCGCGCCGCGATTGCCAATCTGCTCGACAACGCCGTGAAATACTCGGGCGGCCGGCCGCAGGTCACCGTGCAGGCCGCGGGTCCCGCGCCCGACACGGTGTGGGTGCGGGTCAAGGATGCCGGCGTCGGCATTCCCCGCGCGCAGCTCAATCGCATCTTCAACCGCTTCTACCGCTTCCAGACCGGCGGCTTCAAGGTCAAGGGCACCGGCCTCGGCCTCTATATCGTCCGATCGATCGCGAAACGCCACGGCGGCCGCGTGTTCGCCGAAAGCTCGGGCGAGGGCAAGGGCGCGACCTTCACGCTCGAGCTGCCGCGCTCGAAGAGCGATCCCGGAGCCCGGAGCCCGGCGCCCGGAGCCCGGCAAGCGGTATGAGTCGAATCCTCATTGTCGAAGACGAGGCGCACCTCGCCGACGGGCTGCGATTCAACCTCGAGGCCGAAGGCCACGCGGTTGACATCGAGAGCGACGGGCAGAAGGCGCTCGATCGGCTGCTGGCCGATCGCGACGCCTACGATGCCGTGGTGCTCGACGTGATGCTGCCGGGCAAGAACGGCTTCACGGTGGTCAAGGAGCTGCGCGGGGCGGGGCACTACGTGCCGGTGTTGATGCTCACCGCGCGCAGCCGCCCGGCGGATGTCCTGCAGGGTTTCGAAGCCGGCGCAGACGATTACCTGCCCAAGCCGTTCGAGCTGCAGATCCTGCTGGCGCGCCTGCGCGGGTTGCTGCGGCGCCGCCAGTGGATGCTTCAGAACCAGCACGAACACGAGCAGCTGACGTTTGCGGGCAAGACGCTGGACCTCGAAGCGCTCGAGCTGCACGTGGGCGACAAGGCGTATCAGCTGACGCAGATGGAGTGCGACCTGCTGCAGTACCTGGTCCGCAACGTCGGCCGGCCGGTGTCGCGCAAGGCGATTCTCGAAGACGTGTGGGACCTGCAGGAAGACACCGACACGCGCGCGATTGACAACTTCATCGTCAGGTTGCGGCGGTATCTGGAGACCGATCCGACCAAACCGAAGCACCTGCTGACGATCAGGGGCGTTGGCTACAAGTTCGTCGAGTAGCGGTACCAGCGACGGCTAAAGCCGTCACTCTCCGATCATTCGGAGGGCGATGGCTTCAGCCATCGCCGCCACAACTATCGCAACCCGAACAACAGGAACGACGTCTTCTGCGTCGGCCGGAAGTTGTCGTCCGACACCACGAGCAGCGTGCGCAGGCCGTTGGCCATCAGTGGCCCCAACGACAGCGCCTCGAAATTCTCGAGCCGCGACAGCGCCGGCGTGAGCTTCGGCGCGAGCGTCGACAGGTCGAGCATCAGCGTCTTGCGCGCATCGCCGGCGACCAGATCGACGATGAACAACTGCACGGCGTTCGCGGTTCGCTGCCCCTCGTCGTCGAGCAGGCAGGCCCGCTCCATCGCGATCAGCCGCGTGTCGGTGAGCGCCAGCAGATCCACCAGGCCGTTTTCGCCGGCGCTGCACACCTGCGGGTAGCCATCGACCCTCGGCGTGGGCGAGATCATGTACCGCCACTGGCGCCCGGGCTGCCACCGCCGGCCGTCCTGCTCGAACTCGATCAGCCGGCCGGTGCCGGGACGCTCGAACGAGGTGGCGTCGCCGTCGTCCTTCAGCGGCTGCTCGAGCCCGGCGATCACGCGCCCGGCGGGCGTGCGCGTGAGGCTTTCGATGCCCTGGTTGTCGCGAAGGCCGCGGGCCGGATCCTCCGAGATCGAGAACGCCTCGGGGAACGGCGTGACGCTCGTGACCACGCCCTCCCGGGTCACGTGCAGGAGCGCCGGCTGCCACACCTCGCCGTCGCGGAGGTGCCCTTCTTCGGCCATCAGGAACGTGCCGTCGGGCAATGCCGCGATCGCCTCGAGGTCGGATTCGCTCGCGATGCGGTCGCCGACACCAGGTCCGGCGCGAAGCGGCATCATCCGGGTCGGCGACACCGTCAGGGCGCCGGCGGCAAAGTCAATCGTGAGCCACGCGACCCGCGTGCCCTCGCGATCGTCGATCACCGCCACCCACTGTTCGCTGGCGGCATCGCGCACCAGCCCCGAGAGGCTGCCGAAACGTTCGCTGTCGGCGAGCGTCGGATAGGGAGTGGCGGCGGGCCGGGTGAATTCTCCCATCCACGTGAGCAGGGGCGGCAGCTCGGGCAGGGGATCGACCGGCGCCACGTACGGCAATCGTGACGGCGCGCAGGCGGCCATCACGACCGCCAGGGCGCCCGTCACCAGCAGGCGGGCCGCGCGCCGGGTCCGTGGGAGAATCACATCGTCGAGGATCACCGTTTAATTGGCGGTCCGCCTGAAGGCGGACGCCACGTCTGTGAGGTTCATGATGACACGCTTGTTCACTGCCGGCGCAATCGCGGTCCTGCTGTTCGTCCCGGCCGGCGCCTTCGCCCAGGCCGGCGCCAACCCGTTCACCGACGCCGTGAAGGCGCAGCTCGCGCAGGTCAAGGACCCTGTAATCCGCACGGCGGCAAAGGTGCCGGAAGATCTCTACGCGTTCAAGCCGACGCCGGAGGTCCGCAGCCTCGGCCAGTTGATCGGCCACATCGCCGACGCCAACTTCGGGATCTGCGGGGCGGGCGGCGGCGAGAAGCCCCCCCTGAGCGGGATCGAGAAGAGCACGACATCCAAGGCCGCGTTACAGAAGGCCCTCGCGGATTCGTTCGCCTTCTGCGAGAAGGTGCTCGCGTCGATGGACGACAAGAAGGGCGCCGAAAGCATCAAGTTCATCACCGGCCCGACGCCGCGGCTGATGGTGCTCGCGTTCAACAACTCGCACGACTACGAGCACTACGGCAACCTCGTCACCTACATGCGTCTCAAGGGCATCATCCCGCCCTCGTCCGAACCGGCGAAGTAGCCACCGATAACCGGCACGCGGGCGGGCGCATGCCAAGCTCACGCCCGCGTGCCGATTGTGAATCTAAGAAAAACTAAGGAAAACCTAAGAACTCCGGCCTCCCGCCAGCCGTCCACTAACAACAGTGAAGTTACTTGCAACGACAGCGGCTGATAAGTCATTGTCGGGCAAGGCCTTAGTCCATTCTCATCGGACTCGGACCCGCCCCCAGCGACCCGTCGACCGGTGTCGATTGCACAGGGATAGACAGAAGATGGATCGGCCCATTAGGACTGTGCAAACGGACCCGGCTTGACTTACAATTGCGAACTTCTTGTAACACTTTGGTACTTGTAAGTCCTGCCGCTGCAGTCCTGGGACCGTGATGTATCTCAGCTTGGAGGCGGTGTCATGCGCCGGTTCGCCCCCCCCGTACCGCGTTCTTTCTCCACACGTCTGTTGATCGGGTTCGCCCTGGCGACCATGGCGTCGCTCGACGCGGCCCAGGCGCAGACCCCAACCAACGCGACCCCAACGAGTGTCACAGTCGGGCCCAACGTGAACATGGGCGGCGGCCCGGCGACGTTCAATCCAGAGACCAACGAGATCATTGGCGACCCGTTCCTGCAGCGGCAGAACGAGCCATCGATCGCGGTGTCGTCGCGGAACCCCTGCCATCTCCTGGCCGGCGCGAACGACTACCGCGCGGTCGATGTCGAAGAGGCCGCCGGCGAAGTCGGCGACGCCTGGCTGGGCGTCTTCAAGTCGTTCGACTGCGGCGCCACCTGGACCTCGACGCTACTGCCGGGACACAAGCTGGACGCCTCGGACGATGGCCTGGCCTCGCCACTTAAGGGCCTGGCGGCCGCGGCCGACGCGACGGTCCGGGCGGGCACCAACGGCCTGTTCTATTACAGCGGCATCGCGTTCAACCGTGGCGAAGGCGAGGTCGGCAAGGTCTTCGTCGCGCGCTTCCTCGACAACAACAACAAGGACGGCGGCGACCCGATCGAGTATCTCGGAGCGAAGCAGATCGACCTCGGCACGTCCGGCCAGTTCCTCGACAAGCCGTGGATCGTCGCCGACGTTCCGCGCAGTGGCTCGACCTGCACGGTCAACGGCCGCAACGTGCCGGCCGGCGCCGTGTATCTCGTTTACACGTCGTTTGTGGGCGGCGACAACAACGTCCACTCGAAGATCCTGTTCTCGAAATCCACCAATTGCGGCGTCACCTGGTCGACCCCCTCGAAGCTGAGCGAGCGGGTGGCCAAGAACCAGGGCACGACGATTGCCGTGGACCCAGGGACGGGGACCATCTACGTGGCCTGGCGCGAATTCTCGGCCACCGATGATGCCAACAGCCGCAACGCCATCCTGATTTCGCGCTCCACCAACGGGGGCCAGACGTTTACCAAGGCCGAGGCCATCACGCCGAACGGCTACGAGTTCCAGCCGTTCGATCAGGCGTCCTCGCCGCTGACCTTCCGCACGAATGCGTACCCCACCATGGCGATCGTGCCCGCCGAGGGTGCGGGGCAGTCCGGACGCGTGTACGTGGCGTGGTCGGCACGGGGATTCAGGGCACTTGGGCCCGGCCAAACGCTGGGCGACGCGCGGATCGTAATCTCTTCATCCGTCGACGGCGACACGTGGACCAATCCGGCGCGCACCGATTCGTACGGCGACGCCGGCCACCAGATCATGCCGACCCTGGCGTTTGCCGGCGGCAAGATGGCGCTCGCCTATTACGACCTGCGAGACGATGCGTCAGGCGGCTTCGATGACCTGGTCATGGAGTACGGCCAGCAGGCGTTCGAGCAGTGCATCGAAGCGGAGAGTGCCGCCGGGTTTGTGCAGGTGCTCCTCTGTGTCCTAAACAACGCGACCCTCGAGCGCCGGCACACGCTGGACATGCGTGCGGCGATCGCGGAGTGCGAGGACGGGAATTGCGATTGGGCAAGCTCGTCGCTGCTGGGCAGCGGCAAGGTGTCCCGCTATATGCAGGGTCGGACGTCTGCCGACGGGGCGCGCGTGCAGTTGCAGTACAACCGGCCCAACCTGCCCATCTTCTCTAAGGGCAAGTTCCCTTTCATCGGCGACTACATCGACATCGCCGGCCAGAGCTTCGTGGTGACCGACGATGGCGGGTGGGCTTGGAATACCGGGTACACAGCCAACCGCCCGGCGCCCGTGTTTCACGTGGCCTGGGCCGACAACCGCAATGTGGGCACGCCCCCTTTCAGCAACCCGCCACCGTTTAACCCCTGGGATCAGTTCATGCCTCGGGTGCTCGGACCCGCCGGCACGGTGGTCTGCACGCCCGACAAACCGAGGCAAGTAGGGATCCGCAATCAGGATGTCTACACGGCACAGCTTCGGCCGGGCCTCGTGGTGTCGGCGCCGCAGAATTCGAAGCGCATTACCGGGCTCCAGCGCACGTTCGTAGTCGTCGCGCAGAATACGACCATCGAGGAGCACCTTTACGAGTTGGTGGCCACGCCGCCCCCCGGCGTGATCGCGTCGTTCGACCAGTTCCGCGGCTTCGTCGACGGGGGCCCGGCACCACTTGACACAATCCGCGTGACCATTCCGCGCAAGTCGAGCGTCTCGCGTACGCTGTTCGTGGCGCTTAAGGCCGAGCCCGCCGATCCAACCGCAGCGCTTGATGATGTGCTGGTGCCGGTTGTCGTCACCCAGGTAACAGGAGGGACCGCGTTTGACACGGTGTACCTCAACCCGGACTTCGAGAACCCGGATTTCGAGAATCCGGACTTCGAGAACCCCGACTTTGAGAACCCGGACTTCGAAAATGCGGAGCTGCATAATCCCGACTTTGAGAACCCGGACTTCGACAACCCCGATTTCGAGAACCCCGATTTCGAAAACTTCACGCTGACCGCGTCCTCGTCGATCCGGAATCCCGACTTCGAGAATCCAGATTTCGAGAACCCCGATTTCGAGAACCCCGATTTCGAGAACCCCGATTTCGACAACCCCGACTTCGACAACCCCGATTTCGAGAACCCCGATTTCGACAACCCCGATTTCGAGAACGGCAGCTTCCAGGTATCGGACACGACCTTTCCGGTACGCAACAAGGGCAACACCACATCTGCCTACAAGACCAATGTGTTCGTGCAAGATGCACCGGATGACGTGTTGTATCAGCTCATAGTACGAAAGATTTTTCAAAGCCCCGCGGCCCTTTGCTCTGCAGACGCCTACTCGGCGCAAAGCGTTCCGCTCGTGAACATCTGGAGGGCAAACGTCCAAAGGGACCCAGCCGAATTCAATGAGAGTCATCCAGACTTCAACGACCCGAGCCGCGACAACGCCACCTTCTCACTAGGGCCGGGTGAGTACGGCATCGTCACGCTGAGGGCCTACTGCGACCCCAGAGCCGACACTTGCGCTCTGCCTTCGCTCGAGAACCGAGTGGCGATGCGCGTGGAGTCTCAGGCGGCCAACTGCCAAATTACGACAGCAGCGGACGACGGTGCCGGCGATTCTGTCAAAGGGTTCACCGAGTGCAAGGACGTCGAAACCCCGCCCGAGGATACCTACGACCCGATTCCGCCGACGATTGAAGTGCCTGCGGATATATCCGTCGACGACAGCGACAACAGCGGCGTCGAGCGTGTGCAGTTCTCGGTGTCGGCCACCGACAATGTGGCCGTGGGTGCCGTCACGTGTTCGACCGCGGCTTCGCCGGTAGAATCGATCGCCCCGGGAGCATTCGTATTCGGTGCTGACTTCCCGGTCGGTACAACCACAGTTACGTGCACGGCCTCCGACATTCGCGCGCTGCCCGGGCCAAACGTCGCGTCGAGCAGTTTCAACGTCGTGGTCCGCGACGTCACGACCACAACGGTCACCGTCTCTAGCGCGACTTACGACGGAGCCCCACACGGTGCCACCGCGAGCGTCAGGGGTTTTGGCCTCGATCAATCGCTAACCGTCATTTATACGGGTACAAACGACACGATATACGGGCCGTCTGATCAAGCTCCGACCAACGCCGGTAGCTACAACGCGGCCGCCACCTACGACGAGAGCGCCAGCTCCGTCGGCTCGACTGACAGCGCGCCGTTTAGGATCGACAAGGCGGCCTCGTTGACGGTCGTAAGCTGCCCGGCGAGCGTGACCTACGACGGCACCGCAAAGACGCCGTGCTCCGCGTCGGTAACGGGCGCGGGCGGGCTGAACGCGTCGCTGACGGTCACCTACGCGGCCAACACGAATGCGGGGACGGCGACGGCCGACGCGACGTATGAGGGCGACGCCAACCACGACAGGAGCGACGGCTCGACGACCTTCACGATCGGCAAGCGGGCGGCAACGTGGACCACCAACGCTAACAGCAAGGTGTACGGGGAGCTGGACCCGATCGGTTTGACGACGGGCAGTGGCGACTTCCTCGCGGCGTATGGGGTGAGTGCGACCTACGGG
>Ga0156330_1014_pt4 | contig 38782 bp, 26 predicted proteins | sample RifCSPlowO2_12_FD_107978 | JGI IMG/M metagenome (GOLD analysis project Ga0156330, IMG submission 107978) | Acidobacteria bacterium RIFCSPLOWO2_12_FULL_67_14b | reverse complement strand
TTGGCCGGGGTGATACGCCTTCGTCGCGTAGCTCTCGACGTCGGGCCGGTAAAAGCGGACGTCGCGAAGGTTGCCGGTGCTGTAGCGCTCCGCCTGGTCGTTGAAGTGCGGCGACGTCGGATCGCTGTTCACCCCGCCGGCGGTCACCGCCTTCGCCGTCACCCGGTCGCCGAACTCGACCACGGCGACGAAGCTGTTGCCGCTGGTGCCGTACCATTTCTTGGTGCCCGGATAGGCGCGCGCGCCGAACGACGCCAGCGATCCCCAGCGCGCCGACGTGAACATCACCGGCGTGCTCGGCTTCGCATCGTCGAACTTCTGGACGATGTCGCCGGTGTTGCGCTGGAAGCGGTTGATGTCGCCCCACGGCGTCTGCCACTTGCCGAAGTCGGCCGCGAGCTTGTCGGACGCGGCGGCGAGCGACTCGAGGTAGTGCGCCGCGGTGGCACGCTTCTCCATGAACTCGTAGGTGGAGACACCCGCCTTGCGGGCCTCCGGCGTCAGGCGCTGCCACAGGTCTTCACCCCAGAACACGGCCAACGCGGTCGGCACCGACGTCGCCGACCAGCGAAAGTCCCAGTCCCGCAGGGCCTTGATCTGATCCGCGAGCTTCGCCTTCAAGGGATGGCTCGGTGCGGCTTGATCGTACCCCTTGAGCAGCCGCGGAATCAGCAACTGGAACTCTGGTAGATAGCTGTCGTAGGCGGCGGCGATCAGGCCGTCGAGCGTGAAGCCCTTCTTGCCGTCGAGCACCTTGATGGCATGAATGCCACGTGGGTTCTCGCTGCCGGAGTCGACGTAAGCCGGAAAGTCCTTCTGCTTGGGGCTGTGGGCGCCGGCCGCCGAGAACGGATAGTTATTGGTGTTGTAGACCCAGCCGTTCGGCGGGTTGACGACGTTCGGCGACTCGTCGAACGAGAGCAGGCCGTTCCATTCCGTCGCGGGATTGGCGCCGTCCACGGGCTTGGTCCAGTCGAACTTCGGATCGCGCTTCGGAATGAAGTTCGAGTGGAAATAGGCGATGTTGCCGTCGGCATCCGCGTACAAAGTGTTGTTGGACGAATTGGTGTGAAGGTCCATTACCTTCTTGTATTCGGCGATACTGCGCGCCTTCGTCCGGGAGTACGACTGCGTCAGCGCGGTCATCGGCTCCTGCATCAGGCGAACGCTCACCCACTTGCCGTCGGCTTCCCGTACAATCGGCCCGCGGTGGGTCTTGTAGACCGTGAACTCCTTCGTGGCCATGCCGGCGCCATTCTTGTACGGCACGGTGATCTTCGTCGTGGTCAGCGGCCGCTCGTCGGCGCCGACGCGGTAGGTGTAGCTGCCGTCGGCCTTCTCCGTAACGGTTTCGAGGTACTCGTCGATGTTGTCGACGCTGCTCGAAGTGTGCATCCAGCCAGCCTTGTCGTTGAACCCCTGATAGACGAAGAACTGGCCCCAGGTGAGCGCGCCGTAGGCGTTCAGGCCTTCCTCGCTCACCATATGCGCTTCTTCACGGAAGAAGAACGAGGTGTGCGGGTTGATCAGGAGCTGCGCCTTGCCGGAGGCGGTGTTCATGCCGGCGATGGCGATGCCGTTGGAACCCGTGGGCTCGACAGGTAGTCCGCCTTCGCCGACTTCGTCGGCTTCGGCGGGACTCGCGCCTCGAGTTACTTGCGGCGCTCGACTGGTCCCGTAAAACGACTCGAGCTGGGCCAGGTTGACGCGCTCGATGTCGCCGCCGATGCTGCCCTCGCTGAAGCTGAGCGCCATCCACGGCTCGAAGCGAGTGATCACGCGCGGCTTCACTTCCGGATGCGTGGCCAGGTAGAAGTTCAGGCCGTCCGCCCACGAGTCCATCAACGCCTGGAGCCAGGCAGGGCTTTTCGCGTACTGCGCTTGCATGTCGGCCGGATCGATGAACAGCCGCATGCGCAGGTCGCGGTAGATTTCCTTCTCACCCTCGGTCTCGGCCAGCCGGCCCTGCGAGTTGATGAAGTTGGTCTCGACGCGGTTGAAGTCGTCTTCGGCCTGCGCATACATCAGGCCGAACACGACGTCGGCGTCGGTCCTGCCGTAGATGTGCGGAATGCCCCAGTCGTCACGGATGATGGTGACGCCCTCGGCGCGCTTCTGCCAGGCGGCGACGTCGGGGCTGACCGGGGGCGCCGCGGGCTGAGACGAGCACGACGCGACGATCAGGGCGAGCACGAGGACGAGATGCTTCATGGTCGTGAATTGTGCCACAGATGCCGGCGCGCAGATGACACAGATCAAAATCGGAAACCGGCTCCGATGGCCACACGAAGATCGTGGCCGAAGAAGCCGGTGTCCCTTCGGCGCCTCAGGCCGCCGACGAACGAGGGGCCGGGATACCTCACCATCCGATCGCCGGCGTCGGCGCGGATGAACGTCCGGGCGCCGGTGAACAGTTCGACGCCGCCCCCAAGATCGACGATCGGACGGTTCCCTCCGGCGGCCAGGAGGCAGTTGAGCGGCGGCGGAAAGATCGCCACGCACGCAATGGGTTTGCCGCTGTAGTGCAGGAACCCGGCCCGCAGCCGGGCGAAGGGGCGGAGGCCGCCCAGCCGAGGGCCGGCCGTGAGGCCGAAGAGCCCTTCGATTCTCGACCCACTGAACGCGAAGCCGTTGGGGAACTCCGCCGGGTAGACGGTGATTTCGGATTCGAAGCCGACAAGCGAATTCGGCGTCCAGGCCAGCCGGCCGCCGAACCCGAATTCGGACGATTCGAACTCGCCCGATCGCGCCACGGCCACCTGCGCCGCGACCTGGAATGATGAAGATGTCTGCGCGGAGGCGGGACGACCGGAGACGCAGCACACGATCACGGACAACACGACGAGGTTTTTCATGGGACCTGTCCCGATTCTCCTCCGATGGACCCAGTCACACGAATGTCGCGATCGCCTCGAGCGGCTTCCTGGCGATCGCCGGCACGGTCGCGCTCTCGGCGGGATAGCCGACCACGAGAATGAGGAAGGGCCGCTCGTTGGCGGGCCGCCCGAGGATCTGGTTCAGAAACCCCATCGGGCTCGGCGTGTGCGTGAGCGACACGAGCCCGGCGTGATGCACCGCGGCGATCAACAGGCCGGTCGCGATGCCGACCGACTCCTGCACGTAGTAGTGCTTCACTTTCCCGCCATCGGGACGCACGCCGTAGCTTTCCGCGAAGATCGCGATCAGGTACGGCGCGTCTTCGAGAAACGGCTTGTGCTCGTCGGTGCCAAGCAGGGCCAGCGCGTCGAGCCATTCCTGGGGCGCCTTGTGCTGATAGAACTCGCGCTCTTCCTTTTCGGCTTCGACGCGGATGGTCCGCTTGATCGCGGGATCCGACACGACGACGAAATGCCAGGGCTGGAGGTTGGCGCCGCTCGGCGCGGTGCCCGCGGCGCGCAGGCAGTCTTCGATCACCTCGCGCGCGACCGGCCGCGTGGAATACTGACGCACCGTCCGGCGGCGGCGGATGTCGGCGTAGAAATCCGCGGCCCGGCGCATCATGACGTCGGCGGAGTATTCCTGATATTCGGCCAGTGGGCTGAGCGTCGGCTCGGGCATGGGTCAGAACTCGATGGCAGGTGTCATGGCGCTAGCGCCGCCCACTCCAGGATGATCATGAAGGCCGGGATCGACGCCAATAGACCTCACGCTCTTGCGGTACTACGGCGCCGCATCTCGGAGAACTTGCGCACGGCGCGGTCGAAGCGATCCTGCAGCGGCTTGCGCTGGTCGGGCGCCAACGGTCCCAGCCGCGCCCAGGCCGCCTGGGCGCTGCGCACTTCCTGCTCGGCCGCGCGCTGACGCGCGTCCTCGGCCTGGCGAGCCGACCCGGCGCCCATCGTATTGGCGGCCAGCGCTTCGCGCCACTGGCGCGCCAGCAGTTCGGCGGGCGACAGGTTCTGCGCGGGCTCGGCGCTCTCGGTGGGCAGCAGCTTCTCGACCTTGGCGACGAGCTTCTCCATCTTGCTGCGCGTCATCTCCGGATCGAGGTCCGTACCCTTGAAGCCCTCGGGCCAGCGCGTGACGAGCGCGAAGAGCGCCGTGTTTACGCGCTCGGCGAGCGGCGCCAGCGTGTGCCGCGGCAGCTCCGGCCCCTGCACCCAACGGGCGCGGGCGGCTTGCACCTTCGCGTACAGGTCCTCCGGTGGCACCGCGTCGGCCGCGTCCGGGGGCGGCACCAGCCTCTCGAGCTCGGCGACGGTCGTTTCGCGGTCGGCCATCTTGCCCGACAGCGCCACCTGGTCGCGGTTCTTGAAGCGTTCGAAGAACAAATCGCAGGCCGCGCGGAACTGGTTCCAGATCGCGTCGGACTTGCTCTTCTTCACCGGACCGATGGCCTTCCAATCGACCTGCAGCCGCTTGATGCGCGAGGCCGCCTGTTCCCACTCGGTGGACTGCGACAGCTGCTCCGCCTCGGCGACCAGCGCTTCCTTGCGCTTGAGGTTCTCGGTCCAGTCCTGCTTGCGCTGCTTGAGGTCGTCCTGCCGTCGCGTGAAGAACTTGTCGCAGGCGGCGCGGAAGCGCTCCCACACCGCCTTTTCGTTGCCGCGCGTCACGGCGCCGATGGCCTTCCACTCGGCCTGCAGCGCCTTCATCGCGTCGGCGGTCCTCACCCAATCCGTCGAATCGGCGAGGGCTTCCGCTTTCTGGCAGAGCTCTTCCTTCTTCTTCAGGTTCTCGACGCGCTCGACCGCCTGCTGCGCGAAGAAGTCCTTGCACTTGTCGTAGACCTGTTCCTGCGCGGTCTTGAACCGGGTCCACAGGGCCTCGGCCTGCGAGCGCGGCGCGGCGGCGACCGCTTTCCACCGCTCCTGCAGCGTCCGCATCTCGTTCGAGGCCTTCTCGGAATCGGTTTCGGCCTGGGGCACGAGCGCTTCCATCTTCGCGCACAGCTCTTCCTGGACCTGGACGTTGGCCCACCGCTTCCACTCCTCCGCTTCGCGGAGCTCCTGGATGCGCGGCGTCAGCGCCGTGCGCACGGCCTGCAGCCGCACCATCAGGTCTTCGCGATCCTGCTTGGTCGGCAGCGGCCCCATCGTGCCCACCGCCATCTTCACGTCCTTCAACAGCTGATCGGTCTGCTTGAGCGTGAGCTGCTCGGCCGCGGCCCGCATCTCGAACTTCTGCACGAGCGCCTGCAGCCGATGCAGGTTCTCGCCCTGCTGCTGGCCCTTGCCCTCGCGATACGTCTGCTCGTGCCCCTCGAGCACCTGCGCGGCCGCGTCGTAGCGGGTCCTCAGCTCCGGATCGATCTCGACATCGCGCGCGATCGACTGCCAGAGCTTGCGCAGCGCGTACCACTGGCTGCGGATGTCGGCGTACGACGGGTTCGCGGCCAGCACTTCGACTTCCGGCACGATCGACGGCAGCCGCTCGGCCGACTGCTGCGCCTGCAGACGGCGCTCGTGACGTTTCTCCGCCGCGCGGCAGGCTTCCTGGAACCGGCGATCGAGCTCCGCGGCCCACGCCTCGGGCATGGGCGGCATGCCTTCCCAGCTCGCGCGCGCCTCGGCCAGCCGGTCGGTGATGCCATCACCCGACACGCACTCGACGCCCGCGCACACGGCCGCGCGATCGGCCTGTTCCTGTTCGAGCGCGCGGCGCTGGCGCTCCGCGTCGGCGCGGGCGGCTTCGTCGGCCGCCAGCCGCGACCGCACGGCCTCGGACGCCTGCTCGAAGTCGCTCTCAAGGGCCGGCTCGATATCGGCGTCGGCGAGCAGCTCGACCCAGCCCACGCGGGCGGCCGCATACTGTTCGCGCAGCGCCGTGAAGTCGCTGACGTCGGCGAACGCCGTCATCCGCGCCACCAGCTCCTTCGCGCGCTGCTGATCGGCCTCCTTGTAGGCCGGGCCGCTCTCCGCGGCCGGCGCCGCCACCGGCTCGGAGGCCTTGATCAGGGTGCGGGCCTTCTTCTGGACCGCCTTCGCCCTCGCCTTCTGACCGAGCGCGGTCAAGGTGTCGCTCGATGGAGTGGGCAGCCGATCCATGGCCGCGAGCGCGGCATCCGCGTGTTCGCCCCGCATGGCCACGTCCTCGATTTCAGCCGCGCCCGTCAGCCGTTCGACGGCCAGCAGCCGCGCGCCCGATTCGGCGGCCTGCCGCGCGATGCTGCCGAGCGCCTTCTCGTCGCGAATCGCGGCGATGGCGGCGCGGCGGACCGACTCGGGCCCGCTCGCCTTGGCCACGATCGCGAGCTCGCGCTCGCGGTTGAGTGACGCGAGCGCGGCAACCGCGGCGGCCGCCACAGTGTCATCGTGCTTCGACGCCTGCTCGACGAGCTGTCCGATCGCATGGTCGCGGACCATGCCTTCGGATTCGTTGCGGGCGATCTCGGCCAGCACGGCGGGATCGCCGATGCGCGCGACGGCGGCCCGGCGCACGCGCGCGTCAGGGTCGTCTTTCGCGAACGCACCGAGCGACGCCGTATCTTCGGCGTCGGTTTCGTGCACCGCTTCGATTCGGACGTTGGGGTCGGAATGCGTGGACTTGGACGGCGGACGGAGCTTGTCGAGAATACCCATGGTCGTTCAGACACCGGCGACTCGTACGAGCCGGCCGGCGCCTTTCCTTCCTGCCTTTATTTCAGGAGCCCGTCGAGCCGCGCCTGGAACACAGCGTATGGCTGCGCGCCGACGATGCGGAATCCTTCGAAGCCCTGAGCGGTGGTTTTGCCGACGAAGAACGTGGGGGTGCCTGACACGTCGACGCTCGACGCTTCGGCAATGTCTTTCTGGATCGCCGGATCGTATTGCGAGCCGGTCGCGCACGCGCCGAATTGCTTCATGTCGAGCTTCAGGCCCGTCGCCGTCTGGGTGATGAATGGCGGCGACAGCTTGTCGGCGTTCTTGACCAGCGCGAGGCGCATTTCCCAGAACTTGCCCTGGTCGCCGGCGCAGCGCGCGGCGACGGCCGCAGGCTTGGCCTGCGGGTGGAAGTCCAGCGGGTAGTCGCGCGAGATGAAGCGGACCTTGCCCGTGTCGATGTAGTCCCTCTTCAACAGGTCGAAGGTCTGCGTCGCGAAACGATTGCAGAAGGGGCACTGGAGGTCGGTGAACTCCACCATCGTGAGCGGCGCGTCGGGGCGGCCGAGCATGTAGCCGCTGACGTTGGCGATCTGGACTTTCTCCCGCGGCGGAGGCGGCTGGGGCGGCGCCTGCGGCGGCAGCTGCAGCCGGTCGATGCTCTGCCGGATCGCGCGCAGTTCTTTCAGGATCTCGTCGGCCTGCTGGGTCGTGATGGTCTGGGCCGACGCGCTGCCGGCCAGCGCCAGGGTGCCCGCGACCATCGCCACGAGGGCGCGTGTGGTCATCGTCATAGCAAGAGGGGCATTATGCCCCCCGGGAGCGTTCTGGCGCAAACGCCCCCGGGGGCCGCGCTGTTGCCAAAATCAATCCATTAATCTACATTGATAGATATGAAAGCGGCATCGACGCTCTATCGCCTGCTGGGGGACGAGGCCCGGCTGCGTCTGCTGCGCGTGCTCGAACAGGACCGCTTCAACGTCAAGGAGCTCACGGGGATCCTGGGCTTGGCCCAGTCCGGGGTCTCGCGGCACCTCGGCCTGTTGAAGGAGGCGGATCTGGTCGCCGAGGAACGTGACGGCGCCTACTCCTTCTATCGGCTGTCACCAGCGGTTCGGGCGAACGGGAAGGGCCCGCTGTGGCCGCTGCTCGCGGCGCAGTTCGAGGCCGCCGCCGACTCCGCGGCGGTGAAGGCCGACGAGGCGCGCCTGCAGGAAGTGCTGCGGCTGCGGCGCGAGAACTTCGAGCACGTCGGCCCCGACACGCGTGACGGCCGGCAACTGGTGCCGGGCCGCAGCTGGGCCGCCTGGTCCCGCGCGCTGGGCCTGCTGCTGCCGCCGCTGGAGGTGGCCGACCTCGGCTGCGGCGAAGGCTACCTGACCGTCGAGACCGCGCGCTGGGCGCGGCACGTCGTCGCCGTCGATCGATCGCCGGGCGTGCTGACCCGCGCCAAGGCCCTCGCGGCGCGGAAGCGGCTTTCGAACATCACGTGGAGGAAGGGCGAGCTCGAACAGCTGCCGATCCCCACCGGGACGATGGATGTGGCGCTGCTGTCGCAGGCGCTGCATCACGCGGCCGACCCGCCGGCGGCGCTGGCCGAGGCCTCGCGCATCCTGAAGCCGGGGGGCCGCCTGCTGATCCTCGATCTGCGGCCGCACGACGAGACCTGGGTGCGCGAGAAGCTCGGCGACCGCTGGTTCGGCTTCAGCGACGATCACCTGGCGGGGCTGCTGACCCGCGCCGGGTTCAAGGAGGTTCGCGTCGCGCTCGGCGCGCGGCGGACCAACGATCCATTTACCGTGATCCTGGCGGTCGGCACCAAGCCGCCGAAGAAGACCCGATGACGACACTCGATACGCTTGAACGCCTGCTCGCCGAACGCATCCTGGTCCTTGATGGCGCCATGGGCACGATGGTGCAGCGGCGCAAGCTCACCGAAGCCGACTTCCGCGGCGAGCGGTTCCGCGCGCATGCGCACGACCTCAAGGGCAACAACGACGTGCTGGTGCTCACGCGTCCCGACGTGATCGCGGAGATCCACGCCGAGTACCTGGCCGCGGGCGCGGACATCATCGAAACCAACACGTTCAGCGCGCAGGCCGTGTCGCAGGCCGACTACGGGCTCGAGGCGGTGGCGTACGAGTTGAACCTCGAAGCGGCGCGGCTCGCCCGGCGCGTCGCCGACGAATGGACCCGCAAGACGCCGGATCGCCCGCGCTTCGTGGCCGGCTCGATCGGGCCGACGACCAAGACCCTGTCGATCTCGCCCGACGTGAACAATCCCGCCTTTCGTGCAATCACGTTTGACGCGATGAAGCAGGCGTTCAAGGACCAGGCCCGCGGGTTGATCGACGGCGGGTGCCATCTGCTGCTGGTCGAGACGCAGATCGACACGCTCAACGCGAAGGCGGCGCTGGTGGCCATCGAGGAAGCGTTCGCGGAGGCGGGCACGCGGCTGCCGCTGATGATTTCGGCCACGCTCACCGACCTCAGCGGCCGCACGCTCTCGGGCCAGACGCTCGACGCCTTCTACGTGTCGATCGCGCACGCCAAACCGTTCAGCGTCGGCCTCAACTGTGCGCTCGGGGCGCGGCAGATGCGGCCCTACCTGGCCGAGCTCGCCCGCTCGGTGCCGGGCCACGTCAGCTGCTACCCCAACGCCGGCCTGCCCAACGCGTTCGGCCAGTACGACGAGACGCCGGAGGAGACGGCGGCGCTCGTGAAGGACTTCGCCGACAGCGGCTTCGTCAACATCATCGGCGGCTGCTGCGGCACGACGCCCGACCATATTCGGGCGATCGCGGCCGCGGTCCAGGACGTACCGCCGCGGATCAGCTCTCAGCTTTCAGCTGTCGGCGCTCGCCTGCCGGAAGCCGGAAGCCGTGAGCCGGAAGCTGAAAGCCGAGAGCCGAGAGCCTTCACGCGGCTGTCCGGGCTGGAGCCCCTGGTGATCAGGCCGGACAGTAATTTCCAGATGATCGGCGAGCGCACCAACGTCACCGGCTCGAAGAGGTTCGAGCGGCTGGTGAAGGCGCGCGACTGGGCCGGCGCCGCGACGGTGGCGCTCGATCAGGTCCGCGGCGGCGCCAACATCATCGACGTCAACATGGACGAAGGCATGCTCGACTCCGAGGCGTGCATGACCGAGTTCCTCAACTACATCGCCACCGAGCCGGAAATCGCGCGGCTGCCGGTGATGATCGACAGCTCGAAGTGGTCGGTGATCGAAGCGGGCCTCAAGTGCGTGCAGGGCAAGGCCATCGTCAACTCGATCAGCCTCAAGGAAGGCGAGGCGGATTTCCTGGCGAAGGCCCGCACCGTGCGCCGCTACGGCGCGGCGATGATCGTGATGGCGTTCGACGAACGGGGCCAGGCCGACACGGTCGAGCGCAAGGTCGGGATCTGCACGCGCGCCTACCGGCTGCTGACCGAGCAGGCCGGCGTCGATCCGTCGGACATCATCTTCGACCCGAACATCCTGGCCATCGCCACCGGGCTCGAGGAGCACAACGACTACGGCCGGTTCTTCATCGAGGCGACGCGGCTGATCAAGCAGGCCTGCCCCGGGGTCAAGATCAGCGGCGGCGTCAGCAACCTCTCGTTCTCGTTCCGCGGCAACGACGTGGTCCGCGAGGCGATCCACTCGGCGTTCCTGTTCCATGCGATCAAGGCCGGCATGGACATGGGGATCGTGAACGCCGGGCAGCTGATCGTCTACGAAGACATCCCGAAGGACCTGCTGGAACACGTCGAAGACATCATCTTCAACCGTCGTCCTGATGCGACGGAACGGATGGTCGCCTTCGCGGAACAGGTCAGGGGGTCGGGGACCAAGCGCGAGCACGACCTGAAGTGGCGCGAGGGCCCGGTCGAGGCGCGGCTGTCGCACGCGCTCGTGCACGGCAACGTCGACTACATCGAGCAGGACGCCGAAGCCGCGCGCGTGAAGTACGGACGCCCGCTGCTGGTGATCGAGGGCCCGCTGATGGACGGCATGAAGGTCGTCGGCGAGCTGTTCGGCGCCGGCAAGATGTTCCTGCCGCAGGTGGTGAAGAGCGCCCGCGCGATGAAGCGCGCCGTGGCCTACCTCGAGCCGTTCATGGCGGCCGAGAAGGCGGAGCGGCTGGCCGCCGGCGGCGCCCGCGAGCGCAGCAACGCCGGCCGCGTCCTCACCGCCACGGTCAAGGGCGACGTCCACGACATCGGCAAGAACATCGTCGGCGTGGTGCTCGGCTGCAACAACTACGAGGTGATCGACCTCGGCGTGATGGTGTCGTGCGACCGGATCCTGCAGGAGGCGGTGGAGCGGAAGGTGGACGTCATCGGCCTGAGCGGGCTGATCACGCCGTCGCTCGACGAGATGGTGTTCGTCGCGTCGGAGATGGAGCGCCGGCGCCTGACGCTGCCGCTGCTGATCGGCGGCGCCACCACGAGCCCGCAGCACACCGCGGTGAAGATCGCCCCCGAATACTCGCAGCCGACCGTGCACGTGCCGGACGCGTCGCGCGTGGTGGACGTCGTGGCCCGCCTGATCAGCCCGGATCAGCAGCCCGCCTTCGACCGGTCGAACCGCGCCCACCAGGCGAAGCTGCGCGAGCAGCACGCGGGCCGCCGCGACCGGCCGACGCTGCCGCTGGCGCAGGCGCGGGCCAACCGGCTGCGCCTCGACTTCAGCGCGGTGGCGGTCCCCGCATTCACGGGGATTCGGAAGCTCGACGTGGCCCTCGCCGACCTGGTGCCCTTCATCGACTGGCAGTTCTTCTTCACGGCGTGGGAGCTGAAGGGCCGCTTCCCCGCCATTCTCGACGACCCGAAGATTGGCGCGGCGGCGACGGAGCTGTACGGGCACGCGCAGGCGCTGCTCAAGCAGATCGTCGACGGCCGGCTGGTGCGCGCCCGCGGCGTCTACGGATTCTGGCAGGCGAACAGCGACGGCGACGACATCGTGCTGTATCAAGCGGATCGTAGAGGCGGGTCTTCAGACCCGCCTGTGGCACGCTTCCCGATGTTGCGGCAACAGGAAGTGATCGCCGACGGCAAGCCGAATCGATCGCTGGCCGACTTCGTCGCACCGATCGACAGCGGCGTGACCGATTACGTCGGCGCGTTCGCGGTCACGGCCGGCCACGGCGTCGACGAGCTCGTCAAGACGTTCGAGGCGAAGCACGACGACTACTCCGCCATCATCGTCAAGGCCCTGGCCGACCGGCTGGCCGAGGCCTTCGCGGAATACCTGCACGCGCAGGCGCGCCGCGATTGGGGTTTCGGCGACCACCTGGCGAACGACGACCTGATCGACGAGCACTACCGCGGCATCCGCCCGGCCTTCGGCTACCCGGCGTGCCCCGACCACAGCGAGAAGGCGCGGCTGTTCGACTTGCTGGGCGCGCGCGAGGTCGGCCTCGAGCTTACCGAATCGTTTGCGATGACCCCGGCGGCGTCGGTCAGCGGCCTCTACTTCTCTCATCCGCAGTCGAAATACTTTGCGATTCAGCGCGTCGGGCCGGACCAGGCGGAAGACTACGCGAGACGAAAAGGGATGGCTGTGGCCGAGGTCGAGCGCTGGCTGCGGCCCGCGCTCGGTTACGATCCCTCGCTGGTCGGGGCGTAAACGACGGGCTTGCCGTGTGCGTAACCGCGTTATGAAGCGAGCGATCATCGTCCTCGGGCTGGTGGCGGCAGTGACGGCCGGGGCCGGGGCCTGGTACTTGCGCCGCGACGGCCCGGAGATCGCGGTCAACACCGTGCCGATTACCCGTGGCGACATCATCGACACGGTGGGCGCGACCGGTACCCTGCAGGCGGTCACGACGGTCCAGGTCGGCAGCCAGGTGTCGGGCAACATCCAATGGCTCGGCGCCGACTTCAATTCCATCGTCAAGAAGGGGCAGGTCATCGCCAGGCTCGACCCGTCACTGTTCGACGCGCAGCTCCAGCAGGTGCAGGCCAACTTGAGCCAGGCCCGCGCGAACCTCATCAAGGCCCGCAGCGAGTTGGATCGCGCGAACGTGCAGTTGACCGACGCGCGGCAGAAGCACGCCCGCGCGATCGAGTTGTCGGCCAGAAGCCTGATTGCCGCCAGCGACCTTGACGCGGCCAAGATCGCGGTCGACTCGGCGACGGCCGCCGTCGCGTCGCAGCAGGCCACCGTGACCCAGGTCCAGGCGGCGGTGACCCAGTCTGAAGCGTCCGTGAACCAGTCCCAGGTGAACCGCGATCACACGGTCATCCTGGCGCCGATCGACGGCATCGTGACGCAGCGGAGCGTCGATGTGGGCCAGACCGTGGCGGCCAGCATGCAGGCGCCAACGCTCTTCGTGATCGCCGCCGACCTGACGGAGATGCAGGTCAACGCCAACATCGACGAGGCCGACGTCGGCCGCATTCGCCCCGGGCAACATGTCACGTTTCGCGTCGACGCGTACCCGACCGACAACTTCCAGGGCACCGTCTCGCAGGTCCGGCTCCAGCCCGTGGTCGTGCAGAACGTCACCACCTACGGGACCGTCATTACCGTGCCCAATGCCGAGCTCAAGCTCAAGCCGGGCATGACGGCGAACGTCAAGATCGAGATCGCAAAACGCACCAACACGCTGCGCATCCCCAATGCCGCGTTGCGCTTCCGCCCCACCGCGGAGGTGTTTGCGGCGCTGAATCAAACGCCGCCGCCGGAAATGACGGCGTTTGCCAACGCCGCCCGCGGCGGACCTGCCGCACCCGCAGGTGTTGCACCCGCCGCACCTGCTGCACCCGCTGCACCCGCCGCACCTGCTGCACCCGCCGCCGCGGAGGGCCGCGGCGGTCGCGGTGGTGGCGGAGACTTTCAGGGCCGCATGATCGAGCGATTCAAGACGATGTCGCCCGACGAACAGAAACAGTTTCTTGCCCGCATGAAAGAGCGCGGCAGCGATACGAGCGCGTTCGAAGCGATCACGCGCAGTGCGCCGGCCAGGACGCCGAAGGCGGCCACCGCGCCACAAGCGCAAACCATCGACGCGCTGTTCGCGCCGCTGCCGCCGGTAGAATCCCGCGGACGCGCGTGGCTGTTCATGGATCGCCAACTGAAGCCTGTCAACCTCCGCCTCGGCATCAGCGATGGCACGCACACCGCGCTCTTGTCGGAGGAACTGCAGGAGAACATGGAAGTGGTGGCCGGAGTCACCGGCCTCTCGCCGACGAGGACCATGCCCACGCAGGGCGGCTCGGGCAACCCGCTGATGCCGGGCGGACGCGGCCCGGGTGGACGCCCCCCTGGCGGAACGGGCGGCCGCGGCGGCAGTGGCGGGCGGTAAGCCCGAAGGAGAAGCCGTGACCGAGAGCGCGCCGAACGTCATCGCGACCAGGAGCCTGGTCAAGACCTACGTGGTCGGCGACCATCAGGTGAAGGCGTTGCGTGGCGTCAACCTGGACGTGGCGCACGGCGAGTTCCTGGCCGTGACCGGTCCCTCCGGCTCCGGCAAGTCGACCTTCATGCACATCGTCGGCTGCCTCGATCGGCCCACCTCCGGTCAGTACCTGCTCGACGGCCAGGACGTCTCGCAGATGTCGAAGAACGAGCTCGCGGGGGTGCGCAACAAGAAGATCGGATTCGTGTTCCAGGGATTCAACTTGCTGTCCCGCACCTCCGCTCTCGATAACGTCGAACTGCCGCTGCTCTATGGCGGGTCGACGATGAAGACCGCGGAGCGCCATGGCCGGGCCAAGGAGATGCTGGCCGCCGTCGGTCTCGGCGACCGCTTCTCGCACCATCCCAATCAACTGTCGGGCGGCCAGCAACAGCGCGTGGCCATCGCGCGGGCACTCGTCAACAACCCGTCGATCCTTCTCGCCGACGAACCAACCGGCAACCTGGATTCGCGGACCAGCATCGAGGTGATGGGATTGTTTCAGCGACTGAATGTCGAGCGCGGCATCACGGTGCTGCTGATTACGCATGAATCGGACATTGCCGAGTACGGCACGCGAATCGTGTCGTTTCGCGACGGCCTCGTCGTGGCCGATCGGGCGGTCGGCAGCCGCCTCGTCGCGGCCGACGAGCTGGCCCGGCTGCCCGAGCCGGCGGAGGCGGTGTAACGATGTCGATGCTGATGGTGTTTCGCGTCGCGTTCAAGGCGCTGGCCCGCAACAAGATGCGCACGGCGCTGACCATGCTCGGGATGATCATCGGCGTCGCCGCCGTGATCACGATGGTGGCCCTGGGTACGGGCGCCCAGTCGTCGATCGAGTCGCAGATCCAAGCCGCGGGCACCAACATGATCATGGTGAGCGCCGGCAACTTCATGCAGGGTGGCGTGCGCATGGGCCAGGGCAACGCCAGCACGCTGACGCCGGAGGACGCGCGGGCGATCCAGGACGTCCCCGGCGTGCAGTACCTCGCGCCGGGTGTGAGCACGCGCGGACAGGTGGTCGCGGGCAACCTGAACTGGGGCACGCAGATCCAGGGCACCGACGTCGACCTGCCGCTGATTCGCTCGTGGCCCGCCACCCGGGGGGCGTTCTTCGGCCCGGCCGACGTCACCTCCGCGTCGAAGGTCGCGGTGCTCGGTGCCATCGTGCACGAACAGTTGTTCGGTCCGGAGGTGGACCCGGTCGGCCAGGTGATCCGGATCAACAACCAGCCGTTCACCGTGGTCGGCGTGATGGCGAGCAAGGGCCAATCGGGCATGGGCCAGGACCAGGACGATGTCGTCTACGTGCCGTACACGACCGTGATGAAGAAGCTGCGCGGCATCACCTACGTGCAGAACATCACGGTGTCCGCGGCGTCGGCCGGCGACACGACGGCGACGGCGGATCGGATCGCCACGCTGCTGCGCGGGCGACACCAGGTCGCCGAGGGCGACCCGGACGACTTCATGGTGCGGACGATGGAGGAGATGGCGAGCGTCCGCGTTCAGGCCACTGAAACGATGACGGCGCTGCTGGCGGGCATCGCCGGGGTCTCGCTGCTGGTGGGCGGCATCGGCATCATGAACATCATGCTCGTGTCGGTCACCGAGCGGACGCGCGAGATCGGACTGCGGATGGCGATCGGGGCGCGCGGGCGTGACGTCCTGCTCCAATTCCTCGTCGAGGCGATCGTGCTGAGCCTCGTCGGCGGCGCGATCGGGATCGCGCTCGGACTCGGATTATCGCGCGGCGTCACGGCGTGGATGACGTGGCCCACCGAGGTCTCGCCGGAAGCGGTGGCCGTGGCGTTCGTCTTCGCCGCCGCGACCGGTGTGTTCTTCGGGTTCTATCCGGCGAAAAAAGCCGCTGCGCTCGATCCCATCGATGCGCTCCGGTTCGAGTAGGATGGGTCGTATATGGGCGCTCGGGCCGCCGCCATTGCACCAGGCAAGATCCCGGACAAGGCCGTTCGGCAACAGCTGAATCGCATCCTCGCGAGCAAGACGTTCCTCCAGGTCGATCGACTCAAGCGTTTCGTCGGTTTCATCGTCGGGGAGACACTGGCGGGGCGCGGCGGCGATCTGAAGGAATACGTGATCGGCGTCCAGGTCTTCGGCAAAGAGTCCTCCTTCGATCCTCGAACCGACCCGATCGTGCGCGTGCAGGCGCGGCGGCTGCGCACGCGCCTGGCCCGTTACTACCTGGACGAAGGCAACGCCGACGAAGTCGTGGTCGACCTGCCCAAGGGCGGATACGCGCCCGTGTTTCGACCGAGGGACGGGGCGCCGGCCGCGAGGCGATCGCTGACCGCCGCCCTCGTGGGACGCAACACCGTGGCGGTGATGCCATTGGCCGACCACAGCGCGGGCGCCAGCCTCGACTACTTCTGCCGCGGGCTGGGCGATGAGATCGTTCACGCGCTCACCTCACTCAAGGCCCTGCGCGTTCTCGCGGTCGGGCCCGGGGACGCCGCCGGTGCGAACGCCGCGGCCGGGCGGCCCGACGCGGCCCTGCTGATCACGGGCGGCGTGCGGTCGGCCCGGGAACACCTGCGGGTCACGACCCACCTCGTCGACGGCGCCAGCGGGTTCTACCTCTGGTCGGAATCGATCGACGTGCCGCTCGCCGATCCGGTGTCGGGCCAGGAGATCATCGCCAAGCGGATCGCCGAGAAGCTCGCGCCCGAGGTAATGGATGCGGAGGGCACGCTCGTCGGGCGCCGTCAGAGCGAGAATCTGGCCGCTCGAAACCTGTACTTGCAGGGCCGTTACCACCTGAATCAACGGACCGAGGAGGGCCTTCACAAAGCCGTCGAGTTCTTCGGGAAGGCCGTCATTGAGGACACCCAGTTTTCGCTGGCGCACAGCGGCCTGTCGGACGCGTATGGGCTCCTGGCTCACTACGGCGTGCTCGGGCCGGCCGATGTCTGGGCGAAGGCCGCGTCGAGTGCGGCGTCGGCCGTGATGCTCGACGGCCACTCGGCGGAGGCGCACACCTCGCTGGCACACGTGCGCGCCACGCAGGATTGGGACTTCGCCGGCGCCGAAAGCGAGTTTCAGCGGGCCATCCAGCTGAACCCGAGATACGCGACCGCGCGTCACTGGTATGCCATGTCGTGCCTGGTGCCGATGGCCCGCCTCGACGAGGCGCTCGAGCAGATGCGACTCGCCCAGTCGCTCGATCCGGTGTCGTCGATCATCGCGCGGGACGTCGCGGTGATTCAGTGCTACCGGCGCGACTTCGAGTTGGCGCTCGAGCAGTGCGACCACACCATCGAGCTCAACCCGCATTTCGCACCGGCCTACCTCACGCTGGGGCTGATTCAGGAACAGCGACAGGACTTCGACGAGTCGGCCGCGGCCTTCCGCCGCGCGGTGGACCTCGCGCCGCATTCGCTGCGGATGCAGAGCGCGCTGGCGCGGACGCTGGCGCTCTCGGGAACCCGCGATCACGCGACCGACACCTTGCGCACCCTGGAAACCTTGTCCGCCACGCGCTACGTCTCGCCGTTCGAGTTCGTCACGATGTCCTTCGCCGTCGGCGACATGGAAGGCGGCTTCCGGTGGCTCGCCAAGTCCTGCGACGACCGCTGCTTCGAGCTCCTGGCGCTGAAGGTGGACCCGCGGTTCGACGCGTTGAGAGACGATGGCAGGATGGTCGCCGTGGCGCACCGCGTCGGGCTCGGCTGACGCGCGGTCATGGGACTAACAGACAGTAGACAGTCGTTCGACACGGTCGTTCGACACAGTTGTTCGACACAGTTGTTCTAATTCGGCAACGACAGCGCTACGTACTCGGGCGGGTGATTGCGCGCACCGATCGACACGACGATGAACTGCTTGCCGTTGAGCATGTAGGTCATCGGTCCGGCTGTCGTTCCGGATGGCAATTCCATCTCCCAGATCACATTGCCCGTCGCTTTGTCGTAGGCGCGGAACTTCGTTCCCCAGGTCCAGTCGGCGCCGGCGGTTCCACTGATGGCGTCGCTCCCTTCGCCGAGAAACAACAGCGTCTTGGTGACGAGCGGCGCCGGCCGGTTCGGATATCCCAGCGGAGGCAGGTCGAGATCCTTCAGGAGCGGGTGGAACCGTGGTCCGTCGCCGTTGGGCCTCATCCAGACGTGGACGCCGCGATTGAGATCGATCGCCGTGATCCGGCCGTAGGGACCCTTGATGATGGGGAGACCGTCGATGCTGATGGCATCGACGGTCGACGGCGGCGCCTGGGAGGCCGGCTGATCCGTCGCGGCCGCCGGCACGAAGTCGGCGTACGCCAGTGTGGCGCGCGGATCGGTCTGCTTCCAGGCGGCGCGGTTCGCCGGCCCCAGGGTTTGCGAGATCGCGTAGTAATAGCCGGTCTCCGGATCGAACGCGCCGGTGTTCCAGTTGGCGGATCCCCAGGCGCCAGGCTGAACGAGCGTGCCCTTCTTGCCGCCGGATTGATCGCCGGGAACGGAGGGCGGCGAGAAGACCGGCCCCATGACGTACTGGTTCGCAATGGTCCGCGCGCGCTGCTTCAGCGCGGGCGTGTAGTCGATCAGATCGTTGTCGCTGATACCTTGAAGATCGAATGCCGGCGGCTTCGTCGGAAACGGCTGCGTCGGCGACGAATGCTCGCCCGGCACGGTGGACTGCGGCACCGGCCGCTCCTCGATCGGCCACACCGGACGACCGTTGGTGCGATCGAGCACGTAGAGAAACGCGGCCTTGTTCGCCTGCATCACCGCGCGGATCCGCCTTCCGTCGACGGTGATCTGGCCGAGCATGGGAGGCCCGATGTTGTCCCAGTCCCATAAATCGTGATGCACGGTCTGGAAGTGCCAGACGCGCCTGCCGGTCTTGACGTCGAGCGCGACCACCGAATTCGCAAAGAGGTTGTCGCCCGGTCTCCAGCCGCCGTACCACGCCGCGGTGGGAGACGTCAGCGGGACGTAGACGTACCCGAGCTCTTCATCGGCCGTCATCGGATTCCACGCGCCGAGATCGCCAGCGACTTTCCACGAGTCGTTGCCCCAGGTCTCGTTGCCGAACTCGCCGGGCTGCGGCACCACGTGAAACGTCCACAGTTGCTGGCCGGTTTCGGCATCGAAACCACGAACATCCTCTGGTGCCGCCTCTTTCCGGTTGCCACCATCACCGGCGCCCGCGGTGTTTCCAGTCACCACGACGACATTGCCGACGATGAGGGGCCCGGTGCTGTCGTTGAAGCGTCCCGCGAGCGGTTGGCGATCGGCGAAGCGGAGGGCCACGCGCCCCTCGGTTCCGAATGTCGGCACCGGCCGCCCGGTGGCCGCATCGAGGGCGTAGAGATACTCGCCGCGAATGGCGAAGATTCGCCTGTCGGCGTTCCCGGTGCCGCCGCGCCAGTGGTCGACTCCACGCGTCGACGCCCCACTCGCATCTTCTCTCGTGGGACCAAAGGGCTGCTCCCAGATCGTTCGTCCGGTTTCGCCATCGAGCGCGATCACGAGGCCGTGCGCGTCCTGGGTATACAGGACGCCATCGATCACGATCGGCGTGGCACGCAAGTAGGCGTTCGGCCTGGTGTCCGGGAACGCCGCGAGCATCCTGGCGTTGACCGCCGGGCGTCGCCAGGCGATACGCAAACGGCCGACGTTGCCGCGATTGATTTGATCGAGTGCCGAATAGCGCGTAAATCCCTTGTTACCGCCGAAGTAGCGCCATTCAGTTCCCTGCTGGGGCGCCTGCGCAGCGACGGCCGCGATGGTGGCCGCGGCCACGCCCAGGCTCAAGACGGCCAGCAGTGGCTTGGCGTTTGCCATGGCTCACTCTCCTATCAAGGGGAGACAGTATACGCGTGCCTACAGCTGCCAGAGGCCGTGGTGGACGCCCCCGTGAATGTAGATGGCAAACGTGCCGTGGCCGGGGATCTCCATGGGCGGATGGGCGAGTTTGGCGCCGGCCGCCACCGCCGCGGCGACGGCCGCGTCGATGTCGTCCACCAGCCAGTAGGGCCGCACCACCGGTTCCTCCACCTCGCTCATCGGCGCCCGCACGCCCACCAGTCCGCCTCCGGGCAGCGCGGCCGTCCGTGCGTTGCCGAGCCCCGCGTCCGGCTTACCGAACTGCAGCCCATTCGTTGCGGCGTACGCCGCGCACACCGCGTCGACGTCCTTGGTCACGATTTCGAGATAGTGGATCTGCACGGGTTTCTCTGCTCCGGTTATCGATCAATCCCGCAGTCGACCTCACGCATGGGCGCTCAGCCGCGAGCGGCCTGATCGGGGGTGTTAGACCGCGCTGGCACCGATCGACAGAATGAGTAACGAGGCATCAGTTGCTTGCGCGAACGTCTCGACCCGTTGGTGCTCGGTCTGAAGCAAGGCCACGATCTGGGCCGTGCCAGCGTTGCCCACATCGAGCCAGATGACTTTCGGAGGAAAGCCTTCGACGAAGCTGCGCTCTCGAAAGTCGGTGTCCTTTTAAGCCATCACGAAATGGTGAGTCTTTGCGTACTCCCAAATCTGAGCATCTGGCGCCGCCCGCAGACTGACGTCACGGACGTGCGTACTGCCTGGATACTCGGTACGCAGGGCCGCGACAAGCGCCGGACTCAGATTCGCGTCGAAGAGAATCTTCACGCCACAGAGTTCGACAAGCGCCGTTCACGAGCCGCCGCGAATGCCAAGGAAGCGCGGATGTCTTCGCGCCTGAGATCGGGGAAGTCACCGAGGATTTGTTCCTCGGTCATGCCACCTGCCAGATACTCAAGCACGTCGTACACAGTGATCCGCGTGCCCTTGACGCAGGGCTTACCGCTTCGAACAGCCGAATCCACGGTGATTCGCTCTTCCCAACTCATATCGTGGATTCTACACCCGCGGGCCAAATCAGTGACCCGACCTGCCTGCTAGTAGCTACGAGCGGTCAACGTCCGCGTTTCAGCCGCGGCGGCTCATGATCGCACCGGCCGCCGACGGCTGTAAACGCTTGATGGGCGGCGCGTAAGGCGACCCGTTTTGCACAGGCCCTTCGCCAATCTTGACGACGTTGACGACGAAGCTGAGCGTCGCTTCGCCGGCGTGTCCGGTAACTTCCCAGCACCCGGGAGTTGGAAAGATCAAACCAGTCGCCTGAAATCCAGACGCACCGTACCCGGCTGGGATGTGAACTCGCAAAGGCGGTGCAGCTACATCCAACCGGCGTCCTTCGATGATCAACGGACCTTCAACTCCACGCCACCACGGAAACTTCATTTGAAGCGAACCGTCTCTGAGGACGAATCCCGATCCTCCTGGTCGAAACACGACAGTTCCTTCAGGCCACAGCGCAGTCCATAGACCCTTATTGCCGTGGTGACTTAGTGAAGGTCTCTCACCCGGCGGCGTCAACCCGTTCGGAACGGTGACTTGGCAGACGTTCTGAACGGCTGCTGCGGGGGCTGTCTGCGCGGCTGAGGGCCACGCCTGCATGGGGGACGTGGCCAGGACAACTGGCAATATCAACGCTGTCGTCCCTATGGCTCGTGATGATGACTTCAGCATGATCCCCTCCTTCCGAGACACCCAGAGCCACGTCCATATGTCGATTGAGCAATCCTACCGTTTTCGTCGGCCCAACGCGCAGCTTCAGCCGCGGCGGCTCATGGTTGCACCGGCCGCCGTCGGCTGCAAGCTGAGTTAGACCGCGTGTCATTGAAGAACAGAGCGCGTCGATACGCTCTCATGCGCGCGTTCGCCAGCGCGATGGATCCTGGCGTCCGTGGACGGCGAGCACAACTATCTCGTCGTCGGTAGGCCGAAAGTAGATCGCGTACGGGAAATCGGACAACACAGCTCGCCGAGTTTCAAGGTGGACACGTTGAAAGAGGAACGGGTTCGCCCCGATGCGGGTCATGAGCGCGTCGACCGCTTGGCCGAACTCGTTTCCGAGTCCGGCTCGACGCGACTCGTACCACTGGCGCACTTCCAGAACATCGTCTTCGGCTTCCGGCCTGAAGACAATTCGCCGCGACACATTTACCCCAGCAACTTCGCACGCACGTCGGCCCAGGGAACCGCCGAACTGGGGTCGGCCACGTGCTGGGCCCAGCGGCGATCGAGTTCAGCCCGTTGCTCGTCGGTCAGTTCGAACTGGGCCTCACGCTCGACGTCGGTAAGGCTATTCCAGAGCGCCATCGCGAGCTCGGCACGGTCGCTCGCCGGAAGCTTGAGGAGTTCAGTTAGAGGACTCGATGGCATCACCGGATGGTCTCACGCACCGCTGTTTTCGGCAATGCCATCTTGGAATCTGATTCTCAATTTCGTTCAGCGGTCTAACGTTAGATTTCAGCCGCGGCGGCCCATGATCGCACCAGCCGCCGACGGCTGCGAATCTTTGTTAGGCATCTCTCGACTCGCTTATGGCGGCTCGAGGAATCACGGCGCGATAGGTTCCATTCCCTTCGCCCTCATCACGTCCCTCGCGTGGGACGTCCGCAGGAATTCAATGAGTGCTTTCCCGCCTTCGGTTTCCTTGGCGCTCGTGCCGATCGCTGCCGAAAACGCAAAGCTCCCCTGGAGACCGGGCGGGAACGGACCGATAATCTCAATGCCGGGCACAGCCATGAGTTCCTGAAGTTGGTGAAGCGCGATCTCCGCCTTGCCCTTGGCGACCGCATCCCCCGCCGACTCCGCGACCTGCCCGGGGTTGCCGGCCAGTACGAGGACTGACTTGGCGTTCACCTCGGCAGCGATCCCAAGACGTTCCAGCACCTCTACGATATGGTCTCCGCTCGAACCTCCAACGGCCGGAGGGGGCCGTGCCACCGACTTGGCGGAAAGCAGCAGACGCTTGAAGGCTTCGGGTGAGGAAATGTTTGGTTTGGCTGCACCCTCGCGAACGGCCACGGCAGCGACCGACCTGGCGATGTGCGCTACCGAACTCGCGATCACCTTGCCGTCCTGGCCCAATGTTTCGATAGCTGCTCGATTAATCAGAACGACGTCGACTCTCTCACCTGCGGCGATTCGTTTCGCGATCAGGCCAGAACTGTCAAAGGTGATCGCCAGGGCACGGCCGGTCGCACGCTCAAACTCCGGGCCAAGCTCCAACATGACCTGACGCATGCCGATTGCGCATAGCACCTTCATTTCAGCCGCAAGGGCTGAGACATGAGGCGCCGTCAGACTCAGTGCACCGATTGTCGCAGCCGCCAGAGATCTTGTGATGAAGGAGACTCCCTGAATCAAAGATGCCGAACACGGACTGACCGCCGAACGAGGTATTCCAGAGTTTCTAAGATGCCTAGACGTCCGCGTTCCAGCCGCGGCGGCTCATGATCGCACCGGCCGCCGACGGCTGCAAACGCTTGTTGGGCCGCTTGTCGGACACGCGATCAGGATGTCTTGATGCACCGCACAGCCAAGGCCATCGCCTTGTCACCACCACTGTGACGGTTCAGCAGGCCTCCACCGCGACCAAAGTTGTAGAACCAAGCGTGGTCGATGTCGGATTGTGTGGCACTCCAGTAGAGGCCATGCTCTTCGATTCGCGCATAGTTGCCACCCACCTCACGACCGCCGCTCAATACTGCGTTGAAACCGGAAACCCCTCCGCGAAGGAGAGCGGTGTACGCGGATTGGCCATCATCCTCGGAATCACCCCGCACGCCGCCATCGCCCTTCGCCAGCTGACGCCATTCATCGTCTGTCGGCAAGCGCCACCCAGTTCCCAGTAGACGACAGGCCTCCGCCGCCCCCGCCCACGTGTACAAGCGGCCATAACGAAGGCACTCCGATGCGGAGTCGCCGTAGCAGTACGAGTCGGGGTGAACGAGATTCAGGTTATCGGTGATCCAAATTCGGCCGTCCAGCAGGTCTCTCAGAACATAGGTCTTGCCGTCTGCATCACGCAGGAGGCCATCTCCGCCGCCGCAGCCAATGGCCTCTACCGTGACTACGACCGCCACGAAGATGACCGTCCGCATGCAAGTATCAGTTCGTGATCGTTGTCGGGCCAACGCCTGCAACTGAGCCGCGGCGCGTCACGGTTCTCTAGCGATCGCGCCGTCGGCTCCAGTTGCTGTTAGACGGTCGGTCTACTTCGAGGCGGCGAACCCGTCGACGTGCACCTCGAGGAGGTGATTCACACGGATGCCGTAGATCCCATCGGTCTTCAGTCCGGCCTTGGGCATCGTGTGCACCACCGTCCCGTTGACGACGAAGTCGACCGTGTCGGCGCCAACGCGCACTTCGAGCGCGTTGGTGGACTTACCGCTCTGGTCGGGCTTGTTCACAGCTGCGTGGGACGTTTTCGGCGCGACGTTCTGCGTCGAGGCGTCACCCTCGCGCTTCTTGATCAGCCAGGTGCCGTCCTGCGCAACGAGGAAGTAGGTGTAGTTCTGCCCCGCCCCTTCCAGCCCCTGTCCGCCAAACACGAGGCCGTAGAAGTTCGTGTGGCCGCTCGGCTTCTGCAGCGTGAAGGTGCCCTTGAGCGTGTAGTTGCCGGTGACCGTGTTGGCGGGGTTCCAGAAAACGGCCGCTGCCGGATTCGTCGCATGGAAGCCGGTGCCCATCGTCACGAACTTGATGGTGCCCGCTCCATCGGGGTCCGACGCGCTGGTGCTGCGATCGGCACGGACCATCCAGCCTTTCGGGGCCTGTGAGACAAGAGGGGCGACGGCGAAGAGAACGAGTGCGGCAATGGCGGCGTAGCGTTTCATTGGTAACTCTCCTATCGACATGGGGTCGTGCATGTTTCCCGGGTCTTGTCGATCCGATCCCGCCACAGATGCTAGCATCGGCCGTCCGGTTTACAACAGCGAGGTACAGGGCGAAGAAACGCGCCCCTAGAATGCCAGGCGCGCGACGCGGCGCACAATCGTCAGGATTGCCCACATGGTCCGTCTAGACAGTATGACTTCGGCGGCAGCACACGGCTGACCTCCGGTATTGTCGCGGGTTAGCCTGTGCCGGCCAGAGCCGCAGCGTTGCATGGACCGCAGCGCTGTGTTCCCGGAGGTCAGCCATGGCACAGCCTACTCCTCTTTTCGTCGGTCTCGTCGTCCACAAAGATTCGATCGCCGTCGCGCACGCCCTGGGCCAGTGCGCCGATCCGCCCGTGTTCGTTGGGGCCATCGGATCCCGGCAGGCCGACCTCGACAAACTGATTCGTCGCCTGCACGCGAAGACGCCCGCGTTGGTGTTCGCGTTCGATCACGCTCAGCGCGTGGGTGATGGAATCATGCTGATAGCCGTTGCGGACGTCCGCCCAGGCCAGGACGTGCTTGGAAAAGGCTCTCGGGGCCGGGAGCTGGGCCCGGAGAACGAACTGCGACGCCAGAAGGGCAAGCGCCGCGAGTGCGAGAAGCGGCCGCGTCATGCGCCCGGCGACGCCGGCAACGAGAAGGCGACGACCTTCGTCCCTGAAGCGGCCCCGAGAAAGCTGCCGCCGCCAACCGCCACGACGACGTACTGCTTGCCGTCCCTGCCCAAGAACGACATTGGCGTCGAGTGGGCGGCGGTCTCGAGCTTCGTCTCCCAAAGCAGCTTGCCGGTGCGAGAGTCGAAGGCGCGGAAGTAGCCGTCAATCGTCGCGCCGACGAAGAGCAGTCCACCCGCCGTGGCGATCGGGCCGCCGATGCTGAGCGTCCCGGTGTTCGCGAACCCCTTCTCTTTCAACTCGGGGATGATGCCGATCGGCACCCTCCAGGCGATGTCGCCCTTGTTGACGTCCACGGCGATCAGCTCGCCGAAGGGCGGCGGTGAACAGGGAATCTTGTTCTGGGGATTCCAGAAACGCCCGACGGGGCCGCCCCATGGCGAGGCCCGCACGTAGGTCTCCGTTCCGTTGCTTTGCTTTCGAATCGCCATCTTCGCCACCTGGCCAATGTTCATCACGTTCGTGAACACGAGTCCAAGCGACTTGTCGTAGGCCAGGCCATTCCAGTTGCCGCCGCCAAGCGTGCTCGGGAAGGTCACCATGAAGGTGTCGGTGCTGGGCGGCGTGTACATGCCCTTGGTGTACATCTGGTTCTTGGTCCAGAGCTCCTGGCAAAACGCCGCATGTTCCGGCGTCAGCGAATACATGTCCTTGGCCGGATCGAAAGTCGTCCGCGCCAGTGGCGGCGGCTTCAGGGGAAACGGCTGGGTCGGCCAGGTCGCCTCACCCGGCACCGTGCTCTGCGGCACCGGGCGCTCCTCCATGCCGAAGATCGGTTCGCCGGTCACGCGGTCGAAAATGAACAGCAGGCTCATCTTGGTGATCACGGCAACGGCAGGAATGACCTTACCGTTGCGATTGACGTCAATCAGCGTCGGCGCGGCCGGCAAATCGAAGTCCCACAGATCGTGGTGCACGAGTTGCTGGTACCACTTCAGCTTCCCGGTGGCCGCGTCGAGCGCGACGATGGAGTTGCCGTACAGGCCCTGGCCCTTGCGATCGGCGCCGTAGTAATCGGAGGTCGGTGAGCCGATCGGCGCGTAGACAATGCCCCGTTCCGCATCCACCGTGAAGAACGCCCACACGTTGGTGCCCGAACGGTCTTTCCAGCTGTCGCCTTCCCACGTCTCGTTGCCGGGTTCTCCGGGCCGTGGCACGGTGTGGAACGACCACAACAACTTGCCCGTCTTCGCATCCCAGCCACGGATATCGCCGTACAAACCGAGGCTCGGCGACTGCTCCCCGTTGTTGCCGCCGGTGATGATGATGTTGCGATAGACGATGGGCGGCGACTCCATGCCGAAGCGGCCGGCCGTGTCGCCCTTGATGCCCTGGTTCATGTCGATCCAGCCGAAGCCGCCGAACTCGCTGACGAGCCGGCCCGTCTTCGCGTCGAGCGCCAACAGCCGGTCGCGGGCGCCTTGCAGGATGCGGGGGCCGGACGACTGATCGCCCGGCCAATACGCGAGGCCGCGCCTCCCGACCATGCCCGGCGATTCAAACTTCCACAGGACCCTGGCCGTCTCGGGCTCGATGGCAAAAACATTCGAGCCGCCCGACAGGTACATCATCCCGTTCACGACAAGGGGCGTGACCTGCAGGTTGCCCGCGCCCACGTCGAAGCTCCACGCCTGGGTCAGCGTCGCCACATTGGCGGGTGTGATTTGCTGGAGCGGTGAGAACCGGGCTTCACCCAGGTCGCCGCCCCGGGTCGTCCACTCCTGCGCCGAAACGGTCAGTGAAAGCGCGCCGACCGCAAGGACCAATGCGATCAGGCGCGTTACGGGTTTCATTGGTTTGTCCTTACGGGTCTGGGCGAGGCGTCACCTTCGGTCAATCCCAGCGCCCACTTGATGGCCTCGAAGTACATCTGGGCCACGTCGCGATTGTCCCAGGTGCCCGCCTCGTGCCCGAGGCTCGAATAAAACACCCGGCCCTTGCCGTAGGTCTTCGCCCAGGCCAGCGGCCAGATGCCGCCCTTGATGTGCACGCCGTCATTGGCCGGCATCTTCGAAAGATCGAGACGCAACAGCACCCTCGACTTTTCCGGCGAGAACCCCTTGGGCTGATAGAACTCGTCCGAGAACGCGAACGTCGGCGGGAATTGCCTCGTCGCTGGAAAATCCGCGGCCTCGTTGACCACGGTGCCCGGACCGTTGCCATACGGGTGCCCGTCGTAGCTGCCACCCATCAGCTCACCGAATTCGGTCCAGGGCTCGAAGGCGGTCAGCGCGGTGTGCGCGGCCACGAATCCCTTGCCTTGATCGCGAACGAAGGCCAGCAGGTCGGCTTTCTGCGTCTCGTCGATCGGCACGTCGCGATGGCCAAGAAAGAAGATCGCATCAACGTTGGCGAGGCTCGGGCCGCCACTGGCCGGCTCGCCGGTGGTCTTCTTGGCCTGCATCGTCACGATGTTCGAATCGGTGCGGATGAACGTGTCGTAGGCGCCAGACTCGTAGCCAAGACGCTCGATGACCGCCAGCGCATGCGATGTGAAGTCGTGTTGTGCCTGGCCATTCCGCGTGTCCGCCCACGCGAGCACGCGCTTCCGGGCGTTGGCCGGCCTGGCGCCGCCCCGCCCGCCGCCGCGCACTCCTGGTTGCCCTGGTTGCGGCTGCGGCGCCTGCGCCGATGACGACACCACAAGTCCGAAGACCAGGAAGGTAATCGCCGAGAGTCCGAGAACGCGAGACTTCATTCACGACACTCCTTATGGCAACCGGAACGCGACTACTGCGTCAGACGTCGGACTCCTGAGAAACCCACCGCCACCCGCCGTGATGACGACATACTGCTTGCCGTCGCGACCCATGAAGGTCGCCGGAATCGCGTGCGCGGGCACATCGAGCTTCGTCTTCCACAGCTCTTTGCCGTTGCGGGCGTCGAACGCACGGAAGTATCCATCGATGGTCGCGGCGATGAAGACCAGATCGCCGGCGGTCGTAATCCCACCACCGAGACTCGCCGTGCCGGTCTTGATGCCCTTCTTCTCGAGCTCTTCGAATTCGCCGAGCGGCACGCGCCACGCAATGTCGCCGGTATTGGTGCTGACGGCAATCAGCTCGCCCCAGGGTGGCTCGTTACAGGGATAGCGACGATTGGGCTCCCAGAAGCGCCCACCTTCGGGCGTCACCTTTCGATATGGCGAGCGCGGGCTGTCGGCGTCGTCGCCACCGGGACCACCTGCGCGGCCGCCGCGCCCGCCACGACCCTCGCCGGGCTTCACTTCCTCGAGATGCCCCCACTGCCCGGCGTTCATCACGTTGGTGATGATGAGACCGAGCTTCTTGTTGTACGAGACACCGTTCCAGTTGCCGCCGCCGATGGCGCCGGGGAACATCACGATGTCCTGATTGAGCTGCCATGGCGTGTACGGCACCGAGTCCTGGAGCTTGTATTTGTCCCACAGCGCCGCACAGTAGGCCGTGTGCTCTGGCGAGATCGTCGTCGGCAGCTCGCTCTTCTTCAGGGAGATGCGGGCGAGCGGCGGCGGCTTGATCGTGAAGGGTTGGGTCGGCGACGTCTTCTCGCCAGGTACGGTGCTTGGCGGGACGGAACGCTCCTCGATTCCGAACAGCGGCGCGCCGGTGACGCGGTCGAACATGAACAGCATGCCCATCTTCGTGATCTGCGCCACAGCCGGAATCCGCTTGCCGTCTTTGACCGCGTCGAAGAGTGTCGGTGCCGCGCCAAGATCGAAGTCCCAGATGTCGTGATGCACCAGTTGTTGATGCCATCGGCGCTTGCCGGTCGCAATGTCGACCGCGACCAGCGACGTGCCGTACAGGTTGTCACCGGGGCGTTCCACGCCGACGTAGTCGCCGCCGGCGATCGACACCGGGATGTAGACGATGCCGCGCTCCTCGTCGATCGACAGGTAGCCCCACGTATTGGTTCCACCGATCGTCTTCCACGAGTCGTGCTCCCACGTCTTGTTGTTGGGATCGCCCGGCTGCGCGATGAGGTTGAACGTCCACAGCGGAGCACCGGTGCGGGCGTTCCACGCCCGGATCACCGGAGTGCCGCCAGGGGTGATCAGCACGTCTTTATGGACCGACGGCGGCGATGCCATCGTCACGCCCATGTCGACAAAGCCGCCCGGTCCGAATTCCTGGGTGAGCTTGCCGGTCTTTGTATCGAGGGCCAGCAACTTGGTGTCTGACGAGACCAGGATGCGGCCGGCCGTCTTGGCGTCACCGCGCCAGTACGCCAGGCCACGCCGCGTCGCGCCGCTGGTTTCGAACTTCCACTGCTGCGCCCCCGTGAGCGGATCCAGGGCAAAGACGCCGTTCTGCGCCGAGAGGTACATCACGCCATCGACGACCAGCGGCGTGCTCTCGAAGAAGCCGGACTTGTCACCGGTGTTGAACGTCCAGGCCCGCTGCAGTTGGTCGACGTTGCCGGTATTGATCTGGTCCAGCGTCGAATACTTCGTCGCGCCCGGATCCTGGCCGGCCTGCAGCCAGTTGTTCTGAGCGCGCGCCGTGGCACCGGCCGCGATCGCGACGAGCACGACTGCGGTAATGCGTCTCATCACTTGCTCCGGTCGCTCGGAACGCGTCGCGGATGACGTCCTCATGTCGAGTTAGAAACTCACCTTCAACGCGAACTGCATGATGCGCGGGTCACCTGCGCTCAGGATCTTCCCGAAATTGCCGCTGTTCAGCGCGGTTACCGGCGCGCCGAAGTTGACGTGGTTGAGGACGTTGAACACCTCCCACCGGAACTGGATCGTGCTCGCGTCGGGCAGTCGGAAGCTCCGCGTCAGCGCGAAGTCGGTCTGCAGCACCGATGGGTTCAGGATCGTGTACGGCCTGAGATCGCTCAACGTGCCGAGCGCCGGCACCGCGAAGGCGTCCCGGTTCAAGTAGTTGGTTGGTGACTTGTCGCCGTACGGATTGTCGAGAATCTGGACCGCTCGCTGACCACCCACGCCGGTGAGGGAACGATCGGTCCCCGCAGTAACGGTGGAACGGTTGCCACTCTGCCAGCGGACGATGGGCGAGAACTGCCACCCGCTCAACAACACCTTCTTGACGCCGTCCTCGAAGTCTGGCGTCCGCGCAACGGCCGAGAAGTTGATGACGTGCCGGCGATCGGCGGCGCAATACGAGTAGTCTGCATCCGGGTTGTCCGGGTCCACCGTCGTCGGGCCCGTCAGCTCCGTCGTTGCCGGGTCCGTCATGCAGCGCGACAGCGTGTAGTTGGCGAGGACGCTCCATCCGCTCTGGAGACGCCGCTGAACCGAGAGCAGCATGCCGTGATAGTTGGACCGACCGGTGTCGTCGAGCTGGCCGATCGTGCCATAGAAGCGCCCCTCGACGGGATCCTGCAGATAGAGACGGCGCCGCGTGTTGGTGTTGCCGGTCGTCGCACCGGGGCCGTAGACCGCCGGGTTCAGCTCGATCGATCGCCACACGTGGCTTCCGTGGTTGCCCAGGTAACTGACCGCCACCAGCCAATCACTGACCATGCGCTGCGCGCTCACGTTCCACTGCTGGAGCGCAGTCGGATTCATGTTGTACGGGGTGTTGACATAGACGCCAAACGCGGGGAACGGCGTGGTCTTCCATTCCGTGTTCAGCGCGGGGAATGGATTGCCGCCGGGATACCCCAGGTAGGGATTGTCGAAGCCGCCGGAGGGGTTGGTGATGGTCAACTGCGCGCCCCAGGGCGGGCTGTTCGAGAAGCGCGTGTTGAAAAAGAGGTGCGGCGTGTCGAGGAAGATTCCCCACGATGCGCGCACGCTCATCTGGTCGTTGCCCTGTGGACTCCAGATGGCGCCGATGCGCGGAGCAAAGTTGGCAATCTTGCCGTGGGTCGTCGCCCGGCCCGGGTAGCCATCGTCTCCGGGAAAGAGCATGCCGATGGGCGCCTGTGGGTACACCTTGCTGCGAACCCCTTGATCGAACCACGCCTGTTCGAAGTGCTGGACGAAACTGTCGGTGTTTCTGAGCGGGATGTACGGCTCCCAGCGCAGACCCGCGTTGAGTGACAAGTTGGGCGAGACGCGCCAGTTGTCCTGGAAGTAGACGCCGAAGTAGTCGTGGTCGTCGTTGTCGAGCGCCGGGTTGCCCTGCAGGAAGCTGCTCATTCTTCCGAGCATGAAGTCGGCCAGACCCAGGCCGAGGTTCGATCCGTTGAAGGTGTAGGCCCCGTTGGTCGGTCGGTTGTTGATGGTCTTGATGTCGGTCTTGATGTAGTTGACGCCGAACGAGAACTGGTGATTGCCGCGGATCCAGTCGAAGTCGTCGGCCAACTGGTAACCAGTCGAGTTGAAGTAGCCCGGGTTGGTGGCGCCAGATCCCACCGAGAAGCCATTCCCCGACACGTTCAGGCCCATGTAGCCGGGCGCCAGACCGAAGACGTTGACGCCAATGTCGCCCGGACCGAAGTACTCCGGCAGCGTCCGATCGTTGAACGTCTTGTTGAGCGACAGGTGGAACGAGTTGACGGCATTGGACGACAGAATGAAGGTGTGGCCGACGACCAGCGAGTGCGCCCGATTGAGTTGCCCTGTCCGGCTCAGCGTCAGGATGTTCTTCCCGTCGTAGGTCGCGGGGTTGTCATACCGGGCGAAGTAGTAACGCGCGAGTAAGCTCTGGCTCGGGCTAATCGTGTAGTCGATCTTGCCGAGGGCCAGGTGCTCGGTGTTGTTGTCAGGAATCCCCATCTGCACCTGGCCACATGGATCGGTCGCCACCGGCAGGTAGTTCGTCACCTTTACGGCCGCGGGACTGAACAGCGTCGGACTCACCCGGTTGTTGACGAAGGGCGCGCGAAGCGTAATCTGGCGGCCGACGTTGCACTCGGGCGAAGCAAAGGCCGTGAAGTCTCCGTTGAGCATCGCCTGCGTCGGCACGTATCTGAACGACGTCTCAGGGTTGGTCCGCTCGATCTTTCCCTGATACGCGCCGAAGAAGAAGATCTTGCTCTCCTTGATGGGCCCGCCGAGGGTGCCGCCGACCTGGCCGCGCTTGAGGCTGTCCTTTTCGGCGGCGAAGTAGTTCTTCGAGTTGAAGACGTGGTTCCGCACGAACCCAAACCCTGTGCCGTGATAGTCGTTGGTGCCCGACTTGGTCACCAGGTTCACGGCCGACGCGGCGTGATGTCCGTAACGGGCCGGCAGCGCGCTCGTCTCAACTTTGAATTCCTGCAGCGCATCGGGGAACGGCGTGGGCAGGTTCAGGTTGTTGAACGGGTCGTTATGCGTGGCGCCGTCCATGATGTAGGTCACGCCGTTGGCCTGGCCCCCGGCGACCGAGATCGTGACGGTTGGATAGTTCTTGTTCGTGTTCAGGTCGCCCGACGGCGCGGAGGTCGCAAGGCCCGCCAGGAAGATCAGTTCGGTTGCCTGACGGCCGTTCAACGGCAATTCCACGACGCGTTGGTTATCCACCACCTGGCCGATGCCCGTCGAATGCGTCTCGACCATGGTGGTATTCGCGGTGACCGTGACCTGCTCGCTCACGACACCGACCGCAAGGGTGACGTTGATCTGAGGGTTCGAGCTGACCTGCAGCACGATGCCGTCCTGCACGTAGGTGGTGAAGCCCTGCAACGCCACCTTCAGTTGATACGGTCCAACGGGCAGGTTCGGCAGCACGAAGCTGCCGTCCGCGGATGTCACCGCCGAACGGACGGCGCCCGTGTCGATCTTGGTGATCGTGACGTCGGCGCCAGGCAAGGCGCCGCCGCTCGAATCCCGGACCACGCCGGATACCTGAGAGCTGGAGACCGACTGTGCCCAGGCGGTGCCGAGGGGGAGCGCAGTCAGCAGGATCGCGCCAAGACACGCCGACAAAGCCTTGAACTTAACCACAGAGCCTCCTTGAAACACTCGATTACTCGCCACGCCGATAGATTTCGTTGATGTCCCAGTGACCGGGAGTGGGTGTGGGCGCGTTCTCCATCGGCACCTGGATCACTGTGGGCCGGCCCGAGCGAAGCGCGGCCGCCAGCGCCGGTCCAAGCTGATCGGCCGCCTCCACCAGGACGCCGTCAGCGCCGAAGGCCCGCGCCATCGCGGCATAGTCGACGCGGTACGGCTTGCCGTCGCATTCGAAAACGCACCCGAAGGTCGTGCCGTAGTGCATCTCTTCGAGGCCGGCGATCGTGCCGAACGCCGAGTTGTCCATCACCAGCCAGATGACGTGGAGTCCCGCTTCCATGGCGGTCGCGACCACCGAGGGATTGGCGCTGAACCCGCCGTCGCCGACCAGGGCGATGACGTGGCGCTTGGGCTGTGCCACTTTCACGCCAAGGGCGGCCGCCGGTCCGAACCCCATCGTCGCCAACCCGCTCGGCGTGATGAACGTCCCCGGCACGTCGATCGGGAACTGCTGGCCCACGCCGTTCTTGTTCCAGCCGACATCGGTCACGATGTAGGCATCGGTGGGGGCCGCCTGACGCAACTCACTCAGGATTCGCTCCGGCCGGAGCGGGAACTGATTGGACGTCCATTGGTCCGCCCAGTTACTTGCGAATTCCTTCCGGCCGCGGGCGATCTCTTCATGCAGCCGCCCGCGGTCCGCGTGCCGCTTGCCCCGCGCCTCGTCGGCCAGGGCGGCCAGCGCCAGCTTGGCGTCGGCGACCACGCCCAACTCGGTTTGGTAATTGCGCCCGATCTCCGCCAGGTCCGCATCGATGTGGATCAATCGCGTCGGGGGAATCGAAAACGTGAAGCGGGGATCCCACGAGCTCGAGTTCGCCTCGGCCAGCCTCGTGCCAATCGCGACGATCAGGTCCGCGGTGCGGCACTTCTCGTTGGCAATCGGCGTGCCCCAGAACCCCGACTGGCCAAGCAGCAGCGGATGGTCGTGCGGCAGGCAGCCCTTCCCCATCAATGTGTGGGCAACCGGCACCTGAAGCGCGTCGGCCAGCTGCCTGAGCTCGTCGGTGGCGCGCGCGGACAATACGCCGCCGCCGACATACAGCACCGGTCGCCGCGACGTGGCGAGAGCATCGACAATTCGCGCGGTCGTGGCGGGGTCGATGCCGGTCCTGGCAATCTCCGGCGGGGTCTTGGCAAAGGCATCGAGATCGAGGTCGGCCGAGAAGATGTCCATCGGTACGTCCACCAGGACCGGCCCCGGCCGGCCGGTCTGCGCCAGGTGAAACGCGCGCTCGACGATGCGCGGGAGATCGGTGACGTTGTCCACCCGGTAGACGCGCTTGCAGAACGGCCGGAAGATCTGGCACTGATCGGCGTCCTGGTGCAGGTTGATTTCCTGGTGCGGATGCCGGCCGTAGTAGTAGGACGGCACGTCGCCGGCGATCACGACCATCGGAATGGAGTCGAGCGCCGCGTTGGCAACGCCGGTCGCCGCATTGGTCAGCCCGGGGGCCAGGTGCGTCAGCAGCACGCCGACCTTGCCGGTTGCGCGCGCGTAGCCGTCCGCCGCGTGGGCGGCGACTTGCTCGTGACGGGTCGAGATGTAGCGGATGCGGCTCTTGCCGAGGGCGTCGAGGAAGCCGATGATCGTGTGGCCGCAGAGCCCGAAGATCACCTCGACCCCGAGGCGTTCGAGGTACTCGGTCAGGAGGTAGGCGGCAATGCGCGTCTCGGCCCTGGGCGACACGCGCTTGACGGCGGTCTGGCTGGCGATGTCCATGGTGTCTCTTTCGAATCAAGCGGTGACCGCGGCGCTGTAGAACTCGCCGAAGAGCTCCGCCTCCGAGGGCTTGTCCTCGGCGATGGGCCGGCTCACCCACGTCACATTCATGTAGTGCTTGAGCGAGATGTTCTCGTTGGTGATGTTGCCGCCCCACACCCCACACCCCATGCTGGAGGTCATCGGCATGCCGTTGGTGAAGGTGCCCGCGTTCGAGCTCGATTGCACCTGGCGAACCATGATGCGGCTGACCGGGGCCATCATCGCCAGGCGATTGATGTGCTCGTCGCTGAACGAGTAGATGCCGCAGGAGTGGCCCTTTCCGCCGGTCTCGAAAATCTGCCGCACCTTGTCGAGCGCGTCGTCGAAGCCCCGGCACTTGAACACCGCCAGCACGACGCCGAGCTTCTCGGTCGAGTACGGGGATTGCTTGCCGATCTGGCTTTCCTCGACGAGGAAGAACGTCTTGTCGGGCGGGATGGTGAAACCGGCTTTGGCGGCGACGGCCGCCGCGGGGCGGGCAATGGTGTCGGCGGTTCGCCGACCCTGATCGTCCCAGTAGGCCCGCTGCAGCAGCTGCTTTTCTTCGGCCTTGACCAGGTATCCGCCTTCGGCCTGCAGCTGCTGAAGGAGGGCGTCGTAGATCGTGGCGTCCACGACGAGATTCCCGTCCGCCGAACACCCCGATCCGTGATCGTTGGTCTTGCTGATGGCCGTGTTGCGCGCCGCCTCTTTGACATCGGCGGTCTCGTCGATCACCATCGTGGCGTTGCCGGCGCCGACACCGTAGGCGGGCTTGCCCGAGCCGTACGCGGCCTTGACCATGGCCGGCCCGCCGGTCGCGACGGTCAGGTCGCAGATCGACATCAGCTCGTTGGCGAGCGGAATGCTCGGCTGCTCCACGCACTGCAGCACGTCTTCGGGCACCCCGAGCTCGGTGAGCGCCGCGCGCATCAGCCTGATGGTCTCGAAGGTGGTCTGGCGGCTCGACGGGTGGGGCGAGAAGATGACGGCATCCTTGCACTTGATCGCGTAGATGGCGATGCCGATCGGCGTGATGTAGGGGCTCGTCACCGGAATCAGCGAACAGATCACGCCCGCCGGCTTCGCGTACTTCACGATGCCCTTGTCGGGCAGTTCTTCGATGACGCCCATGCTCTTCTGGCGGAGCGCGTCGCGCAGGATGCCGAGCACTTTCGCGCGGCGGCGCGGCTCGCGGCTGCCCATGCCGCTCTCGTCGACACTCATGTTGGCGAGGCGGACCGCCGTCTCGGGGTTGGCGCCGGCCCACCCCACCGCCTGACAAATCCGATCGACCCTGGCTTGGTCGTAATCGCTAATCTGTTGCATGGCCCGGCGGGCCCGGGCCAGCAACTGGCGGGCCACGTCGCTCTCTTCAGCGGTGATGGTGCGTGCCATAAGCAAATCGTCTGGTTTACAGAGTCGAGCGATTATGGACAGTTGGAGGCGCGGGCGCGAGGGTGTTACGGTGCCGCTACCGTAACTTCGTAGGGAACGCCCCCCTCAACCAGTACCCTCGCAGAGCTTAGGAGTGATATGGAACCCTGGCGTACGGCCATCGTCGAGTCGGGCGACGGCCAGATCAGAATCCGTGGCTACGATGTCACGTCCCTGATGACGGGACGCACGTTCACGGACACCATCTACCTCTTGCACAGGGGCCGCCTGCCCACCGCCCGGGAGCGGTCCCTCCTGGACGCGATCCTGACCGGCGTGGCGGACCACGGCCCGGGCGCCCCGTCGTGCGCCGCCGCGCGCCTCGCCGTCTCGGGCAACCGGCAGTCCGTGTCGTCGGCGATGGCCGCCGGCATCCTCGCCGTCGGCGACGAGCACGGCGGCGCCGGATCCGGCTGCATGGAGATGATCGCCGGCGGCCTCGAGCGCGTCACGCGACAGTCGATGTCGATCCCCGACTGCGCACGGCAGGTGGTGGCGGAGATCCGGGCGACCGGACGCCGGGTGCCCGGCCTGGGGCATCGCGTGCACCGGCGGGATCCGCGCACGCCGGTTCTCTTCGAGCTGGCTCGTCGGAACGGCCTCGCCGGCAACGGCATTGCGTTCATGGAGGCGCTCGAGGCCGTCGTCCGCGACACGATCAAGCCACTGCCCATCAACATCGACGGCGCCCTGGCGGCGGTGCTGCATGACATGGGGTTCGCGCCGGTGTTCGGCCGGCTGCTGTTCATCATCGGCCGGGCCGCGGGGCTGTCGGCGGAAATCGTGGAAGAGCTCGAGCGGGAGCGGCCGATGCGCATTCGCATCCCGGTGGCCTACGATGGCGAGCCGCCGCGTTCGCTCGGCCAGGACTAGGATGGTCGACGAGACGACGGCGCGCCGCACCCACCAGCGATGGTTTCCCGTCCTCGCCCTGGTCGCGGTCGCGACGATGATCAACTACCTCGATCGGACGGTGTTGGGCATCGCGGCGCCGTACCTCACCAAGGAACTGGGGCTGACCGCCGCCGCGCTCGGCATTGTCTTCTCGGCCTTTTCGTGGAGCTATGCTCTGCTGCAGATCCCGGGCGGCATCTTTCTCGACCGCTTCGGAACCCGCGTCACGTATTCCCTCTCGCTGACGCTGTGGTCGGGCTTCACGGCGCTGATGGGAGTGGTCACCGGATTACCCGGCTTGATCCTGACGCGTATCGGCGTCGGCGTGTTCGAGGCGCCGTGCTTCCCAGCCAACAGCCGCATTCTGGCGACCTGGTTTCCCCAGAATGAACGGGCGCGAGCCAACTCCATCTACTCCGTCGGGCAATACGCCGGCATCGCCTTCCTGAGCGTCCCGCTCTTCTGGGTCACACAGCAGTTCGGCTGGCGAGGCCTGTTCTTCATGGCCGGCGGCTTCGGCGTCGCGCTGGGCGCGCTGTTCTGGTGGCGGTATCGCGAGCCGAGCCAGGACCGAACCATCAACGCCGCCGAGCTCGCCTACATCGAGGCGGGAGGCGGCGGCGAATACACGGGCGCCCGTGTCTCCTTCAGCTGGCGGCACATCGGGTGGCTGCTCCGACACCGTCAGATCGTCGGCGCATCCATCGGGCAGTTCGGCGGCAACTCGACGCAGGTGTTCTTCGTGACCTGGTTCCCGACCTACCTGGTGAACGTGCGCGGAATGACGTTCATCAATGCCGGGCTCATGACGATGCTGCCGTACATCGGCGCGTCGATCGGCGTGCTCGTGGCCGGCCAACTGTCGGATCGGCTGCTCAAACGGACCGGATCGGCCAACCTCGCGCGCAAGCTGCCGATTGTCGGCGGCATGCTCCTGGCGTCGACGATCATCGCAGCGAACTTTGTCCCCGACGACTCGAATCTGTTGGTCGTCGCCATCATGTCGGTGGCCTTCTTCGGCCAGGGCATGACCAATCTCGGATGGACGGTCATCTCCGACGTCGCGCCCAAGAAACTGATCGGGCTGACCGCCGGAATCTTCAACTTCAGTGCCAATCTCGCCGGCATCGTCACGCCGCTGGTGATCGGATATGCCTACCAGGCGACGGGATCGTTTTTTGGACCCTTGATCTACATCGGGGTCGTCGCCCTTGTGGGCGCGTTCTCGTACAGCGTGATCCTTGGGGATATCCATCGACTGGACATGGAAGACTGATTGGCGCCCGGCCTCTCGTTACTCAAACAGGTCGACGACTACATCGAAGGCCTGTTCGTCGAACCCGACCCGGCACTCGTGCGAGCCCTCGCGGACGCCGAGGCCGCCGGCCTGCCGGCCATCAACGTGTCGGCGAACCAGGGGAGGCTCCTTTACCTGCTGGCCAGAATCTCCGGCGCCCAGCGGATACTCGAGGTCGGCACGCTTGGTGGCTACAGCACGACGTGGCTCGGACGCGCATTGCCGGCG
>Ga0156330_1169_pt3 | contig 42467 bp, 36 predicted proteins | sample RifCSPlowO2_12_FD_107978 | JGI IMG/M metagenome (GOLD analysis project Ga0156330, IMG submission 107978) | Acidobacteria bacterium RIFCSPLOWO2_12_FULL_67_14b | reverse complement strand
AATGCTCTCGGCCGACAACACCGACACTTCCATGCGCCGACGGAATGAAGCGTCGGGGATACTTTCGAGGGCCGTCCGGGCCTCATCGAGGCTGGTCGCCGCCTGAGGCCTACGGCCCAAGGTAAGCAGGATCTCGGCGCGCTGACTCAACGACTCCGCGACGCCAACGAGACGTCCCGACGAACGCGCGTTTTGAATGACCGCATCCTGGAAGATGAGTGCCGTCTCCGCATCCTGCCTCCTGACGGCTGCTGCCGCTCCGACGAGAACGCCATAGGTCAAGCGTGGAGACCGGCTGATGGCGAGGATGGGCAATGCCGCCTCTCGGTGTTTCCACGCGAGCGCTTCGTCGCCCAAATAACCAAGAAGGCTCGCCAGCAAGTTGTGCGCTGCCGCAATCTGTTCGGCGTCGCCGATACGCTCGTACTCGGCAAGCGTCTCTTCATAGCGCGCTTGCGCATCTCCAAGACGCCCCTGCGCAAATGCGATCAGACCCAGCTGCCAAGTGACGCGTGCACCGATATGCGGGTAGTTCAAGTCGCGCGCCCGCCGCTGCAATTCGGTCAGCACCTCAGTCGCTTCGTCCGCTCTACCGCGATAGTAAGCAACGGCCCCGAGGTCGAGAGCAACGCGGTGCGCGAATGGGCTGTTCGATGTGTTGAACGCATCTCCCGCGGATTTCAGGGCTGGCGCGGCATCGTCGATTCGGTCTTCGACAAACATGGTCGCCGCAGCGGCGTAATCCCGATGGGCGCGCGCGAGTTGTGCGATGGCCGTCGCCCCCCGGGCTTCGGCACGGTCGATTGCTGCCACCGCATCGACGTACAGCGCGTCACCCGCAAGGCGCTGGAACGCATCGGCGATGAGCCTGACTCGTTCGAGTTCGGGCAACCCATTCCGTCCTGATTCAACGGCTGCGGCCCATTTGGGCAGCAGGTCGGTTTCAATGAACTCCCTTGCTTCGGTCATCTGCGCCCGTACGGCGGCGTCCGCAAGCTCGCTCGTAATCTCGCCCTCGAGCTGCTGCGCAATCCCGGCCCAGGCCGCGGCCGGCGTCGGCTTCGCCAACTCGTTCAGCCGCGTCCGCGCCTCAGCGGCCCACGGCGACGCGCTGTCGCGCGCCAGATACTCGGTCCACGCCTGCTTCGCCTGGTCGTTGAGCGACAGAGCCGTGGCCGCCAGCGCGCGATTGAACCACGCCTCGCGCAACGACGGATCGAGACGGCGCGCACGATCCGCCGACGCCAGGGCCCGCGGCAGGTCGTCGGGCCGCAGGCCAATCCGCGCCCGCTCCAACTGCACGGCCGACACGTCGCTCAGGTATCGCGCGTTGTACGGTTGTTCACGGGCCGCCGCCAGCAGCGACTGCGCCGCATCGTCGTAGCGGCCGGCGAGCAGTTGCTGCACGCCCAGCGCGTGCAGGCGCGACGGCGTTTCACGTTCGCCGAAAGACTCGCGAATCTTGCCGGCACTCAAGACGATCCGATCGGCCTTGGCGGCTCGGCCACCCTGCCCCCCAGCAGATGGCACACCCAGTGGGGCATGCGGGAACCCCCCGGTCAGCCGGCCAAGGACCGATCGTTCGCCTCCGACAGTGTCGGCAAGATTCACGAGCCCCGTGTCGCGATCCAGCCATGGCCTCACCATCGAGGGCACGACCAGAACGGCGAGCACGGCAGCCGCGGCGGTCAGCATGCCCACCAGGGTTCGACGATCCACGCGGGGAGTGGCCTCCTCCGCGGCATCGGCGACGGGCAGCAACGCTGATACCTCCTCGACCGTTCGCACGACCCCGGCCGCCATTGCGACGCAGTGCGGGCACGAGGCAAGATGGCCTTCCACTCGAGCTCGTTCAGCCAGACTCAAGCCCTGGTCGACATAAGCCGCCAGAACTTCCGGCTCCAGGCAACCATTCATCGTGCTAACCATCTCGTTTGAATAGACGGACAGGCCCCAAAAATTTCTCAACCTCGGTCCGCAGCAGAGGCGAGAGGGCAATGGACGGGTGGCCGATCAGCGACACAATCTCCCTCCGATCGAGGCCGGAGCCCGCCAAGGACAGGCGCAGTTGCTGCACGGCCTTGTCGAGACGCCGATGAAGCGTCGGGACCGACGCCCCTGTCAACTTCGCAATCTGCACCATCGAGAGCTCCTGATCGAAACGAAGCGCGAGCAGGACGCGCTCCTGCGCTGAACACTGTGCCAGCGCTGCCTGCAATGCGCGTTCGAGTCGCCCGATGTTCTCTCGCAACTCCGCATCCTCGATGTTCTGCTCCGAAGTCTCCGGAGATGGCATCGCCGCTGCGGCCTCTTCGCCCACCTCCGCCATGCGGACCCGGGCGGGCAACTGTTCCCATATCTTCAACAGGTCGGCGCGACTGACGCCCAAGGTGTGGTTGGTCGCGATGATCCCGATCGCCTCCTCGAGGGTGTGGCCGTCGCGCGCGACCATCCGCTCGAGCAGCACGCCGGGGACGCCTTGGCGTTCGGCCGCGGCGGACGGGCGCCAGCGCCCCCATTTTTCCGCACAGTAGTCGAGCGACAGCCGCTCGATCACGGCCGCCAGGTAGGTCCATAAACTGCTGCGTTGCTGGAACTTCCGGAGGATCGCGTAATCCTGTTCGATCAGGTGCAGCCGCACGAAGCTGGCGAAATCGTCAAGCTCACTGGGCGCCAGATGACGGCGGCGCCCGGTCGTCCGTACGATCTGATCGACCAATTGAAGATGGTCAAGGAGCAGCCGTTGATAATCCACGCTGGTGCTGAGGGGAAACTCGCCCGATTATCGGGACGGTTCGATGCCAACACAAGGACGTTCAAGCGCGGCCGCAGAATTCTTTATGCAGGCCGTGAGAATTTTGACGAGCCGTGGCCGTCTATTACAACTGAAGACTTTGGCACAGCCGGGCTGGTTCCATGGCACGACTCCTGAACTACAGGTGTGGCAGGAGGAGGAGTTGTGATGGGAGGGTCAGCAGAATGGCTGGTTTTCGATGGAATCACCCGGAAAGGGGCGCCGATCGAGGCGTGCGCGCCCATGTGCGGGTCTGTGCGGGACACGGAGCAGCAGGATAGTATGGGTGTGAGCTTTTTCGGCGGTCAGGACGGCGCGGGTGCCCGAGTCTGGTCAGCCTCGAAGATTGTGGACAAACATCAGGATCAGCAGGAGTTGCTCGCGCGCATTCGCGAGTTGGAATCGCTGTGCACCGAGGTGCTCGTGGCCGGCGTCGACCTCGGACTGCCGCAGCGGTTGCTGAATCAGTTGTGGGGCGCCGTGGGTCACGGTGAATTGCCGCACGCGTTCAACGTCGATTTGCCCCCGGTCCCGCCCAAGCCGGCCGCCGCCGGAGAGCAGGCGCCGGCCAGGACCGAGGCGTCGCCGAAGGCCGACGCGCCCGGCCTGATGCCGATTCCCGACATCCCGCTCAGCTCGAATCCGCTGCTGTCGTCCGGCAAAGACGACTCGCGGCCCAAGCCGCCGCAGACCGATCTGAAACCGCTTGGCCTCAAGAAGATCGTGGCCGTGGTCGACGACGACCCGATGATGCTCGACGTGCTGGCGCGCATCCTGCAGCGCGAGAACTACGAGCTGGTGATGGCCGGCGGCGGCCCCGAGATCATCGAGAAGCTCAGCGATCGTGAAGGCGGCGTCGACCTGCTCGTGACCGACTACGCGATGCCCGACATGCAGGGCCGCGAGCTGGCCGATCACGTGCGCCAGCGCTTCCCGGCGGTGAAGGTGCTGTATCAGACGGGCTTCAGCGACATGCTGTTCGAGAATCGCGCCGAGCTCGAAGAGGGCGCCGCCTTCCTCGAGAAACCGTTTACGGCCCGCGGGCTCCGCGAGGCCGCACGTCTGGTCCTGTTCGGCTCGATCAACCCCTGATCCCAGCCGGCACTTCGTGCCGCTGGGGGTTTTCGGCCTTCAGCCTTCGGCCTTCAGTCTTCGGCTGGGGCATCGCTGCGCTCTGCCGATCATAGAGCGGGTCTATACTTGATCGTGTGAAGCGTGGTGTCGGGTTCGTGTTCGGGTTCCTGCTGGTCGCGGCGCTGGCCTCGGCCGCGGCGATGCTGGTCTTGTATCTCGCCGTCGGCGCCGAACCGCCGGTCGGGGCCCATACCACCCTGGTCCTGCGGCCCCACGGCGACCTGCCGGAGGTGCTGCCCGACGTCGTGTTCGGGGCGGGCGACGAGCTGAGCATCCGCGCCTACGTCGAGCTCATCCGGAAGGCCAAGGCCGACACGCGCATCGCCGGCATCCTGCTCAAGCCGGGCAGCCTCGATTCGCCCTTCTGGGCCCGTGTCCAGGAGCTGCGCGACGCGATCGACGATTTCAAGGGCAGCGGCAAGTACGTGTATGCGTGGCTGGAGTACGCCGGCGACCGCGAGTACTACCTCGCCTCGGTTGCCGATCGCGTCTACCTGCTGCCGTCGGCATCCCTCGACCTGACCGGCATTGCCAGCTACGAGGTGTTCCTGCGCGGCACCTTCGACTGGATCGGCACCTATCCCGACTTCCTGCACGTCGGCGACTACAAGACGGCGGTCAACACGTATCTCGAGAAGTCCTTCTCGCCCGCGCATCGCGAGATGAGCGAATCGCTCAACCGCAGCCAGTACCAGCAGCTCGTGCGCGGCATCGCCGACGGCCGCCAGAAGCGCGAAGACGAGGTGCGGGCACTGATCGATCAGGGCCCGTTCCAGCCGGTCGAGGCCTTGCGCGTTGGCCTGATCGACGATGTGGCGTACGAAGACGAACTGGACGACCTGCACGACGACCTCGCCGGCGAGGACCACATCGACGCGGAAGACTACGCGGCGGTGTCGTGGAACGCGGCCGGCGTCCGCCGGGGCGCAACCATCGCCGTGATCAACGTCGTCGGCACGATCAACTCCGGCCACAGCGGGTACGATCCGGTCAACGGGCCCGTCATCGGGTCCGATTCCCTCGTGGAGTACATCCGCGAGGCCCGCGCCAACGACGCGGTCAAGGCGATCGTGCTCCGCGTCGACAGCCCCGGCGGGTCGTCGACGGCGTCGGACGTCATCTGGCGTGAGCTGTCGATCTCGCGCGAGAACGATCGGCCCCTCATCGTCTCGATGTCGGACCTGGCGGCGTCGGGCGGCTATTACATCGCCCTGGCCGGCGACGCCATCGTCGCGCAACCCGGCACGCTGACCGGGTCCATCGGCGTCTACACCGGGAAGTTCGTGACCACGGGCACGCTCGACAAGATTGGCGCGAACCTCGAGGCCACCAGCTCCGGCAAGCGCGCCCAGATGAACTCGCCCGATCGACGATTCACGGCCGACGAGCGCGCGAAGATCCAGGAGGCGATGCAGGTCGTGTACGACCAGTTCGTGGAGCGCACGGCGGCGGCCCGCCACATGGCGCCGGAGAAGGTGGACGAAGTGGCGCAGGGCCGTGTCTGGACCGGCGAGCAGGCGCGCGAGCTGGGCCTCGTCGACCAGCTGGGCGGTCTGTACACAGCCATCGGCCTCGCGAAGCAGCGCGCGCGGATCCCGGCCGATGAGGAAGTCCAACTGCTGATCTATCCGCCGCGGCGGAGCTTCTACGAAGTACTGGCCGAGGAGCTCCAGTCGCCTGTGGGCCGCATGGCGGACGCCTCCACGTCGGAGGCGATTATCCAGCTGCTCGGGCCGCGCGAGAGGCGCGCGCTCGCGGCCTTGCTCGCGCCCTCGCGCCTCTTCCGATCGGGCCAGGTCCTCGCGCACATGCCATACGTGTTCGTGCGATGAGGACGTGAATGGCTGTGGCTGTCAGCTGATACGCCAATCGAAGTGCGCGCTGGGCTTAGATGCCGACGACGCGGGCGAGCGTGTCCTGGCGGATGTTGATCGTCAGGCCCTGCTTCGCTTTCTGCATGTAGGCGCCGAAGAACTTGTCGCGGCGCTGGTTGACCAGCTCGTCGCGGAGCTGATCCCGGCCGCCTTCGATCTCCGCGGGCGTGACGTCGACGCGCTCGACGACGCGAACAATCGCGGTGCCCGTCGGCGTCGAGATGGCGTCGCTGACGCCGCCCTGGGGCAGTGCAAACGCGGCCGCGTCGACCGCCTCGCTGATACCGAGGTCGGCAATCGCGGCGCCGCGTGCGATGAGCTCGGTGGTCTTCACTTCCAGACCCGCCCGCTTGGCCGCCGCCGCAAAATCCTTCGCGCCTTTCAGGTCGCTGGCGATCGCCGTGGCGCGCGCTTTCGCGAGCTCCGCGGCCTTGTCGCCCACCAGGTCGTCGCGGACCCTGGCCTTCACTTCATCGATCTTGGGCACGTAGGAGTCCTGCCGCCCCGTGACCGTGGCAAACACCCAGCCCGCCGCCACGCGCATGGCCGGCGTGACCTCACCTTCCTTGCTGGCGAACAGCCGCTGCGACAACTCGGGCTGCGGGCCCAGGCCGCCGACGGCTTCCTCGGCGAGGAACAGGCCGGCCTCGATCACCGGAAGGCCGCGGCTCGTGGCCAGCTTCTCGAGGTCGGCCGGCGTCTTGGTGGTGGCTTCGAGCGACTTGGCGATGCGCTCGGCCTCGGCCTGCGCCTTCTGCCACTTGAGTTGATCCTCGATTTCGGTGCGCACCTCGGCGAGCGGGCGCGTCGTGTCGGGCTTGCTGTCGACGACCTTGATGATGTGGAAGCCGAACGCGGTCTTGACCAGGTTGCTGATCTCGCCGGCCTTCATGCTGAAGGCGGCCTGCTCGAACTCGGCCACCATGCGGCCGCGGCCGAAGTAGTCGAGGTCGCCGCCGTTCGTGTTGTTGGAGTCGTCTTCGGAGTACTGCTTGGCGAGGGCGGCGAAATCCGCGCCGGGCGCCTGGGCCTTCTTCAACACCTCCTCGGCGAGGGCCTGGACGGCCTTTTCATCCTTGCCTTCGAGCTTGAAGAGGATGTGGCTGGCGCGGACCTGCGCCGGCGTCTGGTACTGCGGCATGTTCTGCTGATAGAACGCGGTGATGTCGGCCTCGGGCACCGTGATCGTCTGGCGCACCTGGTCGACGTTGATGACGGCGTACCTGGCCTTGCGCTTCTCGCCGATGCGGTACTTGTCCTTGGCCTTCTCGAAGAAGGCGGCGAGCTCCGCGTCGGTGACGGTGACCTGCGACTTGAAGGCCTGCGGCGTGATCGGCACGACGTCGAGCTTGACCTTTTCGTTGCGCCTGGTGAACTCGTCGGCCACGTCCTTGTCGCTGATCGACATCCACCCGGTGATCGCGGAGCGCAGCTTCTCGATCTGCAGCGCGCGCCGCAGGCTCGCCTCGAAGTCGGCCGTGGTCATCGGCGGATTCTGGAACTGCAGGATCTGGCGATAGCGCTGTTCGCCGACGAACTTGCCGTTCTCCTGGAAGCCGGGGAGCGCGAGGATGCGCTGGCGGATTTCGACGTCGGTCACGGTGATGCCCTGCTTGCGCGATTCGGCGACCATGGCTTCCTCGTCGATGAGCTGGTTCAGGATCTGGCGATCGATGCCGAGCTGCTTGAGCAGCTGATCGTTCATCTGCCCGCCGTACGCGTTGCGGTAGGCATTGATCTGCGCGTTGTAGCGGCGCGTGAAGGTGCCCACGGTAATCGGCTGGCCCTCGACTTCGGCCAGCACTTCGCTGGGGGCGGCGCCGGTGTTGGTCGTGAGAAAATCGGGGATGTAGAAGACCACGAAGGTCAGGACGACCAGCGCCAGGCTCCACTTGAGCCAGCCCTTGTGTCGCCGCATCTGGTCCAGCATCGTCATCGGTCAAAACCCTCTGGGAAACTCGAATCGTAGCACGAAGGTTCTTCACGGGGGTTCCTCACGGAGGTTCCCCACGAGGGTTCTACGGAGGTTCTACAGAGGTTCTGTGCGTATGGAACCTCTGTGGAGAACCCGCGGGAGGAACCTTCGTGGAGAACCTCCGTGAGGAACCATCGTCCGGAACGTGATATATTCAGTCAGTTGAATGACTTACGGCGGTTCTCGCCGTCCGGATCTGGCCGCCCGCCTGCGTCGCAGCCAGCGAGCGCTCAAAGGCCGACTCGAACGGCCTGAGACGGCGCTCGCCCTGCTACGCGCCGTACACGACACGCTCGATCCGGAAACCATCGGCGGGCTGGTCGTGGAACTTGCCGACGAGTGGTTCAAGGCGTCGGCGTGCGGTGTGTTTGCGGCCGATCTCGACGGCCAAGTCGTTGTCTTGTCGTCACGCGGTATGGGGCCGGCGCTGACGCCGGTTGCGACCGGCGTGGCGCGCTGGGTCATGGGCCACGGCCGCGAGCTCGCGACGGCGGATCTGCGCAAGGATCCGCGCGCGACGGGCGCCGCGGGCGCGGTGCTCGGCTGGCCGCTGCGCTGTCGCGCGCAAACCGTCGCGGCGCTCGTGGTCGCGGAGCGTCAGGCCTCGTCGCAGCCGCCGCACATCACGCCGGCGGTGGGCCAGTCTCTCGGCGTGGTGCTCGAAGGGCCGGCGCAGGCGCTCGACAACGCCTTGCGGCTCCGGCGGTCGGAAGCGTTGTCGGTGACCGACGACCTGACGCAGCTCTACAACTCGCGGTACTTGAATCAGGTGCTGCGTCGCGAGGCCAAGCGCGCCTCGCGGTCGGGTCGCCCGTTGTCGCTGTTGTTCCTGGACCTCGATGGCTTCAAGGGCATCAACGACAATCACGGCCACCAGGCCGGCAGCACGGCCCTGGTGGAAGCGGCGGCCGTGATTCGCCGCTGCGCGCGTGAAACGGACGTGGTGGCGCGGTTTGGTGGCGATGAATTTGCGCTCATCCTCCCCGACACCGGTTCTGAAGGTGCTGCGGCGGTAGGAGACCGCGTGCGTGAGCGGCTGGCGGCCCATCCATTCCTGGCGGGGAGCGGGTTGAGCCTGCGGCTCACGGCGTCGGTCGGGGTGGCCACATTGCCCGATGTGGCGGCTTCTGCTGAAGAGTTGGTACGTGCGGCCGATATGGCGATGTACCAAGTCAAGGATTCGGGCAAAAACGGGGTTCGCATCGCCCAGGCCGACTAGCCGGGCGGGATAGCACGGTTCTACACACAATGGGTCTTGGTTCGCTCCTGTCGTTTCTCTCCACGGATTTGGCGATCGATCTCGGCACCGCCAACACGTGCGTCTACGCCAAAGGCCGCGGCATCGTGGTCAACGAGCCGTCGATGGTCGCGGTCAACAAGGTGACCGGCCGCGTCGAGGCCGTCGGCACCGGCGCCAAGGAGATGCTCGGCCGCACGCCGGGCAACATCGTCGCCATCAAGCCGATGAAGGACGGCGTCATCGCCGACTTCGACATCACCGAGAAGATGCTGACGTACTTCATCAAGAAGGCGCACAACGGCAACGTCTGGGTGCGCCCGCGCATCATCATCGGCGTGCCGTCCGAGATCACGCAGGTCGAGAAGCGCGCGGTGAAAGACTCGGCGTATCGCGCCAAGGCCAGCGAGGTCCACCTCATCGAAGAGGCGATGGCCGCCGCCATCGGCGCCGGCCTGCCGATCACCGAGCCGGCCGGCAGCATGATCGTCGACATCGGCGGCGGCACCACCGACATCGCCGTCATCTCGCTCGCCGGCATCGTCTACAGCAAGGCCGTGCGCGTCGCCGGCAACGAGATGGACGAGGCGATCATCCAGTACATCAAGAAGACCTACAACCTGCTGATCGGCGAGCGCACCTCCGAGCAGATCAAGATGGAGCTGGGCTCCGCCTACCCGCTCGAAGAGCGGATGACGATGGAGATCAAGGGCCGGCACCTGATCGAGGGGGTGCCGAAGACCATCACCATCACCGACGAAGAGATCCGCGAGGCCCTCGCGGAAACCGTGAACGTGATCGTCGACGCGGTGCGCGTCGCCCTCGAGCGCACGCCGCCGGAGCTGTCGGCCGACATCGTCGATCGCGGCATCGTCATCACCGGGGGCGGGTCGCTGCTGAAGAACCTCGACAAGCGCCTGCGCGAAGAGACCGGCCTGCCGGTGTCGAGCGCGGAAGATCCGCTGTCGTCGGTGGTGCTCGGCGCCGGCAAGATGCTGGGCGAATTCGATCTGCTGCGCAAGATCGCGATCGATTAGCTGATGGCCGAAGGCTGAAGGCTGAAGGCTGAAGGCTGTTTCATGGCACTTGCCGACATCAGACAACGGCCCGGCGTCCTGCTGGGCGCCGCCATCCTGCTGCACGTCGTCCTGATCTCGGCGCAGGTCAACACGGCCTCGGGGCTCCCGGTGCTGCAGGTGGTCACGTTCGGATCGTTCTCGGAGGTCCAGCGCGCCACCATGGCGCTGGTCGGCGGCGTGCGCGGCGTGTGGTCCGGGTACATCGCCCTGCAACACGTGGAAGCGGAGAACACCGCGCTCAAGCAGGAGATGCAGACCCTGCAGATCCGCCTGCAGGAGGAGCGCGCCGAGGCGCAACGCACCGACAACCTGCGCCAGCTCCTGGAGCTGCGCGAGCGCGCCGGGCTCGACACCACCGCGGCCGAGGTGATTGCCGCCGCGGCGAGCCCGGAGTTCCGCACGGTCACGATCGACAAGGGCTCGTCGCACGGGCTGCAGACCGACATGGCGGTGATTTCGCCGGCCGGCGTGGTGGGCCGCGTGATCCTGCCGAGCGGACGCGCCGCGAAGGTCCAGCTGCTGATCGATCGCAACGCGGCGGCCGGCGCGCTGATCGAGCGCACGCGCGTGCAGGGCGTGGTGGTCGGCTTCGGCGACGGGTCGCTGCGCATGGAGTACGTGCCGGGCACCGCCGACGTGAAGACGGGCGACCTGGTCGTGACCTCCGGCATCGACGGGATCTATCCCAAGGGGTTTGTCATCGGTACGATCGATCACGTCGATCGCGGGCTCGGGCAGTACCACGAGATCACGGTCCGGCCGGCCGTGGATTTTTCGCGGCTCGAAGAAGTGCTCGTGGTGCGGACCCTTCCGGCCTCTCGCGCGGTGCCCGAGGGTGGCGAGTGAAGACCGCCGCCGCGCTGGCGGCCATTCTCGTCGCGCTGGCCTTGCAGACGACGCTCGCCGGGCTGGTGATCCGCGGGACCGCGGCGATCGACCTGGTGCTGATCGTCGTGGTGTACATCGCGCTCAAGTCCGGGCCGGTGACCGGGCTGCTGGCCGGCAGCGTGGCGGGGCTCATCCAGGACTCCCTGTCGAGCGGGATCGTCGGGATCGGCGGGCTGGCCAAGACCCTGGTGGGCTTCCTGGCAGGGGTGCTGGGCACCCAGTTCATCCTCACGGGCCCGCTGCCGAGGTTCGTCCTGCTCCTGCTGACTACCGCCTTGCACGCCGCTATCTTCATGGGGCTCTATGTGTTGCTGGATCTGCGGCAGTTCCCGGCGCCGGTGCCCGCCGTGGTCGGCCAGGCCCTCGGGAACGGGTTTGTCGGGGTCGTGGGGTTTCAGGTGATCGAATGGCTCCCCGGGTTCATGGCCAGGCGCCGCGCCGGGCGCCCTCTCAAACGATAATGGCAAGTTACAGACGGCTGAAGGCTGAAGGCTGAAAGCCGAGAGCTGACATATGGCGATTGCCGAAGATCGGCGGCGACTGCACCTCCGTCTCACCATCCTCCGCGTGGCGGTGGCGGCGGCGTTTGGCCTGCTGGCGGGCGGCTTTTGGTTCTTCCAGGTCGTTCAGCACACCAAGTTCCGCGAGATGGCGGAGAACAACCACCAGCGCACGCTGACGTTGCGGGCGCCGCGCGGGATCATCTACGATCGCACCGGCCGGCTCCTGGTCGAGAACCGCAACTCCTTCAACATCTCCATCGTCCGCGAACACACGAAGGACCTCGATCGCACGATTCGCGTGCTGGCGAGCGTCACCGGCGTCGACGAGAAGTTCGTCCGCGACATCGTCGATCGGCATCGCCGCGAGCCGCGCTACCAGCCGATTGTCGTGCTGCAGGACGCCACGCTCGCGCAGGTGGCGGCGGTCACGGCCCGCCGCCTCGATTTCGAGCTGCCGGACGTGCTCGTCCAGGAAGTGCCGACGCGCCAGTATCCCGACCAGGCGATGGCCGCGCACCTGATCGGCTACGTCGGGGAGGCCAGCGAGGATCAGCTGGCGTCGGACCACGTGGCCACCGGATCGATCGTGGGGCAGTTCGGCATCGAGCGCGTCTACAACAAGCTGCTGATGGGCGAAGACGGCGCGCGGCGCGTGGTCGTCAACAGCGTCGGGCGCGAGATCCGCACGCTCGACGAAGTGCCGCCCGTACAGGGGCGCCGCGTCCAGTTGACGATCAACTACGCGATGCAGAAGGCGGCGGAAGACGCGTTCCGCGCCTACGGCCGCTGGGGATCGGCGATCGTCATGGAGCCGAAGAGCGGCGACGTGCTGACGCTGACGAGCCTGCCCGCGTTCGATCCGAACGACTTTGCCACCGGCATCGATCGCGCGACGTGGAGTCACCTGAACACCGACAAGCTGCGGCCGCTGCAGAATCGCGCCATCCAGGGCCGCTACTCGCCGGGGTCGACGTTCAAGATCCTGATCGCGACGGCGGCGCTCGAGGAGGGCGTGATCTCGCCCGAACGCCAGATCTACTGCCCGGGCGGCGGCACGTTCTACGGCCGCTTCTTCCAGTGCCTCGGCAAGCACGGTTTCGTCGACCTGCGGCATGCCCTCGAGCGGTCGTGCAATACCTACTTCTACACCGTGGGCGACATGCTGGGCATCGATCGCATCCACAAGTGGGGCGAGAAGCTGGGCCTGGCCGGCAAGAGCGGCATCGACCTGCCCAACGAAGTCGAGAGCATCGTCCCGTCGCAGGAGTGGAAGCGCAAGCGCTTCAACGAGAAGTGGTACGCCGGCGACACCATCTCGGTGGCGATCGGCCAGGGCATGGTCGACGTGACGCCGATGGCGCTGGCCGTAACGATGGCGACGATCGCCAACGGCGGCAACCGCATGGTGCCGCGGCTGGTGCAGGCGTTCGACGAAGGCAACGGCTGGCAGCCGGTCGCGCGCCCGCCCTCGCCGTTTGCGCCGTTCCTGCTGAAGCCCGAAACCGTGTCGGCCGTCCACGACGGGCTGTGGATGGCGGTGAACGGCGCCGGCACCGCGCGGCGGGCGATGATTGCCGGCCGCGACGTCGCTGGCAAGACCGGCACGGCGCAGGTGATTTCGCTCCAGGGCAAGGAACGGGCGCGCGGCTCCGAGAAAGACCTGCGCGACCATGGCTGGTTCGTCTTCATGGCGCCGCGCGACAACCCCGAGATCGCCGGCGTGATCTTCGCCGAGCACGCCGAGCACGGCTCGGAGGGCGCGATGATCGCCCGGCACGTGATCGAGACCTACTTCGCGCAGCGCGACGGCCTGCCGCTGCCGGTGCTGACCATTCCGAAGCCGGCGCCCGCGCCGGCCGCGCCGGCCCGCGTCGCTACGATCGCCGGCCCCGCCACGGGAGCGCGCTGATGTTCGAGCGGCGGCTCTACTTCCATATCGACTGGCTGCTGATCGGCGCGGTGCTCGTGATTTGCGCGATCGGCCTGGTGATGATCTACAGCACGACCGGCGGGGCGGGCGGCGTCTACTGGACGCAGGTCTACGCCCTCGGCATCGGCCTGATGGCGATGGCCGTGTGCCTGATGGTCGACTACCGGTCGCTCGCCGACAAGTCGCATTGGATCTACCTGGCGATGGTCGCCGCCCTGATCGGCGTGCTGTTCTTCGGCGCCGTCCGTGGCGGATCGCGCCGCTGGATCGATCTCGGCGCCTTCAACCTCCAGCCCTCGGAATTCGCCAAGGCGACGCTGGCGCTCATGCTGGCGAAGATGCTCGGCGAAAGCCGGCGTCCCGCGCTCACCAACAACGATCTGCTGATCGCGGCGGCGCTGACCGCGGTGCCGCTGCTGATCATCGCCCGGCAGCCCGATCTGGGCACCGCCGTCACGCTGCTGCCGATCCTGCTGGTGGTCGCCTTCGTCGCCGGCATGCCGATGAAGTACATCTACGCCGGGGTCCTGGTCGCCGTGCTCGCGGCGCCCGCCGCCTACAAATTCGCGCTGCAGGACTACCAGCGCGAGCGCATTTCCACCTTCCTCGATCCGGCGCAGGACGCCCGCGGCGCCGGCTACCAGCAGATTCAGGCCCGCATTACCGTCGGCTCCGGCGGCGTCTGGGGCAAGGGATTCATGGAGGGCACGCAGGGTCAGCTGCGCTTCCTTCCCGTCGCGCACAACGACTTCATCTTTTCGGTGCTCGCCGAAGAGCAGGGCCTGGTCGGGGTGCTCGTCGCGCTCGGGTTGTACCTCTTCGTGATTGTGCGCGCGCTCGATGCGGCCCGGCTGGCCAAGGACCGCCTCGGCGCCTATCTCGTCCTGGGCGTGCTGTCGTCGTTTACGTTCCAGGTCATCTACAACATCACCATGTCGGCGGGTCTGGCGCCGGTCAAGGGGCTCACGCTGCCGCTCATGAGTTACGGCGGCTCCTCCATGATCGCGACGCTCGCGGGGTTCGGGCTCATCCTCAACGTGCGAATGCGACGATTCACTAATTAGGCGGGGAAGGCGGGTGGGGCGGGTCGGGCGGGTAACTCCACCGGCCTGACCGGCCCCACCAGCCCGACCGGCCCCCAAAAAACATGAACAAGGAAATGATCATTTCCTCCAATGGTCACGAAACGCGTGTGGCCATTCTCGAGGACGACCAGCTCGCCGAATTGTTCGTCGAGCGCGAGCAGAACCGCGGCGTCGTCGGTAACGTCTACAAGGGCCGGGTCTCGAAGGTGCTGCCCGGCATGCAGTCGTCGTTCGTCGACATCGGTCTCGAACGCGACGGCTTCCTCTACGTCTCGGACGTGATCGCCGACGTCGACGAGTACGACAAGGATGACGACGAGGCGCCGGCCGCCGAGGCGGCGGCCAACGGCGGCGACAGCCCGGCCGCGCCCGGCGCGCCGCCGGAACGCCGCGGGCGGGGCCGCGGCCGCGACCGCGACGAGGGCAAGGAGCGCGCGCCGGAGCCCAAGATCGAGGAGCTGCTCAAGGAGGGCCAGGACGTCATCGTCCAAGTGGCCAAGGAGCCGCTGGGCACCAAGGGCGCCCGCCTCACGTGCCACGTCACGCTGCCGGGGCGCTTCCTCGTGTTCATGCCGACCGTGGATCACATCGGCATCTCGCGTAAGATCGACAGCCGCGACGAGCGGGCCCGCCTGCGCGGCATCGTCCGCGAATTCCGCGAGCAGCATCACTTCAGCGGCGGCGTCATCATCCGGACGGCGGCGTCGAGCCGATCGAAGGACGACATCCTCGCCGACCTGAACTACTTCTACAAGATCTGGGTCGACATGCGGCAGCGCGGCGAGCAGAAACGCGCGCCGGTGACCGTCTACCAGGAGCCGAGCCTGGTGGCGAAGCTGCTGCGCGACCTGCTGACCGACGACTACTCGGCGATCCGCATCGATCATCCGGTCGAGCACCAGCGGGCGCTGGAGTTCATCGGCCGCATCATGCCGGCGCTGGCGCCCCGGGTGAAGCTCTACGACAAGGACTTCCCGATCTTCGAGGAGTACGGCGTGCAGGCCGAGCTCGACAAGGCGCTGCGCAGCAAGGTGTGGCTCAAGTCGGGCGGGTCGATCGTGATCAACCAGACCGAGGCGCTGGTGGCGATCGACGTCAACACCGGGCGCTACGTCGGCAAGAAGACCGCGGGCCGGCTCGAGGACACGATCATCAAGACCAACCTCGAGGCCGCCAAGGAGATCGTCCGGCAGATCCGCCTGCGCGACCTCGGCGGCATCATCGTCTGCGACTTCATCGACATGGAGGAGAAGAAGAACCGCCAGAAGGTATTCGGGGCGGTCGAGCAGGAGCTGCGCAAGGATCGCGCGCCGTCGAAGGCCCTCCAGGTGTCGGACTTCGGCCTTGTCATCGTCACGCGCAAGCGCGTCAAGCAGAGCCTGGAGCGCGTGCTGACCGAGCCGTGCCCGTACTGCTCGGGCGCGGGCACGATCAAGTCGAGTGCCACGGTGTGCTACGAGATCCTGTCGGAGGTGAGGAAGGTGGGGTCGGACCTCGATGGCCCGGGCGTGCTGCTACGGGTCAACCCCGACATCGCGAGGGCGTTGCAGGAAGAGGAGCGCGGCGTGCTCAAGGACCTGAAGGAGATGCTCCGGCGTGACGTCATCGTCAAGCCGGATGTCCATCTCCATCATGAGCAATTCGACGTGATGTCGATCGGCGGGTAACTCTGGAAGGCTTGGGACCTGAGACTTGGGGCCTGCTCAAGCCTCAAGTCTCAAGCCCTCGGGTCTCTTACATCGCGGCCGGCGGCATGTGAATCAGGTAGTTCACGCCGGCGCGGTTGATCCAGACCCGCAGGTACTCGTTACCCTTCAACATCTCGACCTTCGACCCCGCCCGCGACGAGGGTGGGGCGTCGGGACCCGGCTGCAGGTCCTTCACTTCGGAGGCGGGGATGATGCTGACGACTTCGCGCCCGGCGACCTTGCCGCCCTGCACGAACTCGACCCAGCGTTCCATCTGTTGTCCCGGTACGGCGGGCATCGCCGCCTGGGAGGTGAGGCGGACCTGGTAGGTCCCGGCCTTCAACGCCTTGCCGTCGGCCATCACGCTCCGCGGCAGACGCACGGAACCGAGCGCGGTCTCCCCGGCAGGGACCTGGCCCGTTTGCGCGGACGCGGCGCCCGCGGTCAACGCGCCAGCAAGGATTGCGACAAGCCATCTGACCTTCATGCGTATCCTCCACATTGGCGGCGCACTCGTCGCCACCATTCCTCTGGTTATTATGCCAGAAGAGTGCCATTCGACTCGATGAGGTCAGGCCTTGACCTGACCGCATCTCCCTCATGGCAGGCCACCTTTGGCACCTGAACAGGGTAGGCGAGGGCTGAAGTACGGTAGGGCTTTGCCCTGAGCGAGGGTGGGAGCCGGGCGCAGCCCGGCTCCTACCGAGTCGAACGGGTAATCACGACGGAGCCGCTGTGGCTGCGGACCGAGAGGACGGCGCTGCCGTCGCCGTACGACCCGCGGATCGCCCGGTTGCTGGTGCCGCGGCGGCGGTCGCCGGGTTGCCCGATGCCGCGCAGGGTGACCGGCAGGTCGGAGCGGACGCTGCCGCTGAAGGTGTCGGCGTCGAGCTCGAAGCCGGTCGTGCCGACCAGCGCAATCCGGACGTCGCCCGAATGCGACGTGAACTCGTAGCGGCCGCCCTTGCTCAACGGCGAGTCGAACTCGATGTTGCCCGAGACCGACCTGGCCTCGACGCGCTCGATCTGCACGCCCGAGATCCGCACGTCGCCGCTGACGGACCCGGCGTCGAGCGCGCGGACCTTCAAGCCGGTGGCGATCACCGTGCCGCTGACCGTGCCGAGCGAGAGCATGTTGGCCGAGCCGATGTCGCGGGCGGTGACGTTCCCCGAGATGGTCTTGGCCACCGCGACGTTCGGCGTGGCGCTGACCTCGACGTCGCCGCTCACGGTTTCGGCCCGCACTTCGCCGCGCACGCTCGTGACGAGGACGTTGCCCGAGATGGACTTCACCGCCACGGCGGTGCCGGCGGGCACCGAGACCACGTAATCCACGCGGGCCGAGATCCCGCGTTCGCCGCGGTTGCGCGGATAGATCGTCCGCACCTCGACACGGCTGCCGACGTGGGTCATGTCGACGCGCAGGTCGTTCAGCAGCCGCCGGGCCTGGTCGGCATCGCGATGCCGCACGCGCTTGGTGGCTTCCACCGTGATCTCGGTGCCGCCGCCGCCGGTGACACGGACGTCCCCCGAGATGCCGGTGAGATCGAGTGAGCCGTCGGCGCCGACCTTGAACGACTGCGAGACCCGGTCGGTCTGCTCGGGTCCCTGCCGGACTTCGGCGTACCGATCGAGCCAGCCCGCGCGCGGGTTGTCGTCCGGCACCGCGCCGCGCGCGGTGACGGCGGCCATGGCCGGGGCGGCGGTGGCGAGCACCGCCAGGCCGGCGATCAAGCGTGTGAGAGGTCTGATCCGCATAGTTGGTCTACTGCGACAGGGTCTGGATCCGGCGCCCTGCCTCGGCTTGATTACCCTTCCGCATTTCGTTGATCAGTTCCACGGTCTGCTGCAACAGCGCCACCTTGGTCCTGAGCGCGTCGAACAGGCCGTCTTGCGCGTTGGTGCTGGCCGGCTGCGACTTGAGCGCCGCCCGGCTCTCGCTGATCGCCTGGTCGATCACCGAGAGGTTCTTCTGCAACACGGCCGCGACCTGGGGGTCGAGCTCGCCGGTGTCGGCCTTGGCGATGGTCTGCAGATCGTCGATCGCCTTCTGGTAGTGCCTTTCGGCCGCCTCGAATTCGGCGGCGACCGATTCCACGGTCACCTCGGCCGGGGCCTCCGCCGCTGTCGGCGCGTCCGGATCGACTTGGCGATCGCGGTTCACCAATGGCAGCAGGCCAATCACCGTCGCGAGGATCAGCGCGGCCGCCGCACCCAGCCACACCGGGACGCCTCCGCCAAGGCTTCCGCCTCCGCTTTCGCTGCGGCGGACAAGTCGGCGACCCAGGCTCATGTCGAGCAGATGTCCCTTTGGCGCGGGCTCGGCGGCGACCTTGGCTTGCAGCGCGGTCCACGTCGCCGCGCTCGGCTCGCGGCGGTCCAGCATGAACGCCGCCGCGCGAATGGTGCGCAGGTCGGTCACGAGCGCGCGGCACTGGCCGCAGACCTCGAGGTGCCGCTCGACGTTCCGCTGGCTCACGGCGTCGAGACGCCCGTCGACAAAGTCGACCAGGGCTTCGTTGAGGTCTTCACATTTCATCAGCGTTCAGCTTTCAGCTCTCGGCTTTCGGCTCTCAACCTTCTTCAACCCGTGCGCCAGATAGGATCGAATCCGCATCCGTGCCTTGTGCACCTGTGACTTCGACGTGCCCTCCGACACCCCGAGCATCTCGCCGACTTCCTGGTGCCCGAACCCTTCCACGTCGTGGAGCAGGAACGCTGCCCGGCAGGCAGGGGGCAGGGCCTCGATGGCCCGCTCCAGGTCGATCCGGCTCACCGCGCCCAGCACCGGCACCGGCGACGCCACCGGCATCGCGTCCGGTTCGTCCAGCGAATCGGTGTGGTGGCCCATTCGCGTCTGCCGGTTTCTCAGCACATCCAGGCAGTGGTTCATCGCCAGCCGATAGAGCCACGTGCCCAGCGACGATTCCCCCCGGAAGCTCCCCAGCTTTCGATACGCCAGCAGGAAGATGTCCTGCAGCAGGTCGTCGGCCTCTCCGTGGGCGCCCGTCATGCGGCTGGCCAGATTGTAGAGCCGCGTGGCGTGCTGCCGGTACAGGACCTCGAAGGCCGTCCCGTCGCCGGCGCGGATGCGCCCGACCAGCTCGAGATCGGCGCTCTTCACGTCACCTGAAGGGTTAGACGGCGGCATCACTGGGGAGGTTGATGGGGGCCGCAGATGACGCCGACAGGCCAACCAGAGCCGCAGACTTGTCCCGCCAAAGCGCGTAGCGCGACGGCGGATGACACTGATAACACTGATCTGACGGTCACGCAGGCCACGCCCAAACAGACGTGCCAGAGGCCGATTCGGTTCGGATCTATTTGTCCGCCTTCGCGGCCGAAGGCCGCTTCGGCGGGACCCCGCCGAAGCTCGCTTCGAGAGCGGAGGCGGGCCAACGCCGCTGGGCGAACCCGACCACCCGGCCCGGGACGACCGTGAGGCCTTCGGCGGCCAGCAGCGACCGCTTGAGGGCGAGGCTCGTATACCCGCCCAGGCGCCCGCCGGCGGCGATCACGCGGTGATAGGGCAGGCCCGGCCGGTCGGCCTCCCGGAGGATGTTGCCGACCGCCCGCGCCGCGCGCGGCTTGCCCGCCAGCTTCGCCACGTCGCCGTACGTCGCCACACGCCCCGGCGGAATGCGCGAGACGATGGTGAGGACTCTTCTTTCGAAGGGGGTCACGGGACCGTCGCCGCCTTACCGGCCGATGGTGATCCTGGCCCGGAAGCTGGTGCCGCCCAGGTCCGTTTCGTTGAAGGTCTCCGACACGCCGCCCGTGCCGATCGAGTCGGGAATGGTGGTCCACGCGAACTCGCCGCCGACCCCGAGCCACCGCATGACCTTGAACTCGATGCCGCCCATGACGTGATAGCCGTTGAAGCGATCCTCGACGTCTTCGCCCGCGCCGGCGAACGTCGACGTCTCCTTGTAGCCGAACGAGGTCATCCCGGCGCCGACGTACGGCACGAGCCGGCTGCGGCCTCTCAGGAATTTCCATCCGGCGGTGTACTCGACGGGGATGATCGTCACCGTCAAGGGAATGCCGAGCGGAAACACCTCGTTGTTGACGACGATCACGCGCTCGCCGTCCTGCTTGAATCGCCACGCGCCGATGTCGACGAACAGCCCGCCGAACGGCAGGCCCACCGTGGCGCCGCCGCCGAAGATGGGGCCGGACGTCCGGCCCAGCACCGCGTCGAAGGTATCGATCGCTGCGAAGTTGAACTGGCCGAACATCGCGTAGCCGCCGATCTGGATGCTGCGCGACTGCGGCGCCGGACGCGGGCGCGGTTTGGCCTGCGCGCCCGCCGGATCGGCCGACGCCAACAGCGCGAGAAGCGCGAGAGCGAGCGGCGCGCGCGTCATCATCGGCGGCGTCCTACTTGGCAATGCCCAAGCCGCGCAGCGTTGCACGAGGGTTGATCAGGCCAAACCCAAAGGTGTCATCCCGCCCGGTGGCGCCCTTGTCGGTGGCAAACTGCTTGATCGCGGCTTCGACGGCCGCCGGGTTGGTGATGCCCTGCTGCATCAGCAGGGCGGCAAAGCCCGACACGTGCGGCGTGGCCATCGAGGTGCCTTGAAAGTAGTAGTAGGCAAACGAATCCGCGCGCGGCGGGCCGTACTGCGAGACCGGCCGATCGTAGGTTTCGAGCAGATCGAGGTCGAGCGTCTGCTGCAGGATGCCGGCGCTGCTTCCCCCGGCCCGCTGATCGCCGCCGGGCGCGGCGATTTCGACCGACCCCGACGTGGTCGAGTAGTACGCCGCCTCGAGCCCGCGGCCCACCGCGCCGACCACCATCATGCCGTCGATGCCGGTGGCGCCGTCGCCCAGGCGGTTCGGCTGGTTGCCGTTGTCCTTCGTGTTGCCGGACGCCACGGCCACGAACACGCCGCGTCCGATCGCATCGCGGATCGCCGCGGTCACCACGGGGGCCGGCCCGCCTTCACTGCGTCCGATGCTGAGGTTGATCACCTTGGCCCCGTTGTCGGCCGAATAGCGAATGCCGCGCGCCACCACGTCGTCGGTGCCCGAGTTGGGGCTGTCGAAGATCTCGTCCCACAGGCCCTGGATGATCTTCACCGGCATGATCCGGACGTTGTAGGCCATGCCCGCGACGCCGACGCCGTTGTTGGTGAGCTGGCCGATGGTGCCCGTGACGTGCGTCCCGTGCGAATCGAGGTCCACCGGCAGGTCGTCGTCCCAGATGAAGTCGTGCGGCGCGACGAAACGCGTCGAGCCGGTGGCGCCCAATTCGGGCGCCGCGGAAAACGGCACGTCGACGGTGCCCAGCGCCGGATAGGTCGGGCCGTTCCTGGTCATCTGGAACGAGAAGCGCGAGTTGTAGCGGATCGTGCCCGATCGGAACGCGACACCGCTGTCGAGCACGGCGACGATGATGTCGGAGGTGGCGCCGGGCTGGATGTCCCAGGCGCGCTCCATGTCGATCGCGGGGAAATTCCACTGGTTGGTGTAGAGCGGATCGTTCGGCCGCGTCATCGCGTGATTGAGGTAGCGTGGCTGCGCGTACTCGACGTCGGGGCGCGCCCGCAGCAGCTCGGCCGCCTGCTCGACGTCGCTCTCCATCGGGACGTCGACGATGTCGAAGTCGGCGAAGCTCGATCGGTCCGCGGCCATCACGCCCGCGACCTGGCTGGTGGCCATCGAAACGGCGCTGCGCGCGGTGCCTGGCTTGAACTTGACGATCACCGATCCGCGCACGTAGGGCAGCGTGGCGCCGGTGCGATCGGCGCGGGCGCGAAGGCCCGGCCCGCTGGTGCGCGCGGCCCGCGCCGGATCCTGATCGCGCAGCCCGCGATCGATCGGCGGGAGCGCGGCCTCCTGGATCATCTGCCGCGAGATGGGCATGGCCTGGCCGCCCTGGCCCTGCCCGATGGCCGTGAACACGCCCAGGACCGCGACCACGGTTACGACCATGTAGGGCACCCCTTTATGGGGTGCCGGCGATCCTTCATGGGGCGCCGGCGTTCCCGAAGGCGTCATGGCCTTAATGTTATCGCCTTTCGTACACGACCTCGCCGCATTCACTTAGCGCCGCTCCAGTGCCTCTGCCACCAAACGTCGGAACGACTCGGGATCGATCGCCGGGTAGCGATGCAGGTCCGGGACGATGAGCTCGAAGAGCGCGAGCAACTGACTCCCGTCGACGACGCCACCCTTCAGCATCGCGGCCACGTCCATGCGGTCCTGCGCGTGGCCGCGCTCGATCTTGGACAGGGCCTGCGAATAGAAATCGTAGTGATAAAAGGATATCGGCCCCTCCTGCGCGATGAAGGCGCTCCGCGTGTCCCATCCCGGAACCGCGGGAATGAAATGGGATGGCGATGCCAACTCCACGTTGATCCCCAGTTCCTCCTTGAGGTGCGCAATGGCATGGAACACCTCGTCCCCTTCTGGCATGAAGGTGAGGTCGACGTCGATGGTCGTCTCCCGCCATCCGAGCAGGACGGCGCTGGCGCCTCCGGTCAAGTACACGCGCGTCGGCTGGCGCACGGCCCGCCCGAGCGCCGCCATGAAGCGCTCAACCTGGCTGCGGGTGCTCAGCCCGCGCATTCCGCGGCCCGCTCGAAGCTGACGAGGCGGCGTATCAACGCGTTGTAGCGGGAATGGGCCGTCCGGGAATCTTCGGCGGCCAGGCGGAGGTAGAGCCGATGTTCGGCGCCCGCCGAGCGATCCAGCGGCACCTCCAGCCCCAGCCGCCGCAGGCGGGGAGCGCCAATCAGGACGAGATCCGCGGCCTCGGTGTCGCGCGACTCGGCCAGATCACGGAGCCCGCGTTCCACGAGGTCGCCGCCGGGGAGCCGCGAGAAGTCCACGGACCGATTCTACGCTACGGGCGCCGCGGTTACAGGTAGGTGAGCGGGTCGATGCCGTGCTCGGCGGGATCGAGCGGCGCCGTCACCGCCTTCGGCCCCTGCGAGTCGGGCGGGACTTCCCACAGGCTCAGATCGTACGGCGTCTCGAGCCGCTCGCCACCGGGCGTGATGATCACCTTCACGCGCGGCTTGTACGGATCGGGCGCGTGCACGGCCAGCACGACGGCGAGCGCGCCGGTGTCGAGCCGCACCAGGTTGCCCGGCGGATAGATGCCGAGCAGCTGCGTGAAGCGCCGCACCAGGTGCTGATCGAACTGCTGGCCGTCGTTGCGCTTCATCACCTGGAGAATGCGGTCCGACGGAAACGCCTGCTGGTAGGAGCGCTGCGACCGCATCGCATCGTAGACATCGGCGATACTGCAGAGCATGGTCCCGACGTTGAGGCCCGTTCGCGCAACTTTGAACGGGTAGCCGGTGCCGTCGAGGCGCAGGTGATGCTCGAAGGCGATCACCGGCGCAATCGCCGGCATCTCCGGCGTCCGCCGCAGGATCTCGGCGCCGTCGACGACGTGCATCCGCATGATCGTGAACTCATCGTCGGTGAGCTTGTCCGGTTTGTTGAGGATCTCGGTCGGCGTGCGCACCTTGCCGATGTCGTGCATCAGCGCGGCGAGGCCGAGCTCGCGCAGCGGGGCGCCGTCCATGCCCAGCGCTCGCGCCTGCGACATCGTCAGAATCGAGACGTTCACCATGTGCGTGAACGTGTAGTTGTCGTAGTTCTTGAGCGCCGTCAGGGCGATGAGCGCCGTGCGATTGGCCGACACGGCCTGCGCCAGCGAATCGATCAGCGCGCGGGCCGCTTTCGGATCCGGCGTACCCTCGGTCTTGGCCGTCTCCCAGACCGAACCGGCGACGGTGGACGCGTCGGCGTACAGCCGCCGGATCGTCGCCACGTCGGCGGCGGATTTCTCCACGCGCTGTTCCGTCTGGATGCGTCCGACGCGGATGTGCGGCAGCGAGTTCAGCGCGCCAAGCGGATCACTCGGCTCGACTCCGGCCGCGTCCTGCCCGGGCCGTCGCTCGGGATGCGCTATGGTGAGCGCCAGGGTCGAGAGCTCCTCCGGCGTCACGCCGCGATCGAAGACGATGCGCTCGATCCCGAGCGACTTGAGACGCCGCATCATCTCGCCCATCGACTCCGCCGCGCGCGGCAGCGGGAGGTCGCCGACGATCACCTCCTGGCCGATGATGCCGATCGCGATCGACGGCTGATCCTCCAGCAATTGCGTGATCGCTTCGTTGAGGCCGTCAAACGCGCGCTGCACCAGCGGGTGCGAGGGCGCGTACAACTGCGCGCCACGCAGGGCCGCCCCGAGCCGCCGCATGAAGTCGTCCGCCGCACGAAGACGCGTGACCGGATCCATCATTTGGCCCTTCGCATCGCGGTGCGTGGCGGCGCCGGTTCCGCCAGCGCCGCCCTGGCCGCGCGCTTCACGCCGCCCGCCCCGCCCGACACCGCCTCGTTCAACGTCCGCTCGGCGCTGGCCGTGCCGATGGCGCGCAGCGCCCGCGCCGCCGCCGCGCGAATGCGCGCCGTCCGGTTCGGCGCATACCATTCGCCCCGGTGCAGGATCTCTGTCAACGTCGACACCGACCGCTCATCGCTGGCGACACGGCCCAGCGACTCGATCGACGAGATGTAGACCGTCTCGAGCGAGCCCTTGTACCCGGAGTGCGTGAGGATGTAGACGAACAGCGGTGCCGCCCGCTCGTCGCGGAGCGCGCCCAGCGCCTGCAGGATGGCCTCCCGGGTGTGAGGCTCGCCGCTCTTGAGCGCCTGTTCGAGCGCTTCGTACGCTTCGTTGGTGCCGATCTGAACGATCGCCCGAAGCGCCTCGCGTTGCACCTGAGGGTCGGCGTCATCCAGCAGCCCGCGCAAGTCCGGCAACGCCGCTTCGCCGCCGAGCGCGCGAAGCAGATCGACCGCGGCGCGCCGCACCGCGGGATTCGGCGAGCTGCGCAGCTCGTCGGCGTACTGACGCGCCGCCGGTCCGAAGCCGATCAGGATGTCGCGCAGGCGCCGCACCGTCCGCGGGTTGTCTTCCGCCGCCAGCGCATCCGCCAGCGGCTCGACCAGCGCCGGCCCGACGGTCTTACACATCTGCTTGGCGAGGCCCACCTCGTTGTCGGTGGCCTGGCGCAGGAACAGCACCAGGTGGCGGACCAGCGATCCGTCCACCAGCCGCGTGACTCCCGCCGCGGCATGCGCCGCAAACGGCGACGATTCCTGCCGCGCCACGCCGACAATGCAATCGACCAGCTGGGAGGCCAGCGTCATGTCGCCGACCAGCACCAGCTGCTCGATACTCGACACCGCCACGTCCAGCACGCCGGCCCACGCCTCCGGCCGCGCCTCGATGGTCAGCAGGTCGAGCAGCAGGTGCTGATCGAGGGCCCGGATCTCGTCGTCGCTGACGGTCGACACCCACGCCCGGATGCGATTGGGCGGGTCGTCGCCGATCTTCTCGACGTCCACGGCCTGGCTGCGGGCGAGGCTCAGCTCGCGGGCGTAGTCTTCCGACACGAACTGCGAGTCGGAGTACGACGTCAGGATTTCGGTTGAGCTCGACCACACCTTCTGGAATTCCGAATCCCGCCCGAACATCGCCGCGGCCTGCTCGGTGGCCGCGGCCAGGATGCTCTGCTGCCGATCCCGATCCGGCACCAGGGTCTGGAATGCCGCCGCCAGGCGGCTGCTCGCGCCGGCGTCCTTGACGACGTTGTCGACCAGGAACTTGGCCAGCATCTCGTCGGTGAGGCGCGATTGCAGCTCGCCGCCCAGGTCCATGCGCTGGCCGCCGCCGCCCGACGAGGCGAGCGGCGGCGGATCGGTGATGAGCGTGAGCAGCATGTCCGGTGACATCTGCGCCGCCGCGCCCGCCATCTTGTTCAGCACCGCGTCGAGCTCTTCGGGCTTGCGTTCCGCGGCGTAGTTCGCCAGGCCGTGCATCAGTTCCAGCAGCGACTTGCGCTGCTGGATCGAGTCGTCGCCCGCGGCGCGGCCGTGTTCCTGCAGCTTCTCGGCAAACTGCACGAGGCGTCCCGGGTCGTTCGCCATTTCGAGCATGCTCGCCATGGCCGGCTGGCCCGGGACGCCGCCTTCGCCCTGCTCCTCGCTCAGCGTCGCCAGGATGCGATCCCACGACGCCGACTCGCCGCCGCCCGCGCGCTCGCGCAGCACTTCGGCATAGTCGATCTCTTTCAGCGCGATCGCCTTGGTGCCCGACGCGTCCCAGGCCTTGGCGACCCCGCCCATGGCCCGCGCGTCTTCGGGCGTCTTGGCGAGCAGCGACAGGAACGTGTGCCACTCGCCGGCCCCGAGCGTGTCCATCAACGTGATCTCGCCGATCAACTGCAGGTGGAGCAGCGCGGCGAGCTCGGTCGCCGCCGGATCGGGCTTGGCCAGCCCACGTCCGCCGACCAGCAGGCCGTCCGGCAGCACCGTGATGGCGAACGGCCCGTTCGTTACCGCCTGCCTGCCGGCCTCGACGATGCGCGACAGCGCGAACTGTATGGACGGATGGCTCTCCGGGTACAACGACACGATGCGTGTGGCGGCCTTGCAGGCCCGCGCGAATTCCGCGAGGCGTGCGGCCACGTCTGGCGCGAGCGGGTCGGGGGGCGGAGTCGGCTGCGACACTGATGAGAGATTTTAAGGGGTCAGGCCCCCTCAACGCCGTAATTCTGGAGGGGGTCTGACCCCTATAAATAGGCCAACGGGTCGATGCCCACCTGTTGTCCGTCGACGGCCTCGATGACGTCCCGCGGGAACTCCCCGCGATCGTCGCGATCCCAGGTATTGGTGAGGAGCGGCGTCTCATACGGCGCGCCCTTCCGGTCGAGGATCAGCTTCACCTGCGGGCGGAACGGGTCCTCGGGATGCGTCTGCGTGACCACGCCGACCTCCTCCGTGTTCAGCCGGACGAGCGTGCCAACCGGGAAGAGGCCCATCAGGTTGACGAACCGGCGGAGCAGCGCGCGATCGAACGCCGTGCCGTCCTGCTGCGCCATGATGTGGCGGATGCGATCGGTCGCCATGCCCGCGCGGTAGGCGCGATTGCTGCGCAGCGCGTCGAACACGTCGACCACGCTCACGACCATCGTGCACAGGTTGAGCTTTCGCGAGCCGATGTTCTCCGGGTAGCCGCTGAGGTCCTGCTTGAGGTGATGTTCGAAGGCGACCACCGGCGCCAGCGCCGGCGTCTCGGGCGTGCGCCGCAGGATGTGCGCGCCCTCGACGACGTGGAGCTTCATGATCGTGAACTCCTCGGTGGTCAGCTTGTCGGGCTTGTTCAGGATCTCGAGCGGCGTTTTCACCTTGCCGATGTCGTGCATCAGCGCGGCGAAGCCGAACTCGCGCAGCATCGGCCCCTCGAGGTCGAGCGAGCGCGCCATCGCCATCGACAGCGCGGCCACGTTCACCATGTGCGTGAAGGTGTAATTGTCGTAGCGCTTCAGCGCCGTGAGCGCGAGCAGGGAGGTGCGGTCCTGGTAGACGAGACGCGAGAGACTGTCGATGATGCCGCGCGCGTCCGCGGGGTCCGGCTGCCCGCCGGCCTTCACGGCCCCCCAGATGGTCTCGGCGCCCGTGACCGCCTTCGAATAGACCTCCTTGGCCGCCGCGAGGCCGACCTCCGAATCGTCTTCTTCCTCGATCGCCACCTTGCCGACCTGGATGCGGCGGATGCCGCGGGCCGTCAGCCGGTCGCCGACGCCGGTGCGGGAGATGCGATCGGCCAGCTCGTCCATCAGCGCCCGGACCTCGCTGATCTCGACGCCGCGGCCGAACGTGATCTTCTCGATCTTCCGATCGCGCATGTCGCGCAACAGCCCGGCCAGCGTCGCCGAGCCCCTCTGCAGGCGGAAGTCGTTCACGACGACGTCGTCTTCGAGGAAGCCGATGATCACGGCCGGCGACTCGTCGAGGGCCGGCAGCAGGGCGGCGTGCAGGCCGGCGGCCGTCCGCTGCACCAGCGGATGGCTGGGGGCGTAGAGTTCGGCGGCGCGGACCGCCGCGCCGATACGCCGCACGAGATCTTCCGGAGAGAACGCCATCACTGTCCTCCCTTGGCGGCCGCCGCGGCCGCCAGCCGGCGCAGAAAGAAGTCGCCCGTCGTTGCGAGATCGGCGAGCGCGTGCCGTGCCTTCGGCGTGCCGATGCGCGCCAGGGCCCGGAGCGCGGCCTCGCGCAGCTGGCCGGTCCGTCCCCAGGCGAGCCATCGGCGCTGACGCGCGATCGCGGCGATCTCCTTGAGCGCGCCGTCGTCGCGGATCGATGCCAGGGCGGCCAGCGTTTCGAGCACGAGGGGAAACTCCTCGCCGAACGGATCGCTGTCGCTCAGCACGCGCGCGAGCATCGGCACCACGCGCGCGTCCTTGAGGCCGACCAGCGCCGCGATCACCGCCGCGCGGGCTTCGCCCGTCGTCGCTTTGAGGACCATGTGCAGCGCCCGCGCCGCCGACGGGTCGTTGATGCGCGCGAGCGACGCCACTGCGGCCTGCATGACGCGAAGATCCGTGCGGCGGAGCAGGGCCTGCAGCGGCGGCACCGCGGCCGGCGTCCCGATCTGGCCGAGCACGCGGGCGATTTCGCGCTGCACGAACCACTTCGAGCCCTCCACCGCCGCGGCCAGGACCGGGATTGCCGGCGGGCCGAAGGTGACGAGCAGCGCCGTGGCGCGGTCCGTGCCGAGGCCGCCCTCTTCGCGCTGGCAGGCGGCCAGCAGGCCGGGCGCCGCCGAGGGCCCGATGGCGCGCGCCAGGGTGTCGAACACCGCGAACTCGGCCGCCGACAACTCGGCGATCGCCGACGCCGCTTCGGCGAAGGCGGTCGAGCGGCCGACGGTGTCGATCGCCTGGCGGCACGCGTCGGGGGCCATCGGCGGCGTGCGCACGGCGCCCGCCGACAGCTCTTGGATCACCGGCACGCCGTCGGCAAAGGCGCCCGCCAGCAGGAGCTCTTCGACGAACGCGCTCATGTCGCGCGCGGTTTCGGCGGCGCGTTCCGGGCTGCTCTCGTTGCGCAGCAGGTCCATCAGCAACTGGCCCGACAGGCGGCGGACGCTGTCGTGACCGAGGGTCTCGAGCCAGGCGTCGATCTCGGGGGGCAGGCCGCGCGCGGCCAGCTCCGCGGCGCGCGAGGCGGCCTGGTCCATCGACTGGCGGTATTCGGCCGACACGTACGTCGACTCGTCGTACTTGAGCAGCAACTCGTCGAGCGACTGGCGGATGTCGTCGATCGGCCGCTTGTTGCCGAAGTCGCGCTCGCTGATCAGGCGCTTGGCCAGCGTCAGCACGCGCCGCTTGCGCGCATCGTCGGGCGCAATCGTATCGAGCACCTGCGCCAGCCGCGTCGTCGGATGGCCCGGCGTGGCCATGGCACGCGCCAGCAGCATGGCGACCTGTTGATCGTCGAAGGTCTGCTTGAGCGCGCTGACGATCTGGATCGACTCGTCGCCGCTTTCCTCCTGGCGGAGCAACTCGAACGCCGTGGCCGGGTCGAGGCCGGAGGCGGCGAGGGTCAGCGACTGCATCACCTCCTGCGCGCGTTCGGGCTCGAGGGCGTTGACCGTTTTGGCGATGTGCCGGTAGACGGCGAGGATCGTCGCCGCTTGCGTTGTGAGCAGCGGCGAGCCGTCGGGGGTGCAGAACGGCTCCTTACTGTCTTTGGCGAGCTCGCCGATGGCGCCGACGTCGCGCGAGATCTCGAGGAGGCGCTGCTGCTCCTCGGCGCTGAACGTCTTGCGGCCCATGATGATGGACCGGACGATCGCCTTCCAGGTGGCGTCGCGGCGCGCGGCGCCCTCGTCGAAGTCGCGCTCGAGGATCTCCTGGTAGTCGATCTGCTCGACCAAGACCGAGGTCTGCGCCTCGGCCGCCCAGATCGCCGCGGGCCCGCCCTGGGACCTCCGGACGTCGCGATCGAGCGACAGCATCGTCAGCAGCGAGCGGATCACGGGGTCTTCGGGCGCCGCGACAAACGTCAACTGCAGGATGTCGCGGTCGTGGAGCAGCGCGGCGCACTCGCTGACCGACAGGTCGGGCGCCTCGATGGCCAGGCCGTCGACGAGGATGGCGTGGGGCGTGACCGCCAGTTGGAACAGCCCGCCCGACGCGGCCTCGGCCGAGGCGGCCACGAGCTTGTCGACGGCCAACCCGACGGCCGGGTGCTCGGGCGGATAGAAACCCCAGGCGCGCAGCCCGATCGTGATGGCACGGGCCAGGTTCACGGCGTTCCTGGTGATGTCGGCGGCCGAGGCCGCTCGCTGGGCCATGCGAACACCTACGATATACTGCCGACCGCCCCATGCGAGCGGTCGACATCATTCGCGCAAAACGCGACGGCGACGCCCTCTCTCGCGAGGCGATCGACAGTTTTGTCGGCGGCGTGACCGACGGGTCGTGGGCCGACTACCAGACCTCGGCGCTCCTCATGGCGATTGTGCTCAAGGGGATGAACGCCGTCGAGACCGCGTGGCTCACCGACGCGATGTCGCGCTCGGGCGAGCACGTCAATCTCGATCATATTCCCGGCATCAAGGTCGGCAAGCACAGTACCGGCGGGGTCGGCGACAAGGTCTCGATCGTGCTGGCGCCGGTCGCCGCCGCCTGCGGCGTGGTGGTGCCGAAGATGTCGGGCCGCGGCCTCGGCCACACGGGCGGCACGCTCGACAAGCTCGAGAGCATCCCCGGCTTCCGGGTCGCGCTGTCGCTCGACGAATTCAAGACGATGCTGGCCGAGGTCGGGTGCTGCCTGATCAGCCAGACTGCCACCATCGCGCCGGCCGATAAGGCGCTCTACGCACTGCGCGACGTGACCGGCACGGTCGAGAGCCTGCCGCTGATCGCCTCGTCGGTGATGAGCAAGAAGCTGGCCGAAGGCAGCAACGCGCTGGTCCTCGACGTCAAGTGCGGGCGCGGCGCGTTCATGAAGCGGCCGGCCGACGCGCGCGCGCTGGCGCGATCGCTGGTCAGCATCGGCACGACGGCCGGGGTACGGACCGAAGCGTTCATCACGCGCATGGACGTGCCGCTCGGACGCGCCGTCGGCAACGCCGTCGAGATCGCCGAGTGCATCGAGGTGTTGAAGGGCCATGGCCCGGCGGACCTGACGGCCCTGGTCATCCGGTTGGGGACTCGCATGGTCTGTCTCGCCGAGAAGGCCAGGAGCGATGACGAAGCCGAGGCCAAGGTGCGGGCCGCCCTGGCGTCGGGCGCGGCGCTCGAGAAGCTGCGGCTGCTGATCAAGTGGCAGGGCGGCGATCCGGCGGTGGTCGATGATCCGGGCCGCCTGCCGGCAGCCGCGCTGGGGTATCACCTGAAGGCGGAGCGATCGGGCTACGTCACGGCGCTCGATGCGCTGCTGATCGGCCGCGCCGCCGTTGCGCTCGGCGCGGGCCGCGACAAGAAGGGCGACGCGGTCGATCTCTCCGCCGGCATCCTGTTGCGCAAGAAACCCGGGGAACCGGTGACCGCCGGCGACACACTGATGGAGTTGCGCTACAACGACCCGTCGCGGCTGGACGCCGCGGTGGCGCTGGCGAAGCAGGCGGCGGTGATCGAAGACCAGGCGGTCCCGGAACCAGCGTTGATCCTGGGCTGGGTGCACGAGAACGGCGAGACGATGTTCGTGGCCGGAATGTAGGGCGCCCCTTTCAGGGGCGCTGGATGGTAGGGGGACATGTGGAGATTGTGAGCAGGCTGCAGCCGCTGATCGGGCTGGTCGGGATCCTGGCCCTCGCCTACGCGCTGTCGACCAATCGGAAAGCGATCAATCCGCGGGTCGTGGCCTGGGGCCTCAGCCTGCAGGTGCTGTTCGCGCTGCTCGTGCTCAAGACCCCCCAGGGCAAGTGGCTGTTTGAAACGCTGGGCGAGAAGATGCGCCAGCTCCTCGGCTATTCCGTCGCCGGCTCCGGGTTCGTGTTCGGTCCGCTGGGCGACCGCGCGGCCTGGTCGGAAATCATCTTTCCGGTGCTCGGGAAGGCGGGCGTCGAGAAGTACGGTGTCATCTTCGCCTTCCAGATCCTGCCGACCATCATCTTCATTGCGGCGCTGTTCGCGATTCTCTATTACCTCGGCGTGATGCAGATCATCGTGCGGCTGTTCGCGGTGGTGATGAACAAGGTGATGGGGGCCAGCGGCGCGGAGTCGTTGAACGTCGCGGCCAGCATCTTCATGGGCCAGACCGAGGCGCCGCTGACCATCCGCCCGTTCCTGGCGCGCATGACGCAGTCGGAACTGATGACGGTGATGACGGCCGGCATGGCGCATATCTCCGGCGGCATCATGGCGGCCTACATCGCCTTCGGCATCAAGGCCGAGCACCTGCTGACCGCCGTGATCATGACGGCGCCGGGCACGCTGATGATGGCCAAGATGTTCGTGCCCGAAACCGAAACGCCCGAGACCCGCGGCACGGTCAAGCTCGAGATCGAAAAGACCGACGTCAACATCATCGATGCCGCCGGGCGCGGCACCGCCGAAGGCCTGCACCTGGCGCTCAACGTCGGCGCCATGCTGATCTCGTTCGTGGCGCTGATTGCGCTGGTCAACGCGATCCTGGGCATGGCGGACCTGTCGCTGCAGATGATCTTCGGGTGGGTGTTCGCCCCGGTGGCGTGGAGCCTCGGCGTGCCGTGGAAGGACGCCGCGACGATCGGCAACCTCCTGGGCACGCGCATGGTGCTCAACGAGTTCATTGCGTTCGCCGAGCTCGGGCGAATCAAGGAGGCGCTGGATCCGCGGTCGGTGACGATCGCCACGTTCGCCCTGTGCGGCTTCGCCAACTTCGCGTCCATCGGCATGCAGATCGGCGGCATCGGCGCGCTGGCGCCGACGCGGCGCGGCGACCTGGCGCGGCTCGGGCTGCGCGCGATGCTCGCGGGCACGCTGGCCAACTTCGTCACGGCGATCATCGTAGGCTTCCTCCTGTGAGCTATTTCGAACACGTTACCGAAGCGGCCGACTGGCTGCGCGGCCACGGCTGCGCGGGCGCGGATGTGGCCATCGTGCTCGGCTCGGGTCTGGGCGATTTCGCCAACGGCGTCGGCGACGCGCGGTCGATTCCGTACACGGACATCCCGCACTGGCCGGCGTCCAGCGTGATCGGTCACGCCGGCACGCTCGTATGCGGCACCGTCGCCGGCCGGCGCGTGCTCGCGCTCTCGGGACGCGTCCATGTTTACGAAGGCCACGACCTGCACACGGTGACGTTCGCCATGCGCGTCCTCGGACGGCTGGGCGTGCCGCGCGTGGTCCTGACCAACGCGGCGGGTGGGATTTCGCCGAACTGCTCGCGCGGGGCGCTGATGGTGATCGACGATCACATCAACCTGATGGGGCACAACCCGCTGGTGGGCGCCAACGACGAGCGCTTCGGCGTCCGGTTCCCGGACATGACGCACGTCTACTCGCCGAAGCTGCGGGCGATGGCGGACGACACGGCGCGCGCGCTCGAGCTGCCGCTTCAGCACGGCGTCTACGTCGCCGTGCTCGGTCCGAGCTACGAAACGCCGGCGGAGATTCGGGCGTTCCGCAGGCTCGGCGCCGATGCCGTGGGCATGTCGACCGCGCCGGAGGCCATCGTGGCGCGTCACATGGGCATGGAGGTGCTCGGCATCTCGTGCATCAGCAACGCCGCGGCCGGTGTGTTTCCCGAACCGCTGCTGCACGAAGAGGTGATGGCAACGACGCAGCAGGTGAAAGGCCAGTTCATCGCGCTGCTGGAGGGGATCGTTGGGCGGCTCTGACGCCCTGGTGGCCGCCGCCCGCGCCGTGCGCGAGCGCGCCGCCGCCGACTATTCGGGCTTCAAGGTCGGGGCGGCGCTCGAAACCGCCGACGGCGCCATCATCACGGGCTGCAACGTCGAGAACGCCACCTACGGCCTCACCGTGTGCGCCGAGCGCGTGGCGGTGTTCAAGGCGATCTCCGAGGGCCACCGGCGATTCACGCGCATCGCCGTCGTCGCCGACACCGACGCCCCGACGCCCCCCTGCGGCGCGTGCCGTCAGATCCTCTGGGAGTTTGGCGGCGACCTCGAGGTGATCCTGGCGAGCCTGACGGAGATCAAGGCCACGCTGCGGATGAAAGACTTACTGCCATTGCCGTTTGACCGTCGCCTGCTCAAGTAGCCGGAGCGCGGAGTCCGGAGTCCGGAGCCCGGAGCCCGGGGCCCGGATATGATCATCTGAATGCTCCCCACCATCGCCTGGCACGAAGACAACATCGTGATGGTCGATCAGCGCAAGCTGCCGGCCCACGAGGTCTACGTCACCTGCAAGACGGTCCACGACGTGGCCAAGGCCATCAAGACCATGGTCATTCGCGGCGCGCCGGCGATCGGCGTCTGCGCGGCCATGGGCCTCGCGCTCGGCGCTGCGCGCAGCAAGGCCACGGGCACCAAGCAGTTCACGACCGAGTTCCAGCGCACGTGCGACCTGCTGGCGACGACGCGGCCGACCGCGGTCAACCTGTTCTGGGCGATCGAGCGGATGAAGCGATCGTTCGCCGAAGGCGCGCTGGCGGGCGAGTCGGTCGATCAGCTGAGGGCGCGGCTCCGCGCGGAAGCCGACCGCATTCACGATGAAGACGTGGCCAGTTGCCGATCGATTGGCGCGCACGGCGCGACGCTGGTGCCGGCCGAGGCGCGCATCCTGACGCACTGCAACGCCGGCGCCCTGGCCACGGCCGGCTACGGCACGGCGCTCGGCGTGATTCGCGGCGCGGTCGAGGCCGGACGAAAAGTGCACGTGCTTGCCGACGAAACGCGCCCGTTCCTGCAGGGCTCCCGGCTGACCGCATGGGAGCTCATGCGGGACGGCATCGAGACCACGGTGATCACCGACAACATGGCGGGCTCGATCATGCTGGCCGGCGAGATCGACCTGGTGGTCGTCGGCGCGGATCGCATTGCGGCCAACGGTGACACGGCCAACAAGATCGGCACCTACCCCGTCGCCGTGCTCGCGAAGGAGCACGGCATCCCGTTCTACGTCGCCGCGCCGTGGTCGACGATCGACCTGGCCACCGCAGACGGCTCGGCCATTCCGATCGAGGAGCGCGACCGGCGCGAGGTCACGCACGTGGGCAACACCCAACTGGCGCCAGACGGCGCGCCGGTGCGCAACCCGTCCTTCGACGTGACGCCGCACAGGTTCATCACCGCGATCATCACCGAGCGCGGCATCTTCCGTCCGCCATTCGCCGAGACACTTGCGAACCTTCGTGAGGAACGTTCGTGAGGAACCCTCGTACGGAACCCTCGTATGGAACCCTCGTCTTGGGCATCGAGACCTCGTGCGACGAAACCGCCGCCGCTCTTGTCGAAGACACGGGCCACGCGGCGCGCCCGTGGCGGATCCGATCGAACGTCGTGGCCTCGCAGGTCGAGATCCATCGGGAATGGGGCGGCGTGGTGCCCGAGCTGGCGTCGCGACAACACGTCCGCGACATCTGCGGCGTCGTCGAGCGCGCGCTGTCGGATGGGGGCGCGGGCTGGAGCGACGTGGGGGCGCTGGCGGTCACGCAGGGGCCCGGACTGGTCGGCTCGCTCCTGGTCGGCGTGTCGTTTGCCAAGTCCGCGGCGTGGGCCCTCGGCAAGCCCCTGGTCGCGGTGAATCACCTGGCCGGACACATCGAGTCGATCTGGCTCGAGCACGGCCGCATCCCGCTGCCGGCCGTCGTGCTGGTGGTCTCAGGCGGACACACGAGCCTCTACCTGATCGCGCGGGAAGGCGACTACCAGCTGCTGGGACGCACCCGCGATGATGCCGCGGGCGAAGCGTACGACAAGGTCGCCAAGTTATTGGGCTTGGGCTACCCCGGCGGACCGATCCTCGACATGCTGGCGCGCGAGGGCAACGATCAGGCGATCCGGTGGCCGGGGACACGCCTGACCAATCCTGATCGCAACGCGCCCGAACGCGACGGACGCTTCGATTTCAGCTTCAGCGGGCTGAAGACCGCGGTGCTTCGACACGTGCGAGGGCGCCAGGCCGAATTGGGCGCCGCGCCCTTGCCTCACGGCGAGATCGTCGACCTGGCGGCGAGCTTTCAGCGCCGCGTCGTGGAGACCCTGATCGACCGGGCGTTTGCAGCGGCGCGCTGGCACGGCGCGCGCGCCGTCGGCATCGCCGGCGGCGTGTCCGCCAACTCGCGCCTGCGCTCCGAGGCCATGGCGAAGGCGGAGCGGAGCGAGATCCCGGTGTTCATCCCGAGCCTGGCGCTGTCGACCGACAATGCGGCCATGATCGCGGCCGCGGGCCTGCGCCAACTGGCCGCCGGGCGGATCGCGCCGGCGGATCTGAACGCCGCGGCATCATTGCCCCTCTAAATGCCTCGCACAGAAACACAGAAACACTGAACCACTGAAGACATTCTTCTCATTCAAAAAGGGAGAACTGGTTTGTGTGGTTCCGTGGTTCCGTGTGATGCATTTACTCCCCAATCACCTTCCGCGCGGGAATCGTGAAGGTCAGATACTCTGTGTGGGATTTCATGGCCAGAGAATACCCCGCGCAGCCCGTGGTCGGTGTCGGCGCCGTGGTGGTCCGCGGCGGCCGTGCGCTGATCGTGCGGCGCGGCCACGAGCCGCGGAAAGGGGAGTGGTCGCTCCCGGGCGGCCTGCTCAACCTTGGCGAGTCGCTCGCCGACGGCGTGCGCCGCGAACTCAGGGAAGAGACGGGCCTGGACGTCCATCCGGGCCCCATCATCGAGACCTTCGACCGCGTGCATCGCGACGCGGACGGCCGCATCCGCTACCACTTCGTGATCGTCGATTTTGTGTGCGAGTGCCCCCACGGCGAGCCCGTGGCGGGCTCCGATGCCGAGGCGGTCGCCTGGGTCACCGCCGCCGAGCTTGACGCCTACGGCGTCAACGCGCATGCGGCAGCGGTGATCCGGAAGGGCTTGGAGTATTCTTTTCCGTCATGACGCTTTCGCGCGACGCTGCCTGGCAGCTGCTGACCGAGTGGACCCAGAGTGAAAGCCTCCGCAAGCACGCGCTGGCGGTCGAGGCCGCGGTCCGCGGCTACGCCCGCCAGCAGGGCGCCAACGAGGAAGAGTGGGCCGTGGTCGCGCTCCTTCACGACTTCGACTACGAAAAATATCCGACGCTCGGCGATCATCCCAACAAGGGCTGCGAACATCTGCGCTCGCTCGGGTATCCGGAGTGGGTCATGCGCGCGATCCGGTCGCATGCCTCCGAGATCACGGGCATCCAGCCGGAGTCGCCCGTGGAGAAGGCGCTGGTGGCCTGCGACGAGCTGGCGGGCTTCGTGACGGCCGCCGCCCTCGTGCGGCCCTCGAAGAGCGTGCTCGACCTCGAAGCGTCCTCGGTGATCAAACGGATGAAGGACAAGGCGTTTGCCCGGCAGGTGCCCCGCGATCACCTGATTCGCGGCGCCGAGCTGATGGGCCTGCCGCTCGACCAGCACGTCACCAACGTCATTGGATTCATGCGGTTGCAGGCCGACGCACTCGGGTTGCGCGGAACGCTCTAACCCTGCCGCGCGTATACTCAAGCGGCGCCCCTAACGGGGCGCCCGACGATCCCTTGATGATGCAGACCGAGCCCACGCCCCCGGACCAGGCCGGGGCGTTTCCCCCAAGCCAGCCCGCGCCCCGGTTCGCCGGGCCGGTGGTCGAGTGCGAGCACCTGAGCGTCCGCTTCGGCAAAAACTGGGCGCTCAACGATGTGTCGGCGGCCTTTCTTCCCGGCGCGGTCGGCCTGCTCGGCCCTAACGGCGCCGGCAAGAGCACGCTGCTCAAGTCCCTGCTCGGCTTCGTTGTGCCCGACAAGGGCAGCATGCGCGTGCTCGGCATGGACGTGGCGCGGTCGCCGCTCGAGATTCGCGCGCGCATCGGCTACATGCCGGAAAGCGACTCGCACATTCCCGGCATGAACGCCGTGTCGTTTGTCGGCTACTGCGGCCAGCTGTCGGGCCTGCCGGCCACCGACGCCATGCAGCGCGCGCACGAGGTCCTCTACTACGTCGGCCTGGGCGAAGCGCGTTATCGCAACCTCGAGACCTACTCCATGGGCATGAAGCAGCGCATCAAGCTGGCCCAGGCCATCGTGCACGATCCCGACCTGCTCTTTCTCGATGAGCCGACCAACGGCATGGACCCGAAGGGCCGCGACGAGATGCTCGAGCTGATCCACGACCTCGCCCACAACAAGAACGTCAACCTGATCCTCTCGTCGCACCTGCTGCCCGACGTCGAGTACACCTGCGATCACGTGGTGGTGATGGACAAGGGCACGGTGGCCACCGCCGGGCCGATCAAGGCGCTCAAGGGCACCACCGGCCGCGTCTACGAGCTGCGCGTCAAGGGCGACGAAGCGGCCTTCATCGAGGTCATGAAAGCCTCCGGCTTCGACGTCAAGAACACCGGCGACGATGTGATGCGCGTGTTCGTGCCGGGCGTGGACGACGAGGGCGCGAAGATCCTGTTCGACCTGGCCGCGCGCGAGCGCGTGCAGGTCCGGCACCTGCGTCCAAGCGTGCCGACGCTCGAGGACGTGTTCGCCCGCGCCGTGGGTGAGGTGTAGCGATGCCTATTCATGATCAAGGCTACCGTCGCTACGGCGGCACCCGCGCCGCGGTGGGCCGGGCCTGGCAGGTGATGACGCGCGCCGGGGTGATGTCGATCGTCTCCAAGCGCCAGTTCATCGGCCTGATGCTGTTTGCGTGGGCCCCGTTCGTGGTCCGCGCCGTCCAGATCTACGTGGCCGCCAATTTCCAGCAGGCCTCGTTCCTCGCGCCCAAAGGCGAGACCTTCCGCGAGTTCCTCGATCAGCAGGGCGCCTTCGTGTTTTTCGTGACCATCTACGTCGGCGCCGGCCTCATTGCCAACGACCGCCGCGCCAATGCGCTCCAGCTCTATTTGTCGAAGCCGATGACGCGCGCGGAGTACATCGCCGGCAAGCTCGCCATTCTCTTCATCTTCCTCGTCGGCGTGACGTTCCTGCCGGCGATCAGCCTGCTGCTGATGCAGGCTATCTTCGCCGGCAGTTTCACCTTCGTCCGCAACAACCTCTACCTGCTGCCCGCCATCACCCTGTTTTCGTTGGCGCAGGTGCTCGTGGCCTCGACGACGATGCTCGCACTGTCGTCGATGTCGAAGTCGGGCCGCTTCGTCGCGGTGATGTATGCGGGCTTGTTCTTCTTCACGACCGCGCTGTTCAATGCGCTGCGCGGCATCACGGGCCGGAGCAGCTTCGCGTGGCTGTCGCCGAGCGCCGCGCTGGAGCAGCTGGGCGATGTGATCTTCCGCCTCGAGCCGCGCTACCAGGTCTCGCCCGCCATCGCCGCCGTCACCGTCGTCGTCCTGATCGCGGGATCGCTCTTCATCCTCGACCGCAGGGTGCGGGGCGTCGAGATCGTCACATGATGGACACCGCCATTCCGGCCGCCGGGCTCCGGGCTCGCTTCGACTCCGCTCAGGGCAGGCCGGCTGACGGGCATCCGCTCGTGCGGGCGGAGCACGTATCCAAGTGGTACGGGCAGGTGAGCGGCCTGAATGACGTCACCGTGTCGATTCCGCCCGGCATCACCGGGCTGCTCGGGCCCAACGGCGCCGGCAAGTCCACATTCATGAAGTTGATGACGGGACAGCTCAAGCCGAGCCAGGGCATCATCCAGGTGCTCGGCGAGCCAATCTGGGGCAATCCGCCGGTGTTTGCGCGGATCGGGTTTTGCCCGGAACAGGACGCCTTCTACGACCGCATGACCGGCCTCGAATGGATCACCGCGCTCGTTCGGCTGAACGGTTACGACGATGCCGAGGCCGACGCGGCAGCAAAGCGCGCGCTGGATCGCGTCGACCTGATGGATGCGGCCGGCAAGAAGATCGGCGCCTACAGCAAGGGCATGCGCCAGCGCGTCAAGCTCGCGCAGGCGCTCGTGCACGACCCCGAGCTGCTGATCCTCGACGAGCCGCTCACCGGCATGGACCCGATCATGCGCCGCAAGACCATCCGCTTCATCAAGGACTGGGCGCGCGCCGGCAAGCACATCATCGTCTCGAGCCACATTCTGCACGAAATCGAGGCGATGACCTCCAACATCCTCCTGATCAACAACGGGCGCATCCTCGCCGAAGGCAACGTCCACCAGATCAGGGATCTGATCGACACGCATCCGCACACCGTGTTCGTCCGCGGCGCCGACCCCCGCGCGCTGGCGCGCCGCTTCATGGCCGAAGACGACGTGCTCAGCCTGACGTTCGAGCCGGGCGCCGTGATTGTCGAGACCTCGCGGCCCGATCATTTCTACGCGCGGCTGACCGAGCTGGCAGCGTCGGGCGAGGCCGGCCGCATCGACGAGGTCCAGTCCCCCGACGACAACCTGCAGGCCGTCTTCAAATTCCTGGTGAAACAGTGACGGCCACAGATTTGACGCAGATTAAAAGGCGCATGAGCTTCTGGAACGCGTCGCGGCGGGTATTCGACCTGTCGCTCGGCGAGATGCTGTGGTCGCGCCGCACCATCTTCATGGCGCTGGTCGTCGGCGGCCCGGTGCTGCTGGCCGCGATCGTCAAGGTGATCGAAATCTTCGGCATGTCGGCGCTGCGCGTCAACGGCCAGCGCGTCGCCGGCTTCGGCATTTTCGGCGTGATGATCTGGATGCTCTTCCTCCGCTTCATCGTCCCCGTGCTGGGCGTGTTCTACGGCACGGCGCTGATGGCCGACGAGGTCGAAGACAAGACGATCACCTACCTGTTCACGCGGCCCATTCCCCGGGGCGCGGTCCTGGTGGGGAAGTACCTGGCCTACCTCGCCTGCACGACCCTCGTGGTGCTGCCGTCGGTGATGATTGTGTACTTCGTGCTCGTCCCGTTCTCGCAGCTGCCCGGCACCTTCGGCTCCCTGCTCGTGGACCTGGGGCTGCTCGGCCTGGGCTTGGCGGTCTACGGCGGGGTCTTTGCCTTCGTGGGCGCCTTTTTCAAGCGCCCGCTGGTCATCGGGCTCCTGTTCGCCTTTGGCTGGGAGCAGGTCGTCCTGGCCCTTCCGGGTTACCTCAAGCAGTTCACGATCGCCTACTACCTCCAGGCTCTGGTGCCCCACGCGATGCCCTCAGACGGGGTGGCCAGCCTCCTACAGGGGATGTTCCGGGAAACCCCGCCGGTCGGGGTCTGCTTGGCTTGGCTTTTTGCGTATTTGGGCGTGTTTCTCTACCTGGCGACCCGGGTGGTGGAGCGCAAAGAGTACGTGCTGGAACAATGAGGCTCGGCCCGGGCTGGGCCCGGCCTCGTGAGCTCGCCGCCTTCGGCGGCTCGTGGGGACTCGCTCGCTATGCTCGCTCGTGGGCTCCCTTCGGTCGTGGGGAAATACCTGCGAAAGGGAACGCCAATACCGAGGGTTTCGTATACTGAAGCAGGGAGACCCGCATGTCGAAGAAGACGCGTTATTTCGTGGCGGTTTCGGGCGCGATTCTGGCGATTGGCCTGGGCACGGGGCTGGTGGCCTCGTACATGGGCTTGCCGGTATCGGTGTTTTCGAGCGCCGCGGGTCCAGACGAACTCCAGTACGTCCCGGCCGACGCCGCGGTCGTGGCCTACGCCAACGTCCGCGATGTCATGAACTCGCAGTTCCGCCAGCGGTTCCGCGAGCTCGAGCCCTCGTCCGACGACAAGAACCAGTTCGAGGAAAAGACCGGGCTCAACTTCGAAGAAGACATCGACTCGGTGGTCGCCGCGGTCATGCCGAGGGGCAATCTCGCCAACAACCCGGAGGGCGCGTTCCTGTTGCTCGCGCGCGGCCGGTTCGAGGCGTCGCGCCTCGAAGCGCTGGCCCTCGAGCATGGCGCCGAGGTCACGGATTACCAGGGCAAGACCGTCATCACCCATCGCGACGGCAACGCCACGAGCGACCCCTCGCACGACGATATGGCCGTGGGCTTCGTCGAAGCCGACCTGATCGCGTTTGGCAGCGTGAACATGGTGCACGCGGCCATCGATGCCCGCCGCAACAACCTGAACATCGTCTCGACGAACAACGAGATGATGACCCTCGTGAATGACCTCGATGGCGCCAACGCGTGGGCGGTGGGCCGCTTCGACGCCATTGCCAACCAGTCGGGGCTGCCGAGCGAAATCCAGCAGCACATCCCGGCCATCTCCTGGTTCTCGGCCGCCGGCCACGTCAATGGCGGCGTGAGCGGGATGATCAAGGCCGAGGCGAAGGACGAGACGTCGGCGCAGAATCTTCGCGACGTGATCCGCGGCGTGCTGGCCGTGGCCAAGATGCAGGCCGGCACCAAGCCGGGCATGCAGCAGATGGTCGATTCGCTGCAGCTGGCGGGCGAAGGCAAGACGGTCTCGCTGGCATTCGCCGTGCCGAGCGAACTGCTCGACGTGATCGAGGCGATGGCCAAGGGCCGC
>Ga0156330_1077_pt2 | contig 44229 bp, 31 predicted proteins | sample RifCSPlowO2_12_FD_107978 | JGI IMG/M metagenome (GOLD analysis project Ga0156330, IMG submission 107978) | Acidobacteria bacterium RIFCSPLOWO2_12_FULL_67_14b | reverse complement strand
GCGTGTCGTAGTGATCGCGCAGCGACTGCGCGCGGTCGTAATCCGCCTTGGTGACCTGCGCACCGGCCAGGGCCGGCAGCAGGGTGACGGCGCATCCCAGCAGGCCCCACACGCGTCGGTTCTTCATAGGCTTTCCGGGAGACAGTTTAGTGGAAATGCGATACTGGCCGGCACATTCCGATGCGAATCCTTGCCGCCGTCCTCGGGCTGGTCGTTCTGTGCGGGACCGCCGGGGTGACCGGGAACCAGGACCCGGCGCTGCACGCCGCGGCCAAGGCTGCGGCGCAGCTGCCGCGCCTGCGCAGCCTGCTGGTCAGCTGGCGCGGATCGCTGGTGCTCGAGCGCTACTTCGGCGGCGCCCGCGCCAGCCAGCCGGCCAACATCAAGTCGGCGTCCAAGAGCGTCATGTCCGCGCTGGCCGGCCTCGCCATCGCCCGCGGCGCGATCAAGAGCGTGGATCAGCCGATCACGGACTTCTTCCCCGAACTTGCCAGGGACCGCGAGGCCCGCAAGGGCGCCATCACCATTGAAGACCTGTTGACGATGAGATCGGGGCTGGAATCGACGAGCGGCCGGGGCTACGGCGCGTGGGTGCAGAGCCCGAACTGGGTCCGCTACGTGCTGGCCCGGCCGCTGGTGGCCGAGCCCGGCACCCGCGTCGAGTACAGCACGGGCAGCTCGCACCTGCTGTCGGCGATCCTCACGAAAGCCACCAGGGCCAGCACCTGGCAGTTTGCGCAGGAGCAGCTCGCGCGGCCGTTGGGCTTTTCGCTGGCGCGGTGGCCGCAGGATCCGCAAGGCATCTACTTCGGCGGCAACGAGATGGTGATGACGCCGCGGCAGATGATCCGGTTCGGCGAGCTGTACGAAAACGACGGGCGGGTCGCCGGCCGCGAGCTCGTCCCCAAGTCCTGGATCGACCGGTCGATCGTGCCCCGGGGCCGGTCGCGATGGGGGAGCGATCGCGAGTACGGGTATGGGTGGTGGATCCGCGAGCTCGGCGGCCGCGACGCCTTCTATGCGTGGGGCTACGGCGGGCAGTTCATCTTCGTGATTCCCGGCCTCGATCTGGTGGTGGTCACCACCTCGCGTTCGGACGTGAGCCGCGAGCGGCGCGATCACCTCGGCGCCATCTACGATCTGGTGGAGCAGCTCGTGATTCCGCCCATCGCCGCCGCCGCCCGATGAGCGCGCCGAGCTACCGGGCCGACATCGACGGGCTGCGGGCCATCGCCGTGCTGGCGGTCGTCGGCTTTCACGCCTTTCCCACCGTCGTGCCCGGCGGGTTCATCGGCGTCGATGTCTTCTTCGTCATCTCCGGCTACCTGATTTCCACCATCATCCTGACCGGGGTGAACGCCGGGCGGTTCAGCTTCGCCACCTTCTACGCGCGTCGCATCAGGCGGATCTTTCCGGCGCTCGCCGCCGTGCTGGCGGCGTGCGCCGCCGCCGGCTGGTTCCTGCTGTACGGCGAGCCCTTCTCGCAGTTGGGCAAGCACATCGCCGGCGGCGCGGGGTTCGTGTCGAACTTCGTGTTGTGGCGGGAGGCCGGCTACTTCGACGTGACCGCCGACACCAAGCCACTGCTGCACCTGTGGTCGCTCGGCATCGAGGAGCAGTTCTACCTCGCCTGGCCGCTGATGGTGTTCCTGGCGTGGCGGGCCGGGCTCAACCTGGTGGCGCTCACGATCGTCGTGTTCGCGGTCTCGTTCGCGTTCAACATCGAAGGCATCCGGCGCGATCTGGTGGGCACGTTCTACGCGCCGTGGACGCGCTTCTGGGAGCTCACCGCCGGCAGCGCGCTCGCCGCCATCGTGACGGATCAGGGGACGGGGCTCGGCGTGCAGCTCCGGCGCGCCGCCGACGCGCTTCGCGCGCGGCCGGGACGTCGCGACCTGCTGGCCATGGCGGGTCTCGCGCTGGTCGTCGGATCGGCGCTCGGCATCGATCGCACGAGGCATTTTCCCGGCCTCTGGGCGCTTCTTCCCGTCGCCGGCACGGTCCTCCTGATCACGTCAGGGCCGGAGGCCTGGCTGAACCGCGCCGTGCTGGCGCATCGCGTGATGGTGGGCATCGGCCTCATCAGCTATCCGCTTTATCTCTGGCATTGGCCGCTGCTGTCGTTCGCGCGCCTGTTGCATCTGGAAACGCCATCGGCCTCGATCCGGTTGGCCGCGGTCGCCGCTGCGTTCGTGCTGGCCTGGATCACCTACACGGCCATCGAGACGCCGATTCGCTTCGGCCGCCGGCGCGCCTGGGTCGTGCCGCTGCTGTGCGTCGTGATGGCGACGGGCGCCGGCGCGGGGGCCCTCACCTTCGCCAACGGCGGCTTCCTCGGGCGGCCGCTCAACCGCACCGAGAAGGCCTCGTTCCTGCGCTATTACGAGTCCATCCGCCGCACGGGCATCGAGGGTCCGTACCGTCTCGAATGCGACTTCATGGAGCTGGGGACCGATGCGACCAAGGACGCGATTCCGGCGTCGTGCACGCAGAAGGGCCCCGGCCGCACGCTGTTTCTGTGGGGCGATTCGTACGCACAGGCGCTCGCGCCGGGCATTCGAACGCTGCTGCCGCCGTCCGATGTGCTGGCGCAGGTCGCCACGTCGCACTGCCGGCCGGGCATCGTGCCGATCGATCCGGACGTGCCGGGCGGCCGTTGCCGGCGGGCCAACGACCATGCCCTGGCGCGGATTGCCGACCTCGATCCCGATCTGGTGATCCTGGCGCAACGCGCCGCGCATGACGCCACCGACTGGCCGGCACTGGCCGCGCGGCTGCGCGAGCTCGGCGCCCGCGACGTGCTGGTGGTGGGCCCGGCGCCCGAGTGGTCGCCGTCGTTGCCGCTGGTGGTGACGAGCCAGTATTGGGGCCGCAATTACGATCGGGTGAGCTACGGCCTGGACCGGCAACGCCTGGCGCTCGATCGCGCGCTGAAGGCCCGGCTGGGGCAGTCGCCGGTCCTGACCTATGTCTCGTTGATCGACGCGCTGTGCGGAGCCGACGCGTGCACGGCAGTGATCCCCGGTTCGGATCCTCCCGAGCTGATCACGTTCGACGCCGGCCACTTCACGCCCAACGCCTCGCGCTTCATCGCCAGGCTCGCCTTGGCGCGGTACTTGGCGCGGAACTAAAGTTCCGCGCTACACGTCGCGCTACACGCCGCCGCGCTACGGGACGATGCGGGCGGTCCTGATGTAGTCGAGTCTCGGAAAGTTCTTCTTCAGGTACGCGTTGCCCTGCTCGAAGAGCGGGGCCTGCTTGCCGGCGCGGATGCCGCTGCCGGAGGCCTCGCCGTATTCGCTATACAGCGCGTCGGCCACATCCATGCCCTGCGTGACCCGGCCGAACGGCACGAAGGGTTCCTGGTCGTGCGTGGCCCGGTTGTCGGCCAGGTTGATGAACACCTGTGTCGAGCGGCCGTTCGGTACGGCGAACGCAAACGCCACCGTGCCGCGCGCGTTCGGCTCCCGGAAGGGATCGTCGGGGATGGTCTTCGATCGCCAGGCCATGGAGACCTTGGGCGTGCCGTTGATGCCGAATTGTGTCCAGGTGTTGGCGCGGATGCGAAAGAACGCGGAGTCGTCGTAATAGCCGGAGGTGACGAGCTCGTAGAAACGGTCGGCGCCATGCGGCGCCCACGCGCGCACGCAGTCGATCACGATCGCGCCTTTCGTGGTCTCGAGCCTCACCCTGAATGTGTCCGGTGCGGTCGATTGCGCACCGATGGAACCGGTCAAGGCGGCCAGAATAGCGATCAGCGTAGCGCGGAACTTCAGTTCCGCGAACACCGCGAATACCGTTCGGGTCATGCGCGCCATCCTAACCCTGTTGGCGCGCCCGGAACCGCCGGAGTTTTTCGCGGTTGCCGCAGATCTTCATGTCGCACCAGCGGCGGCTGCGGTTCTTGGTGTCGTCGACGAACCACCAGCCGCAATCGCCGGCCGCGCACGGCCGGACGCGGGCCAGGCGGTCCGACACGACCAGCCGTCCCGCGGCCCGCGCCACTTCCCACACCACCCGATCCAGCTCAGCGTCCGCCGTGGAAATCCACTGGAGGGCGCCGTCGTGGGGCACGAGGCGGCCGTGCGCGTAGGCCGAGGCCAGCGCGCCGCTGATGGTGTCGAGCACGGCGGCGGCGGGCGCGCGCCCGGCGTCGATCGCCGTGACCAGCGCGTTGAGGGCCTCGCGCAGCTCGCGCGCGCGGCCCAGGACGGCCGCCGCCTGCTGCGGGTGCCGGCGCGCCTGCGCCTGCAGCCGCTCGGCCGCCGCCGCCGGCAGCAGGTGCTGCTCGCGCGCCCACGTGACGAGCGCGTCGTACGAGCCGAGCCGCTCGACCGGCGACGCCGTCGGGCGCCCGCTGAGCGTGTTCAGGAAGGCGAGGACCCGATCCCCGTCCACCGATTCGGCCGGCACTTTCGCCACGCGTCCGATTGTACGGCCGCAGGCATGTAACTTCCAAAATATATTTGACAGGTTACTGCGCCTGGAGTACCTTGTGAAACCGTCTAAATAGTTTTAGACAGTTACGAAGGGAGCAGGACATGAGCAGCACCGCCAGCAAGACCCCGACCCCGGCCGGCATCCCGGCCGCCACTTTCACCCGCGTGCTGGACGAGGGCTACGGCCCGGGCGCCTGGTACGGTTCGGACCTCCGGGCCGCCACCGCCGACGTCGGCCCGCAGATGGCGTTCCGGCGGCCCGGCGAGGGACGCCGCAGCATCGCCGAGATCGCGCTGCATCACGCCTACTGGGCGGGGGAGATCGAACGCAAGCTGTCGGGCGGCCCGGCCCGGCCGTTTCCGCTTGAAGGGGAGGACTGGTTCGACCTGCCGGACGGCTCGCGGCTGTCGTGGGCGTCGGTGCAGGCCACGCTCGAGGCCGCGCACGACCGGCTGAGCAGGACCGTGGAGGCGATCGCGGCCGGCCGCGCGCCCTCGCCGCTCGGCGAAGCCGAACGCTTCGACCTCGTGCTGGGCATCACCGGGCACGCCGCGTACCACGCGGGTCAAATTCAGCTGGTGAAGAAGCTGGTCGGCTGAAGCGCGGCCGAGGAGGCCTGCCATGAGCGAACCAGGCGCGTCGCGGTGCGAGGCGCCTGGTAAGTCGAATGGTGCGCCCAGCAGGACTCGAACCTGCAACCTTTGGCTCCGGAGGCCAACGCTCTATCCATTTGAGCTATGGGCGCGCGAACTCCGATCATACCAGCTTGGGGCAGACCCTGCTCGCCCGCGCCGACGTCGCCGAAAGTGCGTACCGTGCGTACAGTTCCTAGAGTGCGTACGGTGCTCTGGTGCGAAGGGTACCAAGGCACTCATGGCACCAGAGCACTGTACGCACTGTACGCACCTTACGAGAGCCGGCCGCTCCTGACGATCTCGATCAGTTTGTTCGTGGAGCTGTCGTGGCCCGTGGCTGGGCTCGACCCGGCCAGATCGTTCAGCACGGTCGCGGCGAGTTGCTTGCCGAGCTCGACGCCCCATTGGTCGAACGAGTTGATGTTCCAGATGGCGCCCATGGTGAACGCCTTGTGCTCGTACATCGCGAGCAGCATCCCGATGGTGCGGGGCCCCAGCCGGCGATAGAGGATCGTCGTCGACGGCCGGTTGCCCGGGAACACCTTGTGCGGCACCAGCCGCTCGAGGGCCTCGCCGGTGTAGCCCTGCGCCGCCAATCCCCGCCGCACGTCGGCTTCGCTCTTGCCCGTCATCAGCGCCTCGGTTTGCGCGATGGCGTTGGCGAGCAGCAGCCGGTGGTGATCGCCCAGCTCGTTGTGCGTGTTGATCCCGGCCAGGAAGTCGGTCGAGACCAGCCGCGTGCCCTGGTGGAGCAACTGGAAGAAGGCATGCTGGCCGTTGGTGCCGGGCTCGCCCCACACGACCGGTGAGGTGTGGCCGCCGACCGGGCGGCCGTCGCGATCGACGCGCTTGCCGTTGCTTTCCATGTCGAGCTGCTGCAGGTACGCCGGCAGCCGGCGGAGGTACTGCTCGTAGGGGAGCACGGCGTGGCTGTCGGCGCCGAGCACGCTGGCGTACCAGACGCCGAGCAACCCCAGCGTGATCGGCACGTTGCGCTCGAGGGGCGCCGTGCGGAAGTGCTCGTCCATCTCGTAGGCACCGTCGAGGATCTGCTCGAAATGGCCGTAGCCCGTCGAGAGGGCAATCGGCAGCCCGATCGACGACCAGAGCGAATAGCGGCCGCCGACCCAGTCCCAGAACACGAACATGTTGCCGGCGTCGATGCCGAACGCGCGGACGGCGGCCTCGTTGGTCGAGATCGCGACGAAGTGTTTCGTGACGGCGGATTCGTCCTTCGCCCGCGCGAGAAACCAGTCCCGCGCCGACCGCGCATTCGCCATGGTCTCTTGCGTGGTGAACGTCTTCGACGCCACCGTGAAGAGCGTGGTCGCGGGGTGCAACGGGCGCAGGGTGTCGGCGAGGTGCGTGCCGTCGACGTTGGCGACGAAGTGCACCCGCGGGCCCTCCCGTCCGTACGGCGTCATCGCCTCGGTGACCATCGCCGGGCCCAGATCCGATCCGCCAATGCCGATGTTCACGACGTCGGTGATGCGAAGGCCGGTGTAGCCGAGCCATTTGCCGCTGCGGACGGCTTCCGAGAACCGGCGGATGTGGTCGAGCGCCGCGTGCACCTCGGGCATCACGTCGCGGCCGCCGGCGGCCATCGGCCGGTCCGATCGGTTGCGCAGCGCGACGTGCAGCACGGCGCGCCCTTCGCTGCTGTTGATCGGCTCCCCGGCGAACATCCGGTCGCGCAGCGCCTCGACGCCGGCGGTGCGCGCCAGGGCGCGGAGGGCGTGCATCGACTCGTCCGTGATCAGGTTCTTCGAGTAGTCGACGTAGAGATGCTCGCCGACGGCGAGCGAGAAGCGCGCGGCGCGCGCGGGGTCGGCGGCAAAGAGGTCGCGCAGGTGTTGCCGGGGCGCCAGCGCCGCCAAGTGCGCGAAGGGCGCATCCCAGGCGCGGAGGCCGCCCTCGAAGGCCTTGTCGTTGTGGCCCAGCCGGACGCGGGGCGGCAGCGCCGAGAACAGGCGGGCGTTGCCGCCGCCCAGCACGACGTACTCGGCGGCGACGGCGGCGCGCAGCAGCTCGGCGCCCTCGAGCACCACGGCGCGCCACGCCGCTTCGCCGAGGGCCGCCAGGCCGCGCTGCCCGAGCAGGTCCTCGAAGGTCTGGTCGCGGTACGGCAGGTGCGCCAGTTCGAGCGGGACCACCGTTCGCTCGTCGACGAGCGCCGTCCCCAGCCCGGACCCGAGGCCGAGGAAGAGCATGCGGCCGCCCTCGCTGCTGCCCAGCGCCTGCATCGCTGCGTCGTTCATGATCTTGACCGGCCGGCCCAGCGCCGCCTGCCAGTCGAACCCGACCCACCCGGTGCCGAGGTTCCAGGGCTCTTCGGCCACGGCGCCGCGGATCACCGGGGAGGGAATGCCGATCGTGATCGCGTCGTAGGTCCAGTCCGCCGTGTGTGCCCGGACGCCGGCGACCACCTGCTGCGGCGTGAAGCCGTCGCCCGAGTCGAACTTGCGCACGTCGGCGCTCCCCGAGTGCCGCAGCTTCACGTGCGCGCCGCCGATGTCCACGACGAGAACCCGCATCGATCCTCAAGCTTATCTCGGGTATCCTCTATTGCATGTCCCTTCTCGATTCGCTGAAACGCGTGACCACGGTCGTGGCCGACACCGGCGACATCGAGGCCATGCGGCAGTTCCGCCCGCAGGACGCCACCACCAACCCGTCGTTGCTCCTGAAGGCGGCGCAGCAGCCGCAATACCGGCCGCTGGTCGACGCCGCCCTGGCCGATGCCGATCGCCTGGCCGTCGCCGAGGCGCAACGGACCGAGGCCTTCACGGATCGCCTGGCCGTGAACTTCGGGCAGGAGATCTTGAAGATCGTGCCGGGCCGCGTGTCGACCGAGGTCGACGCGCGGCTCAGTTTCGACGCCGCCGGCAGCGTCGCCAAGGCGCGCGAGATCATCGCGCTCTACGAGAAGGCGGGCATCGATCGCGAGCGGATCCTGATCAAGGTCGGCAGCACGTGGGAGGGTATTCAGGCCGCCGCGCAGCTGGAGCGCGAGGGCATTCACTGCAACCTCACGCTGCTCTTCAGCTTCGCGCAGGCGGTGGCCTGCGCGGAAGCCGGCGTCACCCTGATCTCGCCTTTCGTCGGCCGCATCTACGACTACTACCGCAAGGAGAGCGGCGCCGAGATTGCCGCCGATCAGGATCCCGGCGTGCAATCGGTGACGCGGATCTATCACTACTACAAGAAGTACGGCTACCAGACGCAGGTCATGGGCGCGAGCTTCCGCAAGCTCGATCAGATCCTGCTGCTCGCCGGCTGCGACCTGCTGACGATCAGTCCCGACCTGCTCGACACGCTCCAGCGCACGGCGGGGGAGGTGGCGCCCCGCCTCACCCCGGACGCGGCGCGGGCCTCGGCCGGCGAGAAGCTGACGCTCGACGAGAAGACCTATCGCTTCCTGCACAACCAGGACGCGATGGCGGTGGAAAAACTTTCGGACGGCATCCGCCGTTTCTACGATGATGCGCGGAAGCTGGAGCAGTGGGCGGCGACGGTTACCGTGTGATCCTCCCCTCCAACTCTCCCCTGCGCGACCTCACCGACAAGCCCGCCCTCGTGGTTTTTCTCCGCTCGTTCGGCTGTACGTTTTGCCGCGAGGCCATGGCCGACATCGCGGCGGTGAGATCCGAGATCGAAGCGGCGGGCGCGTCGATCGTGTTCGTGCACGGCGCCACGGGCGAAGAAGCGCGACCCTGGTTCGAGAAATACGGCCTCCACGACGCGCTGCAAATCAGCGATCCGGGCCTCGAGCACTATCACGCCTTCGGCCTGGGGCAAACCGGCATGGGGGCGCTGATCGATCCAAACGTCTGGATACGCGGGGCGTCGTGTGCCGTCGCCCACGGCTTCGGCGGCCAGTCCGTCGAGATGATGCGGCAATTGCCCGGAGTATTTGTCGTGCAAGGCGGCGACGTGCTGGCGTCGTACCGGCACCGCTCCCCGGCCGACCGTCCCGACTACGTCCGTCTGGTTCACGCCGGCATCGAGGGCGTTACAATATCTTCGCTCTAGTCCCATGGAGGGTTTCATGACGTCTCGCCGTCTGGCCGTGTTCACCGCGCTGGTCTTGGCCTGTGCGACTGCCGCCTTCGCTCAAGACCCGCCGCAGCCGCCGCCCAAGCCCGAAGCCCCCCCTGTCTACGTGGAACAGGTCGTCGTCACGGCGTCGAAGGTCGAGCAGCAGCTCGTCAACGCGCCGGCCACGGTGTCGGTCGTCACCTCGGACGTGATCCAGTCGACGCCGGCGACCAACTACGCCGAGTTGTTCCGCTCGGTGCCGGGCGTCAACCTGACCCAGACCTCCGCCCGCGACTTCAACATCACGATGCGCGGCGCCACCTCCACGCTCGCCACGTCGACGCTCGCGCTGCTCGACGGGCGCAGCCTCTACCTCGACTTCTTCGGGTTCGTGGCGTGGGACCTGCTCCCGGTGAATCCCAACGAGCTGAAGCAGATCGAGGTCATCCGCGGCCCGGCCTCCGCGGTGTGGGGCGCCAACGCCATGAACGGCGTGGTGAACTTCATCTCGAAGACCCCGCGCGAGCTCAACGGCAACAGCGCCACCATCTCGTTCGGCACGTTCGACCGCGACACCACCCGCGGTGAGAAGCTGGACAGCGGCACGATGTTCGGCATCAACGCCACCCACGCGCGCGCCGTCAACGACCGCTGGGCCTACAAGGTCTCGGCCGGCGGCTACACGTCGGACGCCTTCGCGCGTCCCACCGGCGCGATCCCGAACGGCACCGGCACCCAGTATCCCAACTTTTCCAATCAGGGCACGACGCAGCCGAAGTTCGACACGCGGTTCGACTACGACGCGCCGGAAGGCAAGTACAAGCTGGTGTTCGCCGGTGGCTACGCCGGCACCGACGGCATTTTCCACACCGGCATCGGCCCGTTTGACGGCACCGGCGTCGGCGTGGGCTACGGGACCGTGCGCTACACGCGCAACGCGCTGAAGGTGAACGTCTTCACCAACCTGCTGAACGGCGACGCCTTGGGGCTGCTGGCGATCGGCGTCAACGGCAAACCGATTCCGTTCAAGTTCAACACCCGGACCTTCGACGCCGAGGTCGGCAACGTCAACACGATCGGCACCCGGAACGTGCTCAGCTACGGCGGCAACGTCCGCTTCAACTCGTTCGACCTGTCGATCGCGCCGCGCGGCGACAAGCGCACCGAGGTCGGCGGCTACATCCAGGACGAGGTCTTCCTCAACAACAACGTGCGCATCAGCCTGGGCGCCCGCATCGACAAGTTCGCCAACATCGCCGACCCGGTGTTCTCGCCGCGCGCGGCGCTGATCCTCAAGCCGGCCAACGACCATGCCGTGCGGCTGTCCTTCAACAAGGCCTTCCGCTCGCCCTCGTTGATCAACAACTACCTGGACACGGCCATCGTCAACCAGTTGAACCTCGGGGCCATCAACCCGCTGCTGAGCGGCGTGATCTACAACTTCCCGGTCCGCGCCAACGGCAACGAAGACCTGGTGGAGGAGTCGACCGAATCGTTCGAGGTCGGCTACACCGGCATCATCCGCAACCGGGCCACGCTGTCGGCCTCGGTGTACTTCACGACCAACCGCGACGAGATCTTCTTCACGCAGGTGGGCCGCTACCGCGCCACGGCGCCGCCGCCCCTCTGGCCGCTGCCCCCGGTGGTGCTCGAAGTGCTGCCGCCGCCCTGCACCGCCGCCCGCTGCGACACCGGCGGCCTGCCGTCTGAGTTCAGCTACCGTAACCTCGGCACCGTGAAGAACAAGGGCTTCGAGCTGGGCATCGACGGCGCCGTGAACGAGGCGCTCAACCTTTTCGCCAACTACTCGTACCAGGCCGAGCCCGACCCTGACTTCGCGCTCTCGGAGGTCAACCTGCCGCCGCAGAACCGCTTCAACGCCGGCCTGAGCTTCAGCCAGGGCCACTTCCTCGGCAACCTCTCGGTCAGCTACATCGACGACGCGTTGTGGCAGGACGTGCTGGACTCACGCTTCACGGGCCCGACCGAGGCCTACACACAAGTCAACGGCGCGTTCGGCGTGAAGTTCGCGCAGGACAAGATTACGGCCACCATCAAGGGGATCAACCTGACCAACGAGGAGATCCAGTCGCACGTGTTCGGCGACATCCTCAAGCGTCAGATCATCGGTGAGCTCCGGTTTACGTTCTAGGGCTCATTTGCGCAGCTGGTCGAGGGCGCCGAGCAGGTCGGCGCCCTCGTGCCGGCGCAGGCCTTCCCACAAGTCGCCCTTCTTCTTGATCCGCGCGGCGATGCTGTCGATGGTGAAATCCTGCGGCCGCGGCGATCCGTGCACTTCCGTCCACGTCAGCGGCGTCGACACGCCGGCAAACGCCGACGCGCGCGCGCTGTAGGCGCACGCCAGCGTCTTGCCCTGGATGTTCTGCAGGTAGTCGACGTAGATGGTCTTGTCTTTGCGCCGGCCCACCTTGCGCTCGACGGTGGCGACCTTGGGATGCTTCGCCGCGACCATCGTCGCGATGATCTGGCAGAAGAGCATGCCGGCCTGATACGGCGTCCCCGGCGGGAGCGGGATGAAGACGTGCAGGCCTTCGGAACCGGAGGTCTTCGGGAACCCGGGGACCTTCACGCGATCCAGCTCCTCCTGCACCCAGCGGGCCACATCGAGGATCTGCGCGAACGTGGCGCCCGGCTGCGGATCGAGATCGATCGCCACCTGGTCCGCATCGTCGAGCGAGCCGAGCCGGGAGAAGAACGGGTCCATCGAGATCGACGCCAGCTGCGCCATGTAGAGAAGCGTCTTGAGCGACCCGCCGACCAGGCGCGCCGGCACGTCGTCGGCCGGCAGCGTCTCGATGCGCACGCCGGGTGGCACCGGCTCGGGCGCGCGGTGCTGGTAGAACGCCGGCCCATCCACGCCGTTGGGCAGCCGCTTCATGACGAGCGGCCGTTCGTCGATGACGGGCAGGATGTACGGCGCCACGCGCGCGTAGTGCCGGATCAAATCGCCCTTGGTCTTCTGGCCCTCGGGCCAGAAGACCTTGTGAAGGTTGGTGACCTCGAGCGTGTCGCCGTCGGGGAGATGCAGCTTGCCGTTCTTGCGGGCTTTCTCGAGCGCGATGAGTTGATCGATCAGAGACTCGACGTCGCGAGCGGTGATGGTCTGAGCACCCTTGGCACCCTTGGCCCGCACCTCAGGCACCTCAGGCACCGTACGCACCCTAGGCACCTTGGTGGTCGTCACGTCATCGCGAAGCCCGAGGTAAGTGGGATGGCGAAGCCTCCCCTCATCCGTCATCTCGGTGTAGCGAATCTGCGCCACCAGCAGCGGCCGGACCCAGTGCGGCGTGCCCTTCGGCGTTTTCGGCGGCGTCTCGAACGGGCACGTCGGCGTCTCGATGCGGCGGAGCAAGTGCACCAGCCGTTCGAGCTCGGCACCGCTGAATCCGGTGCCCACATCGCCGGCGTAGGTGAGCGGGCCGGCGGCGGTCGGGGTGCCGAGCACGAGCGCGCCGAAGTGCGCGCGCGCGCCCTTCGGCGCCGTCCATCCGCCGATGACGAACTCGTCCTGCTTCTGGAGCTTCAGCTTGATCCACTCGGGGCTCCGCTTGCCCGTGCGGTAGACCGAGCGCGCGTACTTCACGAGCAGGCCTTCCCACCCTTCGTTCTCGGCGCGGGCCATCAGCTTGCGGCCGTCGCCTGCGGCTTGTTCCGTCATCCGGATCAAGGTCGACGACGAAGGGTGGGCCTTGAACAGCCGTTCGAGACGGGCGCGCCGGCCCGTGAGCGTCTGTGCGCGCAGATCCTCATCACCCTCGCGGAGCAGATCGAACACGATGAGCGCGGCCGGTTGCTCGTTCGGCTTGAGGATTTGCTGCTTCGAGCTGTAGCCGGGGACGCTGACGTGGATGCGGTGCTGCAGGCGTTGAAATCCGGCGGGCCGCAGGTCTTCGTCGAGCGCGACGACCTCGCCGTCGAGCACGACCGGCCCCTTCAGCTTCCGTCCCCACGTTTCCAGGGCATCGACGATGTCGGGGAACTGCGCAGTCTTCTCGTTGCCGAGGCGCGACCACAACCGCGCCTTCGCGGAGCCCGGAGCCCGGAGCCCGGAGCCGGAAGGCACCACCTCGACGACGGCGCGGATGCCGTCGTACTTCGGCTCGTAGACGAGCCTCGCATCGGTGAGCGGTGGAGGAGCGTCCGGCAGCGTCGCCAGCATCGGCCGGAGGTCTTTTGCAGAGAACATACAGCCTTCAGCCTTCAGCCTTCAGCCGAGAGCTACGAGTATCTGTCTTCAAACCACGGTTCGGCCGTGTCCGAGTAGCCGCGTTCTTCCCAGAACCCGGGCTGGTTGGCGGCGAGAAACTCGATCTTGCGGATCCACTTCGTGCCTTTCCAGGCGTACAACTTCGGCGTGATCATCCGGCACGGGCCGCCGTGGTCCTGCGGCAGTGGCTGTCCTTCCCAGGTGTGGACGAGGAGCACGTCGTCTTCCACGGCGCGCGCGAGCGGGAGGTTCGTCGTGTACGGAATGCGCGTGCCCGGCATGTGATCGTAGCCGGTGCACAGCACGTAGGCGGCGTCGGGCCCCGGCACCGCCGCCTCGGCGATCGTCCGGAAGCGCACGCCCTGCCATTGGTTGTCCATCCGGCTCCAGGTCGTGACGCAGTGGAAGTCGCTGACATCTTCCGCCTGGGGCAGCGCGAGGAACTCCCGCCACCCGATCGTGAACGGGTTGTCGCACAGGCCCGTAACCTCGAGGCGCCAGTCGTCGAAGGAGACGTGGGGCGAGTCGCCCAGGTCGAGCACGGGCCAGTTGGGCACCTGGCGCTGGCCGGTCGGCAGCTTCGGCATGCCGTGGCGGTTGAGGGGACCGGTGCCCCGGGGCGCCTGGCCTGCCAATGGTGCATCGTTGGACAAACCTAAAGGTTTGTCCCCACCCGGCGGTTGGTCCCCACCTGTCCGGAGCGTGCGTTGCCGCTCGATGTATCTCAGCCGCCTGGCGACCAGGCTGTTGTCGGTTTCTGGCAATGCGGGCTCCATCTTCATTATCATCTGGCCATGCGATTCGAGTTCGTCGTCCGCTCCGGCAAGGAGGTCGGGCGGACCGTGGCCGTGGCGACCGGGCAGACCATCGCCCTGGGCCGCCTCAAGGGCTGCGACGTGGTCCTCGACGACGAAGCGGCATCGCGGCGCCACTGCACCATCACCGCCCGCGACGACGCCTGCGTGGTGGCGGACCTCCAGTCCGCCAACGGCACCTTCGTCAACGAGCGCCGCATCGCGACCACCGAGTTGCAGAAGGGCGACAAGATCCGCATCGGCTCGACGGTGATCGAGCTGATGGGGACGAACCTCGATCAGCCGCATGGGTCGCCCAGCACGACCTCGCTCAGCCTCGTCGAGGCGCGCAGCCAGACGCTCGTGCAGCGCGCCGTCGACCCGACCAAGCTCGAATTCCTGTCGCAGGTCTCCAAGCGCACGGACGAGGCGTCGCTGCTGCAGTCGGCGCAGAAGTACCTGACGACGCTGCACAAGGTGTCGGACATCCTGTCGCGCGCGACCTCGGTCGAGGCGCTGTTCGACTCGATCCTCTCGGCGATTCTCGAGGTGGGCGGCGGCGACCGCGCCGCCATCCTGATGCGGCCGCCCGACGGCACCGGCAACGAGGTCGACATGGTGGCCGTGCGCACGCGCGACCAGAACAAGAGCTCGGGCCAGGTGATGCTGTCGCGCACGGTCGTGAACGACGTGCTCGAGAAGGGCATCTCGGTGTTCACCGACGATGCCCTGGCCGACGAGCGGTATGTCGGCGGTGAGAGCATCGTCCGGCAGCGCATCCGCTCGGTGATGTGCGCGCCGATGCGCACGACCGACGCCATTCTCGGCGTGCTCTACGTCGACAGCCTCAAGGTGCGCGAGTTCAGCGAAGCCGAGCTCGAGCTGCTGGCGGCGGTGGGCAACCAGTCCGGCATCGCGCTGCACCGCGCGCGGCTGATGGCCGAAGTCGAGCGCCTGTTCCTGGACGTCATGAAGGCGATCGCGTCGATCATCGACGCCAAAGACGGCTACACGCACAAGCATTCCGAGCGGGTCGCGGCGTTCGGCGTGCGGCTGGCGCTCCAGCTCGGGTTCGACGCCGACAGCCGCGCGGTGGTCGAGCTGTCGGGTTTGTTGCACGACGTCGGCAAGATCGGCGTGCCCGATGCGATTCTCAACAAGCCGGGCAAGCTGACCGACTCGGAGTTCAGCGAGATGCGCATGCATCCGCTGCACGGCGCGCGCATCCTGTCGAACATCCAGAGCCAGAAGGTGGTCAACCTGCTGCCCGGGGTGAAGTATCACCACGAGCGCTGGGATGGCAAGGGCTACCCCGAAGGTCTGAGCGGCGAGAACATCCCGCTGCTCGGGCGCCTGCTCGGCGTCGCCGACTTCCTCGACGCGCTCACCTCAGACCGCTCGTATCGCAAGGGCCTGACGCTCGAGGAGGCGCTGCAGATGGTGCGCGACCTCGAGGGCAAGGCGTTCGATCCCGTCGTGGTGAAGGCGGCCGTCGAGCTGCACGAGAAAGGGCAGCTCGCGCTGCCGACGACGCCGAATCCCGAGACCAAGTCGGATCCGGCGATCAAGCCGGCCTCGTAAACAAGCTCCTGGCCGTCAGGGATTCCGGCCGCAGCCCCGAGGCCCGGGCCAGGCGCTTCACAATCAATGGCGGATCGTACTTGAACCGCCACTGGTCGGCCCGGCCGCCGATCTGCGCGAACGCCTCCGCCCACTCGTGCCACCACGGCGAAATCCGCAGCGAGATCGGCTCCACGATCAGGACCGACGTGCCGCGCTGCACCGCGGCGCGCAGCGACTCGAGCAGCGCCCGCCGATCGATCTCGTTCAATTCGTTGACCACGAACGCGGCGACGACGAAGGACGTGTCCGGCGGGATGCGCGTCCGCGCGACGTAGCCGCGCCGCACGTCGCCGGTGAGGCCGAGCGCGCGGTAGGTGAAGCGCGCTTCCTCGAGCGCCCACGGGTGCGTGTCGATGCCCAGCACGCGAGAGGGAGGGGTCGTGGTGGTGGCGACGGCCGCGCCGGCGACGCCGGTGCCGCAGCCGAGATCGAGCACCAGTCCCGGCCGCGCCGGCGCGCCGACCTCGGCGAGGATCTGCTGCACGAGCACGAAGTGAATGGGACTGTAGTAGAGCGCAAACGCCGCGCGCTTGCCGGCGCCGTCGAGCGTGCGATGCTCGGTGACGACGGTGTCGCGCCGCTCGACGTACGCGGACGACAACGCCCTCAACGCGCGGGTCACCTCGCTGAACCGCAGGTCCGCCAGGTGCCGCGCCTCCAGCGAGCCCAGGAATAGTTGAAAGTTCAAGAGTTCACAGTTCAGAGTTGAAGTTACAAGGTCCAGTTGTCAGTTTCCGTGGCAGGTTCACTTGGAACTGTCAACCTTAACTATGAACTGTGCACTCTTGAACTTGTCACTAACCTGGGAAGTTGAAAGTTGGGGTGAGTGACGGGATTCGAACCCGCGACAGCCGGAGCCACAGTCCGGAGCTCTACCCCTGAGCTACACTCACCATAGGGGACAGAACTACTAATTATAACCAAGTTCAGAGTGCAGAGTTTAGAGTTTAGAGTTTAGAGTTTAGAGTTTAGAGTTAAGAGTTTAGAATCGCCGTGGCCTGAACTCTGCACTCTAAACTCTGCACTCTAAACTCTAAACTCTAAACTCTAAACTCTAGATCGTGCGCCCGAAGGGACCGAGCCAGCCGTCCTGCGAGAGGGAGGACTCCAGTTCCTGCTGCCGCCGCGTCAGGGCCGTCGAATCGCTGAAGTGCTCCAGGTGTTCCGATCCGTCCGGATTCACGAGATGCAGCTCGAACCCCTCGCCCGATTCGGACTCGCGGGCTTCGCACCGGATGAACGCGCCTTGCCTCTCGAAGAACCACACCATGCCTATGGACCAATCGTTCGGGGATCAAGGTCGAGCTTAGCATGATCCCCTTGCTGGGTCCCGCCGATCGGTTTCCGCCCGTCGACGAGGCGCTCGACGAGCCGGATGGCCTGCTCGCCGCGGGCGGCGGCCTGTCGGTCGAGCGGCTCGTCGAGGCCTACCGCCACGGCATCTTCCCGTGGTTCAGCGCCGGCGATCCCGTGCTGTGGTGGTCGCCTGATCCGCGCACGGTGCTGCGGCCGCGGGCGCTGCACCTGTCGCGCTCGCTCGCCAAACGCCTGCGCCGGCGCGACTTCCGGCTGACGCTCGACGCCGCGTTCGAGCGCGTGCTGCGCGAATGCGCCGCGCCCAGGCCCGGCGACACCGGGACGTGGCTGCTGCCCGAGATGCACCGCGCCTACCTGGCGCTGCATCGCGCCGGGTTCGCGCATTCCCTCGAGGTGTGGATCGGCGACGAGCTGGCCGGCGGCGTCTACGGCGTGTCGATCGGGCGGATGTTCTTCGGCGAGTCGATGTTCTCGCGCCGGACCGACGGGTCGAAGATCGCCCTCGTCCACCTGGCGACCCAACTCGATCGGTGGGAGTTCCCGCTGATCGATTGCCAGATGGAAACCGGTCACCTGCGGTCGCTTGGCGCGATGTCGATGCCGCGCCGGCAGTTCGTCGCCGAAGTGGCGCGCCTCGTGCAGCAGCCCGCTCCGACCTGGCGCCTCGACCGTGCGCAGGGGGCAGACCCCTCACGCCCCTGAACCATTTGCGATGGCGGGGTCAGACCCCTATGATCGGTACGTGGCCGATCCAAACGTCCGGGACGGGGTCCAGACCGACTCGCGCATCGACGAGGAGGTGGAGAACCCGCGCCTGTGGCGGGTCCTGCTGCACAACGACGACTTCACCACCCAGGACTTCGTGGTCTGGGTCCTCGAGACCGTGTTCCACCTGCCGCATGCCGAAGCCTTTGCCGTGATGATGCACGTGCACCAGGCGGGCGTCGGCGTGGCCGGACTCTTCACCCGCGACGTGGCCGAAACCAAGGTCAGGGCCACGCGTCAACTGGCCGAGCAACACGAGTTTCCCCTGCTCGTCACGCTCGAGCCCGATCCCCAGGAGGCGGGCGCATGAGCCGCACGCCGGTGCCGTTTGCCCCCGACGCGCTCGAAAGCATCCGGCGCGCGTTCCGCGTCGCCGCCGATCGCCGCCACGACCTCGTCAGCCTCGAGCACATGCTGCACGCCCTGATCGAGGATCCGCAGGCGCGCGAGATCCTGGCGCGCTGCCGCATCGACCTGACGGTGCTGCGGACCGACCTCGAGGAAGTGCTCGATCGCGCCTTCACGCCCGTGCCCGGACGCAAGGCGGTGAAGCCGGAATCGACGCTCGGCTTCGACCGCGTCGTCGAGCGCGCCGTCGTGCACGCCGCCTCGTCGAGCGCCCAACAGGTCGAAAGCGGCGCCCTGCTGGTGTTCCTGCTGCAGGAAGAGGAGAGCCACGCCGCCTACTTCCTGCGCAAGCAGGGCCTGGATCGCCTCACGCTGCTCCGCGCGATTTCGCACGGCGGGCCGAAAGAGGCGACCGCGCCCGGCGCGCCGGATGGCGGCGAATCCGGCGTGCGCGATCCGCTCGAGGCCTACGCCACGGATCTGATCGCCAAGGCGGCGAAGGGCGGCATCGATCCGCTGATTGGCCGGCAGCTCGAGCTCGAGCGGATGATCCAGGTGCTCGGCCGCCGGCGCAAGAACAACCCGCTGCTCGTCGGCGAGCCGGGCGTCGGCAAGACCGCGCTCGCCGAAGGCCTGGCGCTGCGGATCCACAAGGGCGACGTGCCCGAGTCGCTGCGCGCCTCGAAGGTCTTCGCGCTCGACATGGGCGCGCTCGTGGCCGGCACGCGCTACCGCGGTGACTTCGAAGAGCGCGTCAAGCAGGTGCTCGATGCGCTGGACAAGCAGGAGCACGCCATCCTGTTCATCGACGAGATTCACACCCTGGTGGGCGCGGGATCGGCGTCGGGCGGCACGATGGACGCCGGCAACCTGCTGAAGCCGGCGCTCGCCTCGGGCACGTTGCGCTGCATCGGATCGACCACGTTCTCGGACGTGAAGCAGTCGTTCGACAAGGACCGCGCGCTGTCGCGCCGGTTCCAGAAGATCGAGGTGCTGGAGCCGTCGGAGAGCGAGACCATCGAAATCCTCAAGGGCCTCAAGAGCGCCTACGAAGACCATCACAAGGTGACGTACTCGGACGAGGCGCTCGAGGCCGCGGTCACGCTCTCGAATCGCCACTTGAAAGATCTGCACCTGCCCGACAAGGCCATCGACGTCATCGATGAAGCGGGGGCTGCTGCGAGACTGGCCCCGGCCCCAGTGACGGAGCCCGGATCCCCGGAGCCCGGAGCCCCGGAGCCCGGAGCCCGGAGCCCGGAGCCCGTCAGGAACATCACCGTCAGCGACATGGAACGCGTCGTCGCGAAGATGGCGCGCGTGCCGGTGCAGGCCGTGTCGAGCGACGACAAGGTCGCGCTCCGCAACATCGACGCCGAGCTGAAGGCCGTGATCTTCGGCCAGGACGCTGCCATCGACGAGGTGTCGTCGGCGATCAAGCTGTCGCGGTCCGGGCTGCGCGATCCGAAGAAGCCCATGGGCAGCTTCCTGTTCGCCGGCCCGACCGGCGTCGGCAAAACCGAGCTGGCCCGCCAGCTCGCGCGCGTGCTCAAGGTCGAGTTCCTCCGTTTCGACATGTCCGAGTACATGGAGAAGCACGCCGTCTCGCGCCTGATCGGCGCGCCGCCGGGATACGTGGGCTACGAAGAGGGCGGCCTGCTGATCGACGCCGTGCGCCAGGCCCCGCATGCGGTGCTGCTGCTCGACGAGATCGAGAAGGCCCATCCCGACCTGTTTTCGATCCTGCTGCAGGTGATGGATCACGCCACGCTCACCGACACGCACGGCCGGCAGGCCGACTTCAGGCACGTCATCCTGATCATGACCACCAACGCGGGCGCGCGCGACCTGTCGGGCCGCAAGCTGGGGTTCAGCGATTCGGCGACCGGCAGCAGCAAGTCCACCGGCGTGCTCGAGCGCGCGTTCTCGCCGGAATTCCGCAACCGTCTCGACGCGACCGTGCACTTCCTCCCCCTCGGCACAAGGGAAGTGGAGCTCGTCGTCGACAAGCACGTCGACGAACTCCGCGCGCTCGTCGCCGGCCGCGGCATCCAGATCGTGCTGGCGCCGGCCGCTCGCGCCTGGCTGTCGGAGAAGGGCTTCGATCGCGCATTCGGTGCCCGGCCGATGGCGCGCCTGATCGAGAAGACCATCAAGAAGCCGCTGTCGGAGCTGCTCCTGTTCGGCGAGGTGAAGGACGGCAGCCGCGTGACCGTCGACGCGCACGAAGACGGCCTCCAGCTGAAGCAGTCGTAAATCGGTACTTGACTTCACTCTTACAAAACGTAAGATAGCGGCCCATGGCTGTCCTCCGGCCGCCGTCGATGTCGCGGACCGAGTCGCTCCTGCTGGAAATGCTGCGCGGCCGTGAGCGGTACGGCCTCGAGCTGGTCGACGCCTCCGGCGGCGCGCTCAAGCGCGGCTCGGTCTACGTGATCCTCGCCCGCATGGAAGAGAAGGGGTTCGTCGACTCCTGGCAGGAGGAGCGGGCGCAGGGGGCCAGCGGGCTGCCGCGGCGTCTCTACCGCGCGACGCCCTACGGCCTGAAGGTCCACGACGCGTTTGCGATGCTGCGTGAAGCGCTGGCGCTCAAACCCGCGGAGGCGCCATGAGCTTCGAGTCCCGGATCCTCGTCTTCTCCGAGCGCTTTCTCTCCAATCGCACCTGCGAGCTGATCGTCGCGCCGGCGCTCGCGGACCTGCAGTTCGATCCCGGTGCCAGGCCGCACCGCCGCGCCGCGAACCGTTTCGCCGTGCTCAGGGCCGTGGCCGGCGGGCTGCGCGACGACGTCGCGCGCGGCTCCGGCGGCTTCATCGCGCTCACGCTGATGCCCGCCTGCTATTACTTCTTCCTGCTGGTCATCTACCTGGATTTCTTCGAGACCTCGCGGGGTTTCTTCGCCCTGGCCTCGCTGATCCTGGTGCTGTCGCTCGGCCCGGCGGCAGCCTGCTTCTGGCCTTCACGGCACACTGCGGGTCCTGTCGACTGAGTGCGCCATGCCCGACCTGCGCGCAACGCGGCTGTCGAAGCACTTCTCCGGCGTGCGGGTCGTGAACGACGTCAACGTCACCATCCGGCCCGGTGAAGTCGTCGGCTACCTTGGCCCCAATGGCTCGGGCAAGACCACAACCGCCAGGATGCTCGCCGGCTTGCTGGAGCCCTCGTCGGGGATCGTGGAGTACGGCGGGCGCGACATCCGCGACGGCCTCGTCGCCTTCCGGCGCGAGCTTGGCTACATTCCCGAGGAGCCGTACCTCTATCCGTTTCTCTCCGGCACCGAATACCTCTACCTGATCGGCCGGCTGCGCGAAATCCCCGAAGCGCTGCTGACGACGAAGATCGAGGGCTTCCTGAACCTGTTCGGCCTGGGTCCCGCGGCCGATCAGTCCATCGCCTCCTACTCGAAGGGGATGCGGCAGAAAATCGTCATCTCGGCCGCGCTCCTGCACGACCCATCCGTCGTGCTGTTCGACGAGCCCGAGACCGGCCTCGACGTGACGACGACGCTGATGCTGCGCCACCTCGTGCGCACGCTGGCGGGCCGCGGCAAGGCGATTCTTTACAGCTCCCACATCCTCGAAGTGGTCGAGCGCGTCTGCGACAAGGTTATCGTCCTCCACAAGGGGAAGGTCGTCGCGGACGACTCGATCGCGCGGCTGCGCACGCTGCTGTCGCGGAATTCGCTCGAGGGCGTGTTTTCCGAACTCGTCATCCGTGAAGATCCCGAACAGCTGGCGCGCGACCTGGCGGACGTCTCGGCCCTGGGGACATAGGTGGAGGCCGCCCGCCTGCGGACGCCGTACGTCCAGCTGACGAAGCTGTTCCTCCGCCAGTTTCTCGAGAACGATCTCATTTCGCCGGAGGCCGACCGGTCGCAACTGCTCGCCATGGTCGGCGCCATGGTCGTGTCGCTGACGCTGTTTGTCTGCGCCTTCATGTCGTTCACCTACGTCGGGGCGTTGCTGACGCCCGGACAGACCGCCGTCCTGTCGCTCGACGACAAGCTGTTCTATCTGGCGCTGGCGATGATCGTCACGGCGCTGGTGGCCGCCACGCAGTGGGACGCGCTCGCGATCGACCCGCGCGACGCGGCGATCCTCGAGCCGCTGCCGGTCCCCTCCGGGACCATCCGGCGCGCCAAGCTGTCGGCCGTCGCGATTCTCGGAGCGGCCGTCGCGGTCGCCGTCAATGCGTGCCCGAGCGTCGTGTTCCCGTGGTTGCTGGTGTTCGGCTTCAGACAGATGAGCGTCGTCGCGCTGGCGGAGCTGATGGCCACACACCTGGTGGTCGCCATCGCCGCCGCGGCGTTTGGCTATCTCACGGTGGTCGCGCTCAGAGAGACGATGGCCGCCATCCTGGGACCGCGCTGGTTCACCCGTGTCTCACCCTGGGCACAGGGCGCGCTGATCGTGATGCTGGGCAGCGCGCTCCTGCTGCTGCCGCCCGCTGCGGACCGGATCGCGCAGCGCGGATTCGACGGGTGGCGGGCGCTGTCGCCGCCGATGTGGTTCCTCGGTGCGTATGAGATGACGGCCGGCGGTGTCATTGCCGACCTGCCGCGCACCCCGATGACGGTGCGACAGGCCAACAACGACCAGATCACCAGCAGGATGTACCGCGAGCGGCGCGGACAGTTTCCGGCGCTGGCCCGGCGCGCGGGATTGGCCCTCGCCCTGACGTTCTTCCTCGCCGCCGCTGCCTACATGTGGAATGCGAGGCGCCTGCCCTCGCTGGCGCCCGCCCCGCCGCCGGCGTTCCGGCGGCGCTGGCGGCTGGGCGGGCGACTCGCCAACGCGCTCCTCGTCCTGGATCCGGCCGCGCGGGCGGGGTTCTACTTCACCCTGGCCGCGATGTGGCGCAGCAACACGCACCGGCTGACGCTGGCGTGCGCCGCCGCCGCGGGTTTTGCCATGGCCGTCGTCGCGCTCTCCAGCGCGAACGTGGCACCACTAGGCGGCCCCTCCCATCGGCTGCTCATCACGCAGCCGCTGCTCTACGGCGCGTTGCTCGTCGGCTTTCGCCACCTCATCCGCGTGCCGGCGGAGCTGCGCGCCAACTGGGGTTTCCAGCTCGCCTGGCGGGGCCGCGACCGTGCGTTCGCCGCCGGCGCGCGCGAGGCTGCCGTCGTCGCGCTCGTCCTGCCGGCGCTGGTCGTCCTGTTCCCCCTCTTCGTGTTCGTTCTCGGTCCACGACTGGCGCTGATGCACGCGGCCCTGGGACTGGTCGGCGCCCTGGTGCTGCTCGAGGCGCTGATGGTCACCTACGACAAGGTGCCGTTCACGTGCACCTACGTGCCGAGCGAGAACATGAAGGCGCTCGCGCCCATCTACGCGCTCGCGTTCCTCATCGGCGCCTCCCTGTTCGCGCGGCTGCAGCTCGACGCGCTGCAGCGCGGGAGCCCGTTCCGTGCGTTGCTGACGCTCGCGGCCGTGTTCGTGGTGCTCCGCGTGATGGCCGTGAAGCGCGCCCGCCTGCCGGAGGTCGAATTCGACGAAGCGCCGGCCAGCTTCCAGCGCCTCGGCCTGCATACGTGATGCACGAATCCCCCTATACTGGGCCGCATGGAGATCGCCCGGGAACGCTTCCTTGACGAGACGCGCGCTTATCACTTGAGCATCGGCGTCCGCAGCCGGACGACCGAGGCCCACAGCCTGCTGTCGGCCCTGACGCCCGACGAACGGGAGCGCGTCAGCACGGCGATCGTCAAGGCCCTCGACGAAGTCGAGAAGATCGTCCGGCCGCACATGACGGCCGGCTCCAGCTAGCTTCCGGCTTCCAGCGCTCAGCTTCCGGCTCTCAGCTTTCAGCTTCCGGCTCTCAGCTTTCAGCTCTCAAGCCGGGAGCCGAAAGCCGAAAGCCGAAAGCCGGAGTCGTGGTACATTTCACGCCCGGTTTCTGGTCTGAGGAGGACTTTGAAATGAATGCGCGCAGCCTTGGTTTCAAGCCGGGTCTGAAGACCCGCCTCTACGTGTTGGTGGTGCTGGTCGCGGTGGCCGTGAGCGGCGAGGTCGCACGAGGCCAATCCGGGCAGCGGCCCGCGGCCCCGGCGGCAGCGGCGGCGGCGGCCGATCCGTTTGCCGGCCTCGTCTTCCGCAACATCGGTCCCGCCACGATGGGCGGGCGCGTCGACGACCTCGCCGTGCTCGAGTCGAACCCGGCCGTGTTCTACGTCGGCACTGCCACCGGCGGCCTGTGGAAGACGGTCAACAACGGGACGACGTGGGATGTGGTCTTCGACGACCTCGAAGACGCCGTCTCGATCGGCGATATCGCGATCAATCCCAACGACGCCAACACCGTGTGGGTGGGCAGCGGCGAGAACAACAACCGGCAGAGCGGCTCGTGGGGCAATGGCCTCTACAAGTCCACCGACGGCGGCGTCACCTGGAAGCACATGGGCCTGCCCAACTCGAAGCACATCGCCCGCATCATCGTCGACCCGATCGACCACGACGTGGTCTACGTGGCGGCGCTCGGCAGCCTCTGGGGCCGCGGCGGCGATCGCGGCGTCTACAAGACCACCGACGGCGGCCTCACGTGGGCGCGGATCCTGCACGTCGACGACGATACCGGCGCCACCGAGCTGGTGATGGATCCGCAGAACAACAAGGTGATCTACGCGGCCACCTACCAGCGCCGCCGCGCCACCTGGGGCTTCAACGGCGGCGGGCCGGGCAGCGCCATGTGGAAGTCGAGCGATGCCGGCCGCTCGTGGACCAAACTCACACAGGGCGTGCCCGCCGGCCCGCTCGGGCGCATCGGCATGGACGTTTACCGCGCCAACCCCAACATCCTCTACGCGCGCATCGAGCACGCCACCGAAAGCGGCACGTATCGCTCGGACGACGCGGGCCTGACCTGGCGGAAGATGTCGAACACCAACCCCCGGCCAATGTACTTCAGCCAGATCCGGATCGATCCGACCAGCGACGCCCGCATCTACGTGCTGGGCGTGCAGCTCCACATCTCGGATGACGGCGGCAAAACGTTCATCGAGAACGGCACCATGCACTCGGACCACCACGCCATGTGGATCAACCCCGCCAACCCCAACCACATCCTCGACGGCAACGACGGCGGCCTCGGCGCGAGCTACGACAAGGGCAAGACGTGGGAGGGGATCTACAACCTGGACATCGGCCAGTTCTACCACGTCACCTACGACATGGAGACGCCCTTCAACGTGTGCGGCGGCCTGCAGGACAACTACACGTGGTGCGGGCCGAGTGCCGTGCGCGGCCGCACCGGCATCGCCAACGACCAGTGGTTCCAGATTCACGGCGGTGACGGATTCGAGGCGCAGATCGATCCCCGCGACTCGCGGATCATCTACGCGGAATCGCAGGACGGCAACATCTCGCGCGTCGATCGCGTCAGCAACGAGCGCAAGTCGATTCGCCCGCTGCCCGCCCGTGGCGAGCCGCCGCTGCGCTGGAACTGGAACACGCCCATCCTGCTGTCGCCGCACGACCCGAATACGATCTACGTCGGCGCCAACCGGGTGTTCAAGTCGACCGATCGCGGGCAGAGCTGGACCGCCATCAGCCCCGACCTGACCACGGCGACCGATCGCGACGGCCTGTCGCTGATGGGTGTCACCGGCAAGGAGACCACCATCGCCAGGAACGACGGCGTGCAGTCGTACGGCAACATCGTGCAGCTGGTGGAATCGCCGAAGCAGGCGGGTCAGCTCTACGCCGGCACCGACGACGGCCAGGTCCACATGACGCGGGACGGCAAGACGTGGACCAACATCACCAGCAAGTTCCCGGGCCTCCCGAAGAACGCCTACGTGTCGAGGCTGTCGCCGTCGAATCACGAAGTGAACGTCGTCTATGCGAGCTTCGACAACCATCGCAACGACGACATGGGCACCTACGTCTACGCCAGCGTCGACGGCGGCAACAACTTCCGGTCGATCGGCGAGGGCATTCCGAAGGGCCACACCGTGACGTCGATGACCGAGGACCCGAAGAACCCGAACGTGCTCTATTCGGGCACCGAGTTCGGGCTGTTCGTCAGCCCCGATCGCGGCGGGAAGTGGATGCGCATCAGGTCCAACCTGCCCACTGTGCCGATCCACGAGATCGTGTTCCACCCGCGCGACAACGACATGATCGTCGCCACCCACGGGCGCAGCATCTGGATCCTGGACGATGCGACGCCGCTGCAGCAGTACGCGGAAGCGGCCCGGGCCGATGCGTTCCTGTTCGACATCCGGGGCGGCATGCAGTTCAACCCGGCGAACGACCGCGGGTTCGTGACCAACAAGCCGTTCTTCGGCAAGAACCCGACCTACGGCGTGCCGATCAGCTACCACCTGTCGAAGCCGCAGACGAGCGTCGCGCTGCGCATTCGCGACGGGTCCGGCACGCAAGTCCGCGAGATCACCGGCAACGATCTGCGCGACGCTCAAAAGGCCGGCGTCAACCGCGTCTTCTGGGACCTGCGCCACCAGCCGCTCACGGCCGTGGCCGGACAAGGGCAGGGACCGGGGGGCGGCGGCGGAGGCGGCGGCTTTGGCGGCGGCGGCAACAACGGCCCCAACGTCATGCCGGGCGAGTACCGCGTCACGCTGGTCGTCGACGGCAAGGACGTGGCGACCAAAAACATCCGCGTGGCCGGTGACAAGGACATGCAGATGACCGATGCCGAGCGCAGGACGTGGCACGACACGGCGCTCGGGCTGCACGAGCTCCAGCGCGTCGCCAACACCGCGGCCGAAGCCGTGACCACGCTGGCCACGCACGTGACCGCGGCGGAAACGCTGATGAAGACGGCGGCCAACGTGCCGGCGGCGGCGAAGACGGCCGCCGCCGAGATCAACACGAAACTGGCCGACCTGCGGCGGCGGCTGGGCGTGGGCCAGCAGGGCGGCGGCGGTGGCGGCGGTGGATTCGGCGGCCAGCAGGGCAACGTGCGCGGGCAGATCGGCCAGGTCAAGGGGCAGATCATGGGATCGACGTCGATGCCGACGGCGCAGCAGGTCCGCATTGCCGGCGAGGTGCGCGACGACATGATGAAGGTCGTCAACGACGCCAACGAGCTGATCGCGGCCGTGCCCGGGCTCTACGACGCGCTCGGCGCGTCGGGCGCCAAGCCGGCGGCGATCAAGCCGGTGGGTCCGCTGCCCGCGCCGCGGTAAAGAGACCACGAAGATCACGAAGACAACCACGAAGCTCACGAAGCCCCTCTTCAAAGGGCATTCGATAGAGGATCCAAGACGACGACCTCCCAAGGGCCGGGACCCGGGTCCCGGCCTCGCACCGTGAGATTCCCGCCGTGGGCCATCGCCGTGGCCGGCGCCCTCCTCATTGCCGCCGCGTGGCTCGCGACGGTGCAGCGGGTCCGCAGCGAGCGGGCGGAAGCCGTCTCGAGCGAGTTCAGCAAGAACGACAACCTCGCGCTGGCGCTCGATCTGCACACCACTCAACTGCTCAAGGGCATCGATCAATTCCTGCTCGTCATCAAGAGTCAGTACGAGCGGCCCGGCCCCCGCGTCCCAATCGATCAGCTGATCTCGCCCGCGATGGCCGTCGAACGGTCGATCACCTTCATCGGCGTGACCGACGAGCGCGGCGATCTGATCGAGGCGCTCCAGGACTTCGCGGCAACCAACTTCTCGGACCGCGAATCGTTCAAGGCCCATCAGCGTCGCGACACCGACGCCCTGATGATCTCGCCCCCCGTCCTGGGCCTGGTCAGCGGACGCTGGGCGATCACCCTCACGCGCCGGCGTAACCAGCCGGACGGCTCGTTTGGCGGCGTCGTCCATATCGCCATCGAGCCGCGCTACCTGACCGAGCTGTTCGAGAACACGACGCTCGGCCCGTCGGACGTGATGTCGCTGGTGCTGGAGAATGGCATCACGCTGGCCCGGCGGCGGGGCACCGTGATCGAGTTCGGCGAGAACATCGCCAAGTCGCAGCTGCTCGTCGAACTGGCCAGGAGCCCGCGCGGCAACTACATCGGCCCCGGCGGCGTCGACGGGCAGCTGCGCGTGTTCAGCTACCGCGCCATGCGGGACTACCCCGTGATCGCCACGGTGGGCACGCTGGCGGCCGACGCCTTCGCGCCGGTCGAGCGGCGCGTGCGCACCTATTACCAGACGGCCGCTCTGGCAAGCGCGCTGATCGCCCTGGCCTGCGCCGGCGGCTTCGTCCTGCTGGCGCGTCAGGAACGATCGCGGTTGCAGTTGCGCGAGCAGGCGTCGCTGCTCGACAAGGCGCAGGACGCGATCATGGTCAGCGGCCTCGATCGCCGGCTGACCTACTGGAACAAGAGCGCGGAACGGCTCTACGGCTGGACGGCGGACGAGGCGCTCGGCCGCAACGTCGTCGAGCTGTTCTACGGGACCGTCGAGCCGGTGGAATCGACGACGGCGTACGAACAGGTGATTCGCTCGGGCGAGTGGACGGGCGAGTTGCAGCCGGTGAACAAGAGCGGCCGGCGGGTGATGGTCGAGAGCCGCTGGACGCTGCTGCGCGGCGCGGCGGGCGAGCCGCGCGGCATCCTGTCGATCAACACGGACGTGACCGAGCGCCGCGAGCTCGAACAGCAGGTCCTGCGCGCGCAGCGCATCGAGAGCATCGGCACCCTGGCCGGCGGCATCGCCCACGACCTCAACAACGTGCTGACGCCGATCATGATGGCCATCGACATGCTGAAGGAGCACGTCAGCGACGCGGTCGGCCGGGAGATGCTCGAGACCATCGCCGCCTCCGCGCGCCGCGGCGCCGAAATGGTGAAGCAGGTGCTGTCGTTCGCCCGCGGCATGGAGGGGCGGCGCGTCGAGGTCGACGTCAAGGCGCTCGTCGCGGATGTCGAGCGCATCGCGCGCGACACGCTGTCGAAGAAGATCGACATCCAGACGCGGGTCGAGGCCGGCCTGCCGGCGCTTGTCGGCGACCCCACACAGTTCCATCAGGTGCTCCTGAACCTGTGCGTGAACGCGCGCGACGCCATGCCGCAGGGCGGCCGGCTGACGATTTCGGCCGAACGCGCCGCCATCGACGATCGCGACGCCGCCGCGCGGCCGGAGCTGGAGGCCCGCGCCTACGTGATGTTGCAGGTGGAGGATACCGGCGTGGGCATCGAGCCGGAGATCCTCGACAGGATCTTCGATCCGTTCTTCACCACCAAGGAGCCCGGCAAGGGCACGGGGCTCGGACTGTCGACGTCGCTGACGATCGTCAAGGGCCACGGCGGGCACATCCGGACCTGGAGCGAGCCAGGACAGGGCGCACGGTTTCGGATCTACTTGCCGGTCTCGACCGGTGCCGGCGTCGAGAGCCCGATCCGCGAAACGGTCCGGCGTCCCAACGGCGCCGGCCAGACGGTGCTCGTGGTCGACGACGAGCCGGCGATCCGGGTGATGGCGCAGCGCATCCTCGAATCGGCAGGCTATCGCGTGTTGCTGTCGGCCGACGGCGCCGAGGCGATCGCCACCTTCCGCGCGCACGCCGGATCCGTGGCCGCGGTGGTGATGGACATGACCATGCCGGTGCTGGACGGGGTGTCGGCGATCCGGGCGATCTCCCGCATCGATCCCACGGTGCCGATTGTGGCCTCGAGCGGCATCGGCGCGAACGAGCGTCCGGCGCGCGCGGCGAGCCCGCAAGTGAAAGGCTTCCTGGCCAAGCCGTTCACGGCCGACCTGTTGCTGGGAGCCTTGCATCAGGTCCTGCCTCCCGCGTAGACAAACCAGAGACAATCGTTAGACATTCTTTGACACCCCGGCTCGTTGGTTGGCGATACCCTCCGGCCCAGTCCAACCATGTTTCGAGGAGAGGGGTTTCCCATGCTCTCTGCCGTTCGTCTTGTCTTGTTTACTGCGTGTTGTCTCGCCGCAGCGTTGTCACCGGCATTCGCCCAGCAACGCGGCTCGATCTCCGGGAAGGTGCTTGACCCGGCCGGCCTGGCACTCCCCGGCGCCACCGTGACGGTCACGAACCAGAACACGGGTTTCACGCGCACGGTCGTGACGGCTGAGACGGGCGGCTATTCCATTCCCAGCCTCGATCCGGGCACCTACTCGGTGGCAATCGAAATGGCCGGGTTCGCGTCGCTGACGCGGCCCGATGTCACGTTGACCTCCGGATCGGAGCTCATCGTCGACTTTTCGCTGAAGCTCTCCGGCGTGGAGGAAACCCTGACGGTGACCGGGGCCGCGCCCCTCGTCGAGCGGTCGAGCAACAGAATCGGAGGCACCCTGTCGAGCAAGGAAATCGAGGAGGTGCCGGCGAATTTCCGGCACATCGGGGCGCTCACGCAGCTGGTCCCCGGCATGACGCCGAACCCGGCGGCCTCGACGTTCGAAGGTGGCCAGGTGGTCGCCAACGGGACGCCCTCCCAGTCCAACCTGTATCTGGTCGACGGCATGTACAACAACGACGATCGCCTGGGCGGCAGCCAGGGCACGCAGGTTCGCGTCGTGTTGGACAACATCGAGGAATACCAGGTGCTGGCGAACCAGTACAGCGCCGAGTATGGCGGCGGCGCCGGCGCGATCATCAACATGGTGACCCGCGGCGGGACCAACGACTTCTCGGGCCGCGCCTACACGTATTTTCGCGACGACAAGTTCAACGCGCGGAATTCCTTTCTGTCGAGCACCGCTCCGAAACCGGAGGAGCGCACGATGCAGGCCGGCATCGCGATCGGCGGTCCCATCGTCAGGGACCGCGCCCATTTCTACTTCACGTTCGAGCGCGACCATGAGGACATCGCGGGGCTGAAGAAGTTTCCTGCCCAGGCGGCGCCGCTGGCGGCCGACTTCGTGGGCACGTTCAGCGTTCGAGCCAGCAACTACTTCGGTCGCGGTGATGTGCAGCTCAACGATCGGAACTTCCTCAATGTGCGCTGGGTGTTGGAGACGGCGCCTTCGCGCGGCGAGGATTTCAACATCAGCGATGAGACGATCGACGCGCAGGGATGGGAGCAAGATTGGGACCAGCTGTTCAACGTCGCGTACACCAGCGTGCTGAGCGACCGGGCGTCCGCGGTCGTTCGCCTGGGGCGGATCGGCGAGCAGCTCAACACCGGCGCGCAGGCGTTCTTCAACGACGATGTCAGCTGGAGAGGATTCGACGGTCGCAGTCCGTTCGCGATTGGCCAGCGCAATGTGCATCCGGACTACATCACCGGCAAGGGCGGCACCGGCGGCTATACGACGATCCGCACCTACACGGCGGACGCGGCGTTCAGCTACTTCATCCCCGACTGGGGCGGCGAGCACACATTGAAGACCGGCCTCGGCTGGAGCTACAACGCCGCGCCTGGCCGCGGGAGTCCGGATACCGGCACCTTCGACTTCGCGGGCAACCTGCCCTACGATCCGAACAATCCGGCGACCTTCCCGCGCGAGTTCACGGTTCGCATGGGGCCGCCCAATTCGAATTACGAGGTCAGCACCGACGATCGGCGCGTCAGCTTCTTCTTCGAAGACAAGTGGCGGGCGAGCAACCGGCTGACGATCAACTTCGGCGTGCGCTACGACCGGCAGCAATCGGTGCCGGGTCCCAAAGACGACATCAGTCCGCGCATCGGCTTTGCCTGGGACGTCTTCGGGACGGGGAATACGATCGTGCGGGGCGGCGTCGGACGTTTCTACGCCTACATGCCCATCTCGGTGGGCGTCAATCTGGGCACTAATGCCGTGAAGACGCGCTATCCGGTCCTGACGATCACGCCGGCCAACGACACGTGCAACTGCGTGCTCCGGCCCGACCGGATCAACGACTCGGCCGGCAACCCCGGCGTGGCCGTCCTGAGCGCGGCGGCCATTGCCGACCTCGAGCGGCGGCGCGATGCCATCCTGTCCGGCGCCACGTTCGCGGCCGACAACGTCCGGGTGGATGATCCCGACCGGGAGATGCCCTATCAGGACTCCTGGAGCCTCGGGTTCGCTCACCAGATCGGCGCCCAGACAGCGGTCACCGTCGACTACGTCGCGAACGTATCGCGTGACCAGAACGGCGTCATCGACATCAACGAGCCGGTGAACCGCGTGCGGCCGGGCGTCAATGCGTTCGATCCAACCGGCGTCCTGATTCCGACCGAGGCGCGCGGAGTGAACTTCCGCCGCGTGCTGCAGAACCAGTCGAACCCGGCGTTCGATGGCGACTACAAGTCCCTGCAGCTCGGCGTCCAGAAGCGGATGTCGAACCGGTGGAGCGGGCGTCTGGCGTACACCCTGCAGAAGGCCAACTACGTTGGCTTCGGCAACCCCGACACGAAGCGCGTCTGGCTCGACAACGACATCCGAGCCGATTACGGGACCTTCGCCAACAACCGCACGAACGTCCTGGCGATGACCGGCACGTTCAACGTGTGGCGGTCGCTGAACATTGCGGCAGTCGTCAGCGCGATCTCCGGCGCGCCGGTCAACGAGACGACCGGTGCGGATGGCAACGGCGACGGCGACCGCACCGACCGGCCGATCAAGGGCATTGACGACCTGACCCGCCCAATCCTCTCCGCGGTGGACTCGCAGGGGCGCGCGGTGCCCAACGGGCTGGAAGGGCCGGGATCGTTCCTGCTCGACATGTCGTTCCGGTATCAGATTCCGCTGGGCCGCCGGGCCACGAGCCTTGACCTGTTCTTCGATGTGTTCAATCTGACCAATCGCGAGAATCTGCTGAGTCCGACCGGCAACCGGAGTTCGTCGAACTTCATGGTATCGACGGGCTCGCAGTTCCCGCGGCAGAGCCAGTTCGGCGTGCGCGTACGTTTCTAAGGCCGGCGTGACGTATCGATTCCGCGTCGATCGCTTCGTGCGCCGGGGGACGGTGGCTCTCGCGGTCACAGGGGTGCTGCTGTGCAGCACCCCTGTGGCGTTTAGCCAGATCGAGCTGGGCGTGATCCAGGGCGTTGTCACCGACGAGGCTGGCAACCCGCTCGACGAGGTGACGTTCGTGATCCGCGATACGGGTCGCGGGCGTGAGTTCACCATCAAGAGCGACAAGGCCGGGCGCTTCTATCGCCGCGGCCTGCCTGCCGTGGAGTACGAGATTTCGGTTGAGAAGGAAGGGTACCAGCCGATTCACGACAAGCTGCGCCTGAATGCCGGTGTGGACCGGCGGTTCAGCTTCAAGCTGGTGCGGGCGGCCCCGGAAGGCGCTGAGGAGTTTGCCGGGGGCATCGCCGCGTTCAACAAGGGTGACAACGCCGGAGCGGCGAAGGCGTTCGAGGCCGCCCTGGCAAAGGCCCCCGGTTTGCCCGAGATCCGCGTCAACCTCGGGCTGGCCTACTTGCGGTTGGGCCGCAACGCCGACGCGGTGGCCCAACTCGAACAGGCGACCGCGCTCGGTTTGGGGGCAGCCCACGTGCAGTTCCAGCTTGGCGGCGCATACGTCGAGATGCAGGCGCTCGACAAGGCCGCGGCGGCCCTCGAAGCGGGGTTCGCCAAGCAGGCGGACCTCACCGACCCGCTGGCCTATGAGGCAGCGGTCACATTGGGCGCGGTCTACTTCGCCAAGGGACAAAACGACAAAGCCGCCGCGCAGTTCGAGAAGACGCTCGCGGCCAGGCCCGGCGCCGCGGCCCCAATGCTCGGCATGGCCAAAGTGCACTTCAGCAAGGGCGAAGTCGACAAGGCGCTGGCGCTGTTCGATCGAATCGTCGCGCAACACCCCGGCACGCCGGAAGCCACGCAGGCCGCGACCTTCATCAAGGAGCTCCGCAAGGGCCCGGCCGCATCAAGTGCGGGTGCGGGGCGAGTCACGGTACTCAGCGCCGGCGCCGTCGAAGAAGGCGTGCTCAGGCTTGCCCGGCAGTATCAACAGGATGCCGGACGGGAAGTGGCGACCCACTTCGGCACGGCGCCCGAGATCGAGCAGCGGCTCTCGTCGGGAGCGGCGGCGGATGTGCTGATCGCACCAGCCGCCGTGATGGACCGTGCGTTGAAAGCCGGCGCCATCGTGGCCGGCACCGAAACGCCGGTCGGACGAGTGGGGGTTGGCGTCACGATGCGTCGCGGCGTGCCCGCCCCGGATGTCTCCACGGTTGATGCCCTCAAAGCGGCACTGCTCGGCGCCGATTCGGTGGTCTACAACCAGGCGTCAACCGGTCAGTACCTCGAAGCGCTGTTTGCCCGGATGGGCGTCATGGATCACCTGAAGTCGCGGACGACCCGGTACGGTAATGCCGCGCAGGTGATCGAGCACGTCATCGCCGGGACCGGCAATGAGATTGGCTTCGGGCCGATTACCGAGATCAAATCGTTCGAGCCGAAAGGGGCCGTCCTCGTGGCGCCGCTTCCCGAGGACGTGCAGAACTACACGAGTTACGTTGCCGCGGTCACGACGCGCGGCGCCACGCCGGACACGGCTCTGGCGTTCATTCGTTATCTGACGACGGCGGGGGCTCGGCAGGTTTTTGTTTCGACCGGCGCACGGTAATCGGGCCGGCGGCGTTTCATTGTCACGTTCGCACGTTCACGCGGAGCTCGACAACCAGAGGGGTTCCACCATGAGATGGATTGTCTTGACGTTTGTTCTTCTCGGCGGCGGCGTCTTCTCGTCGGAAGCATGGGCCCAGGGCGGTGACGGCAGCCTTCGCGGCACCGTGAAGGACGCCCAGGGCGGCGCCTTGCCTGGTGTCACGATCACCGCCGCGAGCCCGGCGCTGCTCAGCCCGAGTTCCGCGGTCACCGATGCCAGCGGCAACTACCGCCTCATCAACCTGCCGCCCGGAACCTACTCCCTGACCGCGGAGCTGACGGGGTTTTCCGTGTTCCTCCGCCAGGACATCCTGCTGCGCGCCGGCGCGAACTTCCAGGTGGACATCACGATGGCGCTCGGCACGCTGGCAGAAACGATCACGGTCAGCGGCGATTCGCCGATGCTGGAAGTGGCCCGGCCAAGCAACGTGCTGAACATCGACGCGCAGTTCCAGAAAGCGCTGCCGCTGGTCGAAGGCAAATACTGGAGCGACTTCCTCCACATGACACCCGGCGTGATGTCGCGGCCCCACAACGACGGCAGCGGCCGGCAGAACTACTTCGGCAACGCCGTCGACCATCGCGACGCCGTCGTCGACATGGAAGGGATGATGGCGAGCAACTACAACGACTCGAACATCAACCGGACGGCGCTGAGCACCGAGGCGGTCGAGGACGTGCAAATCAAGACGGGCGGCGTCGATGCGGCCTCGCCGATGGGCTACGGGCTGGTGCTCAACATGATCAGCAAGAGCGGCGGCAACCGGATCAGCGGATCCGGTGGGTGGACGTTCCAGCCCTTCGAGTGGAACAGCGACAACACCGGCGGCAAGGGCACGCCGGCCACGCGGGCCATCAACCAGGCCGACTTCTCGTTCGGCGGCCCGATTATGAGAGACCGCATCTGGTACTTCGGCGCGTACCGCTGGCAGAACAACGAGACGACCCCAAGCCGGATTGCGGCCGTGGTGACGGCCCTCAAGGCGCTCTACCCAAACGAACCGTTCGAGAACACTTCTCTCAAGAGCCAGCAACCGTATGCGAAGGTCACGGCGCGGCTGGGGACCAACCATACCCTGGCCGGCATCTATCAGGGCGACCGGCTCCACATGCTCAACGTCGGCCAGACGATGACGAAGTTCGACGAAGTCCTGTCGACGGGCGGCGCCCTCTACGGGGCCAAGCTGACCTCGGCGTGGCGGAACACATTCACGACGACCTTTACGTTCAGCTACAACAACAAAGGGGGCAACGGCCTCGACAGCTACGACGGGCGCATCATTCCGGGGCCGAGCATCGACGTTCACCCCGCCTTCACCGTGGCGCAGGGCCGGGCCACGGGCACCGGCCTGCTCGTCACGACCGGCGGCAACCGGTCGGTGGGGTGCGACGGCTGCATGCTCCTGGACGAGTCGTCCGTGACCATGCTGCGCGGCGACCTCACCTGGTTCAAGGACGGCCTGGCCGGGTCGCATGAGTTCCAGGTCGGCTTCCTGGCGATGCCGGCGAACAACTTCGACCAGAGGACCGAGTACCTGAACGATGGTTTCATCTTCGAGGAGCAGCGGCTGCGGGATCCGAATAATCCGGCGGCCGGGACGGTGCCGTTCCACCGGCGGTACATCACCGGTGCACTGAGCCTGCTGTCCGCCTCCGGGCGCGACAAGGACATTGGTTTCTACGTCCAGGACACGTGGAAGCCCGCCGCGAGGCTGACCGCGACGCTCGGCGTCCGGGTCGACCTCGTGCGGCGCTTCGACGCGCAGCGCGGTTTCTCGCGGCAGTCGAGCACCGAAGTGGGGCCGCGGCTGGGCTTTTCGTACCTGCTGACCAGTGACGCGAAGAACGTCTTGCGCGGCACCTTCGCGCGCGTGCACGAGCAGCTGCAGGGCGGGCGGCATGGCGTCTCGTCGTTTGGCGGTGCCGACGCGGCCGCGACCCGCGACACCTACGACCTCGATGGCAACGGCACCTTCGAGGCGGTGTTCAACACGCCGGCCCGCACCTCCTCGCTGTCGTCGGCCCAGTTCGATCCTGGCATGAGCCAGCCCATCATCGACGAGGGGATTATCGGCTATCGCCGCCAGTTCCCCGGGCAGGTCAGCCTGGATGTGGCTGGGATCTACCGCAAGGTTCACAACATGTTCGCGCAGACGGACATCAACGGGATTTACCCCAGCGGGCCGAACCAGCCGTTCGGCGGCTTCGGACTGGTGGATCCGAACCAGGGCATCGTGTATCGGCTGACCAATACCGACTGGCACGCCATGCACTACCAGGCGCTGCAGATCACGGTGGCCAAGAACCTGTCGAACAACTTCCAGGCGATGGCGGCGATCCACCGCCAGTGGCAGCAAGACAAGGGCACGTGGAATCCCACCGACCCGGCCCGGTTCATCCAACCGGATGCGTTTCCCAACAACCGGATGCTCTGGCGCACGCGGGATCCGAACGACCACAACAGCTACCCGGGCAGCACCACAGCGCCGATGTGGAACCCGTTCTCGTACCGGTTCAACGGGACGTGGCAGGCGCCGTACGGCATCCTGGCGGCGGGGAGCTATTCGGTGGTCTCGGGCGGGTGGAGCAGCTGGATCGTGAAGCAGTTGCCGTCGAACAGCCCCGAGATCGCCGTGTTCGGTCCGGCGACGGTGGTGTCCTCGACCGGCGTGCGCCAGTCGAATCCGCTGGCGACGCGGATCCGCTTCGCCTACCCGACACGCGGCGAGGGCCAGGTGTTGCTGGCCGCCACGCACACCGTCGGTTTCAAAGTCAGCAAGCGGTTCAAACTCGGCGGGTCGCGCGACGTCGAGGTCGCCACCAACGTGCTGAATCTGCTCAATGCCGGCCGCGGCACCGAGTACGCCCGCGGCGGAGCGAACCGGCAGTACAACACTGTGGCCTTCTTGCAGCCGGGCAACCTGCAGGCGGCCCGATCGTACCAGTTCGACGTTCTGTTCCGGTTCTGAGTGACACGGAGATGAATGACATGAGAGATCGTCAACACATGAGTCGCAGGCCTGCCGCGTCTGCGCTGGCCCTGATGCTGGCCACGGGGCTGGTGCTTTCGATCTCCGTGGCATGCTCCCCGGGAGCCACGCCGGCCGCCGCCCAGCCGCCCGCGGATCCGCTGTCCGACGGCGCCGAGAACGTGCGGCTGGTCGGCTACAACGACCTGCAGGGCCGCACGGCGCTGGTCACCACGACGAAATCGGACCCGGCCAACGGCAACTGGGTCTATATCGGGCATCACGACTCCTTCCGCGACGAGAAGCCCCTGCTCAATCCGATTACGGGGAAGATGGAGTTCAACGGCACGTCGATCCTCGACATCACCGATCCGGCGAAGCCGAAGTACGTCTGGCACATTCCCAACCAGACCAACCGGAACTCGCGCAGCACCTCGGTGGTCTACGACTACAAGTTCGACGCCTCGGGACGCGACTACCTGATCCGCAATTCCGAGGCCCTGACCCGGGGGGAGACCGGGGTGGACCTGAAGTACGAGATCTGGGACATCACCGACCGCGGTACCGATCCGTCGAAGATCTCGCTGGTGGGCGAGATCACGGGCACGCCGCCGAACTCCTGCGGCCGGGGTTGCGGCGGCAAGTTCATCATGCGCACGCACAAAGGCTGGTGGTCCCAGGACACCGGGTACTTCTACGCCGCCTCCGGCGAACCGGGGTTCCGCAACATCGTGGTGCAGATCTTCGACCTGAAGAACCCGAAGGAGCCGAAGCTGGTCGGCCGCGCCTGGATTCCCGGGTTGAAAGACGGCGAGCCCGGGTACGAGGGCCAGTACACGCACCATCCCATCGTCGACGAAGAGAACAAGCGGCTCTATGTCGGCTACCGCAATGCCGGCGGACAGGCGGCGTCGTTCGATATTACCGATCCGGCGAAGCCGAAGCTGGTGTGGTCGATCGACATGAACCCGCCGCACCGCGGCCCCCACACCGTGTCGCCGATTGTCTATAACGAGGTGCCGAACTTCGGTCAAACCGCGCTGCCGCGCACCTACGCGTTCATCGTCGACGAGGCCGGCGGCGGCGCGGACATGAAGCCCTGCACCAACGGCGTGCGGACGGGGTCGTACATGCTCGACATCACCACCGAGACCAAACCGTTCCCGGTGTCGGTGTGGCAGGTGCCGGTGGGCAACTTCTGCGAGAAGGGCGGGCGGTTCGGCCCCCATCAATCCGCGGAAACGGTCAACGGCAAGATCAACCGGTTCACCGACAAGATCGCCTGGATTGCGTACTTCAATGCGGGGGTGAGGGTGGTCGACCTGAGCGATCCGTACCACATCAAGGAGCTCGGCTACTACATCCCGAAAACGAACAAGAACTCGTACCCGATCGCTGAGGGGCAGCCCGTCGCGATCCAGATGAACGACGTGGACATCGACCATCGCGGCCTGGCCTACGCGGTGGACCGCGTCGGCACGGGCCTGTTTATCCTCGAATATACCGGCCGCAAGGGCCGCCCAACGACCAACTGAAGCAGGAGGCACTCGTGACCAGAACACTCAGCGCCGCAGTGGCGGTTCTCGCGTTCGTATTGACGGCCGGTAGTCTGGCCCAGGAAAAAGGCGGCGGCGACGAGACCGGTCCGTACGACCTGGTGGCCGGCTGGCCCCAGAACTACTGCGGCAACGGCTCCATCATTGGATCGACCGCCGGCATCTGGGCCGAGAGTCCCGACCGCGTCTACATTTTCAATCGCGGGTGCCTGCCCGTGATCACGGAAGCGCGTGGTGCGGCCGACAGTTTCATTCCCACGCGCAACGCGTCGGGCTACGACCTGTCGCAAAAGGACCCGGCCCGCCATCCGCGATGGGACCACGTGTTCAACGTGGTCGATCGCAACGGCAAGTTGATCGAGTCGTGGGACCAGCACAACAAGCTGTTCGTCCGGCCGCACCGGATTCTCGTGAATCCCTACGACCCCGATCGGCATGTCTGGCTGGTCGACGACGGCGCGCATGCGATCTACAAGTTCACGCGCGACGGCAAGCAGGTGGTCATGACTGTCGGTACGCCGATGCAGCCCGGCAACGACGCCACGCATTTCAACCGGCCGACCGACGTCGCCTGGCTGCCCGATGGGACCTTCTTCGTCAGCGATGGCTACGTCAACACGCGCGTGGTCAAGTTCGACAAGAACGGCAAGTTCATCATGACGTGGGGCCAGCCCGGCAACCAGCCGAACGAGACACGACCGAGCTACATGAACACCGTTCATGCGATCGTGATCGACAAGAGCCGGAAGATCTACATCAGCGACCGGGCGAATTCGCGGATCCAGGTGTTCGATGAGAACGGCAAGTTCCTGGATGCGTGGCCGAACGTCCGCCGCCCGTACTCGCTCTTGCTGTCGGAGGATCAGCACCTGTGGGTGGCCGACGGCATCACCCAGAAGTTCACGAAGTTCGATCTGACCGGCAAGCTGCTCTATTCGTGGGGCACCTTTGGCGCGTTCCCGGGAGGGTTCTGGGGCGTGCACCAGTTCCACACCGACACTGAGGGCAACCTGTACACAGCCGACGTGCATGTGGGACGTCCGCAGAAGTTCCGTCCGAAGAAGGGCGCCAACCCGGCGCACATCATCGGCCGCTACTTCCCGCGCTCGAGCACGAACTGACGCGGGGCCGGATGCGGACCGTCCTGTTGATCGCTCTTGCGCTCGTGCCCGGCGCCCTCGCGCAGACGGGGGCGCCGGCCGCGCCGGTGCCGACCTACGAGGTGGATCCGACCTGGCCCCGGGCGCTGCCGGACCGGTGGCTGATCGGCGCCGTCGCCGGCGTGCACGTGGACGCCCGCGGCCACGTGTGGATTGTCCATCGTCCGGGGACGCTGCAGCCGAACGAAACGCGATCGATCTGGCATGCGGCGCCGCCGGTGATCGAATTCGACCAGGCGGGCAACGTCGTGTCGGCGTGGGGGGGGCCCGGAACGGGATACGAGTGGCCCGACCTCGAGCACGGCATCTACGTGGATGACACGGAACATGTGTGGCTGGGTGGCGGCGGTGAGAAGGACGCGCACATCCTGAAGTTCACGCGCCAGGGCAGGTTCGTGATGCAGATCGGGCGGAAGGGGCAAAGCCAGGGCAGCAACGACGTCCGCAACCTGGGTGGCGCCGCGAACATGACGCTGGATCGGGAGACCAACGAGCTCTACGTCGCCGATGGTTACGTCAATCACCGCGTCATCGTCTTCGATGCCACCACCGGAGCGTACAAGCGGCACTGGGGCGCGTACGGCAGGAAGCCGGACGACGGCTACTTCACCCGGGCCGGCGAGCGCCTGCCGTCGCCCTTCAGCGGCGCGGTGCAGCACGAGAACCGGCCGAGCAACTACGATCCGGACGGCCCGCCACCGCCGCAATTCCGGATCGTGCACGTGGTACGCATTTCCCACGACGGCCTCGTGTATGTCTGCGATCGCACCAACGATCGGATCCAGGTGTTTCGCAAGGACGGCACGTTCGTGAAGGAGGCGTTCGTGGCGCCGAAGACGCTCGGCAGCGGATCGGTCTGGGACATCGGCTTTTCGACCGATCCGGCCCAGACCTTTCTCGTGGTGCCCGACGGCACCAACCAGCAAATCTGGCTGCTGCGCCGGGACACGCTGGAGGTGGTGAGCGCGTTTGGCCGCGCCGGCCGGTGGGCCGGGCAGTTCTACGGCGCCCACAACCTCGCCGTTGATACCCAGGGGAACCTCTACATCACCGAGACCTACGAGGGGAAGCGGGTCCAGAAGTTCGTCTACAAAGGCCTGGGACCTGCCTCCGTTCCCATCGTTCAGTGAAAAGGAGAATCACGATGCGCGCTCGACAGTGGTCGCTCACGATTGTGTTCATCATGGCGCTGGTCGCGGCCGTCGCGCCGCAGGAGAAGGGCGGGCAGGAGGAGTATGGCCCCTACGAGCCGGTGCTCAACTGGCCGCAGCCGTTGCCGGACGGTCCCGACGGCGTCAAGCACGACGGCTGGACGTGGGGTTCGGTCGGCGCGGTGTACGCCGAGTCGCCGGATCGGATCTGGATCGCGCAACGCGGCGAGTTGCCGCTGCCGGCCGGCGCCAAGCCGTGGACGCCGTACGCCATGCTCACCACCTCTCGCGGCAACGCCACGGGCAATGACGATGGCCTCGGCGCCACCTGCGAGCCGGCGGCCAAGCGTGGGTGGGAGCGCCGGTATCATCACGTGATCTTCGTGGTCGATCGCGAGGGCAAGATGGTCCAGTGGTGGCCCCAGCACGATAAGCTGTTCGAGGCGCCGTGCGGTCGCGGACCGCACAAAATCAAGATCAGCCCGTACGATCCACAGAAGCATGTCTGGGTGTTCGACGACCAGCTCCATGTGATCCACAAGTTCACCTACGACGGCAAGCTGGTGATGACCCTCGGTACGAAGGGACAGCGCGGACGCGATGGCGGACGGCTGTTCGATCGGCCCACCGACATTGCCTGGTTGCCCGACGGCACCTTCTTCATCAGCGACGGCTACGGCGGCACGCGGGTGGCCAAGTTCGACAAGGACGGCAAGTTCCTGATGGACTGGGGCACGCCGCCCAAGGACCCCCGCAACCCGGGCCCCAACGAGTGGAACACCGTGCACAGCATCGCGATCAGCAAGGACGGCCGCCTCTTCGTCGTCGACCGCGGCCACCGGCGCATGCAGGTGTTCGACCAGAACGGCAAGTTCCTCGACATGTGGACCACCGGCGTGCGGTCGTCGCCGTACGCGCATTTCATCTCGACGGATCAATTCATCTGGGTGGCCGACGGCGGCACCATGCGGATGCTCAAGTACGACCTGAACGGGAAGTACTTGTACGGCTGGGGCGCGCCGGGTGGGCTGCCCGGGCAGTTCAACGGCCCGCATTCCCTCACCGTCGATCAGGACGGCAACATGTACACGGCCGAAGTGTTCGGCGGCCGCGTGCAGAAGTTCCGGCCCAAGCCCGGCGCGGACCCGGCCAAGGTGATGGGCCAGGAGTTGCGCTACACGGGTAAGAGCGGCAACTGAGCGATTCCGGGCGGGAGGGGTGTCGAGCGCGCGGGCTTGACACCCTCCCCGCACCCACGTAACGTGCGCGATCAGCGAACCGCCATGAGACTGGCCCAACTATCCTGGCGAGCGCACCCGATGGTGCTGGCAATCGTGACCACGATTGGCGCGGCCGGGCTCGTCCTGTATTTCCAGTATCGCGCCATCACGGCCCTGCAGTCGCAGACCCAGGTCATCGTTCAGCAGATCAGCGAGCAAACGGCGGTCGACATCGCCGTCGAACTGCACCGGACCCTCGACGGGCCCGTCTTCGACACGCTCACCGGCGTCAATCACCCCGACCTTCGCGCCGGCCGCTTCGACCTGGTGGCGGAACAGTACAAGAAGGGACTCGAGGCCTACCCGCACGTCGATCGGTTTTTTGCGTGGAGCACCAAGACGGAAGCCACGACGCCGGGCGAAGTGTTGTTCTACGGCCGCGACGGCGGCGCGTTTGCGCGGGACCCCGCGCTTGGCCGAGCCGTGTTCGAGCTGGCGCGCCGGCACGCGCCGAGTCAGCACATCTATCTGGCCGCCGACGACGTGGGCCCCGACCGGCGCTCCCAGGTCTTCCTCCGGCTGTTCTGGACCGACGCGCAGCGGCAGGAATACTTCGCCGTGCTCGGCTTTGTCGTCGACCCCTCCAGCATGCGGGAGCACCTGTTCGACGATCCGCGGCGCACGCAGCTCGATGCCCTGCTCGCCCGCCGCGCCGGCGACATCCCGCTTCGTTTGCGCGTGACCGACGAGCATGGCGCCCTCGTCTACGGCCACGCGAGCCCAGGAACGGTGATTGGCCGCGTCGAGTTCCCCATGCAGTTCTACCCGGCCGACGAACTCCAGTCGCGGATGGCGACCACCGTGGCGCCCCGACCCTGGACCATCGAAGTGGGCGCACCGGAGCTGGCCGGCGCCTTTTCGGGTTTCAGCCAGGGCTATTGGCCGACCATCATCTCCGTGGCGCTCATGCTGGTGGCGCTCGGGCTGACCGTGCAGGCGCATCGCCGCTCCGCGGAGCTGACGCAGATGCAGACGGACTTCGTCGCCCATGTCTCGCACCAGTTGAAGACGCCGTTGTCGCTGTTGAGCGCGGCCACCGAAACGCTCCAGATGGATCGCATCCGATCGCCGGAGAAGCTCGCCGAGTACCTCGACACGATTCGCGCCGAGTCGGTGCGTCTGTCGAACCTGGTGCAGCGCGTGCTCGAGTTCTCGCGCGTGCAGCAGCAGCGGAGCTTCGAGTTCGAGCACGTGGATTTCGGCGCGCTGACGCGCGAAACCGTGGACGCCTTCGCCCACGGGCTGCCGGGCCGCCATTTCACCTTCGTGGTGCAGCCGGAGGGGCCGGGGCCCTACGTGCGCGCCGATCCGGCGGCGCTCGAGCAGGTGATCGCCAATCTGCTCGACAACGCAGTGAAGTATTCCGGCTCGATCGAGGAAATCGCCGTCCGCGTGCGCGCCGAGCGCACGCTGGCGATCGTCGAAGTGACCGACCGTGGCGTCGGCGTGTCGCCCGCCGATCAGGTCCGCATCTTCGAGCGGTTCTA